>Ga0181605_10000005_pt1 | contig 223981 bp, 201 predicted proteins | sample 041ome_11_FD_148676 | JGI IMG/M metagenome (GOLD analysis project Ga0181605, IMG submission 148676) | Coastal salt marsh microbial communities from the Groves Creek Marsh, Skidaway Island, Georgia - 041411US metaG (spades assembly) | ecosystem: Environmental > Aquatic > Marine > Intertidal...
CAAAGACAACAAGATGAAAATTTTCCGCAAGGAATAGTAGAAGGTTTAGGAAAATACGGACTAAACTGAGAGGGGTACCGTTTTCAGACCCTTATAAAATGGGGTTATTTTAGGGCTATAGCAAACTTCTAAGCAGACGGTCATAGGTTCGAATCCTATCGCGATCACAAAAAAAACTCCGTTGTTAATCGGAGTTTTTTGTTGTATTCATTCTTTTAAGTTCTTCGAGTATCGCCTTCAGTAATTCGGTCTATTGGCTCAGGTTGAGAAGGACCTCTCTGTCGGTCACTTTTTGCTCAATGGTTCGGGTTTTGTTAAAGTATTTCATCGTTCAAGATTTGGTCTTTTAAAATTAGCAAAAAGTTTATTTTTCAACGAACCTAATTACGGGAAATCGATAGTTAATTTTTATCTTCGACAGGTATTTCAATTAACCTTTACGCTATGAAAATAGGAGTCCCAAAAGAAATAAAACCCCAGGAGGCTAGAGTTGGATTAACCCCAGCGGGAGCCTTAACCCTCATGCGCTCAGGACATCAAGTCAGCATTCAACAAGGAGCAGGTTTGCTCAGCGGTATTACCGATGAGGAATACCTTGAAGTAGGATGTCAAATGGCTCCTGATATAGAATCCATTTACCAGCATTCGGAAATGATCATTAAAGTTAAAGAACCGATAGAAGCTGAGTACGCATTGATTCAAGAGAACCAGTTGTTGTTTACCTATTTTCATTTCGCTTCCAGTGCGGTTTTAACTCAAGCAATGATACAAAGCAAGGCGATTTGTCTGGCTTATGAGACGGTGGAGGAGCAGGGTAAATTGCCCCTCTTGATACCCATGTCAGAGGTAGCCGGACGAATGGCCACACAAGAAGGAGCCAAATACCTTGAAAAGCCTTTGGGTGGATTTGGTATTTTACTGGGTGGGGTAACTGGGGTTCAGCCTGCCAATGTGATGGTAATCGGTGGGGGAGTCTCGGGAACAGAAGCGGCTCGTATGGCTGCCGGTTTAGGCGCTAATGTTACCATCTTAGATACCAATCTAGATCGATTACGGGAATTGGAAAGCATCATGCCAGCGAATGTTACTCCGGTTTACTCCAATTCCTATACCATTGAAGAAGAGCTTAAACGGTCTCATCTGATCATTGGAACGGTATTGATTCCCGGTTCGAAAGCTCCTAAATTAATCCGAAAAGAAATGTTGTCTAAAATGATGCCCGGTACCGTTTTGGTAGATGTTGCCATTGACCAAGGGGGCTGTTTTGAAACCAGTGAACCCACTACCCATGAAGCTCCCATACGGATTAAAGAAGGGATCATTCATTACGCAGTAACCAATATGCCCGGGGCTGTGCCCAATACTTCAACTACTGCCTTGACGAATGCCACCTTGAGTTATGCCTTACAGCTCGCAAATAAAGGATGGAAAAAAGCCTGTCAAGAAAACGAAGCCTTAGCCAAGGGGCTTAATATTGCTCAAGGAAAGGTCGTTTACAAGGAAATTGCAGAAGTTTTTGATTTAGACTATATTGAGGCTTCGACCTTGATACACTGACATGAATTTTACACCGACGAGACTGAATTTTTTCACTTTCTTTAAGTTACCCTCAGCCTGGTGGTGCGGTGTTCGAGTGGTAAAAATAGCGGAAGGGTTTTGTAAAACGAAAGTAGTCCACCGTTGGATTAATCAAAACCCCTTTAATTCTATGTTTTGGGCAGTGCAGGGGATGGCAGCAGAATTGGCTACAGGTGTTTTAGTCATGAAAGCCATCAAGCAGCACAATCGTATGGTTTCCATGCTGGTTTTAAATAACCGTGCAAATTTTTCAAAAAAAGCAAGAGGAAAATTGCATTTTACCTGTGAGGCCGGCCGGATCATTGACGATGCCTTTGAAAAGCTGCTCAACTCTGAGGAACCACAAACTTTTTGGTTAACTTCCAAAGGAGTAAACCAAGACCATACTGTGGTATCAACCTTTGAATTTGAATGGACCGTACGTTTAAAAAATTAACTTATGAAACTCCCTTTTGAAGATCGATTGAGTTTGCCCGCTGTGGCAGCTCCTATGTTTTTAATCTCTGGTCCACAGCTCGTAATTGAATGCTGTAAAAATGGTGTAGTGGGAACCTTCCCAGCCCTAAATCAACGCAGTACGGAAGGCTTTGAAGAATGGGTGATTGAAATTAAAGAAGCTCTGACTGCCTTTGAAAAGGAAACAGGTCAAAAAGCGGCTCCCTTTGGAGTCAACCTTATTGTGCATCCAACAAACCCTAGGGTAATGTCGGATTTGGAAGTCTGCGTCAAGCATCAAGTTCCTCTGATTATTACCTCGCTGGGTGCTGTGTCTGATTTGGTACGTACGGTTCACAGCTATGGAGGCTTGGTTTATCACGATATTATAAAAAAACGGCATGCAGAAAAAGCAGCTGAGGCGGGTGTTGACGGACTAATACTGGTAGCTGCAGGGGCAGGGGGCCATGCGGGAGCCCTTAGTCCGTTGGCTTTGGTTAATGAAATAAAAAGTTTTTTTGATAAAACCATTTTACTTTCAGGCTGTATCAGTACCGGTAGAGATATTGCTTCTGCCCTTCAAATGGGAGCGGATCTCGCCTATATGGGGACGCGTTTTATAAATGCAAAAGAAAGTATGGCAGATCCAAAATACCAAGAAATGATCATCAACAGTAAGGCGGAGGATATCGTTTACACAGCAGCTGTATCGGGAGTAAATGCTAACTTTTTACGTCCTAGTTTGGAAGCGATGGGAATTACCGAAGCCCTTTGGAGTCAAACTAAAAAAATTGATTTTGGAAAGGAGCTGGATGCAGCACAAGCAGAGGCTCAAGCTTGGAAAACGATTTGGTCTGCTGGGCAAGGGGTTACTGCTATAGCGGATGTTAAACCTGCATCGGAACTGATTGGTCAACTCAAAGCGGAGTTTAAACGCGCCCTTGAGGAACAGCACTCGGTATATAAAAAATTCTGCTAATTACCCTTGAATGATCTTTTTTAAAGGATCACTAGCGTGTTAAACGATAGATCAAAAGAGCCGCTCGCTGAATTAACGCATTCATGGTTTTGAGATTGACGGTCTCTTGCGGCGTGTGGGCGCCATTTCCCATGGTTCCCAGTCCGTCCAGTCCATCGGTGTAGTCAGCCACAAAGGAAATGTCTGCGGCACCTCTACGACCAGGATCGTAACCGCTTACCGGGCCAAAACCTAAATCTTGACTTACTTCACTCAAAATATCCAATACCGCTTGATTGCCTGCGGTTGGCCCCATGGCAGGATAGCTGTCTGTAAAGCTAATACTGGCCGAGGTATGAGGTAAATTTTGACTGACTATTGCTCTCATTTTCGCTCGGGCATTTTCTTTTTGTTCTTCAGAAATAAAGCGAAGTCCACCATTAACAAGGGCGGTTTGGGCTACTACATTCGTTTTTCCAAAAACTTCCCCGCTGCTGGTTTGCTTGTCGTAGGACACAAATGTACCTCCCATAAGGGTTCCCGGATTGAAGGTGAGGTAGGTTTCTCCTCGCACCTTTTCATAAAAAGCATTGAGAATACGACTCATTTCAAATATGGCACCAGCACCCACTCTTTCGTTAAAGACTCCTGAAGAATGTGCTCGTTTGCCCTTGGTTTCCACGCTCCAGCCTGAAGCTCCCCGTCTTGCAATGGTCGCATTTTCAAAGCTAGTTGCGGTTTCAAACCCCAAAGCAATATCTGCTTTTTTACCCGCTTCTATAAGGGCTTTACGTGAAATGCTTAGGGGTTTGCCTGTGCTTTCTTCATCCCCAGTAAAGGCTACTGTAATGGATGCTCTTTGAAGTAAATTTAAATCCGCCAATGCTTTAAGCGCATAAAGTGCGATGACGTCGCCCCCTTTCATGTCATTTGCCCCAGGACCATAAGCCATACTGTCGTTGATACGTTCAAAGCTTTGAAAGGGACTGTTTTCCTCAAAAACAGTGTCTAAATGTCCAATAAGTAAAAGTTTTTTTCCTTTGTCTCCCGCCACGGTTGCAAATAAGTGCCCTGCGCGATTCATCTGTTCAGGCATGTTGATCCACTCGGTTTGAAACCCAATTTCATTGAATGCGGTACGAAAAATTTCACCCACTTCTCTTACTCCTTTTTGATTTAAAGTACCGCTATTGATATTGACGACTTTTTCAAGAAAGGAAATGCTTTCTTGGTCAAGGCTTTTTACTTTATCAATAATTTTGCGTTCCGTTCGATTGAGCTTCTGGGCGTGAAGGCTAAGCGTGATAAATCCAATTAAAAAAAACGAGAGTACAGAGGTTTTCATAAACTTGTGTATTAAAAATTCTTTGTCAGTGATTTTACAATTTTATTTTCTGCGAGAAATTCTTGTGCAATTACTTTTATTGTAGTGTAGAGGGGAATTGCAATAATCATCCCTACCGGACCCAGTAAGGTTCCAGAGGCAAGAATTACGATAAAGATTTCTAGTGGATGGGACTTGACGCTATTTGAAAAGATAAAAGGTTGGCTGAAAAAATTGTCTACCAATTGTCCAACAATAAATCCAATCATGACATAGCTTGTTTTGGGAAGAATTACAGTGCTAAAATCAGCCCCTATAAAACTGCTCATGGTGAGGAGTAACATCAGCAACCCCCCGATGATTGGGCCCAAATAAGGGATCAGGTTCAGCAAAGCACAAAGAAAGGCTATAATGAATGCATTTTGAACATCAAAAATGGCCAAAACGATACTGTAGATGATAAGGAGGATGCTGATTTGCAACAACAAGCCTAAAAAGTAACGAGAGAGTAGCCCTTTGGTTTTTTCTATCGACTTTTCTACCCGATTGGTAACTTTGTCATTTACAAGCGCTAAAATGATTCGTTCTTGTAAGTGACTGTCTTTTAAAAAAAAGAAAAGAATAAAAACCACTGAAAACAATCCAATGGTAAAGCCTCCAAGCAGTTCGAGGGTTTGATTAAGCAATTCCGGCAGTAAGCCCAAGTTGATGTTTTGAAACAGATTGTCTACCGAAAATTGTTGTTGCCAAAAACTGTTATCCAGGTTAAAATAAAGTCCAATTTCTTGAATAAGTGTTTCTATATTTCCTTTGAGTTCATTTACCTCAAGCAGGGAAAGGTTTTCTCCCTGTTGGATGAGGAGGGGTACAAAAAGCGAAAAAATACTGACCAATACCCACAATAAGAAAACTATGGTGATGGAAGTTGCCAATACATTTTTAAATTTCAAACGGCCCGTTAAAAACTGGTTTATCGGTCTTCCTATTAAGCTCACGATACCAGCAATAAGCATGTAAATGAGAAGGGTTTTGATTTGTAGGAGCAACCAAATAAGAATACAGAGTCCGGTCAACTGTAGCACAGCTCTTACGATTCCGTTGGAAATTTCTTTTGCATTCATTGGTTAAATATAGGAAAGTTTAAAACGTCAATTAGGCTGTTGCTGAAGAAATGCAGTGTGGCAGGCTAAGAGTCCCGCTGTTTCTGTTCTAAAGCGCTGGGCACCTAGGCTGACTGATCGGATTCCTGCTGCTTCAGCTGCATTAATTTCATCTGGGCTAAAGTCTCCTTCGGGGCCGATAAGCAAGGTGATAGTTTGCTGATTCAGCGGGCAGTCTGCCAAGGGCGTCTTTGCGCTTTTTTCACAATGTGCGATATATCCGTTTTGAATGTCATTTTTGATAAAATCATAAAAGGGGGTGAGGGAGTGCAGTTCAGGAAGAAAAAATTGTTGCGACTGTTTGAGGGCTGCAATGGCAATTTTTTCCAAACGCAACAGTTTAGTCACTTTTCTTTCGGAGTGGTTGCAGCGTAGGGGGGTAATTGAGGCTACCCCTAATTCTGTTAGCTTTTCAATCAACCATTCCATGCGGTTGTTGTTTTTTGTAGGGGCTATAGCTAAATGGATTTGTTTTTTCGGTGGGCTGTGTTGGTGGGTGTGATTTTTTTTGGCTCGGGCAGAATTAGCCGCTACATGGGTCAATACACCTTGCCATTCCAGCCCCCTTCCATTTGTAATGCAAATTGGGTCTCCCGCTCTTTTTCTAAGCACTTTAGCCAAATGCTTGCTCTCTTCTTTAGAAAAGGTAAAGTCAGCATGAGATTCCTCTAAGGTTGCATCGAAAAAAAGAACCATAATCAATAGTTTAATCGAGACAAAGAGGCATCTGTCAAGGAACCAAATTGTTTGTCTTGGAGTTTAAAATAGGCAGCAATACCAATCATGGCAGCGTTGTCTGTCGTGTACTTTAAGGGAGGTAAAAAAACCTGCCACTTTTTACTTTGTTCTTTTTTAAGCAGCTGATTTCGCAATTCGGAATTCGCGGCTACCCCACCCCCAATTACGATTTGATTCAATGGGTACGCTTCGGCTACTTCTTCAATTTTAGTGAGGATGATTTGAACCAACGTATACTGCAAGCTGGCGCAGAGATCATTCAAATTTTCTTCTATAAAGCGCTCGTTTTTGCTGCTTTGTTGGTGAATAAAGTTGGTGAATGCCGTTTTTACTCCACTGTAACTCACATTATAGCCTTTTAGGTTTGGGATCGGAAAGGCAAACCTATGAGGATCTCCTGCTTGAGCCAGCTTGTCAATTTGAGGGCCTGAAGGATAGGCTAAACCCATACGTTTTCCACATTTGTCAAAGGCTTCACCAATGGCATCGTCTAAAGTTGTGCCCAGGACCTCCATTTCAAAGTGACTTTTTACCAGCACAAGCTGTGTATGCCCTCCTGAAACGGTCACCCCCAAAAAAGGAAACTGAGGGCTTTGAATTCCTTCTTCTTCAATAAAATGCACCAATAGATGTCCTTGCATATGATTGATTGGGAGTAAAGGCAGTTCTAAAGATAGGGCCATAGATTTCGCAAAGGCGCTACCTACCAGAAGGGAACCTAAGAGTCCAGGTCCTTGGGTATAAGCGATTGCAGTTAGGTCATTTTTGTCGATATTTGCTTGAGCTAAGGCTTGATGGACTACTGGAATAATTTTGGATTGATGTGCTCGCGAAGCAAGTTCAGGAACTACGCCACCATAAGCTTTATGTATCGTCTGATTGGCAATGCAGTTAGAGAGTACCTTACGGCCTTTCAATACCGCAGCGGCAGTGTCGTCACACGAAGATTCAATGGCAAGGATAAGTTCTGAATTGGACAACATAGTATGTATTAAAGCGTTACAAAAATAAACGATTCGTATCAAAAAGAGGAATAAAATAATTGCTATCCTTTTGGGGGTTATCCTGCTTGTTTTTGGGGCAGGCTTGCTGTTGATTTCTACCTCTTGGGTTCAGTCAGGGATTTTAAAAAAACTGACTCAAAGTTTTGAAAAACGCACCAATCAGCGGCTTACCTTTGATTTTGTTAAAGTTCGCTGGAATGGAACGCTCGAACTGAGTGGAATTTTTATTGGCGATCATCACGAGGATACGCTTGCCTATATAAACACAATTGAAACCTCATTTCGGGATTTAAGAAAACTTCAACAAAACGATTTTAATCTCAACCAACTTGACCTTAATGGTGTTTATTTAAAAATTAAAAAATACCCTCAAGAAGAAACACATTCATTAAAAGTGCTTGTGGAAAAACTCAAAAATGAAAATCCCATAAGGACTTCATTTAAAATGAGTCGATTAGAGGTGTCGGATGCTCAATTTTCCTACGCTGATTTAAACACCGAACGCCAACCGATTCGTTTGGATTCAATGGGCATTTCTGCGAGTAGTTTTGACTTTTCTGTAGATCGTTTCAACGTCCAATTGAATGCTTTAGAGGGAAGATTTCAATCGCCCGTTCAGCATCAACTCAACACCCGTGCACTGGTAGCCTACAGCCCTGGAAATTTAACATTAACGGATTGGTCCTTGGCTTTAGATGAAAGTCAACTGGAAGGAACCTTAACTTTAAATGGAGAGGATGCTAGTTTTCGAAATTTTGGAGCAAAGGGTCGATTTGATTTTGAGTTAATACACAGTCAGATTGATCCAAATCTTTTAACAGAACACTTTAAAGTTTTGATTGATCCGAGTCCTATTACGGCTCAATTTGCAGCAGCGGGTACGCTCGATGCATTTGAGATTAAAGGCATCGAACTTAAGCACAAGGAGTTTTATTTAGAAGGAGAGGGGGGCATTCAAAATCTTTTAAATTTAAAAAAGTTGATTGGACAGTTGAAGTTAGTCAAAGCCCATTTGAACCTCGAGCGCATCGGTAAAAACCTAAAGGGTTTTAACAGCCTCAGTCCCTATTTTACAGGAGATTCCCTCCACCTTCAAGGGGAGCTTAAGGCAGCACGCGAGCTTATTTCTTTTGATTTAAATTCTCAGAATGAATGGGGATCGATAGCGCTCAAGGGCGAAATGGGGCAAGGGCTAGTTGATAAACGACTCCCCTCTAAAACCTTAGATCTAACCACTAGGTTAAATTCCATTCAATTTACAATTCCCTCACTGACTAAAGAGAAAGTAAGCCTTGGTGCAGACCTTAGTTTACATGCAGACTTTAGTAAAACCAAAAATCCCAATTTGAGCTGGGACGTTCAAAATTTGAAACTAACAACCCCAGCGGTTACTTTAGATGAAATAGCTTTAAAAGGGAATTATAATGCGCATCAATTGAAAAATACCCTCAGCGCCTCAAACGAGTTGCTGCAATTAAAGAGCGACTTGCGGTTTGATTTTTCAGGGCCGACCCCCCAATACATTTTGGCAGCAAATATTTCCAAATGGGACATTAACCGCCTTGGACTTCAGTTAGGAAGCGGGAAGCGAGAGTTCAAAGGCGTGGTTTTGGGAGGATTTGAAGGAAAAAGTCTTGATGCGTTCATTGGAGAAATTAAAATATCGGCTGCCCAAATCACCAATGATGAGGGAGTAGTTAGTTTAAACCCCATCACCCTTTCGCAAACCTTGGAGCAAGGGCAGACCCGATTGAGTCTATTGAATACAGATTGTATTTCAGGAGAAGCTAAAGGGGTATTTAAAACGTCACAGTTGCCCCTTATGTTTCAGCAGACATTACACCAGGCCTATCCCTTTTTGCCTTCAAAAAATCCAGAAAAAGGGCAAGAGTTGAGTTTCAATCTTACGATCAATCAAAAACTTTTAGACGCACTGTATCCCGAGTTTTCTATTTCAGAAAACATCAGCCTCAAGGGGACCATTGCCTCCGATGCCTCCCGGTCTAATGTGACTTTGGATGCTCCATTGTTGAGGTGGAATAGTTTACAACTAGAGCAACTGCATTTTCAAATTGACACGAAGAACCCTATTTACAATACCTTTTTAAGTGTGGATTATGTAAGTCAAGAGTACCTTAAAGGCAGGGCTTTTAACATGATAAGTACCCGATTTAAAGACACGCTGTATTTTCGTTCTGAATTTACCAATGAAGCCAAAGAGCAATTTCCCTTTGAACTGAATTTCTACCATACCATGGGGAAGGAGGGAACCTCTTATTTTGGATTTAAAAAATCAAAACTTCCTATAGGTAAAGAGACTTGGGTATTGAATCCACAGGACACTCCCAATCAAAAAATAAGTTTTAATGCAAAAACGAAACAACTTGTATTGTCTGAACTGTTAGCCGTTACAGAGAATCAAATGATTGAGCTGTCGGGAGCATATTTGAATAAGAACCAATTTAAAGTGAATGTAGCGGTAGACAATTTGGTGTTGGAAAACATACTCCCCAATTCAGCTGTCTTTTCTCAGTCCGGAACTGCAGATTTTAAATTAGCTATTACTCGTTCAAAAAATGAAAATCAATTAGACATTTCAGCGGCAATTGCCGATTGGAATATCAATGGACAGTCCTTGGGGCAATTTGAATTGAATACTCAGGGCAATACCCAATTGAATACTTATATCGTTGATTTTGATCTTAAAAAGGATCGCAGAAGTCAATTGTCAGGAAAAGGGGTCTGGCAAGGCTTGGAAAAGCCAACACTCAATTTAGACTTTAATTTCGACCGTTTTGATCTCGATTTTTTATCACCTTTAGGACGTGATGCGATACAAAATATTAAAGGGGCTATTTCAGGGAATGTAAATCTTTGGGGGCCTTTAAGTCAACTCAGACACAACGGACTACTCAATTTAGAAAAGGCTCAATTGGGGATTCCCTACCTCAATCTACTGTATCAGGTAGAGGAAACCCAAGTGAATTTGATCAATCAGGACTTTGTATTCAAAAATGTTGAGCTCAAAGAAGAAGCAGAGGGAACTTCTGCGCTCTTGGGGGGAACTTTTTCTCACATCAACTTTAAAGAGTGGATTTTAGACATGCAAATTCAATCGGAACGAATGTTGCTGCTCAATACCACCCAAAAACCCGAATCTCTATTTTTTGGTCAGGGGTTTTTAGAAGGGAATGTTAGCCTTAAGGGGCCTACTCGAAATTTAACAATTTCGATGCAAGGTACTTCAGAAAAAGGGACTTCCATTAAGATTCCTTGGGCTGAGAGTTACGGTATTTCAGAAAATAGCTTTGTGAATTTTATCGATAAAAAGGTAAAGCGAGAGAAAGATCCGAAAACACAAACCAGAGAGTTGAAGGAAATTCGGGGGGTTGAGATGGATTTCGAATTGGACGTCACCAATGATGCCTCCATCGAAATTGTAATTGATCAAGAAACAGGAAGTTATTTAAGCGGACGCGGAGCGGGCAACCTTTTTATGGAAATCAATACCAAGGGTAAATTCAATATGTGGGGGGACTTTATTACGTACGATGGCATTTACAATTTCAAAAATTTAGGAGTAATTGATAAAAAATTTAATGTTAAACCCGGAGGAACCATCGTTTGGGAGGGCAATCCACTGGAGGCTCAAATGGATTTAGAGGCGGTATATAGTGTACCTGGAGGAGCAAATCCAGCACTGCTGTTAGACAATCCTAACTTCAATAAAAGCATTCCAACAGAGGTTTTAATTCGGCTGCAAGGGAATTTATTAAAACCCGACGACCCCGTTTTTGAAATAGACTTTCCTAATACCAGCGGTACGGTAGCTTCTGAGATCAACTATCGCTTGGCCGACCCTCAGCGCAGTCAGCTACAAGCCATTTCATTACTTTCTCAGGGGATTTTTATCAATGAAGTAAGTGTTTCCATGCAAGGAATTACGAACAACCTCTATCAAAAAGCGTCTGATATTGTCAGTAGTCTTATAGGGGAAGAAAACGACAAACTAAAAGTAGGGATTGATTATTTGCAAGGGGATAAAAGCGCCCTTTTGGATATTGCTACGGAAGACCGTTTAGGGTTTACCTTATCCACTCAAATAAGCGATCGAATTTTATTGAATGGAAAAATAGGTGTACCGGTAGGGGGGGTAGAGCAAACCTTGATCGTGGGAAATATACAAATTGATTTTATCCTCAATGCAGAAGGATCGTTGCGAGCCAAAGTGTTTAACAAAGAGAATGAATTTCGATACATAGGGGATGAGCTGGGCTATACGCAAGGAGTAGGACTTTCGTATGCGGTAGATTTTAACACCTTTAAAGACTTGATTCAAAAGGTGGTGGCAAGCCAGTCTATGCAAGCAAAAGAGGATACTACTCAGACAAACCAAGCGGAGGAGGGACCCATTCGTTTTGTCAAAAAAACCAAATTATAACATTCCGTTTCATTTTTGTAAAATTTCTTTACGCGTTAGTCTGCTGTTGATATTATGTTTAAATTTGCCGTGAAATCAAATGGATGAGTACGAGTATTAAAAAAATAGGTGTGTTAACCTCTGGAGGAGATGCCCCAGGGATGAACGCTGCCCTCCGAGCTGTAGTAAGAACTGCAGCCTACCATAATGTAGGATGTGTTGGAATTTACCAAGGATATCAAGGCCTTATTGATAACAAAGTAAAAGTGATGAATGCACGCAGTGTAAACAACATCATTAACAAAGGGGGGACTGTTTTAAAATCTGCACGTTGTTTAGAGTTCCGAACAAAGGAAGGTAGAAAAATCGCTTATGAAAACCTCCAAAAACAAGGGATTGAAGCCCTGGTAATCATTGGGGGAGACGGTTCTTTTACGGGAGCTTTAATTTTTCAATCCGAATTTAACATTCCTGTGATCGGGATTCCCGGTACCATAGACAATGATATTTTTGGCACCTCACATACCATTGGTTTTGATACGGCTTTGAATACTGTAATTGATGCTATCGATAAAATTCGAGACACAGCCATCTCACACAACCGACTCTTTTTTGTTGAAGTAATGGGAAGAGATGCCGGTCATATTGCATTAAATACGGGTATTGGAGCAGGAGCTGAAGAAGTACTCATTCCTGAAGAGGATATGGGATTGGACCGTTTGCTGGAATCTCTAAAAAGGAGCGAAAAATCGGGTAAGTCGTCTAGTATCGTAGTAGTGGCAGAAGGGGATAAAACAGGGAAAAATGTTTTTGAAATCGCCGAATACGTAGAAAAGAACCTGCCTTACTACGACGTAAGAGTTTCTGTATTAGGGCATATGCAGCGCGGCGGAAGTCCATCTTGCTTCGATCGTGTGCTCGCATCTAGAATGGGGGTATATGCCGTTGAGGCCCTGTTGGATGGACATTCCAATATGATGGTTGGAATGCAAGGGGGAGAGATGATTTTAAGTCCACTCGAAAAAGCAATCAAGGGAAAATCAGAAATAAATAAAGATCTCATCCGAGTATCGGATATATTAACAATTTAACTACACAAATAATAATCAACTAAACAAAAGTAAAATGGCAATTAGAATTGGAATCAATGGATTTGGAAGAATAGGAAGACTAGTATTTCGCTCGGCAATGAAGCAAGACGACGTTACTGTCGTAGGGATCAATGACCTTTTGGATATCGAGCATTTGGCCTATTTATTAAAATATGATTCTGTACACGGAAAATATGACGGAACAGTAGAGGTTAATGGAAATAACTTGGTTGTAGACGGACATGCTGTTCGTATTTCAGCCGAACGCGATCCTGCTGCAATTGGCTGGGGAGAAATGAATACAGATGTAGTAGCTGAATGTACTGGAATTTTTACGACTCTTGAAAAAGCTCAAGCTCATATTGATGGAGGAGCAAAAAAGGTGGTAATTTCTGCTCCCTCTGCGGATGCCCCCATGTTTGTAATGGGAGTTAATCACAAAGAGGCTAAAGCTTCTCAAACAATTGTTTCCAATGCATCATGTACAACCAATTGTTTGGCTCCCGTGGCTAAAGTTTTGAATGACAACTTTGGAATTGCCGAAGGATTAATGACTACCGTACACGCTACAACTGCAACGCAGTTTACCGTTGATGGACCTTCAAGAAAAGACTTTAGAGGAGGTCGTAGTGCGTTAATTAATATCATGCCTGCTTCAACAGGAGCTGCAAAAGCAGTTACAAAAGTAATTCCTTCACTAGAAGGTAAACTTACCGGTATGGCCTTCAGAGTGCCAACGGCAAATGTGTCTGTAGTAGACCTTACCGTGAGACTTGAAAAAGACACTACCTACGAGGAAATCAAAAGCGTGATGAAAAAGCATGCCGATACCGATTTGAACAATATTTTAGGCTATACAGATGAGGCCGTAGTCTCTCAAGACTTTGTTGGAGACATCAGAACCTCCATATTTGATGCAGAAGCAGGAATGGAATTGAATTCTCGTTTTTTCAAAATCATTTCATGGTATGACAACGAGTGTGGATATTCTAACAAACTCATTGATTTGGCAAAACACATCAATCAACTCTAAACTCATTTCAGTATGATTTTAGTTGTTGACAGCGGTTCGACTAAGACCGATTGGATTGCTGTAAATTCACAGGGAGAAACACTTTTTTCTACTCAAACTTTGGGGTTGAATCCTCAAGTGCTTTCCAGTGCCATTCTTAAAGAGCGAATCATCAATAATTTTGATTTGTTTCAAAACAGGGAACAAGTGTCTCACCTTTATTTTTATGGAGCCGGTTGTGGAGTGGATTCTCCCCAAAAAAGAATAAGAAAAGTTTTTGATGAAATTTTTACCCAAGCAAATATAATCATCAAAGAAGATACCCATGCTGCCGTATATGCCGCTTCTGACCCTGGAGAAAAATCCATAGTTTGCATATTGGGAACGGGTTCCAATTGCACCTACTTTGACGGAAAAGAGATAGAGCAACGGGTAACTTCATTGGGCTATATTTTAATGGATGAAGCCAGCGGCAATTTTTTTGGAAAACAACTGATTCGAAGTTATTACTTCAAAACCATGTCGGAGGATATGGCTAAAGCGTTTGAACAAGAATACGACCTTACTCCCGATACGATAAAGGAGAATATTTACCGCCGCGAAAATCCGAATACCTATTTGGCTACGTTTTCAAAATTTTTAATTCAGCATAAACAAAATGAGGTATTTCAGAACATTATTGCCAAGGGTCTCGAACGGTTTATCAACCATCAAATTTTACAATTCGACAACGCCAGCGAAATTCCAATTCATTTTATCGGTTCGATCTCTTTTTATTTGAAAGATGAAATCGAAAAAGCACTGAGTCTCAAGGGACTTCGTATGGGAAGAATTGTACAGCGTCCCATAGATGAATTGGTAAAATACCACAAAAAACTGATCGACAAAGCGTCTTAATCGACTGCTATCATTGAGATTTCAACCCGCACTGATTTAGGAAGTGTTTTTACAGCAACGGTTTCTCTGGCAGGCGCCGTTTCACTGTCAAAATAGCTTCCATAGACCTCATTTATTTGAGCGAAGTTGTTCATGTCATCAATAAAGATTGAGGTTTTTACTACCTGATTGAAATCCATGCCAGCTGTTTCTAATATGGCTTTTAAGTGCTGCATTACTAAGTGAGTTTCTTCTTGTATGGTTCCATTAAACACTTCCATAGTTGCTGCAACTAGGGGGATTTGTCCTGAAATATACAGGGTGTTTCCTGATTTTATGGCTTGATTATAGGGTCCTAAAGGAGCTGGGGCTTTGGGGGTTGTGATAATTTTTTTCATCCCGAATTGTTTTAGACAAGGTACTAAAAACTAACGATCGACCTACCTCCGGTTGGGTAAGCTTTGTTTTTCGTATTTGATATCGCTCAAGAGTCCTGATTTTATCCCGATAAAAAAGTTCCAGGAGGCTCTGTCACTAAAAGGAATCCAGCTAAAATTTAAGCGCCAACTGTTTAGATCACGGTTAAATCGCAATTGGGTATAGGTAAAGCCTTGTCCTTTAAAATCATACCCAGAGGACATGCCCACTTTCCATTTGGGTGTCAAATCAATATTTCCAGAAAACATCAATGAATTATTACTAAAATCCCTTTGCCCTCTTGAATTGTTATAGGTTAAAGAATAGGCAATTTTTAAATCCCAAGGTATTTTGGTTCGGTAACTGGGGTAGGTGGGTGCTGGGTCATTGTTTTCAGCGTCATTCATGCGCCGATCTGTAAAATCTTCTGCTCGACCAAACAAATCATCGTCTCTACCACCACTTGAGGTCGCTTCTCTCTGGCTTCTTTCCTCCGAATCTTCTTCCTCTCGATTCGCCCCTTTCAACTGGGTACTCGAAAAGGAGTAATTCATATTTACATTGGCACTCGTTAAACGCAACAATCCGCCCCCGTTTGCAATATTGTAGGTATTGATACGAACCTTTTTTTCATTCAGGGCATAGGGATCAAACGTACTTCCAAAATTAATGCTCATTTTTCCTTTGAGCAGTGAAAACCCTGAGGACATCCGCATGGGACTCCATCGAAGCGAATCTGCCGCAAAATTATGTGAAGTCGAAATGTTGAGGTTGTTAAGTAATACAATTTTTTTAGGTCCTGTTGCAGTAGAATCCTTGTCTCGAACCTTTGCCTCAAAGTTATTCCCTAAGCTGATGCCCATGCTGTTGGAAAGCGCCTTTGAAGGTATCCCAAACAAACTATTCTGATACCTTGTGTACTCAGCAGAGTTACCATCGGCATCCACGATGTAGGTGTCGTAATATTTTTCAAAGCTGGGTTTGTTGGTATAACTGATGGCGGGTCTTATTGTATGGCGTATGGATTGGATTTTTTTATTTTCTCCAAAATTAAAGGTCCCGTAAACCGTTGTTCCTAAAGAAGCGCTAAGGCTGTATTGCCTAAAAGTTCCAATGTTGTTGATGGTGTCTTTTACCGCCCTACCAAGCTCGGGATTGAAATCTGAAAAGCGGACGGTATTTTGCGTCCAAATTTCGTCATAGTTGGCACTTGCAGACATACTCAGATACTTAAACAGCTTAAAATTCGTGCTGATCGGGATGGTGTGTTTCATCCCCATTTTTGCATTATCAAACATGGTAGGCCCAAAAAGAGCGTCTTCGGTAGTGATGATTCTATTTTCTGCTCTACTCGTGTATTGAAAGTTAATGTTTTGGAACAGCCCTTTTTTTGCTCCAATCTTGGGGGCAAAAGGGTAAATACGTTCCATATTGGCTTGAAACGTTGGCAGTGTTAAGTTTACTGATTTGGATTGAGAGTTTTGTGACATTGCCGTTGTCAGCGATATGTTTACGCGGGGGTATTCTGGAAAGGACTTAGAATAAGAAATGGAGGAACTTAAATTGTTGTTTAGGAAGTTCGGCGAGTTTAACTGATTTACAGACTGTCTGTAATAGTCGCTGGTTCCAAAGTTTACCGAGGCTGAAAAAGTTGAATTTGGACTTGATTTTGGATCTTTACTGTGGTTCCAACGGACATTAAATACACTTGATTTGGAATATTCAGGAAGCCCCCTTGCCTCATTGATGAGGTTTTCAAATCGAAAGCTAAAAGTTCCCCTGTATTTGTACCGCACATTGTATTGGGAGTCCCCACGAAACCCATAACTTCCATTGGTATAGTAATCTGTAATCAGGGTTAAATCAAAATAGTCCGACAAGGCTAAATAATAGCCTCCGTTTTGGATGTAATACCCTCGTAAGTTGCTTTCCCCTATAGAAGGAATAATAAAGCCAGACTCTTTGGTCTGGGAGGATGGAAAATACGCAAAGGGAAGCCCGACAGGGGTGGGAACATCGGCTATAAACATATTGGTTAATCCCGAAATGATTTTACCCCCCGGGATGATTTTTCCTTTTCTGACTTTAAAATAGTAATCAATCCCTTCTTCGTCACCCCCCACTAATTTTCCAGCAGTACTGACACGTGCATCTTTGATATAATATACAGAATCGTTTTGCTTTTTGGTCAAAGCCGCAAAAATATCCATTCCATTTTGTCCTGATTTGGAATTCCAGATCAAGGCTTTTTGGGTGTCGAAATTGAATCGTATCGAGTCGGGATTTACTTCATTGCCTCCTTGTTTGAAAAAGGGGTACTGAACCAGAGTCGAGTCAAGTACGATTCGACCCGCATTGACCTCATTGGTTTGATAATCTAAGATGATGATTCCGGCCCGAAGTTCGATGTCTTGGTAGTACAATTCGGCTTCATTGTAAAGAATGAGTTTGTTGTTTTTTCGATCAATTTGAACACAATCTTTGGCTTTGTATTCAACCTCAGCCAACAGCAAGGGTTTTTTTTCTACCGGTTTAGAAATACTGTCCAAGAGGACAGCATCAGTAAGTGTAGTAGAAGTTGTGGTTTGAGCGTGAACAATTCCTAGTCCGAAGAAAAAGAGGAAATATGCTATATGATAAAACTTTGATTGCAAAGTGATAAGCCCTAAATTTGTTGTGCTTGGTTCAAACGACCAAAATTAATGATAATTTTAAGGATGCATCAAGATTTTTTGTCTAATTCTCCGTTTTGTAAGCCTGTTAAATTGAGGCGTTTTATATTTGTTTTAGTTTGTTGTGCGGCGTTTTTCATGATCCCCACGATGTTTACTTCCGTCTTTGCCCAACAAAAACCGTTTTTAGTGGTTTTGGATGCAGGACATGGGGGCCACGACTCAGGAAATAGGGGAAATGGGTATTTTGAAAAGAAAATTGCGCTCAATATTGCCTTAAAAATTGGTGCGCAATTAGAACAAAAATCGGGAGTCAAAGTCATTTACACCCGCGATAAAGATGTCTTTGTAGACTTAATCGAACGTGCTAATATCGCCAATAAGGTAGATGCAGATTTGTTTGTGTCCATCCATTGTGATGCTTTTTCTTCTTCTCAAGCTTTTGGTGCTGGAACGTTTGTGTTGGGTTTGCATGAAAATGAGCGCAATTTTAAAGTAGCCCAAAAAGAAAATTCCGTAATTTTTTTAGAGGAAAATTACGAGCAAAAATACGACGGCTTTGATCCAAATGACCCCGAATCGGTAATCAGCCTTATTTTAATGCAAGAAACCTATTTGGATCAAAGTATAGCCGCAGCCAATACCATACAGCAAAGTTTTGTAAATAACTTAAAACGAAAGGACAGAACCGTAAAACAGGCCGGCTTTATAGTGTTAAAATACACTTACATGCCAAGCGTTTTAGTTGAAACAGGATTTTTGACTAACAGTACTGAGGGGGCTTTTCTGAATTCTTCTAAAGGACAAAACCAGATGGCTAACGCCATTTCGAGTGCCATACTCAACTACAGAGATTTGCTTCAGGCGGGGGTTCAAAAAGAGACCCTCACACTGGAAAACAAGCCCGTCCAAAAAGAAGTTATAACCTCAAATTCGGACTTAATTTTTAAAGTTCAAATTGCGGCAAGTGGTAATCGTTTAGCTGCAGAGGGATACAACTTTAAAGGGCTTACACCCATTAGTAGGGAGAAATCAGGAAAAATGTACCGCTATTTTTACCAAACCGCCCTTACCTATGAGGAAGCGCAACAGCATCTAAAAATGGCACAAAGTAAAGGTTATACCAATGCATTTGTCGTGGCCTATAAAAGCGGTAAAAAAATCGCAATTAGTGAGGCACTACGCTTGTTAAAATGATGCTCTTCTGAAAATAATTTCTACCTTTGTAAGGCACCGTAAAACGCTCTATTTTGAACAAATCTCGTGAAATAAAAACTGCAATTCTAATCCTGGGTTGCATCGTCATTTTTATTTTTGGTTTCAACTACCTCAAGGGCTCTTCCCTGCTGGATGATAGTAAAATTGTTTCCTCACTTTACCCAGACGTTGAAGGACTCGTGATAGGTGCTAACGTAACCATCAATGGACTCAATGTCGGCAAGGTCAGAAAAATTGATTTTGATGAAAATTACGATAAAATCAAAGTGACATTTAGTTTGAGAAGCGACCTGAATTTTTCAAATCAAAGTATAGCACAACTCTATGAAGCAGGCCTTATTGGGGGTAAAGCCATCGCAATTTTGCCTGTTTACGATCAAGGAAATGAGGTAAGCACTGGAGACGTCTTGCCCTCAAATATCAAGCCTGGGTTGACCGAATTGGTCAACCAACAAATAGCTCCTTTACAAGACAAAATTGAAGGACTTTTGACTTCTGCCGACTCCCTTTTTGCAGGGGTGAGTAATGTGATGAATTATCAAACCCAAACCAATTTAAAATTGGCTTTGGAGGGCTTGGCGGAAAGTGTTGCCAATGTAGCTGAACTTACCAAAAACATGAATCGGGTGGTGGTGCAAAATGAAAAAAACTTCAAGGGAACCCTTGGAAATTTGGAAGCTACTTCAAAAAATTTAAGTCAGCTTTCCGATTCTCTTGCTCAAATGCCATTGGGAGCTACGATAGCAAATTTCGAACAAACATCTGCCGATTTACAAAAGATACTGTCTCGCCTAAACAACGGAGAAGGTTCAGCAGGTAAGTTGCTTAATGACGAGGAACTATACCATAAGCTACTAGGGTCTTCTGCTGCATTGGAGGCATTGTTAACCGATTTAAAAGCCAATCCTAAAAATTACGTCCACTTTTCTTTATTTGGGAGAAAAGCGAATACTACCCGTCCAAAAGAATAATTCCTATGGGCTATTTGCCGAATCTAGTTTTTCTGAGTTTGCTTATCGTAGGAGGAGGCTTTTTCGTGCGAAATATTCTTAGAGTCAAACGCAACATACTGCTTGGAAAACAGACCGATAGAACCAAGGATAGGTCTGCGCGCTGGAAGCACATGGCACGAGTAGCCTTAGGGCAATCAAAAATGGGGGTAAAACCTATGGCGGCCGCGCTTCATTTGATCGTTTATGTCGGATTTATTCTTATCAATATCGAATTGTTGGAAATTGTCCTGGATGGGTTGCTGGGCACTCACCGACTGTTTGCTCCCCTGCTTGGAGAGGTGTATGATGTTTTGATCGGTAGTTTTGAAATTCTCGCCTTGCTGGTTTTGTTGTCCGTAATTTTGTTTTGGACCCGCAGAAATCTACTCAAGATTAAACGCTTTTGGAAAAATGAAATGAAGGGATGGCCTAAAAGAGATGCGGATTATATCTTGTATTTTGAGCTCGTTCTTATGCTGCTGTTTCTGTGTATGAATGCCACGGATGCAATACTCCAGCAACAGACTGTTGAATCCTATATTAAAGCAGGTAGTTTTCCGGTATCTGATCATATCAAACCTCTCTTTGAGGGATTAAATACGAACACCCTCCTTCTTTTAGAACGCGGCTTTTGGTGGGCGCACATTAGCGGTATTTTGATTTTTTTAAACTACCTCTATTATTCCAAACACCTGCATATACTGTTGGCTTTTCCCAATACTTTTTACGCTAATTTAGAAGCCCAAGGGAAGTTCCGTGTGGACGGTTCTATAAAAAATGAAGTGATGCAGATGCTTTTTCCGGAAAAGTCAACTACACCCCCAGAAGGTGCCACCCCTCCCGAAAAATTTGGGGCAAGTGACGTTTTTGATTTACGGTGGACGCAGTTGATGAATGCCTACAGTTGTACAGAATGTGGACGGTGTACGGAGGTTTGTCCTGCAAATCTAACCGGAAAGAAGCTTTCACCACGAAAAATCATGATGGATACCCGTGACCGACTGGAGGAAGTGGGTAAAAACCTCAATTTGAACAAAGGGGTGTTCAAAGACGATCAAAAGCAACTGTTAAATGACTATATTAGTCCAGAGGAGTTATGGGCTTGTACCTCGTGTAATGCCTGTGTAACGGCTTGCCCTATTGCTATTGATCCGCTATCCATCATTATGGATATGAGACAATATTTGGTAATGGAACAATCCGCAGCTCCTCAAGCGCTCAATGCGATGATGGGAAATATCGAAAATAATGGGGCCCCATGGCCTTTTAGTAATCAAGACCGTTTGCAATGGGCAAATGAATAAATAACTCAATTTAATTATATGGAACGAGAAGAAGCAGAAACGTATTTACACAAAAAAGTAGAATCAGGCGAAGTAGTCAGTCCGGTTTTACCCGATGGAATTAAAAACTATCTTATTGATATTGATGGCACCATCTGCGACGACATCCCCAATGAAGAGCCCGAGCGTATGGCAACGGCTAAATTGTACCCAGATGCATTGGTAACTCTTAACAAATGGTACGATGAAGGTCATCTCATCTGCTTTTTTACTTCAAGAGTAGAATCGCATCGGACGGTGACAGAAAAATGGTTGAAAGACAACGGGTTCAAATACCACAGTTTGCTCATGGGTAAACCTCGCGGGGGAAATTACCATTGGATCGACAATCATTTGGTAAAAGCGACGCGTTATAACGGAAAATTTACCGATCTAATCGAAAAAGAAGTTACCATAGAAGTATTTGACGACGGTAAATCACAAGCGTAATAGATGAAACTTGAAGTCCCCACTTTAGCATCACTGGAAGCACAAGGCAAAAAAGCCGAAGTTGTTTTTTGGGTGGGTTGTGCCGGTAGTTTCGACGAACGTGCTAAAAAAATCACAAAGGCCTTTGTAAAAATTTTAAATCATACCCAGACTCCTTTCGCTGTTTTGGGAACGGAGGAAAGTTGTACAGGTGATCCTGCAAAAAGAGCCGGAAATGAATTTTTATTTCAAATGCAAGCCTTGCAAAACATCACTACTTTGGATCGCTACGGGGTCACTACAATAGTGACCACCTGCCCCCACTGTTTTAATACGCTTAAAAATGAATATCCCGAACTTGGCGGGCATTACAAAGTGTTGCACCATAGCCAATTTTTAAAATCCCTGATCAAAGAGGGGCGTTTGAAGATAGAAGGGGGGTCTTACAAAGGAAAACGAATTACCTATCACGACCCTTGTTATTTAGCTAGAGCAAATAACATTTTTGAAGCACCGCGTGAACTGATCAAAAAACTAGACGCCGAACTTGTTGAAATGAAATCCTGCAAAACCAGGGGGCTTTGTTGTGGTGCTGGAGGAGCTCAAATGTTTAAAGATGCCGAACAAGGAAACAAAGAAATCAATAGCGAACGGACCGAGCAGGCGTTGGACACTCAAGCCGAAATTATAGCTGCGGCTTGCCCTTTTTGCACTACCATGTTGACCGATGGAGTAAAAAGTGCGCAGCAAGAAAGTAAGATACACATAATGGATGTGGCTGAGATGATTGCCCAAGCCCAAAATTTATAAGTCATGATCGTTCCCTTTACAAATTTACCTCCCGAATCTAGAGTTTGGATTTATCCTTCCCACAGACCTTTCAGAGAAGAGGAGCTTGAACGACTCAAAGAAGCACTAACTAATTTTTTGGCAGGTTGGACGGCTCATAATCAGGCATTGGAAGCTTCGTTTGAGTTGCCGTTTAATCGATTTATCGTACTGGGATTGAATCAAGAAAAAGTTCAAGCAAGTGGATGTTCCATAGATGCGTCTGTTCATTTTATTCAAGCTCTTGAAAAGCAGTTTGACCTCATTCTTTTGGATAAAATGAATGTAACCTTCAAGCAAGGTGATTTTCTTTCACATAAATCCCTAGCAGACTTCAAACAAATGGCGAGGCAAGGAGCGATCTCAAAATCGATTATAGTGTTTAATAATCTGGTGGACACAGTAGCAGCGTACCAAGAGTTTTGGCAAGTGCCCGCAGCAGAAAGTTGGCACAAGCGATTTTTTAAATAAAGAAGACTAATTTTTAATGAAATACACCCTAAGCTTTCTTTTTGGATTCGTTTTTCTGGCTTATGGCCAGACCCCGGATCCTTTGTTAACCCATGACGAACACGCTCAAACAATTTGGGTGGATAGTGTATACAACAGTCTTTCTTTAGAGGAAAAGGTGGGCCAGTTGTTTATGTCCATGGTTTTTACCGAAAAAGATTCTACCCATTTCAATCAAACCTTAGCATTGGTTAAAAATCAAAAGCTTGGAGGGCTTATTTTTTCTTTAGGGGGACCGGTAGAACAAAGCCATTGGTTAAATCGTTTTCAAGCTGCAGCCCAAACTCCCTTGCTTGTGGCTATGGATGCGGAATGGGGTGTTGCTATGCGTTTGGATTCCGTTCAGCCTTTTCCGTGGCCCATGACCTTGGGTGCAGTTCAGGATACCGTTTTATTGCGTAAAATAGGTCGGCGGATGGGAGAACAAGAAAAACGCCTGGGGATTCATTACAGTTTTAGCCCGGTTCTTGACATCAATACCAATCCCAACAACCCCATCATTGGAAATCGATCCTTTGGTGCTTCTAAAGAACGGGTCATTCGGCAGGCTAGGGCAGTCATGAAAGGACACCATGATGCGGGAATTTTAACCTCAGGCAAACACTTTCCAGGTCATGGAGATACCTCTCAAGATTCTCATAAAACGCTTCCCTCCATCGCATTTTCCTCCGAACGAATCAAAGGAGTGGAACTTGCTCCCTATCGAGAATTGATCGATGCAGGATTGTCTTCTGTCATGGTAGCACATTTGAATGTTCCTTCTTTAACCCAAAAAGGCTTACCCACTTCTTTGTCCAAAGAGGTCATTCAAAAATTACTGATCGAAGAGATGGGGTTTAAAGGATTAGTGGTAACCGATGCCTTAAACATGAAAGGTGTTTCGGACTATGCAGCGGTAGAAAATATTGATCTTACGGCCTTTAAAGCGGGTCATGACATGCTGTTAATCTCCAACGACATCCCAAAGGGGATACGTGCCCTGGTTCAGGCCTATAAGGACGGAGAACTTACTGAGAACCGATTGAGCCATTCTGTAAAAAAAGTGCTGAAAGCGAAATATAAAGTAGGATTGGCAACATACAGTCCTGTTAAAACAGAACGACTGTTTGAAGAATTAAATACACCATTAGATACGCTGTTGTATACGGAAGCCATGGGGAAAGCGTTGACGCTTTTGAAAAATGAAAATAATCTACTTCCCTTAAAAGGAACTACTGCATTGGGACACTTGGCTTTAGGCGATGCCAGTTCAACAGCTTTTCTAACCCAACTAAAAAAGTACGGTTCTATTGCCTCGCTCAGTGGGGTAACCGAAGCCAATGCCTTGGAAAAAACGGCGGAACTAGACACTTTAATCATCAGTTTCCATCGTTCAAATGAGACCCCATGGAAAGCTTCAAACTTTAATCGGGAAGAGTTGAATATCATCAAAAAGTTGGCGGCCAAGAAAACCGTGCTTTTGGACGTTTTCGTAAAGCCGTATGCATTAAAAGCCCTTGAGCAAATCCAAGGAATTGATGCCCTCCTTTTAAGCTATCAAAACAGTGCCCTCTCTCAAAAGTTAAGCGCAGCTGCTTTGTTTGGTGCACAACAGCTTTCAGGAAGGCTGCCTGTAAACGTATCGGACTCGTTGCAAGAGGGTGCGGGCATAGACCTAGACGGAACGTTTAGGTTGGGTGTTGCAACGCCTGCTGAAGTGGGTTTTGACCCTAGCCTATTAGCTGCTGTTGATCAGCTGGCCATTCAGGCAATTGATTCCCTGATGACCCCAGGCATGCGAATTTTAGCCGCACGGAAAGGCAAAATTTTTTACGACAAAAATTTTGGCTATCACACCTATAAAAAACAACGAAAAGTAGCCACATCCGATCTGTATGATTTGGCCTCACTTACAAAAATATTGGGAACTTTGCCCTTGGTAATGCAATCCGTACAAAACGGGGAATTGACTTTGGAGACTACCGTGGCGGAATTGCTCCCCGACTGGCGCAATTCGAATAAAGCCTCGTTGTCCTTGCGAAAAATGTTGTCTCATTACGCTCAGTTAACCCCTTGGATTCCGTTTTACAAAGAAACCTTGACCAAAAAAGGCTATCCTAAAAAATCGATGTATCAATCTTCTGCTTCTCCTGAATTTAATTTAGTAGTTGCTAATGATCTTTATTTGAAATCAGATTTTGAAACAGAGCTGTACCAACAAATCAAGGACAGTGAATTGATCGATACCCTAGCGTATAAATATTCTGATTTGCCCTACTACCTACTTAAAAAATACTATGAAAACACCACTGGCTTATCCTATGATCAATTGGTAGAAGACCGTATTTTTAAGCCTTTGGGAATTGACCGAATGCGTTATAATCCGTTGCATCATTTTAATACGGAAGAAATTGTACCCTCTGAGGTGGATACCTACTTTAGACAGCAAGAATTGGACGGCCATGTTCACGATATGGGCGCAGCGATGCAAAATGGTGTAGGGGGCCACGCCGGGCTTTTCGGAGACGCCCGCTCGGTAGCGATTCTTATGCAGATGTATCTTCAAGGAGGGATTTACAACGGCAAAAGGGTAGTCGATCCGGAAGTGATTTCCGCCTTTAATGTATGTACGTATTGTGCTGATGAAAACCGAAGAGGCGTCGGATTCGATAAGCCCCAATTGGAAGGAACCCATGTTTCTACTTGCGGTTGTGTTTCCATGGATAGTTTTGGACATTCGGGTTATACCGGTACTTTTGCTTGGGCAGATCCAGAGGAAGAGTTGCTCCTGGTGATCTTGGCGAATCGAACCTATCCCAATGATGATTTTACCTTTAGCAAGAGCAACATAAGAACACGTATACAAGAATATTTTTATCAAGCATTAATCGATTAAAAAAGAATAAAGTGAATATAGCTATTGTTTGTTATCCAACCTTTGGAGGGAGTGGGGTAGTAGCCACAGAATTAGGAATTGCGCTTTCTGCCAAGGGTCATGAAATTCATTTTATTACCTATCACCAGCCGGTGCGTCTCGAGGCGCTTCAGCATCCCAATATACATTTCCATGAGGTCAATGTCCCCGACTACCCGCTGTTTAAATATCAGCCGTATGAACTCGCTTTGTCGAGTCGTTTGGTAGACGTAATTCAAAATGCACAAATTGACGTGCTTCATGTGCATTATGCAATTCCACACGCCTATGCAGCCTATATGGCAAAAAAAATGCTTATGGATTGTGGTATTCAAATTCCGATCGTTACCACCTTACACGGAACGGATATTACCTTGGTAGGGAGTCATCCATTTTACCGCCCAGCCGTTACGTTCAGTATCAACCATTCCGATCGAGTCACTGCAGTATCGGAGAGTTTAAAACAAGACACGCTTCGCCTTTTTGACATTACGACTAAAATAGAAGTCATCCCTAATTTTATCGATACCGAAAAAATCAACCGAGCCGCAAAACCCTGTGAACGAAGTTTGCTCGCACAAAAAGAAGAAAAAATCCTTACCCATATCAGTAATTTTAGACCTTTAAAACGCATCATGGATGTGATTGCAATTTTTGAAGGAGTACACCCAGAAATTGACTGCAAGCTCATGATGGTTGGTGAAGGTCCTGAAAAGGTAAAGGCGATTGAGTACGTGGAAAAGGCAGGTTTAGAAGATAAAGTGCTGTTTTTAGGAAACAGCAACGAAATCGATAAAATTTTATGTTATACTGATTTGTTTTTGCTCCCTTCCGAAAACGAAAGTTTTGGACTTTCTGCCTTGGAGGCCATGGCGCATGGCGTACCCGTGATCTCCTCCAACGCAGGGGGAATTTCAGAGGTAAATGCTGAGGGTTTTTCAGGCTATCTAGCGGATATAGGGGACGTTGAAACCATGGTTGCCCGCGCTATAGCTTTATTAAAAGACGATCTATTACACGCGCAATTCAAAAAACAAGCCAAGCAACAAGCCAGTAAGTTTTCACTGGAACGCATTATAGGTAAATACGAGACCATTTATTCGGACGCTATAGCCTCAATACAATTTTAAACACCTGGACTTTTACTTGGGATGGTAGATGCGTTGGGCCTTAGCATAAACTTCCTCTTTGTCTAAGCTCATTTTTTTGGTTTTAAATTGGGCATACAGTTCCATCTGGTCACCGTAATGGGGTGAATTGGGGTGGTCTGAACTGCCATAGGAGATTACTGATTCAATTTCAGGACCCTTTTCTGTAAAACGAACCAATTCTATGTAAGATTCCCCACTGACGACCTTAACCTTGCCGTCTTTATATGGGACATTTGCCATGGCGGTTACAACATCTGGAAGGCCAAAAATGGGCAATTCCTTACTTCCACGTACCAGTTTTTGGTATTCTCCCAGTTGAATTTCTGTTGTTTTAAAATGCGTTAAGAGATGGGTTTTGGTGTCCTTTAGAGCTTCTATTAAGATCGAAGGGGGGACGATCTTCGGCGTGGGAAGCGTGCGGTAATATTTTTTTAATTCGTTGTAAAAAACGGCAAAAATTCCAGCACCAACAGAATTTGCATCCGCTTTTCTGTCCCATTTTTGCAGGGTATGAATCAGCGTTTCTATTTCAGGATAGGATTTGGGATCTAAACTGTCGAGGTGATTGATGTCCATCCAACTAAAAACAAAAGGTTTGGGGTATTGATTGTCGTACTTGATTTGTTTGAAATCGGCATAACTTAAGCTGTCGTATTGATCGATCAGTTCTTTTAAACGTGTGGATCGATTGTTGTCATAGGTCTCGAACCCCATGTGTTTTGAAAAATTTTCCTCTATAGGATTATCCAAGGAATCGCTGGATCGGAAAGGAGTGTGATTCGCATTGTAGATATAGCCCGATTTAGGCTGGAGCACCTGAGGCAATTCTTCGATGTCATAGGTTTCGGTCCAAAGTGTTTTCTCAGTATTTCCCGGAACAATACCTTCCCAGTCATAGCCCTCGGCTCTTTTAGGTATCAATCCATTTGAGATGTAAAAAATAGTGTCATTTCTATCGGCATAACCGATATTGTAACCCGGTAAGGCCTTCATTTTAAGGGCATTGTAAAATTCACTAAAATTTGAAGCTTTATTCATTCGCCACCACTGTTCGAGGGCACGAATTTCAAAAAGGGCAGGGGTTCGAACCGCATACATTCCCGTTTTACTTTTTAGGGTTGGACCGTAAATGCTCTGGTAGTATTTCTTTTTTATTTTGAGGGGAATGCCTAGTACCTTGAGCTCAAGCGTTGCTTTTCTGGGGAGTAACTCCAGATAGTCTTCGTCGACTTTATACTTACGTTTGTGTTTTGGGTGTAGTTCCAATGCAAAAACATCGGTTTTGTCTGGCTGATTTACGGTATGCGCCCATGCCAGGTTTTCATTGGCTCCGATCAATATATTGGGACTACCTGCAAAAAGAGCTCCCAGTATATTCGTTCCTTCTTCACTACACAGATGTGCTTCATACCATGAAACTGGACCGTCTAAGGGTTGGTGGGTATTGATGGCAAGCATGCTAGATCCATCCTTGGTTTTACTGCTGTTAAAGGCAAAGGTATTGGAGCCTTTAGGGAGTTGGTCCTGCTCAAAATCAAAGGTCAATTCATTTTGTGTTATTTTTCTTACCCATTGATCTCCTTTGGAAGAAATAAACAATTGCAATTGAGCATAGCGTAACATTTTCTTAGGCGTGATTGGAAACAGACCCGCATACAACACTTCCTCAGGATGGGATTTAGCATACAGATTAAGTCCTTCGGCATAGGCTTGGAGTATTTTTTTGTACTCGGGATGGATGTCCGATTCATAGCGAGTATGGTACAAGGCATCTGATCCAATGAATTGTGCTAAAAAATCAGCGCCTAAACCTTTGTTTCCAAGGTGTTTGCTCAGCATGTTGTTTCCTGCGAGATACCCCAACTGGATGGTGTTAAAATCGTCTTCAGCATGGGCGTAAGCCAATCCAAAGGCAACTTCTGCATCTGTAGCGGCAAAGATATGGGGTACGCCAAAATCATCTCGTACAATATCAATTTTTGACGGGTCTATTTGAGTATAGGCCGAAGTGTGGAAAAGAACTCCAAAGAGGAGTAAAGCAACTTTTTTCATAGAAATCCGAAGGTATAAATTCTTTTCTGTTTTTTGAAGGATGTGGATTGCCTAAAATATTTATCTTAGATCATTAAAAATAAAGGTACCCATGAAATCACAGTTTTTTCTACTTTTTATAGCGTTTAACTTTTTATCCATTCAGGCTCAAGAAGCGCTCTTTAACGGAACCAATCTAGACGGCTGGACGGTTCACGGAACAGAGTTATGGTATGTTGAAGACGGCTTACTGGTGTGCGAAAGTGGACCCGACAAAGCCTATGGCTATTTATCTACAAACAAATATTACGATGATTTCGAATTGACTTTGGAGTTTAAACAAGAAGCCAATGGAAACAGCGGTGTTTTTATCCGGTCAACGGTTGAAGGAACCAAAGTCAGCGGATGGCAAGTGGAAGTGGCACCTCCGGGTCACGATACGGGCGGTATATACGAATCCTACGGAAGAGGATGGTTGATTAAGCCGGATAAATCCAAAGACCGTGCTTTAAAAATGGGGGACTGGAATCAAATGAAAATTCGAGTCGTAGGGGATAAAATAACGACCTGGTTAAACGGGACTCCTATGATAGAGTTGGTAGATGAAAAAATTGGAAACGGAAAAGGATCTGTAGCACTTCAAATTCACGATGGGGGAGGAATCAAAGTGCGTTGGAGAAATTTAATGTTGACCTCACTATAAGCTAAGCCGGTCAATGGCGGTGGCCAATTGAAAATCTTTAGGGGTTAATTTGTTTCCCGCCTCATGCGTTGTGCACTCTACTACCACTTGATTGTAGTCCAATTGTATGCTGGGATGATGCTGTTGTTTTTCAGCAATTTTACCCACCGCATTCACAAAGTTTAATGCGTGGGAAAAGTCTTTGAAGGCAAATTTGCCCTGAAGCACACTAGTCTTGCAGGTCCAGCACTCATTTAATGCAGCTGCTTTCTCAGTAATTTGTTGTAGGCTTAAAGGGGTCATTTTAACTGTACAATAATCCCGTGACAATTCGATAAGCAAGGTATACCCCCGTAATCGTCCATATCCACCATCTGTTTTTAACGTACCATTCCATTACTTTTAAATTTAATTACACGCCCCTTCTTCAAAGCTAAGAACGCCGTTATTGGTAGCTACACAGTCGTTGGAGTACGTTTCTCCATCGCAGCCACATACAGGCGCGTAGATAAGATAGCAAGGGGCAGTAGGGTTGATCATTGCTTCGTCGATACAGTCTGCTTCAGGCGCTGCATCGGAATTTTTTGAGCAGGCCGTAAGGACGAGGAGAAATAGGCCCAGTAAATATTTATAGTCCATTTTATACCGATTTTACTTTTGATAATTGTTCTATGGCATTGATAAACACATCCAATTCATCCAGGGAAGTAAATACATTGGGAGTGATTCTACAGCCTTTAACATTGGCATAGTCTATAGCCACTGTAAAAATTTTATACTCTTTATATAGGCGGTCGGCAAGCTCTGCGGGAGCCATAGTGGTAAGTCCCACGTTACCAATTCCACAACTTCGTTGGTCATCAAAGGGGGTGTTGATCACTACATTGGGTACGCCTTTTAAGGCTTCTTGCCAATAGCTCCTAAGAAATCGCATTCGTTTTTCTTTCCTTTGCAGACCCATCCAGTTCAGGTATTCTATTGCATCGAGTATGGCTAAGTCGGTAGCCACGGGATGGGTTCCAGTATGACTGAGACGTTTGATGTTGTTTGGGTCCTTTTCATGATCCGCTAGCAAGGGCCAAATCTTGGGAATGTGGTCGTTTTTGACATACAGCAGGCCGGCGCCTAGGGGAGTAGCAAGCCATTTGTGAAGACTGGATCCGTAGTAGTCGCAATTGAGCTCCTCGATTTTAAAATCAAAATGTCCAATACAATGCGCTCCATCTACAAGCACTTCCACACCGTAGCGGTGAGCCATATCGCATATTTTTTTGATGGGTAATAGATGCCCTGTGATATTGATCATATGACATACCATGATCAATTTGGTTTTTGGGGTAATTTTTGATTCGTAGAGGGATACAATTTCTGCATCATCTTTGGGGTGGTTAGGCACAGAAACTTTCGTTACTTCAACCGCATGACGTTCCGCAATTTGCGCAAACATATCTTGCATAGCTCCATAATCTTGAATCGCATGGATGGCATGATCCCCTGCTTTCCAAGGAAATCCACTAATGATCAGGTCTAGCGATTCAGTAGTGTTGCGGGTGATGATAAGGTTTGTCGCATCACAACCAAAGAACGCTCCCAGTTTTTCTGTTACGATTGCTTTATCGTTAAAGCGATGCTTTCGCATATAATACGAGCCTTCTAAATTTACGCGCTTGAGGTGACTGAGGTGTTTCTCCATAGTAGGTTTGGGAATGATGTTGTAGTAGCCGCTTTCAAGATTGATAAAATCAGGGTGAAGTTCGTATTGAGAACGAACGAGTTTCCAGAGCGCCTCTTCCTGTTGGGGAAGAGGAGGGAGTGGTGTAACCTCAATAGGTTGGCTGGGAGGAAAACCAATCACGGGACTCAATCCTAACCAACCCAAGCGTTTTATAAAACTTCTTTTATCCAAGTGTAAACAACGTTAAAAACAGCCTTAAGGTAGTCAATTTATTCTAGTTGCTTTTCAATTTTACGAAGACATAAGGGGTATAAATTATAAAACCGCCCGTGGGCGGTTTATAAAAAAAAACAAATTGGTTTATGAAAGTTTTATTATCAATAAAACAATTAAATTTACAATTATTATTTAAATTGCAAAATGCAAACACATTTTTTTTGGTTTTTTGTAAAAAAATAAGCCTTTGTTTAATTTTTATTCCGTTTTACTAAACCCCAAAGCTTGTACGCTTGGATGCAAACAATCACCACATTGAGGAAAATGATGGAGGGGGCAGTAGCTAAAATCCCATAAATTAACCAGCAGAGCGCTCCTACCAAATTTACCGCTCTAAGGCGGATCATGTCATTGATTAAAAAAGAGGAGATCACAAAAGTGGTGGCAATCCACCCTATAATTTCTAATGTATTCATTACCCAAAATTACGGATAAATACATTTTAAAATCCAATTAAAATGTTTGCCTTATCCTTTTGGAATCAATTCCAATTTTAGATCTGGGTTTGGTCTATATATTTCTATAAAGGACGTTACTTACCAATACAAAATTGGCTAAATATGGTTCCCAGTACATCCTGATCGGTATCGATCACTCCTGTAATGGCGCCAATGTGCTCTATCGCCTCTTTTAGATCGATACTTAACAAATCGCCGGCCAGGTCGATTTCGAGTCCCTTTTTAACCTGTTCAATGGCCTTGAGTGCTTTCTCAAGGGCGTGGTAGTGGCGCGTGTTATTGATGATGATCCCATTTGAATTGCCCAACGATTGAACCGTTTCTACTAATTCTTTTTTTAGAGGGAGTAACGAATCTGTTTTTTTAGTCGAAACACCCAAACTCTTGGGAGCCATAGAAGCAGGGAGTTGTTTTTTTAAAAGTTCAGCAAAGGCGAGATCATGTCCTTCAGGGGCTAGATCAATTTTATTCTGAACCAAAACGAGCTTAAGATTGTCGTGATACAGGGATTTTAACTCTTCAACCAAAACGGAATCGGTAGTCGTTTTATCGTAGAGATAGAGTAATATTCTGGCTTGAGCAACTTTCTCCTTGGTTTTAGCAACCCCTATTGATTCTATGGTATCATCTGTTTGCCGCAATCCGGCAGTATCGATAAAGCGAAACTGCACCCCATCCAGTATCAAAGTATCTTCTATAGAATCTCTGGTGGTGCCTGCTATAGGGGAAACGATGGCTTTTTCTTCGTTAAAAAGGGCGTTGAGTAAAGAGGATTTGCCCACGTTGGGTTTTCCTGCAATGGCTACCGGAACGCCTTTCTTAATTACATTTCCGTAGGCAAAGGAATCTTTTAGTTCGCTTATTTCTTTTTCGAGTTCTGTCAAAAGAGCCTCCAGTTGGGTTTTGTCTGCAAAATTGATTTCTTCTTCGCTAAAATCTAATTCCAATTCAATTAACGCTTTAAACTCAATCAGCTTTTGACGCAATGCTTCCATTCCTTTGGAAAAACCACCACGCAGCTGTTGCATGGCTATCCGATGTGCTTCGGCACTTTCCGAAGCAATAAGGTCAGAGACTGCTTCGGCCTGACTCAAATCCATTTTTTTATTGAGATAGGCTCTTAGCGTAAATTCCCCCGCTTGGGCAGGTAGGATATCCTCCTCTAAATAGGACGAAATAATCTGTTGGAGAATGTAGGGTGAACCGTGGCAAGAAAGCTCTATCACATCTTCTCCCGTATAAGAATGGGGTGCTTTAAACGCCGTAACCAAGACTTCATCGATCAGAGCACAGTTGTTTTTAAAGGTGCCCAGTTGGGCTTGGTTGGGTTTGATGTCTTCCCACTTTTGACCGCTTCTTGGGGTAAAAAAGCGTTGGGTTTTTTCAAACGCAAGCGGACCAGACAGGCGAATCACACCCAGGGCTCCACTCCCTTGTGGTGTTGATAACGCTATGATGGTGCCGTCGCTGAGCATGAAGTAGAATTAAAGATCTTTAACAAAAGTAGCACGCTTTTTATGAAGCCTGTGCTCGTAATTTTTCCAGAGTTTTTGAATGGCAGTGTTTTCTTCCAGCTCTGGATTGGTTTCAACAATACGGATGTTACGCTTATTGAACAGCTTTTGCATTTCATTAAAAATAATGGCTGTAATTCCTTTATTCTGATAGTCTGGATGTATACCGATCAAATAAAAAGAGGCACGATTGTTCTTGCGAAGTGCGTTGATCAAATAGAAAAAATTAAAAAGATTGATGGTACCGTTAATTTTTTTGAGTGCCTTTGTAAAGGAAGGCATGGTGATAGAAAACGCGATAAGCTGCCCCTTGCGGTCTACGATACATTTAATAAAATCAGGGTGGATGAATTTGATATAGCGTTTTTTATAATGTTCAATCTGGTAGTTTTGAATTGGGACATAGGTTTGAAGTTCATTGTAGGTTTTACCTAAAAGATCAAACATTTCATCGACATAAGGAAGGATGTCGTTTTTACTTTTAAATTGGAGCAATTTGAGTTGGTACCGGTCCATTACCAATTTTGAAAAGCGTTTTACTTTTTCTGGAGATTCCTCAAAGTCATCGATCTTAATTTCGTATTCAACCCATTTGGCGTTCATGCTGTAGCCTAAAGCCTTTAAATGTTCCTGATAATAAGGAGCATTGTAAAGGGTGATCATGGTGTTTTGCTCTTCAAACCCTTCGATGAGCAGCCCTGCCTTATCTAGGTTTGATAACCCCATAGGGCCTTCTACTCGGCTTAGTTTGTGTTCTTTCGCAAAAGCAACCACCTGTTCGAGTAAAATTTTAGAAACAGCAAGCTCATCAACGGTGTCATACCACCCAAAGCGAACCTTATTTTTACCGACTTGATTTACCTCAATCCAGTTTACCATGGCTGCAATTCTTCCTACGAGGGTTTCTCCTTTGTAGGCAAGAAAAAAACGCGCATCCGCATTTTGATAGACTGGATTTACTTTTGGATCTAGGGTCTCAATTTCTTCCTTAATAAGAGGGGGCACCCAATAGGGGTTATTCTGATACAAACTAAATGGAAAACGAACAAAAGCCTCAAGATCTTTTGAGTTTTGTACAACTTTAATGGTTACGGCTTGATCCATACTTAATTTCTTTTTACTCTTCGACTCACTTTTTTAGCCGCTTTAGCATTTTTTTTCAGTTGACGTTCTTGTTTTTTTAACTCTTTTTCTTGGAGTTCTTCGGCTGAAATAAACTCCTTATGGAAGTCCAGTCTGTAGGAAATCCCTGCATTTAAAAAGAGTTGATGAGGCGTATTTTTTATAGACGATCCCAAAGTCGCTTCAATTTGAAAATTGTCATTCCATAGATAGGCCGCCCCTAGTCTGAATAAATAATCGGTAAACAGTTCACTGCTTCTTCCTTGATGTTCAATATAGACTGACCATAAAGGGTCTAGGGTATGAGTTAACGTAAGGATGTAGTTTTTTAAAGGATATTTGGAAAGATAGCGATCGTAGGAAAAGTTAGTGACAAACACCCAGGTTCCGAGAAAATGAGATTGAGTTGCCAAGGTACCTCTCAGATGCAGGGGAGGTTCTTCATCGGGGCTGATGCCTAGATTTTGAAAAAGAATGGGGCGGTAAAGGGTGCCAAAAAGATTGCCGTAGGGGAATGGGTTGTCTTTTTCAAAGTTCACATTGGCTCCAAAGGTAAGCGAAACGGCAGGGATCAATTCGCGTAGTTTAAAGCCATTGTTGGCTTTCCAACTGTAGGTATTGATCTGACGCTCTTTTTTAAAAGGGTCGTAAATCAGGTACTTTACTCCAATAAAATTTTGTAAAAATCCTCTCTGGTTATACTGAATTGGGGTACTTGCAATTTTTGAATTTAAGGTACCGCGTAGATAGCTACCTTCATACGTGAGCTCCAAAGTTTCCTTTAGAAACCCCCAGCGAAGCGAAAGAAATCCTGCCCCTCCTCGAAAAGTAGAATTGTTGTATCCGGCATGTGTATCGTTTCTAAAGGCAAATCCAGCTTCTGCTTGAACTACATCTTTGCCCACCGCAAAAGCCCCTATAGAGGCACCCGGTCTGTTGGAATTAATTTGGTCTGTGTATTGGGCATGAATTACAAATGAAACAAGGAGAAACAAAAGTGTAGGTGACCGAAATAGCATGCTGCAAATATACATGAGATTTGTCTATAATTAAGAGGGTAAAAGTATTATTGGCAGATAATTTTTCTGCAATAGAAGTGAATTGGTTATTTTTGAATTAAACAACCGTTTTGGGAGCACTCTTCAAATTTTTTCTCATTTTTCTAGGAGCTATTTATCTCCTCCGTTTACTATCTCCTTTTTTGTTCAAACTGATGTTGTCGAGCTTTGTCAAAAAGGCGACTACCCAAGACCAGACAAAACAATCCACCCCTCCCAAAAAAACAAAATCTCCTTCCGATTCCATGGGAGAGTATATCGATTATGAAGAACTGGATTGAGTCTTTGATCAGAGATAAAACCTACCTGCACGGGATTGTGGTAGTAGGTTTTGCCTTAGTGTCGCTAGTGTTCTATTACCCTGTTCTTTCTGGTAAAACACTTGTTCAGTCTGATATTAGACAGTATGAGGGAATGTCTCGCCAACTCAAAGCATACCGAGCCGCCACCACCCAGGAGACCTATTGGATTGATAATGCCTTCGGCGGAATGCCAACCTATCAACTCGGAGCAGAGTATCCAGGGGATTTTCTGAGTCCCATCTATCGCTTTTTTAGGATCTTGCCCCGACCTGCGCACATCCTTTTTTTATATCTCTTTGGATCGTATTTGCTGCTTGTCATCTTAAAAATTCCATGGCATACTGCCTTGTTTGGGGCTTTAGGATTTGGATTTTCAACCTATTTGTTGATCATTTTACAGGTGGGTCATAACACCAAAGCTTTGGCGGTAAGTTTTTTCCCTTTTGTGCTGGCAGGGGTGGTTTTGTTGTTTAGGCGAAACTATTTTATGGGGGTGCTGTTGAGCGGTCTTTCCCTTGGAATGCAAATTCGTGCGAACCACTATCAGATGACCTACTATTTACTCCTGCTCTTGGGTATATTTGTAGTCGTATGGACGCTTAAATCCTATAAAAACAATGAAGTTACCTCTTACCTTCGAGGGCTTGGTTTACTTGTTCTTTCTGGAATTCTTGCCTTAGGATTGAATGCCACTCCACTATTGGCAACGGCAGAATACTCTGAGTTTAGTACCCGTGGTAAAAGTGAACTTAAGTTAACCCCAGAGGGTAGTCCAAAAGAACAAAGTACGGGATTAGATTATGCATACATCACAGAGTACAGTTATGGTATTTTTGAAAGTTTAAACTTGATTATACCCCGAGTACAGGGTGGAGGATCCAGTGAAGATTTAGGGGAAAAACACGGTGTATACGATTTTTTAATTGCCAATGGGGTTTCTTCCGCTCAGGCAAGACAATTTTCCGCCAATATTCCAACCTATTGGGGAACTCAGCCCATACTTGAGGCCCCTGCTTATATCGGTATTACAGTTTTCTTTTTTGCACTTTTGGCTGTTTTTTATGTTCGCTCGCCCTTGCGAAATGCACTCTTGGTGGGCGTACTATTTTCACTGCTGCTTTCTTGGGGTAAAAACTTCTCATTATTAACCCAATTGTTTATCGACTATGTTCCCTTTTACAACAAATTCAGAGCTGTTTCTTCCATACAGGTAATCTTAGAGTTGTGTGTTCCTGTATTAGCCACTCTTGGATTACACTGGGCGTTGACAAAACAGCCCACCTTTGATTATAAGGGATATGCCAAACGGGTAGGGATCCCCATGGTGCTCCTGCTTGCTCTTTTGCTTTTTAAAGGAAGTTTTTCCTTCAGCGGACTAAATGACTCCTATTTTACTGAACTTTATGGAATGGAATTGGTCCGTGTGATCAAAGAAGCTCGGGCGTCGATCTTTCAAGAAGATGTGTTACGTGCGCTAGGAATATTCTTATTTTTAAGCCTTTTGATTGCCTATTATCAATATAAAGGAGTCAACAAAAATTGGATTTTGTCCCTTTGTATGGGCATGTTGCTTTTTGATCTACTCGGAGTTTCATCGCGTTACCTAAGCCACACTAATTTTGTAACTCCCTCCAGAGCGGCACTGCCTTTTCAGATGACCGAAGCAGACAGGGCCATACAGCAGGACAGCAGCAGGTACCGTGTTTTTGAGCCTCAGTTGGGCCTCACAGGTGCAAGAACCGCCTATTTTCATAACAGTTTGGGAGGATACCATGGGGCCAAACCTCGACGTTTTGAGGAGTTAATCAATTATTATTCTGCCCATCAAATTTCAGGGGTATTGGATTTTTTAAACGTCAAATACGTCTTGGTAAGCGATCCTGAAAAAAACAGCCTACAACCCTTAACTAATCCGAATGCACTTGGAGCGGCTTGGACCGTAGAAAAAATTAAAACTGTTCCTACTGCAGATGCACTCCTTGAGGAAATGAAGACTACTGATTTTGCTACTGAAGCATTGGTGTTGGAAGGGAGTTTACCTGAAAATATTCCTTTAGAATACAAACGCGATTCCTTAGCCAGTGTCCGCTTAGTTGAGCAAGCACCCGACCAGTTGGTGTATGAAGTGCAATCGGATTCACCTCAATTTGTGGTTTTTTCCGAAATGTACTACCCCCACGGATGGAAAGCTCGAATCAATGGACAACAAGCCTCGATTGTAAATGTAAATTATGTTCTCCGAGGGGTACAGATTCCTGCAGGTAAGTCTACAGTAGAGTTTCGATTTGAGCCTGAGGTAATTGCTCGAGGAACAGTTTTACGATGGGGTAGTTTAATCGCTTTTATACTCCTACTGGGAGGATTGTATTATGTTCAATTTCGTTCTCAAAATCAAATTGCTTAGCCTATGGGAATGATAGCCAAACAGTCTATTTACAATGTGGTTAGCATAGGGTTTGCATTTTTGATCGGTGCGGTGAATATGGTATTTCTCTATCCCACCTATCCGGGTAAGGAGTTTCAAGGGCTGGTGGTTGCTCTATTGGCCAATTCAAACCTCATCCAACCCTTTATCTCTTTTGGAGTCCAGCACACACTCATTAAATATTTTAGCGAATGCACCACCAAATTGGAACGGGACAAGTTACTTTGGTTTGTGTTGCTATTTCCTATCGTTATTTTGGGAATCATTCTCCCGTTTTATTCTCAATACAATGAGAGCATACTCAAATTTATTTCGGGTAACGGAGCCGTTGTAAGCCGTTTTCCTTTTATGATACTGGCTATTGCTATAGCGACGGCTTATTTTGAAATATTTTTCAGTTGGTTGCGTGTGCATTTGCAATCCGTATTTGGAAATTTCCTAAAGGAAGTGTATCCCAGGCTGTTGACCTTTAGCTTATTGATGGCCTATGTTTTTGAAGGGATCGACCTGAACAACTTTATCAATTACATGATTATTGGGTACTATGTACGACTGTTCTGTATTGCTACGTATAGTTTCTATGTGTATTTCCCAAGCTTTTATTTTCGATTACCCCAAAACAGTAATTCCTTGCTGCGGTATAGTGCATTGATTTTTCTTTCGGGAGCCGCGGCTAGTTTTATTTTGGACATCGATAAGTCTATGATTTTTGCCATCACCAATGATGAAAATGTAGCCTTTTACGCAGTAGCACTCTATATCGCATCCGTTGTTGAGGCTCCGGGCAGGGCCATGTTTCAAATTACCAGTCCGCTGGTTGCCACTGCACTCAATACGAATGATTTGGGTCGATTGGAAGAATTACTCAAAAAAAGCAGTACCAATTTAATGATCGTCAGTGGTTTAGCTTTTTTAATTATCAATTTAAACCTCCTGGATTTTTACGAAATGATCAATCAGGAAGGTTATGCGTCTGCAATTAGTGTAGTGATACTGGTCTCTTTGGGTAAATTTTTCAGTATGTCTATGGGCTGTTTGAATAACATCATTAGCAATTCAAAATATTACGCTTATGTGTTTTGGTTTTCGGTTAGCTCCGCTTTGTTGGCTGTTGTTTTAAACTATTATTTTATCAATGCCTACGGCATACTTGGGGCAGCACTTGCCACCTTGATTGTCATTGTCTTTATCAATTGTTGTAAAATTGTTTTGATCTATGCGGTATATAAAATCCACCCCTACAACAGTAAAACCTTAAGTATCGTAGGGAGTATTCTTCTGATTTATGGAATGACGTTTTTTATTCCAACGCTTGTCCATCCTTTTTTTTCTATACTCATCCGAAGTTTGCTTGTAGTGGGTCTTTTTCTAATTCCTCTTTTTCTTTTTCGGTGGTCGTCCGATATTGAAGCCCTGCTTGATCGGTTCAAAAATAAATTTTAAACGTTTTCCTTATCCTAATTTTTTGGAAAGGTATTGTCCGGTATGGGAGTTTGCTAAACTTGCGATATACTCGGGAGTTCCCTGACCTACAAGATAGCCCCCTTGATCTCCCGCCTCTGAACCTAAATCTATGAGGTGGTCAGCACATTTGATGAGTTCGAGGTTGTGCTCTACAACTACGATAGAATGTCCGCGTTCAATCAGCGCATTAAAGGAAGCAATCAATTTTTGAATGTCGTGAAAGTGAAGTCCTGTAGTGGGTTCGTCAAAAATAAAGAGCACTTTTTCTTGAGTGGTCCCCTGACTGATAAAGGAGGCTAACTTTATGCGTTGGGCCTCTCCGCCGGATAGGGTGGCAGAAGATTGCCCTAAGGTGACGTAACCCAAACCTACCTCTTGTAGCGGTTGAAGTTTTTGAACGATTTTTTGTTCTCCATGTTTTTCAAAAAATGCAATGGCTGAATCCACCGTCATATCCAACAATTGATCTATAGAGACCCCATTGAATTTGACTTCTTGAATTTCTTTTTTAAAGCGTTTGCCTTTACAGTGTTCGCATTCCAAAATCACATCCGCCATAAACTGCATTTCTATGGTAAGGGTACCTTCTCCCTTACAGTGATCACAGCGTCCTCCGTCCACATTAAACGAAAAATGTTTGGGCAAATAACCGCGATGCTTGGAAAGTGTATTGGAGGCAAAGAGCGCTCTGATCTCGTCATAGGCTTTGATATAGGTCACCGGATTGGATCGAGAGGACCTTCCTATGGGATTTTGATCCACAAATTCTACATTTTTAAGGGTGTCTAAATCGCCTTCTAAGCTGGTAAAGGAGCCGGGTTTATGGCTGTAAATGTCAAAGGCTCTCAACAGGGCAGGATAGAGGATTTTTTTGACGAGGCTTGTTTTGCCACTTCCAGACACCCCACTAACTACGGTCAAACTCCCCAACGGAATTTCAATATCAATGTTTTTTAAATTGTGTTCACGGGCTCCTTTAAGTAAGATTTTTTTAGTGCTCTTTCTTCGTTTTTTAGGCAATGCTATATTCAAATTACCGTTGAGGTAAGCAGCGGTAAGCCCCTTACTCTTCAAAATCTTTTTAAACGACCCTTGGGCTACAATTTGCCCTCCTTGTGTACCTGCCTCAGGACCGATATCAACGATGTGGTCTGCAGCCTCCATAAAGTCTTCATCGTGTTCAACCACGATTACGGTATTCCCCAGATTTCTTAGGTTTTTTATAACCTCTATAAGTTTTTGGTTGTCTCTGGAATGCAAACCGATCGAAGGTTCATCCAGTATGTACATCGATCCAACCAAACTACTGCCCAATGAAGTAGCCAATTGTATGCGTTGTGATTCACCTCCAGACAAGCTGTTGGAACGCCGATTGAGTGTAAGGTAGCCCAAGCCAACCTCTTGTACAAAAGAAAGTCTACTGTTGATTTCTTTTAACAGCCTACTTGCCACTTCGCTATCGTATCGATCGAGTTTGAGAGTGCTAAAAAACAGGGCCAATTCATCGATCGATATTTGGAGTAATTCACCTAAACTTTTGCCTCCTATTTTTACATACTGGGCGGCTTCTTTCAGTCTCGATCCCTTGCAGTGTGTACAGGAGGTTTTTCCCCGGTAACGCGAAAGCAATACTCGGTTTTGAATCTTGTAGTTTTTAGCTTCTATTTTTTTGAAAAAATCATGAATTCCGGTAAAATAGGAGTTTCCATTCCACACCAAATCTTTTTGCTCTTGAGTTAATTCAAAATAGGGTTTGTGTATGGGAAAGTCAAAACGATAGGCGTTATTGATCAGTTTAGAATAAAACTTTTTCATGCCGGTTCCTCTCCAAGGCACGATGGCGTGATCAAAGACCGACAAACTGGTATCTGAAATGACTAATTCAGGGTCGATACCTATTACGTCCCCAAAGCCTTCACAACTCGGACAGGCCCCCAAAGGGTTATTAAAACTAAAAAGATGCACGTTGGGTTGGATAAAATCCATACCGTCCAATTCAAATTTATTTGAGAATTCAAATCGTTTGTTATCGCTTAAGCGCAGGAGTGAACAATAGCCTTTTCCTTCATAAAATGCCATTTCTACAGCGTCTGCTATCCTGTTGTAAAAATCTTCTTCATGACGAACCACCAAACGGTCAATTACCAAATCAAAGGCTCCTTTGGGTACTTTTTTTAATTCATCGAGGGATAGTGTTTCGCCTTTTACGAAAATACGTGCAAACCCTTGCTGAATGAATATTTTAATCTTTTCTTCTGCACTGCGATTTTCATCTTCTTTTATTGGAGAGAGCAAAAGGAGTTTGTCCCCAGTTTGGAGTTTTTTAATCTCATTGACCACATCCGTTACGGTATCTTTTTTTACTTCCCGGTTTGAAATGGGGGAGTAGGTCTTCCCGATGCGTGCATATAACAGTTTAATGTAATCGTAAATTTCTGTTTTTGTTCCTACAGTAGACCTAGGATTTGAAGTATTTACTTTTTGTTCTACGGCTATGGCTGGGGCCAAACCTTTAATAAAATCAACTTTCGGCTTGCTGAGTCTTCCCATGAATTGACGGGCATAGGAAGAAAGACTTTCTACATACCTTCGCTGTCCTTCTGCATAGAGCGTGTCAAAAGCTAAAGAGGATTTTCCTGAACCCGACAGACCTGTCATCACGGTTAATTTATTCCTAGGGATCACCAAATCAACATGTTTTAAGTTGTGCAGATGAGCCCCTTTGATGATGATGTTTTGTTTCGGATCGGCATCCAAAATGTTTTTCATAGCGTTTTTAAAAGGGGGACAATTTACAATTTTTCAACGGTACTTTGTATTCGGTAGGCAAGGTATCTTTAGGGTAAATGGTTATTGTAAGTAGCCTTGGAAAAGCTTAAAAAAAGTGACGGTAAAAGGCTCCGTTAAATAAAAAATGTATATTTGTTTAGTAAACACCTAGTGTATAGTATAAAATTACTCAAAGAAATTTCGATTTTTTTAACGGCTTTTAGCCCTAGTAATTTTATATATGAAAACAAACGCTTCCCCACCGTCAGATTCTATTTTAGTTTCTCAGTACCTCAAAGGTTCTGAATTCGCTTTGGAACAACTGATCCTTAGACACCAAGCTCGCCTGTTTAATTTCATCAACTCCAAGGTTCAAGATCACGATACCGCTGAGGATATATTTCAGGATACCTTTATAAAAGTTATCCGGACCATCAAAGGAGGCCAGTACAATGAGGAAGGTAAATTCCTTCCATGGATTATGCGGATAGCCCACAATTTGGTGATCGATTTCTTTAGAAAAAACAACCGTATGCCCAAACTTCGGACTACAGAAGAGTTCGACATTTTCCAATTTCTTTCTGATGATACACCCAATGCAGAACACCGCTTAGCTCAAGATCAGGTAGTGAAAGATTTACAAAAATTGGTACAAGAGCTGCCCGAAGACCAAAAAGAGGTATTGGTTATGCGTTTGTATCGCGACATGAGCTTTAAAGAAATTGCAGAAAACACCAACGTGAGTATCAATACCGCACTTGGGAGAATGCGGTATGCAATAATCAACCTCAGAAAGTTAATTGCGGAAAACCAGATGGTTTTAAGTACCTGAAGCAATAGTTTGTCTTTTTTGCCGTTTAAAACAAAAAAAATCAGTGAATGGCAAAAAATTACACTTCAAAAACAGCATTGGAGTTCAAACTTAATAAGCCTCGAAAAATCGTTTTGGATCGAATTTTGGCTTATTCAAAATCCTATTCAAGTAGCAGAGTAAGTAGATCAGCATTGGATTTACTCAAGAACTAAACTTGCTATCGTAAGCTTTTAAAACAGACTTGCGTCCTATGGTTTTAGTGATGAGGTCTTTTTCTAAATTCCAACCACGAGCAGGGCTGTATTCCCTTCCGTACCAAATAATTTGTAAGTGGAGGTCATTCCATTTTTCCTTAGGGAACAATCGTTTGGCATCTCGTTCCGTCTGCACTACGTTTTTACCGTTAGAAAACCCCCATCGGAACATCAATCGATGTATGTGGGTATCCACGGGAAAGGCGGGAACACCAAACGCCTGAGCCATAACTACACTCGCGGTTTTATGTCCAACAGCAGGTAAGGCTTCCAAGGCTTCAAAATCTTGAGGAACTCTTCCTTGGTGTTTTTCGAGTAAGATTTTAGACAGTCCATGGATCCCTTTGGATTTCATAGGCGATAATCCTACGGGACGAATGATTTCTCGAATTTCTTCTACACTAAGTTTTACCATTTCAGTAGGGGTAGAGGCTCTTGCAAAAAGAATGGGAGTGATTTGATTTACCCTAACATCCGTACTTTGTGCTGAAAGGAGTACAGCGATCAATAAGGTATAGGGGTCTTTATGATCTAAGGGAATGGGGATCTCTGGATATAATCTTTCCAAGGTTTCCATAGCGAAAGCAACTTTTTCTTTTTTTGTCATCGAGAATTTTTATATTCGAAAATACAAAACGCTATGAATTATGAATACATTAAAAGTTGGGGACAAAGTCCCACCCTTTACCGTAAACGATCATTTGGGCAACCCCCAATCTCTTGAAAAGTATAAAGGTTCTAAGGTTGTAGTCTTTTTTTACCCTAAGGCCAATACACCTGGATGTACTGCAGAAGCTTGTGATTTAAGAGATCATTATGCTGAATTGACCCAAGCCGGTTACGTACTTTTAGGGATAAGTGCTGATACAGAAAAGGCACAGAAGAATTTTGCAGATAAATTTGATTTCCCTTTCCCGTTACTCGCCGATACTGAAAAAGAGGTCATCAACGCATTTGGTGTATGGGGGCTTAAAAAGTTTATGGGTAAAGAATATGAGGGCATTCATCGAAAAACCTTTATACTGGATGAAGCTGGAGTGGTAGAGCGTGTAATTGACAAGGTGAAGACCAAAGACCATGCCGCTCAGGTATTGGAATAGCCTGGTTTTATTTAAACTAAACTCGTGCTGAAGCCGAAAGTGGGGGTGCAGTAGAGGGAAGCAGAACAAAGATTACTCCTTAGCCCTGATAACTAAACATTTCATTGTTTTTTATCATTTCGGCTATACCGACAGGAAGGTCTTGTTCCCAGCCCTGCTCTTTGTTTTTAATCCGTTGAAGAATTTCTCTTGAAAATATGTTGAGGTAGCTTTCCTCATAGTCGAAGATATCGACGATTTTACCGTTGTATTTAAAGAATTTGTAAAAATCTTTCATACGCGGATGCAATTTGAGGTTGTTGCTGTCAATAATATCTCCTGTTTCTTCATTGCGCATGGGGTAGAGGTAAACTTTAAGGTTGTTGTAAAACATTTTTCCAAAGGCTTCCAGTATCCCACCGCTTAAATCTTGATAGTATTGTTCGTCAAAAATATCGACGAAGTTGTTTACCCCCATGGCAAGACCCACTTGCTTTTTGGTGTAATGGGAGAAATAATCAACCAATCTGTAGTATTCTTTAAAATTTGAAATCATCACAGTATGGCCCAGCGAACAAAGGAGTTTCGCGCGGTCCATAAAGTCTTTTTCGTCAATTTCACCTTGCGCTCTTAAGTTGGAAAGGGTGATTTCAAAGATGACCTCTGTTTTACTTTCTTCCACATTTTCTTCCTTGGTAAAAATCTCGTACGATTTTTCAAGCATGTCGATGTTGACCTTGGTAACCGGTCTAAAACTTCCCCTCAAGGCCAGAATGTTTTTCTTGTATAGCATACGAGCAGGCAATACATTGTTGCCGTGCGGATCAAACATCACCGCCTCCGTCATGCCGTTTCGGATCAGTTGAAGGCTCATCAAGCGGTTGTCCACCGATTTAAATTGAGGCCCTGAAAAATTTACCGTATCAATTTCTATGGCATCACTGTCAATGCCATCGTAGAGGTAGCGTAGAAGCTTTTTAGGGTTGTGGTGTTTGTAAAATGCGCCATAAACGAGGTTTACACCCATATAGCCTAAGGCTTCTTGCTGAAGACGGGCTTCGGTTTGATGAAAGCGAACGTGGAGTACAATTTCATTATAAGCACCTTCGGGTTCAATCTGAAATCGGATACCCATCCAGCCGTGTCCTTTAAATTTTTTAGCAAAATCTATGGTAGCTACCGTATTGGCTAGGGTAAAAAACATTTTGTTGGGCTGGTCTTCTTTGGGAATTCGTTTTTTGAGTAAACGCATTTCGTGCGTCATCATTTTATCCAAACGGGTTTCCGTCACATAACGTCCATCGGCTTCTTCTCCATAAATGGTGTCACTAAAATTTTTATCGTAAGCACTAATAGTTTTCGCTATGGTACCTGAAGAACCGCCTACCTTAAAGAAATGACGGGCCACTTCTTGACCGGCACCGATTTCGGCAAAAGTTCCATAAATGTAGGGGTTGAGATTAATTCGAAGTGCTTTGGCATCGATGGATGGTTTGTTGTCGAAACCGTGATCTCCTTTTAGTGTAACGCTCATCCTGTGTATTGTTGCTTCAAAAGTACAAAGTTCCATGGTATGTAAAAAGCAAAACGGTACCTTTGTTTTTAGATGTTGACAATTCATTTTTTAGGCACGGGAACTTCTCAAGGCATTCCGATCATAGGAAGTACGCATCCCGTTTGTTTAAGTGAAAACCCCAAGGATAAACGACTCCGTGTTTCCGTATTGATTCAATGGGACACTACCCATCTGGTTATTGATTGCGGCCCTGATTTCCGACAACAAATGCTGCGAACAGATTGCAGTCATTTGGATGCGATTTTATTTACCCATGAGCATGCGGATCATACGGCGGGTCTGGATGATATCCGTCCATTTTTTTTTAGGCAAGGAGATATTCCTGTTTATGGAAGCCCACGCGTAATGGAGAACTTAAACACACGTTTTGGCTATATTTTTTCCGCTGAAAATAAATACCCGGGTGCGCCCTCGGTAGCACAACATATTATTGATCCTCAATCTCCTTTTGAAATTAAGGGAAAAACCATAGTTCCGGTAGAAGTATTTCACAATACCCTTAGCGTCTTGGGTTATCGAATTGATGATTTTTGTTATTTAACCGATGTCAAAACCATTACAGCAGAAGAAAGAGAAAAATTAAAAAATCTTGATGTACTGGTTTTAAGTGCACTGAGAATTGAAGCCCACCCCAACCATTTGAATCTAGAAGAGGCCTTGGAAATGATCGAAAAAATTCAGCCCCAACGAGCCTATTTGACACACATCAGTCACTTAATGGGGTTCCACGAGGAAGTGAGTAAAGCCCTTCCAGACAATGTTTTCTTAGCTTATGATACCTTAACCGTTAGTTCCAATTAAATCCCATGAAATTTAAAATCGTTTTTTACCTCTTTCTTTTTGTATGTGTGATCCTTTTTTTTCAATTGATCAACACCAATAAAATATTGAATCATCAAGACCGGTTGATTCAAAATCAAAACAGTTTGCAACTTCAATTAAAGGATTCAATCGCCAGTTTGAAACAAACCCTTTCCTTGCAGAAATATTTTAGTGTGGATGAAAAGCAAAGTGCTGAACTTAAAACCTTAAAAACGGAACTGATGTCCTTAAATGTCCAAGGGGGGTTGGAAAAATTGGTAAAGGTGCTTCCTCTTGAGGAGCGTTTCTTAATCGATGCAATTCAACAGGTCAATTCGGAATGGATTTTAATAGGTTTTCGCAGCAGTTCGCATTGGGGGCAGGCTTTATTAAGCTATACTAAGACTCCTGAAGGATTTAAATTTAGGTCCCTTGCCTCAACCATTCACCCCCTATAGAGCAGTTGTTTCTAGCCACTGGAGGAATTGAGAAAAATTCTCTTGTGAGACATTATGCCCGTCTTCAAACTCCTGGTAGGAGATGGCGTCGTGTTGTGTACTCAACGGTAAAATAGTGTTTCTGGCTTGACTTATAGGAATTACCTGATCTTGGATGCCGTGACTTGCATAAGCTATAAAATTGGGAGGCGCACTGGTGTTTATGCTTTCGTGAACCATTCCGCTTAAAGCGACTATTCTTCTAATTTTATCCGAATGATGGTAGGCTATTGCCCAACTCAAAATTGCACCTTGACTGAACCCCAACAAACTGACGTCTTGCGGATCAAGAGAATGTTTGTAGATTAGTTCGTCAATGGTATCAACGATTAACTGAACCGCACTCCAGGCTGCCTCAACTTCAGAAGTTAGTTCTCCTGAAGGATTCATTTGAAGTGGATACCAAGCATAACTGTTAGGTCCTAAGGACAAAGGTGCCTGTAGGGCTATCACTGTACATTCTTTGGGTAAATAAGGTGCAAAACTGAACAAATCATCAGCATAACTGCCGTATCCATGAATCAGAATAAGAGCTGCTGAAACTTTGTTTTGGGAAGACGTTGCATTTCGAATGCGGTATTCAAGCATTTGTATGAAAGATTAATCGTTAAGCTGAAAGGCTTCACCTCTAAGACTTCCCCATACTTTACCTTTGACTGAGTTTCCGATAAAAAGACAGTTCTTAGAGGTTGAATACAGATCCGTTGTTTCTAGTGTTCGACTGCCTTTAGGTGAAAATAAAGTCAGGTCTGCCGGACTTCCAATTTCAAAACCAGAATCTTTGATCTTGAATGCTTTTTTTCCTCGAGTTAAAAAAGAGATCACTTTTTCCAAGGGAAAGTAATGGAGTAAAATTCCGAATACAGCCTCAAGTCCAATGCTTCCTTCTTTTGCTCGAACAAACTCCAAGTCTTTCAGTTCTGGATTCAGGGGCTGGTGAAGACTACTAACCATATCGATGGTTCCGTCCAACAAGCCGTCTCGTAAGGCCCGCTGATCTTTGCTGCTTCGCAGCGGAGGAATAACTTTAAAATTCGCATCAAAATCCATTAAATTTTCCTCGGTAGCATGCAAGTGTGCAACGCCTACAGCACAGCTTACCTTAAGCCCTTTTTTCTTTGCTTGACGAATTAAATCAACACTTGATGCAGAGGAGAGGTAAGGAATGTGCATGCGCCCTTGAGTGTATTCTAAAAGTTGAAGGTCTCTAGCTAAGGTGCTGGTTTCCGCAATAGGAGGTATGGCCTTCAGCCCGAGGTTGGTACTGATGTTTCCTTCGTGCATTTGCCCTCCCTTTGATAAATTGGAATCCAAAGGATAGGCTTGAATTAAACCATCAAAACTCTGTACATAATCCAGTGCAATTCGGAGGAGATTGGGATTAGTAAGTGGAAGATTAAAATCTCCAAAAGCAACGGCACCTGCTTTGTGCATTTCGTAGAGTGGGGCTAAATTTTCTCCCTTAGAGGCTTCCGACAGGGATGCGCTGATGTGTAATGTAGTGGTCTGTCCTTGGGCTTGTTGTAAGAGATGACTAACATCGGTCAACGAATCTAACGCGGGATGCGTATCGGGATTGAGTACAATATGGGTAAATCCACTTTTTGCAGCAGTTAGGAGTCCATTGGCCAGGGTTTCACGTTCTTCAAAACCGGGCTCACCAAAAGAAACACTCGGATCAAACCATCCTGAGGAAAGATGAAGGTCTTCAATTTCTATGCGTTCGGCATCGTCTGCTTCAATCTGATTTTCTACTTGGCTAAGGATTCCATCGATGACCAATACGTCCTTTTTTTGATTGTGAAAAGGACTTTTTTCGTGGAGTATAGTAGCGTTTTTAAGAAGTATCTTCATTTACGTCAGATCCGTACAAAAGTATAAACTATTTTGAATATATCAGACCTCCGTTAGCTCAAATTGAAAACGATCTTGGGTCGACTTTTGTGCCAATTGATTTATTCCTGCATCACTTAACTGGAGTATTCGAGGATAGCCTCCGGTGGTTTGCGCATCTCGCATCAAAATGATTAGAGTGCCGTCGGGGGTACATTGAACCGTTCCAGGAAGAACAGGAGCCGTCCAAATAGAGGGGAGTTGATGGGTTAATTTTTCTTCTAATACATACGCCATTCTTGAATTGTTTACAGAAATAGTAAAAGATTGCTCATTCAGTTGTTCTTGGGCTCTTTTAGGAAGTAAATGGTATTCAGGGCCTTGGTATACTTGGATTTTATGGCAGGCTTTGGGATGTGCTGCAATATGCGCTCCTTTTCTAAAATTAATTTTTTTAGTATCAATAGGAATTAGTTTGTTTTTACAAATCGTTGCCTCTGGAGTTATTCCTAGGTATTGACTCCTGCTGCCGAGTAATTTGGGGGTTTTGAATCCTCCTGCAACGGCTAGATAACATCGTTTTCCCTGATGAGCCGTTCCAAACTGTACGATGTCCTTTTCTTTGATTCGAATGGCGGTAAGGTTATCAATGGGTTCATTGTTTAATCGGGCGTTCATATCAGCTCCAGCAAGGGCGAGAGTCGTGGGTTGGTGAAAACGCAGTTTGGGACCTTTAAAACTCATTTCGAGTACTGCACATTGCAAAGGATTGTTTACCAAACGGTTGGCCAATTGCATGGCGTTCTGATCCATAGCTCCCCCAATAGGGACTCCCAGGTTTTGCATGCCCAATCGTCCTAAATCTTGAATGCTGCTGTGAATTCCTGTAAGAAGTACCTCGATCATAAGGGTAGTATTTCAAGGGTTCCGTTTGCTCTTTGAGTTTCCAAAGCAAAATAATTTGATTTTGAAATGGATTTAAATTGGATTGTGTCTCCTGCCTGGGCAAAACAAGGTTTTTTCTTTTTAGGGTCAAACAGCGGATAAGGCGTTTTTCCAATGCGATGCCACCCTCCTGGACTGTCTAAGGGATAAATTCCTGTTTGTTTGCCCCCAATGGCCACACTTCCACGCTCAATTTTAGGGATTGGTCTTGCCTTTCGGTCGCATTCCAGCACACTAGGCAAACCACTTAAGTATAAAAAACCCGGTAAAAATCCAATAAAGTACACCTGATAGCTCACGGAGGTATGGGTGTGGATCAGTTTAGCAGTGCTCATTTTCAATTGTTTTGCCAATGATTTTAAATCAGGTGCCAGTTCCTCTTCATAGCATACGGGGATTTCCCATGTTTTTTGTTTTGTGCGTATGGGTGCAGTAAGCGACTCAAAAAGAGCGTAAAGTCTGTTTGCATAATTTTCTATATAATGAACTTCACTTTTATGATAAAGCATCAAGGAACAGTACCCTTGAGTGATTTGAACCACTTCGTCAACTTCTTTTAGGATTGCTTTTTGAAAGCCAATAAGTTTTTGCAATAGAGCAGCGTCAGGGGAAGTGCTCCATTCTAAAAGCACCACTTTTGGATGGAGGGTAAAACATCGAAAGGGAAGTTCGCTTTTCATTTTTTCATTTCATTTTCCCAAAACCGATCCAATGCACTTTTTAAATTTGAGGCCGCATTGGGAGTATCACCATGTAAACAAAGGGTTTTGGCTTCTAAGGGGATCCAATTTCCCCCATCGGAATAGACGCCTTTAGCGTAAACCAAGTTTTTGATTCGCTCGTAGATTGCCTCGGGGGTATCCAACAGAGCATGGGGCGCTGTACGAGGGAGAAGTTGGCCGTTGTCATTGTAGCCACGATCAATAAACGCCTCATTCCAAACTTCAATGCCTTTTTTTTGAGCGAGTTGAGCCAAGGCTCCATTCGAGGCGGTAATAAGAAGGGAATCTGGACACAAAAGCTCAACCACCTCTAGCAAAGTGCCTGCAATCGTTTCATTGGTAATGCAATCGTGATAAAGCGCACCATGCGGTTTGACGTGATGAAGTTGTTCACCAGCCAATTGAGTAAGCATCAGGCTGAGCTGTTGCTCTAAGGTTTGGTAAAGCGTTTTTTTGTCCATCTTCAGTGACTTTCTGCCAAAATTTACAGGATCGGGATAAGCGGGATGAGCGCCTATCTTGACCTTATGTTTTTGGGCAAGTGTTATTGTTTTTTGAATTTCAAGGGCAGTTCCAGTATGCCCCCCGCAGGCAATGTTACATGCTTGTATGAGCGGCATAAGGAAAGCGTCATTTCCCATTCCCTCTCCCACATCTGCATTGATGTTAAGCGTATTTTTCATCAAAAAAATTGAAATACCGAACCTAGGGTTTTAATACTTAAAAATAGGGAAATTATTACGATCAAAGCACCCAACAGATTTTGAAATCCTTTGTTTTTTGAATCCCCCAACCAACTGGCTTTGTTCATGATCCACAAGAGTAGGGCGGCTATAAGGGGCAATAAGAGTCCGTTTGCGATTTGCGCAAATTGAATGATTAAAATGAATTGTAAGCCGGTTGAGGCGAAGAGCATTCCAAAAAGGATCACTAAGGCCCAACTGCGCCTAAACGCTTGGGAGCGCAGGTTTGTACTCCATCCAAAACAACCGCAAACCACATAGGCCGCTGCCAAAGGTGCGGTTATGGAGCTGGTGATGCCTGCAGCAAACAAACCTATTGCGAGTAAATAGGTGGCACCCTCGCCAAAAACAGGGGCCAAGCCCAAGGCCAAATCAGCCGCATTGGTTATGGTGGTGGTCTGTACACCTGCAGCGGTTATGATGATGCTAAGCGAAATCAATCCCCCCAAGGTTAAGGCAATCAGCATATCCTTTAACGCTAGAGGGAGGTCTTTTTTTGTAGACCACTTTTCGCGAACCAATTCGGTATGCAAGAACAAATTATAGGGCACAATGGTAGTGCCTACGAGCCCTATGATACTCAAAAGACTGTTTTGGGGCGTGGAAAATTGAAACAAACCTGCACCGATTTCAGCTAAGGAGGGTCGCGTAGCAATTGCCGTCACCAAAAAGGATAAACTCATGATAACGACAAGGGCAATAAGACTTCGTTCAAGAATTTTGTACTTGCCAACCCACAGCAAAGCTGCTGCTGCAATGCCGATAAGGATGGGGTAAAGTTTTATACTCCTCCCGGCTATTGTAGAAGTAAACGTTCCTAAAAGAGTTTCCAAACCCAATGCAGCCCCACTTATATTGCCCGCTTCATAGGCCGTATTGCCGATCATTATGGCACCGAAAACAAGCATCAATATTCCGGTTCGCATCCAAGGAATATTGATTTCTTCTCTGATGACCTCAATCAAACTTTTTCTTCCAATTAGTCCAATGCGAACCGCCATCCCTTGTAGAACTACAGCGGCTACGATGGATATTAAAATGGCCCAAAGCAATTGGAATCCATAGGCTGCCCCCGCTAAAGTACAGAGTGTAACCGTTCCAGGGCCAATAAAGGCGGCAGCCACTAAAGGTCCCGGTCCTATGTTTTTAAAAAAACGGCTCAACATGGGTAGTTTTCGGTTAAAGGTAGTTTACTGCCTAGAGCTTTACAAGTCAAAAAACACTAGCCAATCATTTCATTCCTTCAAAGACTCCTAGGCCAAATAAAGCATAGTCGTATTTCACAGGATCGTTAGGGTCAAAACTGCGTAATCTTTTGTCTAATTCTGCTACAGCTTTTTGGTCGTTTTGTTTGCGTTTGAGTAATCCCAAATTTCTAGCTACATTTCCACTATGAACGTCAAGGGGACAAGAGAGTTGAGCTGGAGTGATTTTTTTCCAAAGACCAAAATCGACTCCCTTTTTAGCGTCCCGCACCATCCATCTTAAAAACATATTGATTCGTTTGGCGGCCGAGCCCTTCAAAGGATCTGAAAGGTGTTTTTCAGTCCGTTTTTCATGGGGTAGTTCAAAAAAAACAGTTCTGAATTCATGAATAGTTAGATCCAGTCTTTCGTTCTGAAGCTGCTTAGAGAATACAGTTTCCAAGCCTCCATGTGTGCTGTATATATGCTTTAATGCTTTGATAAAGTAGCAAAGATCGGTTCCGTTAAAGGTTCGGTGAACAAAGGAGTCCAAGTGGCTCAGGTCCTTGGGTTTGTGTTCCATCACAAAATGGTAGGGATCGTTTCCCATCAGCTCCAACATACGCATACCGCTTTTGATGATGCTCAGTCGATTTCCCCACGCGAAAGTAGCCACTAAAAATCCTGTAATTTCAATGTCTTCTTTTTTTTGAAAACGATGGGGCAGTTGTATGGGGTCTTGTTCCAAAAAATGGGGCTGCTCATATGTAGCTGCCTTAAAGTCTAAAAATTCTTTGAGTTCTGTTGGATTCACCTTTCTATGGCCCCGTCTATGATGCTTATGCTTCGATCTGCTCGTTTTGCCAATTCTTTATTATGTGTAACTATCACAAAACTGCAGTCTTGCTCATCGCGCAATTGGAAAAACAAATCATGAAGTTGATCTGCATTCTCCGAATCCAGATTGCCGCTGGGTTCATCTGCAAAGATGATCTTGGGATTGTTGATTAAAGCTCTTGCTACGGCAACGCGCTGCTGTTCTCCTCCCGAAAGCTCCATAGGTCTGTGATTTGCACGGTCTTTTAATCCCAATCGCTCCAAGAGAGCCAGCGCATGTTGCTCTGCTGCTTTAGTATCCGTATGAGCAATCCAGCTGGGCAAACACACATTTTCTAAAGCGGTAAACTCAGGGAGTAACTCATGAAATTGGAAGATAAAGCCCATGTGCTGATTTCTAAATTGAGATAAGGCTTTGTCATGGAGTAGGGTGGTGTCGGTTCCGTTTATGAGTACTTGGCTACTGGGATTTGGATTGGGGCGGTCCAGGGTGCCTAGGATGTGCAGAAGGGTAGTTTTTCCGGCACCGGAAGGGCCTACGATGGTTACCACCTCTTTTTCTTTGATCTCCAGATCAATTGATTTTAATACGGTGAGTTCACCGTAGTTTTTTGAAATTTGAACGGCTTGTAATACTGGCTTCATAAGAACGTTTCAAATTTAATTCTTTTTTATTCATCCGTCTCTTCTAGTAAAAAGCATTAAACAATTGTTTGATAAAATCACTAAATACGGATGTTTTGAGGTAAATAAGCTATACAAACATTCAATTTACCCTATACTTTATGTATATTTGTTTAACTTAACAAAAAAAAAGTTGATCAAAACCATTTATTTTGCGGGAGGTTGTTTTTGGTGTACAGAAGCTGTATTCCAACGAATAAAAGGGGTGGTAAACGTACAGCCGGGTTATATTGACGGTCATGTAAAAAATCCCGCCTACCGTGAAGTATGTACAGGACGTACGGGCCATACCGAGGCAATTTCCATTCAATATGAGGAAAGTCAAATTCAATTGACGGATTTGCTTTTGATTTTTTTTAATACTCATGATCCCACTACCTTAAACCGTCAAGGAAACGACATTGGAACGCAGTATCGTTCTGGGATTTACTATACCACTACAGAGCAAAAAGAAACGGCTCAAATGGTTGTAAATCAGCTAACTAAAGAAAAGGTTTTTCAAGCTAAAATTGTAACCGAAATCAAAGAAGCTACCCCTTTTTATGAGGCGGAAGAGGGACATCAAAATTACTACAATAGAAATCAAGAGCAGCCCTATTGCTCCTTTGTGATACATCCGAAAATGGAAAAATTAAAACAGTATTTCTCAAACCATCTAAATACCTCCTATGAATGATAATTTTAACATAGAAACCCTTCCTATTACGGAACAAATAAAAACCAACTATGAAGACATCATTCATTTGTTGGGTGAAGACAGTTCTCGAGAAGGCTTACTCAAGACTCCTGAACGCGCTTCAAAAGCAATGAAGTTTTTGACGGGAGGCTATGAAAAAGATCCCAAACAAATCCTTCAAAGCGCCATGTTTGAAGAAAATTACAACGAAATGGTGATTGTCAAAGAGATTGAGCTCTATTCGCTTTGCGAACACCACCTCCTTCCGTTTTTTGGTAAAGCACACGTGGCCTATGTTCCTAACGGACGAATCGTAGGACTCAGTAAAATACCTCGTGTTGTCGATGTGTTTGCACGACGATTGCAAGTTCAAGAGCGATTGACTGAACAAGTTTTGGACTGTATCAACGATACGCTTCAGCCCAAAGGAGTGGCCGTAGTGATTGAGGCTTCCCATATGTGTATGATGATGCGCGGTGTACAAAAACAGAATTCTACCACGACAACTTCAGGGTTTAGAGGAGTGTTTAAAGATACAGATACTCGAAACGAATTTTTGAATTTAATTCGATCCAAACTTTCCTAGGGCATCGGTCACCCCTGGTCTTTAAAAAAACGCTTGAATCCGAGGCGTTTGAGGATTTTCTTTTCAAATTCCCAAAAGAATTTAAATTGAAAAAAAATTGTTCCAAAGCAAAGCAACAGCAGTTGATAGGCAGGAAAAACGACCATTATTCTAAGCATCCAGTACACGACACTCCCTCCCCAAAGCGACTCAAAGGTTTCTGGGTGTATATTTAAAAAATCAAGTATGGGTTTGGCTACCTTAACACTCATGGAGCCCGTAATCCCGAAAACAATAAAAACTACGACTAATTGGAAATTAGACGTAATGTTCCATTTTTGCTTTAGGCGATTGAAATACAAAAAGTTCTTATTTGAGTAAGGAAACGATTTGGTCCGCCAGTTCTTCCCCGATTCGGTCTTGCGCCTCCAGAGTAGCAGCACCGATGTGAGGAGTCAGCGAAATTTTATCGTGCATCAGTAACTTTATCTCGGGCTTGGGTTCGTTTTCAAACGTGTCTAGGGCAGCAAAGGACAGTTGACCTGAATCCAGAGCTTCTACTAAAGCTACTTCATCGACCACCCCTCCTCGGGCAGCATTGATAAGGGCTGCTCCCTTTTTCATTTTGGAAAAAGCGGCTTTACCGATTACATAGTCTTTTTGGGCTGGAACATGAAGGCTAATAAAATCAGCTTGTTCCAAAAGACTGTCTAGGTCTTGAGTTTGAATTTCTTCGGTTACAGAGGCACCTGAAAACAAGGCAACCTCAACACGGGCTTTATCGATAAATTTATCGGAAGCGATTACTTTCATCCCTACACCCAGTCCAATTCGGGCTACTTCTTGTCCGATTCGTCCGAATCCAATAATTCCCAATGTTTTTCCTCTAAGCTCAACACCTTTAGCATAGGCTTTTTTCAGCCCCTTAAAGTTTGTTTCCCCTTCCAGCGGCATGCTTCTATTGGCGTCATACAAAAAGCGAACACCTCCGTACAAATGAGCAAAAACCAATTCAGCAACTGAAGCAGAGGAAGACGCTGGCGTATTGATGACATGGATTCCTTTGGATTTTGCGTAGTCAACATCTATATTGTCCATGCCCACACCTCCACGTCCGATGAGTTTGAGGTTAGGACATTGGTCGATAAGCTCCTTTCGGGCAGTAGTGGCACTTCTTACCAACAGTCCAACAATACTATTGCTGTTGATGTAATCCACAAGTTGTTCTTGTGCTACATTGGTGGTAATGACTTCAAAACCGTTGGCAGTTAATACATCTATACCGGTTTGAGAGATACCGTCGTTAGCTAAAATCTTCATAGGTTGGTTAGGTGTTTTTTTTATGGAATACGTTTAGTGATTTTTTTCGAGCAGCTGCATGCAATCCACTAAAACCTCGACACTGTCTACAGGCAAAGCGTTGTACATTGAAGCGCGGTAGCCCCCCACTGATCGGTGTCCTTTGAGTCCACTGATTCCTGCGGTTTGGCATATAGAATCAAAAGCATCGGTGAGTTCCGGATTTTTGAGGTTAAAGGTTGCATTCATATCTGAACGGTCTTCTTTGTTGGCAAAGCCTTCGAATAAGCTGTTACGGTCAATTTCTCCGTAAAGTAAGGTTGATTTTAATGCATTTTTTTCTCCTAGATCAGCAATTCCTCCTTGGGATTCAATCCATCGCATGTTGAGCATGGAGGTATATACAGCAAAAACAGGAGGCGTGTTAAACATGCTGTCTTTGCTCGCATGAACTTCATAACTGAGCATAGAGGGAATGCTTCTGGTTACTCTTCCAAACAAGGATTCTTTGATGATGACCAAAGTTGTACCCGCAGGACCCATATTCTTCTGGGCACCCGCATAAAACAAATCGAATTTTGAATAATCAAAAGCTCTAGAAAAAATATCAGAACTCATGTCTGCCACTAGGGGAGTATCAGTTTCTGGGAGGATTTTAAATTGGGTTCCAAAAATGGTATTGTTGGTGGTAAGGTGGAGGTAATCCAAATCTGAAGGTATCGTGTAATCCTTAGGGATGTAATTATAGTTTTGATCCTTAGAACTGGCTATTTCAATGACTTCACCAAACAGTTTAGCTTCTTTGATGGCTTTGTCAGACCAAGTCCCTGTATTTAGATATCCCGCTTTTTTTTCTAAAAGATTGTAAGCTGTCATCAAAAACTGAAGACTAGCCCCCCCTTGTAGGAAAATTGCTTTATATCCTTTGCCTTCCAAACCCGTCAAGCGCAGTGCGAGTTCGCAAGCCTCGTCCATAATGTTGATAAAGGCTTTGCTTCTATGAGAAATTTCAATTAAGGAGAGTTTAGAACCGTCGAGTTCTTTAACTGCTTCAGCAGCTTGGTGCATTACCTCCTTGGGAAGTATAGAAGGGCCGGCACTAAAATTATGAAGACGCATAGCTGTATAAAGTGAATTTAATTTTTGCAAATATTGCGATTCTCAGACTAAATCAAGAGTTTTTAAACTGTTTTTTTTGGGGGAGTTGTTAACAGCTGGCTTGGTGACGATTTCCCTTCAATTTTCCTTCTAATTAAAAGGCTTGATTTACTATAGTTTTGCTAGAAAAGCGAGTGTGTCAACCCCATCTGCATAATCGTCTAATTCGGGTTGTTGTGCTTTACCAAAGGGAAGGCTATTGGGAAGTGGGGTTTGGGAAAGTACGCATTGAATTTTATCCTGGTGGATTTTGAGTGCCTCATTCAGCTCTTCAAGAGCGTCGTAATACTCGTAATGAACGCAGGCTATTGGTGCGCTAAACGCTGAACTTTCTTTTAAAATAATAAAACCGTTTTCAAGAAAATTAAATTCACTCATCAAAAAGACCGCTTTGTTGTAATCGTAATTGTTTGCATATTTTGCATGATGAATCACTTCCGATAGGGGGTAAAGTCCTCCAAAAATTTGATTGAGGTCGTAATTTTTTGGTACATACAACTTGGAAACATTCCGGCAGCCCAAACCAAAATACTGCAGTATGTCTTGTCCTAATTTACAGAGGTCTTCCTCACTTTCGTTGCCTGTTAGTACGGCAACTCCATTTCTGTTTTTTCGGATGATGTGGGGGTAATTGCCAAAATAGTGTTCAAAATAACGTCCTGCATTATCAGATCCAGTTGCAATAACGGCATCAAAATGAGTAAAGGGTTCTTTGGTAAAAGTAAAGCAGCTTTCCTTGGCTTGCTGTTCTAAAAAATGTGCGAGATAGGGAAGTAAAAAGTCATCTTTTGAGGCGCATTTAACGATTCCTTGGTGTCCGCTTAGCCAGACGCAAATCAAATCATGAAAGCCCACCAGGGGGATGTTACCCGCTAGAATAAGGGCTATTTTTTTAGAAGCAATAGCATTAGAAAAATCGTAGCCCTGCACCCAGGAGTTCAGTTTTTTTTCGGTTAACACATTTCCCCAATCGGCAAATGCCTTACGAATGTTTTCCTGAGTAAACCAGCCGTTGGCTGCAGTTGCTTTTTTTATGCATTCAGCTAGGGCTTCGTAGTCGGGTGTGTGGGCATCAAAATGACGCAAGTAATCGCCTAATTTTACCAGGGCTTGGAAGCGTTTTAAGTTTGCTGTCATTTCTTTGTTCCGTAAAGAGGAAGGTCTTATTTTTGCGTAAATGTAAGCAAAGATAATTGCTATGGCTATAATCATTACGGACGAATGTATTAATTGCGGCGCATGCGAACCGGAATGTCCCAATACCGCAATTTATGAAGGTGCGGAAGATTGGCGTTACCAAGACGGGACCTCGCTTAGGGGGGCAGTAGTGTTGCCCAACGGAAAAGAGGTCAACAGTGATGAATTTCAAGAGCCCGTATCCGATGAATATTACTTTATAGTACCTGATAAATGTACCGAATGTAAGGGGTTTCACGACGAACCCCAATGTGCGGCAGTATGCCCCGTAGATTGTTGCGTTCCCGATGAAAATCACGTGGAATCTGAAGAAACTTTACTCGGAAAGCAACGATTTATGCACCCAGAAGACTAAGCAATTCGGGATGACGGAAGTCTATTAGTTTAATTGAATTTTCTCGAAGTTTTTGTGTACAATGTTCACTCGTAAAATAGGCAGCATCTTCTGCCCGCCATTTTGCTCCGAAATTAGGATGATCTAAGGTTATTTGATCCATTTCAGCACTTTCCAAGGCAGGGTGCACGAGCAATAATGAAATCCCGGGCTTAAGTTGGTCTAAAACCTGATCGTAAAAATGGGATAACCCCTCATTTTCAAATTCCTCAAACGATCCCATATGGATGGATTCCCAACAGCCTTGCTTGGGAAGATTAAAATCTGAAGGAGACTCACCCGTATAGGCAATGAGTTTTTTACTCAGTACGATGGGTAAATGGTATTCTTTTCCTAACGCTTGGTAGAGCTCAATCAAATCTTGGCGTACTCCCAGGGTATACATATGCGAATCCAGATGGGAGGGCTTTAATCCCATAGACAAGGCAAATTCAATTTGATTTTTCAACTCTAAATAAACCTCATTTAAAACAGCTCCATCGCGGATGGCTGCTCGTTTTGGATAGAAAAAACCTTGAGCATCCACCAATGAAGGAATTTGGTCTGCAGGAGTTATAGGACGAAAAGGATAGGTTTTCCATTCCCCTGTTAGGGTGAGATGAATTCCGTAATCCAACTCAGTGTGGTTTAAACAGAATTGCGCCATATCATAAAACCATGGACAAGGCACCATTAAGCTGGTGGAACTAAGCGAACCTGCTAGAAGCCCGTTTTGGGTGGCTTTGTTTTCTGAATAAGCCATACCCGCATCGTCTGCGTGTATGATTAATAGTTTTTCATTCATTCGTACAATTTATACTATTCTTTAGTAAGAATTAAATTCAAGTGTAAAAGAAAGAGTATTTTTGCCGAAAATTATTCTATATGAAAGCTGGTATTGTAGGCTTGCCCAATGTGGGAAAATCCACCCTTTTCAATTGTCTTTCCAATGCGAAAGCCCAAAGTGCTAATTTCCCATTTTGTACGATAGAACCCAATATAGGGGTAGTCAATGTGCCTGATGCACGTCTGCAAACCCTAGAAGCTTTAGTAAAACCCGAACGCGTGTTGCCAGCAACAGTAGAAATCGTTGATATTGCGGGTCTGGTAAAGGGTGCAAGCAAAGGAGAAGGATTGGGAAATCAGTTTTTAGCAAATATTAGAGAAACCGATGCCATACTTCACGTTTTGCGCTGTTTTGACAATGACAATATTGTTCATGTTGATGGTTCTGTTGATCCTATTCGGGACAAAGAAACCATTGACATTGAATTGCAACTAAAAGATCTTGAAACCGTAGAAAAAAAACTGGAAAAAGTAAGTCGTGCGGCACGAACAGGAAACAAAGAGGCCATCAAAGAAAAAGAGGTGTTGGATGGCATAAAAAGTGCTTTAGAACAATCCAAAAATGTGAGAAGCCTTGAAATGAAAGTAGAAGAGCGTTTAGAATACGTAAAACCCCTTCAGTTGATTACGGACAAACCTGTTCTGTATGTATGTAATGTTGATGAGGCGTCTGCAAAAACAGGGAACGCTTACGTAGATCAGGTTAAAGCGGCTGTAGCAGAAGAGGCTGCAAGTCTTTTAATCCTCGCGGTGAGTATTGAAGCTGACATCAATGAATTGGATAGTTTTGAAGAGCGTCAACTGTTCTTAGAAGACTTGGGCTTGGAAGAAGCTGGGGCGGCAAAGCTGATTCGGGCGGCCTATTCCTTACTCAACCAACAAACTTATTTTACTGCGGGTGAAAAAGAAGTACGCGCATGGACGGTAGCGGTTGGAGCTACTGCTCCCCAGGCAGCTGGGGTGATACATACGGACTTTGAAAAAGGATTTATACGGGCAGAAGTTATCAGCTATGAGGATTACAAACAATACGGATCTGAAAGCAAGGTAAAAGAAGCTGGAAAGATGCGAGTTGAGGGGAAAGAATATGTGGTTCAAGACGGAGATGTCATGCATTTCCGATTTAATGTTTAAACCTTAAGGGTCAATGAAGCGCAGCCCTTTCTTTTTTCGAATGCTCATTTTGATTGCTGGAATTGCTGCCATTTGTGCGGATTCATTCAGTCTTTCCCTTTTTTTTGTGTTAAAGCCCCTTTGTACACTATTGATTCTCACCTATCTTTTTCTGTATAAAAACACCAACTTAACACGCTTTGCTCATACCTTGGGTATTGGATTGCTCTTTTGTCTGATAGGGGATTCGTTTTTGCTCTTTGAGCACTATTTTATATTCGGCTTGGCCTCCTTTTTACTTGCTCATTTAATCTTTCTTTATGCTTTTGTAAAACGTCAAGGATGGCAATGGAAGCCACGGGTGGCTGGAGTACTCATCCTCTTTGCTTCAGCTGTATTTGCATTAGTATATCAGGGTTTGGGTGCGATGTTGTTTCCTGTCTTAGCCTACCTTACCGTCATAGTGGTGATGAGTTGGCAAGGCTGGGCATTGGCATTGAATCCAAAAATGGAGCAGGCGGGTCGATTGGGTTTGGCGGTCTCTTTGTTTTTGGTTTCAGATGCGTTAATCGCACTTGATAAATTCTATTTTTCCTTTCCTCTATCCGGAGTAGCAATACTCGCTACCTATTGGCATGCGATCTACTTCATTGCTCGTTCTGCCACAAAATAAGGTTCAAAATTTGTTCCACATCTCGGGGCCAATCTTTTGAATCCTATTACATTTGCACCTTATTTCAAAAAATTAAGACTTTGAAAGCTTTTCAACTTATCGATAAATCAACTGGAGGGAGCGTTAAAAATGATTTACTCTCCGGAATCACAGTAGCCCTAGCCCTAGTGCCCGAAGCCGTAGCCTTTGCTTTTGTGGCTGGAGTTTCACCAATCGTTGGGCTGTATGGAGCCTTTATGATGGGGCTGGTAACCTCAATTTTTGGAGGACGTCCGGGAATGATATCGGGGGCTACAGGAGCCATGGCTGTGGTGATGGTTCATTTGGTGAAAGAAGGAAATGCCTTAGGAGGGTCCGAGTTCTCGGGCCTGCAGTATTTGTTTTTTACTTTATTAGTAACGGGAGCATTGCAAATGTTGGCAGGGGTATTGCGCCTGGGTAAATTTGTACGCATGATTCCCTATTCTGTAATGATGGGATTTGTTAACGGTCTCGCTATAGTGATCTTTATTTCTCAATTGGGAATGTTTAAAAGCAATGGTCAATGGCTAGAAGGGACTCCCTTATGGGTCATGATAGGGTTAGTAGGAATCACCATGGCGATCATGTTTGTTTTGCCTCTACTGACCAAAAAGATACCCGCCGCTTTGACCGCTATTTTAGTTGTTTCCATGCTTGTTATTTTTGGGGGTGTGGAAACAGAAACGGTGCGTTCTTTTATATTGGCTAACGGCGGAAATGGAATCAAAGCTGGACTTCCTAGCTTTCATTTTCCCACAGTGGCGTGGACTTTGGAGACCTTACTTTTTGTTTTGCCTTATGCTTCTATTTTAGCGGCAATTGGACTCATAGAGTCTCTGATGACACTGAATCTTATCGATGAATTAACGGATTCTCATGGAAACGGCAATAAAGAATGTATAGCACAAGGAGCTGCCAATACACTCAACGGCTTGTTTGGAGGGATGGGAGGCTGTGCCATGATCGGGCAAAGCATTATCAATGTTAAATCGGGGGGGCGTGGAAGGTTGTCCGGGATCGTTGCAGCCCTTGCTTTATTGGCTTTTATTTTATTTGGATCAAACTTGATCGAACAAATTCCTATTGCAGCCCTTGTAGGGGTAATGTTTATGGTCGTAATAGGCACTTTTGCGTGGAGTACTTTTAAAGTGATAAATAAAGTTCCTCAATCCGATGTGCTCGTGATTATCTTGGTTACTGGACTAACCGTAGCTTTTGACTTAGCCATCGCGGTATTGGCTGGGGTAATCGTTTCTTCCCTTGTTTTTGCCTGGGAAAATGCAAAACGGATACGAGCGCGTAAGCATGTAGATGAATTTGGAGTAAAGCATTATGAAATATACGGACCTTTATTTTTTGGATGTATAGAGCTATTCAACAGTAAGTTTGATATCCAAAACGATCCGGATGAGGTAATTATTGACTTTAAAGAATCGCGTATCGTTGATCAATCCGCTATAGAATGTGTGAATAGGTTAACGGAGCGTTATTTAAAACAAGGAAAAAACATCCACTTACGACATCTGTCTTCTGATTGTGTAAAACTGATTAAAAAGGCAGAAAAAATTTGTGACGTGAACGTGTTGGAAGATCCCGATTATTTTGTGGCCATAGACAATTTTCGCCAAGCCCAAAACACTCTATAGTCAGCCTTGTAAGCCCTTACTGAGCCAGTTCTCTTTTTAAAAAGTTGATTTCGTTTGCTGAAAAAGGACTTTTGTCCGTTCGGTAAATGTCGTGATGCCATACTTTGGGCATGGAATCAAAAGCGGTGGTCCATGAGGACCACGGGAAAATGGTATTTGTTTTACCAGAAACAAATCCCCAATTAATCGCGTGTATTCCATTTTCTTTAAAAATGGGGAGGATGTCTTCAAAGGTGCTCCCATTTCCTCGCGCCAAGTATTCCGTACAGATCAGAGGTCGGTTGTATTTCTTTAGTTCCTCCACTTTTTCTTGGGTGATTTTAGGGCCGTCGTAAGAATGAAACGAGATGATGTCAGAATTTTCAACCATATAGCGCTCTAGAGGTCTTAAGGCTTCAGGGGTTCCCCATAGGGTGTGATCGCCTTTCCAAAGGCCAATGGTAAGCGGTTGGGATGGATTTACCTCTCGAGCCCATCGAACTACTTTTTTTAACAAGGAAAAGGTGTAAGTGTATTTGTCCTTCAATTCAAGTTCCGCATAACCGGGTTGGTTGGCCACATTGTCGGGTTCGTTGTAAAGATCCCAAGCCACTACGCGTTTGTCTTGAGCAAAATGACGCAACACGCCTTTGATGTAGTTTTTTAATTCGCCGTGGCGAAGGGAATCTCCTAAAATAGCCGCTCCTGGTGCTTGTACCCAACCCGAATTGTGAACAAAGGGAGTGGGATCGGGCTGTTTTCCTAGCTTGGGTACAGGATGCCAAACATCGTCCAAAAGTACCAGTAGGGTTTTAATTTGATATTTTTCAGCCGTTTGGAGGTAGGACTCTAAGCGGTTAATAAACCCAATAGAGTCTTGATCCCACAATAGGTTATGTAGGTAAACACGATGCAGTTTCATTCCCAATTCTGCAGACCAACCTAACTCTCGGTCTATGGTTTCTAGATCAAAGCTCTCTTCTTGAAAAAATTCCAACTGATTGATGGCTGTACTGGGATTGAAATTGGTTCCTGCCATCCAGCCTTGTTCTTGATGCCATTCCCACGCTTTTTCTTCAGACCATCGATCACCTACAGGCGTTTTTAAGTTTTCTTGACATTGAATAAAAATTAAGGAAAGGAGCGTTAAGACTATAAAATAAGGTTTCATCAAAGTAGTTTTAGTGGTGTAATTAGGATAATGCTATGGAATCGCTGACCAAAACACGCTCCCAAAGGTGAGCAGCTTCTTGGATAAACAATTCGTGGGTTGGGTCTGTCTGATACGTGTTTTGAGCCTCTAAATCAGGGAAGCTCATGGTGTAGCAATAGGTAAATGAATTGTCGACCACATCCCTTTTCTCAGAAGCCGCGGGGCTGCCTAAATGGTTGGCAATGGCTTGGGGATTGGTGTCTATGAGTTTTTTTATAGCAGTTTCAAATTGACTGCGGTGCTCTTGATTGTCAGGCTCTTTTAGCCAAAAAAAGACAATGTGTAATAAAGGACCTGTGGTATTTTGAATGTTAGTCATTGTAAAGTGAAAGTTTTATCGTTTCAAGATAGCGATTTCTAGTGTGCCTAAAATAGAACTTTTTAACAAAAATAATCTGACAATTGTTGATTTCTTGGTCGGATTGCAAAGGGATGGTTCTAATTCATTGCGTTATATTAGCTTCTCAAATAATGGACAACACGACAACCTATACCGAAGACAACATACGCTCCTTAGACTGGAAAGAGCACATCAGAATGCGTCCCGGAATGTATATTGGAAAATTGGGTGACGGTTCCTCACCAGACGACGGTATTTACATTTTGCTTAAAGAGGTGCTAGACAACTGTATAGACGAGTTTGTCATGGGGGCTGGAAAAACAATCGAAATCAGCATTAAAGAAAACCTGGTCAAAGTCAGAGACTACGGAAGAGGAATCCCCTTAGGAAAGGTAGTAGATGTCGTGTCTAAAATGAATACGGGAGGAAAATACGATTCCAGAGCCTTTAAGAAGTCGGTTGGTTTAAATGGAGTAGGAACCAAGGCAGTAAATGCCTTGTCTTCAAGCTTTACCGTAGTGTCCAACCGGGACAAACAAAGCAAATCAGCTTCTTTTGCTTATGGTGATTTAAAAGAAGACCGTCCTGTAGAAGAAAGTTCACGCAGAAGGGGGACCAAGGTAGAATTTACCCCCGATACGAGCATATTTAAAAACTACAAATACCGTTTGGAATATGTGGAACGCATGATAAAAAATTATGTGTATCTCAATCCGGGTTTGACCATCGAACTAAACGGTGAAAAGTTTTATTCCGAAAATGGTTTAAAAGACCTTTTAACGGACTACACCAACGAAGCAGATTTGCTGTATCCCATCATCCACATCAAGGGGGAGGATATAGAGGTTGCACTCACCCACAGCAAAACACAGTATAGCGAAGAATACCATTCTTTTGTAAACGGCCAACACACCACCCAAGGAGGAACGCATCAGTCTGCCTTCAGAGAGGGGCTGGTAAAGACCATACGAGATCATTTTGGTAAAAATTACGAGGCCTCTGACATTCGCAAGTCTGTAATTTCTGCGATCAGCATCAAGGTTATGGAGCCTGTTTTTGAGTCTCAAACCAAAACCAAACTGGGTTCCACGGAAATGGGTGAAGGCATGCCCTCCGTACGGAGTTATATCGTAGAATTTCTCAGTACCCAATTGGATAATTATTTACATAAAAATCCAGCCATAGCAGAAAGCATTCAAAGGAAAGTCATCCAAGCGGAGAAAGAGCGAAAAGAGCTTTCAGGGATACGAAAACTGGCTAGAGAACGAGCAAAAAAGGCAAGTTTGCACAACAAAAAACTACGAGATTGTAGAGTGCATTTGCCCGATTTAAAAAAAGACCGCCGATTGGAATCTACCTTGTTTATTACCGAAGGGGATTCCGCAAGCGGATCTATCACCAAATCTCGAGACGTCAACACCCAAGCCGTTTTTAGTTTGCGAGGAAAACCGTTGAATAGTTACGGCATGTCCAAGAAAATTGTTTACGAAAACGAAGAGTTTAACCTGCTTCAAGCAGCGCTCAATATAGAAGACAGTTTGGAGGATTTGCGCTATAACAATATTGTGATCGCTACGGACGCGGATGTTGACGGTATGCACATTCGACTGCTGCTGATTACTTTTTTCTTGCAATTTTTTCCAGAACTGATCAAAGAAGGGCATTTGTATATATTACAAACCCCTCTTTTTCGGGTAAGGGATAAAAAACAAACGTTTTATTGCTATAGCGAACAAGAGCGAAGGGAGGCAATTGAAAAACTCAACGGTAAGCCTGAAATTACTCGATTTAAAGGTTTGGGCGAGATATCACCCGACGAGTTTAAACACTTTATTGGAGAAGACATTCGGCTGGATCCGGTCATGCTGGATAAGGCAACTACAATAGATCAGTTGCTGGAATTTTATATGGGTAAAAACACCCAAGACCGACAAAATTTTATCATCGATAACCTAAAAGTTGAATTGGATTTGGTAGAAGAATCGAGTTGATTTTTCTCAGATTAATTTTCAACGAAACTTTGTTAATTTCTTCCTTCTCATTCCCAAGTAAATTTGTGTCTGAAATACTATTTTAGCTGTCTATGGACGAGACCAATCAAGCGGATTTAACGGAGTCTTTTGACAATGACACCTCAGTCAAGGTCACGGGCATGTACAAAGATTGGTTTTTGGATTACGCTTCTTATGTAATCTTGGAACGTGCCGTTCCTGCTATTGAAGACGGCTTAAAACCGGTACAGCGCAGAATTCTTCACTCCATGAAGGATTTGGACGATGGTCGCTATAATAAAGTAGCAAATATAGTGGGGCATACCATGCAATACCATCCTCATGGGGATGCAAGTATTGGGGATGCGATGGTGCAAATTGGTCAGAAAGAATTGCTTATCGATATGCAAGGGAACTGGGGAAACATCCTCACAGGCGACAGCGCAGCCGCATCTCGATACATTGAAGCACGACTTTCAAAATTTGCTTTGGAGGTTGTGTTTAGCCCCAAAGTTACCCAATGGCAATTGTCGTACGATGGGCGAAAAAAAGAGCCGATACACTTACCCATCAAATTTCCACTCCTTTTGGCTCAAGGAGCGGAAGGGATTGCTGTTGGACTTTCAACCAAAATCCTACCCCATAATTTTAACGAATTGCTTAAGGCAAGTATTGCCCATTTAAAAGGAAAAAAGTTCTCTTTGTATCCGGATTTCCAAACCGGAGGGATTATTGATGTTCAAAGCTATAACGACGGATTACGAGGAGGTAAGGTAAGAGTGCGCGCTAAAATTACGCAGCAGGATAAAAATACGTTAGTGATTAACGAGATTCCGTTCAGCACCAATACTTCCAGTCTGATCGATAGTATTTTAAAAGCAAACGACAAGGGTAAAATTAAAATCAAAAAGATAGAAGACAACACCTCTTCTGATGTGGAAATTTTAGTTCATCTGCCCAATGATATCTCTCCAGATAAAACCATAGACGCGCTCTATGCATTTACCGCCTGTGAAACTTCCGTCTCGCCCTTGGGGTGTTTAATCATAGATAATAAGCCTCATTTTATGGGGGTAACTGAAATGTTGAAAATCTCCACAGATCACACGGTTCAGATCTTAAAGCTGGAGCTTGAAGTTCAACTACAAGAGCTTGAAAATCAATGGCATTACGCTTCATTAGAGCGAATTTTTATCGAGAATAAAATCTATCGAGATATAGAAGATGCTGAAACCTGGGAAGAGGTCATTGCGGCGATTGACAAAGGCTTAAAACCTCACATCGCACACTTAAAGCGCCCTGTGGTCGAAGAAGACATTGTCCGTTTGACTGAAATTCGAATCAAACGAATCTCAAAATTTGATTTAGACAAGGCCCAACAAAAAATTGAGGCGTTGGAAGGGGATATTGCGGAGGTCAAAAACAATTTAAATCACCTGATCGATTTTGCTATACGCTATTTTATTCATTTGAAAAAGACTTATGGTCAAGGAAAAGAACGAAAGTCTGAAATTCGCATTTTCGATGAGGTTGACGCGAAAAAAGTAGTCGTTCGAAATCAAAAATTGTACATCAATCGAACCGAAGGATTTATAGGAACCTCATTGCGGAAAGATGAATTTGTTTGTGAATGTTCTGATATAGATGATATAATCGTATTTACCCAAGACGGTAAAATGCAAGTCGTCAAAGTAGACAGTAAGGTTTTTGTTGGAAAAAACATCCTCCATGCCTCCGTATTTAAGAAAAAAGACAACAGGACCATTTACAACATGATTTACCGTGACGGTAAAAATGGGACAACATTTATCAAACGATTCGCAGTTACGGGCATTACTCGGGATAAAATCTACGATTTAACTCAAGGGAAGACCCAGTCTGAGACACTTTATTTTTCAGCCAATCCCAACGGAGAAGCAGAATTGGTAACCATAAGCTTGAGGAGTACCGGCAGCATCAAAAAATTAAAATGGGATTTGGACTTTGCAGATTTGCAAATCAAAGGGCGTTCTGTTAGAGGAAACACCGTTACCAAATACAGTGTTAGAAAGGTTGAATTAAAAGAAAAAGGAGTGTCTACGTTGAAACCCCGAAAGATATGGTTTGACACCACCATTCGCCGGTTGAATTTAGAGGAAAGAGGGGAGTTGTTAGGTGCTTTTAGGGGAGAGGACAAGTTGCTTATTGCCACCCAAGAAGGAACGGTTCGGGTTGTAACCCCCGAATTGAGTTTGCATTTTGACGACACCGTTACTCATATTGAAAAATGGATCCCTGAAAAACCGATCACTGCGGTACATTTCGATCCAGAAAAAGAGCGTTATTTTCTTAAACGTTTTTGTATAGAAACTGAAGACAAAGAAGACTCTTACATCAAAGAAGGGGGGAGCCATGTGTTTACCAGCTTTGAGGCACGTCCGGTGCTGACGATTACCTTTGAAAAACCCCGAGGAAAAGCCCAGCCAAACGATATGGAGGTCAATGCAGAAGACTTTATTGCTGTCAAGGGGTTTAAAGCGTTAGGAAATCAATTGTCGGATAAAAAAATAAAAAGCATTACCCTCAAAGAAGCCTTGCCTTATGAGCCTCCAGAGGAAATAAACGTTAACGAAATCGAAGTTGAAGCGGAAGAAACAAAATCCTCAGACAACGATACTAGTCAATTTAGTTTAGATTTTTAACTGTTTTGTTTACGAAACCGCATATTGATCATTTCCACTCCCAAGGAAAAAGCAATAGCGAAATACAAATACCCTTTTGGGATTGATCCTATGCTAGAGCCGAAAATGGTTGTATGAGATAAATGTGCCGCTTCCGTAATCAGCATAAACCCAATCAGCAATAAAAACGCCAGCCCTAAAATTTGAAGGGAAGGATGGGTGTTGATGAACTTGCTTATAGGACTTGCAAACAGCAACATGATCAGTATGGACACGATTACTGCGGCAATCATAATTGATAGGGCGTAGGGGATGTCATTTGTAATGCCTACCGCGGTTAAAATCGAATCAAAAGAAAAGACGATGTCAATTAAAACTATCTGCACCAAGGCATTGGCAAAAGTGAGCTTGTTTTTTTTGGATGCGGTACTGGGTTCGTCAAAGTGCTCCGCTTTTTCATAAATTTCTTTGGTGCTTTTGTACAGTAGAAACAATCCGCCAAAAAAAAGAATTAAAGATTGAATAGATAGGTCCGTGCTAAGCCATCCCCAATCAAAACGAAAAAGAGAGACCTGCATCTGCACCAGCCAATTGATCCCCATAAGCAAAAGTACCCTTGAGCCCATAGCCATCAGGAGTCCTATACGGATTAATTTTTTTTGATCTGCCTCAGGAAAACGACTGGCTAAAATGGAAATAAAAATTATGTTGTCTATCCCGAGGATGACTTCAAGAAACGTAAGGGTTAAAAAGGCAAAAATCAGGTCTGGGGTAAACATGTTATTGGATTTTTTGGATGGTTCCGCGTTGTATATTTTTGGAGTCTCCAACCAAGGAATATTCAAAGGTATAGGCGTTTTCTTGAGTACTGATGATTTTGATTTGAATGGGACGCTTGTCTTGGTTTGAGGTGGGGTTGAGTTTGGTCAGTATACACTCGCAATCGTTAACCCAACGAATACGAGCTGTATCAATCTTCCCTTCAAAACGCTCAATTTCAAACACAGAATCTCGCATAAAAGTAGATGTTTTCATGTCGCCATTGATAATCTGGGTAAATTCAAACCGGCCTTCATGAAAAGGAAGGCAATTGCGTTCGACCGAATAACAAGAAGTGAGCAGAAGAAAAATAAACCCTAAGAGTCGATTCATAGGGTCCAAAAATACTAAGATTTAGGGAAAAACACACGAAATGTACCATCCTTATACGTCTGAATAATCTGTATAATCTCAGAATCTGAAAAATCAAGGACCGATTCAGTTGAATTTGGTGTTGAGGCTGTTTTTTTGGGTATTTCGATGAAATCTGTTTTTAGTGGTTCTGTTGAGGGTAAAACAGGAGTGGGGGAGACCGTTTTTTTTGAACCCAGAAGAAGCCAGTCAAAATCAGCCTCAGCAAATTCTGCTTGAATTTTTAAAATAAAGTCTAAACTCGGTTTGTTTCTTCGGGATAAAATATGCGAAACAGAGGAGCGCTGTACACCAATTTTTTCTGCAAATGCAGCTGCATTTAATTGGTGATTTTCCATCAACTCTTCCAACCGTTTTAGAAAGGCCTCTATGTTTAACATCGTAAACTATTTATTTGCAAAACACTAATATACAATTGTAAATTGAATAAAACAAGTGTAAATTTAGTAAAAGTATCGGTTTAATTATTCTTTATAAATACCTCTTTTTCAATAATATAATACTAATTATAGAAAAATTAGCCACAAATGTATGATTTGGTAAACAGTAAAGACTTTAAAAGAATCATTTTGAATACATTTGTAAACAACAATTGTAAACAAATGGTTGTTTACTTTTGTATTTATAAATATTATTAATGGTCTGCAAACGCTATTTGCCCCCTTCTCGTTTAGACTCCTTTTTAACTACAGTTGATGCCTGTCAAAAAACAATAGTTGGGTATTCGGTTGAAGGGCGCCCCATACACATGTTGCAAATGGGTTCAGGAGACTTTAAGGTGCTGCTGTGGTCTCAAATGCACGGTAATGAAAGTACCACCACCAAGGCTTTATTGGATTTTATACCGTGGTTTTTGTCGGAAGCACAAAAAAGCTATCAAAAGGCCTTTAGTTTGTATATCATCTTGCAGTTAAACCCAGACGGGGCCAATCGTTACACCCGACTTAATTCAAATCAAGTAGACTTAAATCGTGACGCAATACAGCTCACACAGCCTGAAAGCAAAGTGCTCCGTGCACAGTTTGAGACTCTAAAGCCGGATCTGTGTTTAAATTTACACGGTCAACGGACGATTTATGCTGCGGGGGCAGGGGGTGCTTCTGCCAGCCTTTCCTTTTTGGCGCCTGCTGCAGATGAGCAACGGAGCCTTACGGCTGCAAGAAAAAAAGCCATGTTGCTGATTGCCTCTATGGCTAAGCCCTTAGCAGTGGATTTACCTCAAGGGATTGGTCGATACGACGATAGTTTTAACCCCAACTGCGTAGGGGATTATTTTACTCAATCCGGCACTCCCACGATTCTTTTCGAAGCAGGGCATGCCCCGGGAGATTATCAGCGTGAACACACACGAACTTACATTTTGAAGGCGTACAAGCTGCTTTTTGAACAACTGTTAAACCCACGGCCGTATGAAATAGAGGACTATCTTAACTTACCTCAAAATGCGGTTGAGTTTTGCGATCTTATAGTGACAGGAGTTCAAATTGAGGATAAAGGCATACTCAAAGCGGACCAGCAACTGGCGATTCAGTACGTCGAAAATCTTGTCAACGGTAGGATTGAGTTTTTATCACAGTTCCTTCAGTACGGCGATACCTTGGAACTCCGCGCCCACAAAACCCTAGCATTACCTGTAGAACTTCAATCAATTCCATTAGCTTTTAAAAAAGAAGAATTGCTTAAGAAAAGCAAATTCACTGCTCTATTTTCAGTGAAAAGCTAAATTTTGAATAAATTATTCAAAAAAATCGATTAAAATTGACTAAATTTGCAATTCTTCTAATTATATGTTGAACTCATGAATAAAGTAAATTTAGATGAAATCGACCACCAAATTCTTGATATTTTAATCGATAATACGCGAATTCCATTTACTGATATTTCAAAACGACTTTTGATTTCTGCAGGAACAGTGCATGTTCGGGTAAAAAAAATGGAAGAATCAGGAATCATTAAAGGGTCTTCACTCAACCTTGACTATGTTAAATTAGGGTACTCTTTTATTGCCTATGTCGGGATATTTCTTGAAAAAACCAATGCTTCAGAAGAGGTGCTTAAGTCCTTAAAAAAGATCCCTTTTATTACGGTGGCGCATATTACCACAGGAAAATTTAACATATTTTGTAAGGTAAGAGCGAGAGACACCCATCATGCAAAAGAAATTATTTTCAGCATTGATGATGTAGAGGGCGTTTCTAGAACAGAAACCATGATTTCTTTAGAAGAAAGCATTAACGATAAAAAACGATTGATGCACAGCATATTTAACGAATTATATTGAATACCCTAATGGCCCGAAAACCAAAAATTGAACGATTTAACGAAAAAATTCTTTCCCGCTTTCAAATCTATAACAGTCTCTTTTTAACCCTTCCTTTTGAGAATATTAAAAGAACCTCTTTGTTGTTGCCCCTTTTTGCAGATCATTGCCAAAAGCAATTTGAATTAAAGAAAAATCCCAACGAGATCGTAGAGTCTTTTTTTGCCCGTTTTGCACCTGATCTTAAGGCTTCAGATCAACACGATGTGCTCTTTAACTTTATTCAGTATATAGAACGTCAAGTGGTTCTTTTTGACGCTATAGAAGATGCAGGCTTTTCTTATGTGAATAACATGCACGGTAGGGGTACTTTGCGCAACATTAAAGAAGAGGCTCAAAAAAAACGCTTATCTAAGGCTTTAACAGACTACATCAAACGATTTAAAGTACGGATAGTGCTTACTGCACACCCAACCCAGTTTTATCCAGACAATGTATTGGTCATCATTAATGAGCTGTCAAATGCAATCGCTCATGATGATTTAGATCGCATTCAGAAATTATTGGTACAGTTAGGAAAAACCCCATTTTACAAAAAGGAAAAGCCCACTCCCTACGATGAGGCCATCAGTTTGATTTGGTTTTTGGAAAATGTGTTTTATCATTCGGCAAGTACGATTTACAACTACATCGCCGATCACATAGTGGATTCTGAAGAATTGGACAATGCCATTTTTGACTTTGGGTTTTGGCCCGGTGGCGACCGGGATGGAAATCCCTATGTAACCCCTGATATTACGCTTAAGACAGCCAAGCGATTGCGTTTCTCTATTTTGAGAAACTACTACAGGGACTTGAGAAGACTCAAGCGAAAATTAACCTTCCCCGGAGTTGAAGAGCGGGTAGAAAATTTAGAACAGGCTGTTTTTAATGCGCTTTTTTATCCTGAAAGAAATTCAGTGTTTTCATTGGAGTATGTACAGTCTGAGATGAAGCATGTTTGCGAAAGCATTAAAAAAGAACACAAAGGATTGTATCTGGAAGATGTCAAAGACATGATGCATAAAATTAAGCTGTTTGGTTTTCATTTTGCGAGTTTGGATATCCGACAAGATTCTAGGGTTCATCACGGGGTCTTTACCGAGATTGTATCGCATCCGGACATTCAAAAACACATTAAAAACTTACCCGAAAACTACCAGGAGCTAAGTGAAAAAGAACGTTGTGAACTTTTGCCAAAGTTGACAGGGGACCTTCCGCCTACCATTTTTTCGGATGAGATAACCCATCAAACGCTAGAAAGCATACGTGCCATGCAAGTCATACAAGCGTCCAATGGAGAACGCGGATGCAACCGTTACATCATCAGCAATTGTCAGACCCTGGAAAATATTTTAGAGCTGTTTGCCATGTGTCGCATGAGTGCATGGGAAAACCCTAAAGTTGATTTCATCCCCTTATTCGAAACCATACCCGACTTGGATACAGCTGCAGCAGTCATGGATGGGCTGTTCAGTAATCCTATTTATAAAAAACATTTAGAGCGTCGAGGCATGAAACAAACCGTAATGCTTGGTTTTTCTGATGGAACCAAAGACGGTGGGTATTTTATGGCAAATTGGAGTATTTACAAAGCCAAAGAAGAACTCAGCGAACTTGCTTCCAACTACGGAATTCGGATTGCCTTTTTTGATGGTAGAGGAGGCCCACCGGCACGTGGAGGAGGGAATACCCATGAGTTTTACGCTTCCATGGGAGATCGTATTCAGAATGACGACATTCAATTAACGGTGCAAGGACAAACCATCAGTTCTAATTTTGGAACCTTGGATTCTTCTCAGTTTAATTTGGAGCAGCTTTTGAGTTCAGGAATCGAAAGTCAAGTGTTTAGCCCAGGAAAAAATAACCTAACAGAGGCAGATCGTGCTACGATGAATGAAATTGCCAAAATCAGCTACCAGGCCTATCAAGAGTTTAAAGCGCATCCGATGTTTATCCCTTATCTGGAGCGGATGTCTACCTTGCCTTATTATGCCAAAACCAACATAGGTAGTCGTCCGTCAAAGCGAGGAAAGTCATCCACGCTAAAGTTTGAAGATTTGCGTGCCATTCCATTCGTTGGAAGTTGGAGTCAATTAAAACAAAATGTTCCTGGTTTTTTTGGCGTAGGAACAGCCTTAAACCACTTTTTGACACAAGGAAAATTGGAAGACGTTAAGCTGCTGTTCAACAACTCTCGATTTTTTAGAACGCTTGTTTTTAACAGTATGATGAGTTTAACCAAATCTTTTTTCCAATTAACGGCTTACATGAAGGAGGATAAAGAGTTTGGCGCGTTTTGGGAATTGATTTTTAACGAGTATACCTTAACCAAAAAGCTCCTTTTAGAAGTAAGTGATTTTAAAACTCTGATGGAGAATGAAGCCGCGGGTAGAGCATCCATCAAAGCCAGAGAAGAAATCGTGCAACCCTTGCTTACCATTCAGCAATTTGCTCTTATGGAATTGCAAAAATTGAAGCAAGCTAAAAACCCTGAGGCGAGGCAAATGGAAATTATGGAGACCATGATTACACGCTCCTTATTTGGAAACATCAATGCCAGTAGAAACTCTGCTTAGGCGGATTGATAGTAGTCAAAGGCTTTGACAAACAAGGCTTGTGGAACTTCTACATCAATATCTGGTGCTCCAATGGCCTTGAGCAAGACAAAGTTGATGCGCCCTCCCTTATTTTTTTTATCGTGACGTAATAAGTCCAGGATAGCCGCTTGATCCTCTGTAGTGATCGAAATTAAAGGGTAGAATCCTTTAAACGTTTGCTTTATTTCTTTAGCCGTCGCATGATCTAGTCCACTGCATTCTGTCGCCAAATAGGCTTCCAGAACCATCCCAATAGCGATGGCCTCTCCGTGCAGTAGTCTTGGATGGGTCGGATGGGTAAGGTAGTAGGATTCTATGGCATGGCCTAGGGTATGCCCGAAATTTAAAATTTTACGGAGCCCTTTTTCATACGGGTCTTGCAGTACTACTTTCGTTTTTTCGGCTACTGAAGGTTGGATAAACTCTGCGAGATTTTTTGCCGATAAATCAGGAATTGATTTGAGCGTATGCCAATAGCTTGGATTTGCAATCAAACCGTGTTTGAGCATTTCAGCAAAACCACTTCTCAATTCTTCTTGTGGTAAAGTGGTGAGCCAATCTGCCGCAATGATAACCCCTTGAGGTTCTCGTATGATGCCGATTTGATTTTTTAAAGCTCCGAGATCAATTCCCGTTTTTCCTCCAACAGAGGCATCTACCATAGCCAAAAGACTGGTTGGTATATTGTAAAAATCAATTCCTCGCTTAAAGGTACAAGCCACAAATCCTCCTAAATCCGTCACTACACCCCCGCCAAGGTTGATGAGAACGCTGTTTCGGTCGGCCCCTTGGACGGACAATTCCTCCCATAAATCTTGGCAAGTGCTTAAGTTTTTAAATTCTTCCCCGGCTTTCATTTTTAAAACGGCTGTAGGTACTACAGGGCAATATTTCAAAAATCGAGGCAAACAATGCGTTTCTGTTTTGGAATCAACCAAGACAAACAGGGAACTGTAGTGTTTTGCATCCAAAACCTCTTTAAGTTCTTGAAGTGCGTTACGGCCGTAAGTAATGTTAATGTGGTCTTCCATCGTAAGCGTATTGCTTGCAAAAGTAAGGATAAATAGGAGAGGGGAAGTAGTTTTATTAAAGTTGAGAAAGAATTTCCTTCAATCGTTTTAATCCCTTCGCTCGGGCTAAACGATTGGCTTCAGAGGCATTGGCTTCTTCTCCCGCTCTAAAAAAACCGTGTCCTGCACCTTCGTAAATAACGGTTTCATAAGGCGCCTTATTTTGTTCCATAGCGGATTTGCTCATCGTGATGGTTGCGTTTACCCGATTGTCGTTACCTCCGTAGAAACCGTAAACAGGAACGCTGACGGTCTGATAGGCAGCTTCTTCTTTTGGGCCCGTTCCGTAGCATACAATTGCAGCTTCAATATCCGATGCGGTTGTAGCAAATTGAAAGGATTGACTGCCTCCCCAACAAAACCCAATTACTACTGCTTTTCCATTCGAAGCAGGAATTTGTTGGGCAAATTCAACCGCGGCTTCTAAAGTTGTATTAATTTTTTCTGGAGTTAATGCGTAAATTCCTGTGCGTGCCGCATCCGAGTTGGCATAGTCAGCAGTACCTCCGCCATTGGGGGCAGTACCTGAAAGAAAATCAGGAGCCAGCGCTATATAGCCCATTTCAGCAATCTGATCTGCCATGCTTCGCGCCCAATCGTTTAATCCTCTGTTTTCGTGTATGACGATTACTACGGGAACTTTTTCAGCGACTTCAGGATACACCAAAAAACTTTGCACCTCATGGGATGGGGTTTGTAAAGCGATCCATTCATGATGCCTTGGAGAGTTTTCCAGTCGTTCTAAAGGTGTTTGACTCCAGCAAAGAGGGCCGAGTAGTACTAGGATAAACAAAAGATTTCTCATAATTTCATTTTTTTAAAAATAACAAATTTGGGTTGAATGCTAACGGTTCCCTTTACTTAAAACTTTTTTTAATGCGGTCTAAGTCCCGCTTGTTGTCTCGGTCTTTAAGGGTTTCGCGTTTGTCGTACAGCTTTTTACCTCGCGCCAGTGCTATCCTGAGTTTTGCAAAACCTTTGTCCGTGATAAACAAGCGCAGAGGCACTATGGTCAGTCCCGTGTTTTGAACTTCACGGTGTAGTTTTTTTAGCTCTTTTTTGTTGAGTAACAGTTTGCGTTGTGCCTTAGGACGGTGATTGTATCGAGTGCCGTAGGCGTATTCTTCAATGTGCATATTGACGGTAAACAATTCTCCGCGTTCGTTGAACTCACAAAAGCTTTCGGCTATGGAGGCTTTGCTGTTGCGTATGGACTTAATTTCTGTACCGGTCAATACGATGCCAGCGGTGTACTCCTCGATTAGCTCATACTCAAAGCGCGCTCTTTTGTTTTTTATGTGAATTTCTTTTTGCACCCTGCAAAGGTAGTACTAATCCCCTTAGGATGAAACGCCACTATTTCTAAAAACAAAGTGCTCCTCAAAAAAGTCAACGGTTATGGGCTGCGTTTTATCCAGTTGATCTCGTAGTAATTCCTTGCTCAGTGGATTGAGTACGTGTTGCTGTAAAACTCGTTTTACGGGTCTACCTCCGTATTGAGGGTCAAAACCTAAGTGCGCCAACTGCTGCGCCGCTTCCTCGGTAACATTGAGGTGAATACCTTGGCTCTCCAGGCGTTTTGCAATGAGGTTTAATTGGAGGGTGACAATTTCTTTTATTTCCTTTTGTGTAAGCGGGGAAAAGAGAATAAGGTCATCGATTCGATTTAAAAACTCAGGACGTATTTGTGTTTTGAGTAATTGCATGACCTGGGTTTTGGCTGCCTCTTCTGCTTCATCAAAATCAGGATGAGATTCGAAGGCCGCTTGAATTTCATGACTTCCCAAATTGCTGGTCATGATGATGATTGCATTTTTAAAATCCGCCAAACGTCCTTTGTTATCCGTCAACCGACCTTCGTCCAAAACTTGTAGAAGAACATTAAAGGCATCGGGATGGGCTTTTTCTATTTCGTCAAGCAACACCACGGAATAAGGTTTTCTACGAACGGCTTCAGTCAACTGACCGCCTTCTTCGTATCCTACGTAGCCGGGAGGAGCTCCAATGAGTCGGCTTACCGCATGGCGCTCTTGGTATTCACTCATGTCGATACGCGTGATGTTGTTTTCATCGTCAAATAATGTCTCTGCTAATGCTTTGGCGAGTTCCGTTTTACCTACACCTGTAGTGCCTAAAAACAAAAAGCTTCCAATGGGTCGGTTGTGGTCTTGTAAGCCGGCTCTACTTCTTCTGACTGCATCGCTAACCGCACTTACAGCCTTTTCTTGACCGATTAAGCGTTGGTGTAATACTTCTTCCAGTTTAAGAAGTTTTTCCCTGTCGGATTGCAACATTTTACTTACCGGTACCCCCGTCCATTTAGCTACAACCTCTGCAATATCGTCATAGGTAACTTCCTCTTTAATCAAGCTCTCATCAGATTGGTTTTTGGCTAGGGTTTCTTGGAGTTTTTGGATGTTAGTTTCCGAGGCTTGAAGTTTTCCGTATCGAATTTCAGCAACAGTGCCATAATCCCCCTCGCGTTCTGCTCGATCGGCTTGGGCTTTTAGATTTTCTATTTCAATTTTGGTTTGCTGAATGCTGTCAACTACTTCCTTTTCTTGACTCCATCGGGCAAAGAGGGTTTTGCGCGCTTCTTTTAATTCGCTTAGTTCTAGGTTGAGTTTTTTAATTTTTTCCTGGTCTTTTTCTCTTTTGATGGCGACCAGCTCAATTTCAATCTGGCGAATTTTTCGATCTAAGGTATCCAGCTCTTCGGGTTTGGAGTTAATTTCCATTCGCAGCTTGGAAGCAGCTTCATCCATCAAATCAATTGCTTTGTCAGGCAAAAACCGATGGGTAATGTAACGGTCGGATAGGGAAACGGCTCCTATAATCGCTTCGTCTTTAATCCGAACCTTATGATGCGCTTCGTATTTTTCTTTGATTCCTCTCAAGATCGAAATTGCACTTTCAACATTGGGTTCGTCTACCAATACTTTTTGAAAACGACGCTCTAAGGCTTTGTCCTTTTCAAAATACTTTTGGTATTCATCCAAGGTAGTTGCTCCAATGGCGCGTAATTCACCCCTGGCTAAAGCAGGCTTTAGGATATTGGCGGCATCCATAGCGCCTTCGCCTCCTCCTGCACCGACGAGGGTGTGAATTTCATCAATAAATAAAACCAAATCCCCGGCACTTTGGGTAACTTCTTTGATCACGCTTTTTAAGCGCTCTTCAAACTCCCCTTTGTATTTTGCCCCTGCAATTAAAGCTCCCATGTCAAGCGCAAAAATTTTTTTGTCTTTGAGGTTTTCCGGCACATCTCCTTCGATGATTCTATGAGCTAAACCCTCGGCTATGGCTGTTTTACCGGTACCGGGTTCGCCGACTAAGATGGGGTTGTTTTTGGTTCGTCGGCTTAAAATTTGGAGGAGCCTTCGAATTTCTTCATCGCGACCAATAACCGGATCTAGCGTGCCTTCTTGGGCCAGTTGGTTAAGGTTTTTCGCATATTTTTCGAGTGCATTGTAGTTTTGCTCGGCAGAGGCAGAAGTAATTTTTTCTCCTTTGCGCAATGCTTCTATCGCTTCCAGAAGTTTTGGTTTTGTAATTCCCTGGTCTTGTAAGATTTTTGAAACCATACTGTTGGATTCGTATAAGGCCACCAGCAAATGCTCAGTAGCTACGTATTCGTCTTTTTGTTTTTTGGCTAGGGCAATCGCATTCATCAAGGTTTGGGAGGCTTTTGGAGAAAGCATTTGGTTTCCTCCACTTACTTTAGGTAATCGCTTGAGTGCACTTTCATTTAATTGCTTTAAAAGTGTCGTCTTGACGTTCAGTTTTGAAAAAAGAAAGGGAATGACATTGTCATCCGTTTCAAGGATTCCTTGAAAAAGATGTTCGTTTTCTATTTGTTGGTGCTCGTTTTCAAAGGCAAATTGCTGTGCAAATTGCACGCTCTCTTGGGCTTTTGTGGTAAGATTATTTAGATTCATAAGTTCTGTTTTGATAGCTTCCTTTCAAAAGCTATTCCATTGATATTCAGATGACTAATTGGCAGTTTTATTATTCAAAGTTGCGTCATTATGACATAAGCACGTCCTGTAACGAAAGAAATTTATATCAAAAAAAGCTTGGAGATGGATTAGGTAAATGGGATTCGGTCTGTTGTATTTCTTGTGGTTTTATTTTTTGCGTATTAAAGCAAAGAACCGCCTTGTTTTCTTGTTAATTACTTGTTTAAAATAATCTTTTAAAACCAAAAAATTATGAACGCTTAGAAGCATTAATATGTAATTTTGCGGTATCAATTATTATATTTTATGGCATTACAAGACACAGCAGTATTTGATTTAATAAAAGAAGAAGAGCAACGTCAATTAAACGGAATTGAATTAATCGCTTCAGAAAACTTTACCAGTCCAGCAGTAATGGAAGCCACGGGTTCAGTTTTGACCAATAAATATGCTGAGGGCTATCCCGGCAAACGCTATTATGGAGGCTGTGAGGTAGTAGATGAAGTAGAGCGAATTGCCATAGAGCGTGCCAAAAAGTTGTTTGGAGCGGCCTATGCCAATGTACAGCCCCATTCCGGGTCACAAGCCAATACAGCGGTTTTCCACGCTTTTTTAAAACCTGGAGATAAAATTTTAGGGTTTGATCTTTCTCATGGAGGGCATTTGACTCATGGATCCCCAGTAAATTTTTCTGGACGTCTTTACGAAGCCCATTTTTATGGGGTTGAGGAGGCAACGGGCCGTTTAAATTATGATACGATCTTAAAGAAAGCGCAAGAGGTCAAGCCTCAAATGATAATTGCGGGGGCATCTGCCTATTCCAGAGATATTGACTTTGAAGCCTTTCGAAAAATTGCCGATGCTGTAGGAGCTTTTTTACTCGCAGATATTTCGCACCCTTCGGGAATGATCGCTACAGGCATGCTGAGCAATCCCATGCCGCATTGCCATGTGGTGACTACTACCACCCACAAAACCCTTAGAGGGCCTCGTGGGGGACTGATTTTAATGGGAGAAGATTTTGACAATCCCTTAGGTTTAACCTTAAAAAATGGATCGCCACAAAAAATGTCCCATTTGTTGAATATGGCCGTATTCCCAGGAAACCAAGGTGGACCTTTGATGCACGTCATTGCCGGAAAAGCTGTTGCTTTTCAAGAGGCTTTAAACCCTTCTTTTAAAGTCTATATGGAACAGGTGAGAAAAAATGCACAAGCCATGGCCACAGCTTTTAGCGCCAAAGGCTACCATCTGATTTCTGGCGGAACAGACAATCATATGATGTTGATTGACCTACGCAACAAAAACATTACGGGTAAAGACGCTGAAAATGCTTTGGTTAAAGCAGATATTACAGCGAATAAAAACATGGTTCCTTTTGATGACAAATCTCCCTTTGTGACTTCAGGAATTCGAGTAGGGGCCGCAGCCATTACTACTCGTGGGCTTAAAGAAGCGGATATGGAAACCATCGTCGACTTCATTGATAGTGTCATTCAAAACCCAGAAAATGAAGCGGAACTTCAGGCGATAGCTCAAAAAGTACACGCCTTAATGAAGGGTAGACCTTTGTTTGTTGCCTAACTAATTTTTTTTTCGAATAAAGCCAACACACTGCTGGGTATGGCCTCTGGTTTTTCACTTTCTTTATTGAGGTAACACCATTGGGTATGGCAATTGGCTAAAAGTTGCTGTTCGGCATTACAGATCTCTACCACGCGTTCTGACAAAACCCCACGACTTTGTTTGACGTAGGTTCGGAGCGTTAGTTGGTCTCCTAACCGTGCAGGTTGTTTGTAGGTAATGGAATGGCTTCTCACTACCCAGACACCTAAGGGGCTGTCAAAATTTTGGGTCAGAGTTTCCCAATGAGCAAGAGCGGCCTCTTGCACCCAATAGAGGTATTGAACATTGTTGACATGCCCCAAGGCATCAATATGTTCAGCAAGGACTGAAGTAGTTAGGCTAAAAACCTTCATTCTTTGGGATAAATCTTTACTTCAAACAGTTTGTCCCAATTTTTTCCAGTAACAAAAAAAGTTTTTCGAGTAGGGTGGTAGGCAATCCCGTTAAATACATTGAGTTGCTCATGCTGGGTAACCTGCTCTTTGAGTCCTGAAAAATCGACAACTCCTTCAACCGCTCCACTTTGAGGGTCGATGATTACCACTACCTCTTTTTGAAATTGGTAGGTATTGGCGTAGATTTTTCCATCTACCCATTCCAGTTCATTCAGGTTTTTTAAAGCAGCCTTGTGGGTCATGACTTGTATGGAACTCTGCTCTTTATAGGTTTGTCCATCCAAAATCCATATTCGGTTACTGCCGTCTGACTTGTACAGTACCTTCCCATCATTACAAAGTCCCCAACCTTCTTTACTGGCTTCAAACGGAAATGATTTTTGCATTTCTAAATTTTGTTTGTCGTAGACAAACCCTTGCATAGCTTTCCAGGTCAATTGAATTACCTTATCGTTCAATACCGTCAGCCCTTCCCCAAAATAGGTCGCATCCAAAGGTTTGTGGGTAGTAATTTGCCCCGTTGGGTAATCCACCAACCTCAAGCTTGATTTTCCATTTAACCCTGTACTTTCGTATAAAAGGTCACCGTCAAACTCCAGTCCTTGGGTATAGGCCTCTCTATCGTGCGGATAACTTTCGATGAGTTCATAGGTGAATAAGGCAGGCGCTTTGGAGGCGAGTAAGGTTAAAGAAGTTGTTGTTTCAAAGGTGTCCTCTCCTTGTTTGATTACGGCCTTGAGGGTATGTATGCCTAGGGGTTCAGACGCAAAACGGTGGTTAGCCTTTATGGGTTGATCATCGAAAAAGTAAGTAACCTGGGCTCCTTCAATACTTTTATTTAAAGTGAGGTTTAGCGCATCTCCCCATTGTGCTAGGTTTCCTTTGAGTCCGGTTTTGATTTTTACATTGGGTACATTGGGTCCTCCACATTTCATTAAAAAAAGAATAAACGACAGATAAATGAAGCTTTTCATGGGCAAATGGCGCTTGATTTTATGCATGATTCATTTCAAAATTAAGCAATTAAAATCATTGTTGAACTCATTTGAAGGGCTTATATTTGTTGCGGGCAAGTCCTACACAACCAGCTCCTGCTGAATCCCCCAGGGCGGGAACGCAGCAAGGGTAGGCAGTCGTAGCGGTGTGATGTGGGTCGCTTGCCCTTTTTTATTTTCTGAAAAATGTCAAAAGTTGTGTTAATTAGTGGTGCTTCCTCTGGCCTTGGTTTGGCTACAGCCCTCTATCTACACAAAAAAAATTATACGGTTTTTGGTACCAGCCGTAAGCCCGAACGTTACCAAGCGAACTATCCCTTTACTTTTCTTGAATTGGAAAATACCCATCCTGAAAGTATTCAACGGTGTGTAGATGCCGTACTGGCTCAAGCGGGTCGGCTTGATGTTTTGATAAATAACGCCGGGGTAGGTATTACCGGACCCATGGAAGAAATTGAATTAGCCGCTGTAAAAGAACATTTTGAGGTCAATTGCTTCGGCCCTTTGCGGCTCATACAAACGGTGCTCCCTCAGATGCGCAAACAGCAAGCGGGTTTAATCGTCAATATTACTTCTATAGCCGCTGACATGGGTTTGCCTTTTCGGGGTCCTTATTCTGCTGCTAAAGGGGCTCTCGAACGGATGACTGAAGCACTCCGCATGGAGACCAAGGCCTTTGGAATTCGAATCTGCAATCTAGCTCCCGGAGATTTTGTGTCCGATATAGCAGCCCGGAGGCATTATGCTAAACTAGAGAAAGATTCTCCTTATTTTAAAACCTATGAATTTAGTTTAGCCCAGATGGATGAACACGTGGATCGTGGGATTGATCCCATCGTGATTGCTAAAAAACTGGAAGCATTGATCCACAACTCAAACCCTAGCTTACGCTATAAAGTTGGAGCTCCTTTGCAAAAACTCTCAGGGATTTTAAAAAGCCTGCTCCCAAGTCGTATCTTTGAAAAACTATTAATGAACCATTACAAATTATAATACCCTCTTTTTTTATGAAATTTTTTATCGACACAGCCAATTTAAATCAAATCCGTGAGGCCCAAGCACTTGGAGTGTTAGACGGTGTAACTACTAACCCTTCTCTGATGGCCAAAGAAGGAATTACAGGTGCAAATAATATTTTAAAGCATTATGTTGCGATCTGTGAAATCGTAGACGGTGATGTGTCGGCTGAAGTCATTGCAGTAGATTTTGAAGGAATGGTACGAGAGGGGGAAGCATTGGCAGCTTTACACCCCCAGATAGTGGTTAAAATTCCGATGACCGAAGAAGGGGTAAAAGCACTTAAGTACTTTTCAGATGCTGGAATAAAAACCAATTGTACACTTGTATTTTCTGTAGGACAAGCGCTACTGGCTGCCAAAGCAGGGGCAACCTATGTATCTCCTTTTATCGGACGATTGGATGACAATTCAACGGATGGATTGGATCTTATTGAAGACATCCGCTTGGTTTACGACAACTACGCCTATGAAACCGAAATTCTTGCGGCTTCAGTACGTCATACCATGCATATTGTGAATTGTGCTAAAATTGGCGCTGATGTAATGACGGGTCCATTGTCTGCGATTAAAGGATTGCTAAACCACCCCTTAACCGATATCGGTTTGGCTAAGTTTTTAGAAGATCACAAAAAAGGGAACTAATTCCTTCCGTTTAAAACCGACTCAAAATTCACATCGGAAAAATTACCAAAGCCTTCGATTATTCTTCCCTTTCCGTCGATTACGATGGCTTTGTTAAGAAGGGTTAATACCCAATCTTTACTTGCATTTTCAAAATCAACTAGGGCAAATTGATTTTCTTGGTCCAACTCCATGATTTTTTGAACTTCATCTACCATGGTGTTAAACGGTTGGATGCAGATTCCTAGAAATCGAATTTTGGGGTATTTTTTTTGCAGTGCAGTTACGCGCGCAAGGCTAGTACGGTAGTGATTCATTTGCGTTTGAGACCAAAAGTAAAGCACTGTTTTTTGGCCATTGGCGAGATAGGAACTGGAAATGGTATCACGAGCGGTGTTTTGTAATTTTATTTTAGGTAGGGGCTTATTGGGTTCCATTTGACTGATGTCGTTATGCAAATCCAATACTTCTCGAAGATAGAAGGGGGAGCTGTTTACAGTAGCGTAAAATTGTAGAAAGCGTTCGTGCTGTGCATGATTTTCAAAGGTCAGTATTTCCTCAAAAGCAATGGCCCTAGCCAAATTGTTTCGCAATAAGGATCCGGTAATGTTTTTATCCAAGACCTCGAGTCGCTTTATGTTAAAGTCTGTCGTTTGTTTAATTTGAAAGTAAGAAGAGCCGGATTCTAAAGCGCTTTTGTTGATGTAGTTGAGCACATAGTTGACATATGGATCAAAAAAGGCTAAATCATTATCGCCGTAGTTTAAATACTGGCGGTAGCTAAAGTAAATACTGTCTTCTTCAGCAGTCCATTGAGTCCCTCTCAACAAGGCGTACCGTTCGCGTATCGTGGCATAAGGGTAAATGTATGCCGCTTGCGTAACTTTTTGAGCAATAGGAGAAAGTGTATTTAAAGAATCCATATTGATCCATAATTCTTTTTTTTCCAAAAGCATGGAATCCAGTAAGTGACCAAATGTCTTTTGATCACTGGCGTATTTAGAGGATAAAAATTGAGTTTCTTTTTCCTGTCTAAGAAACAATTCCATTAAGAAATTATTTTTAGAGGCACCTTTTCCAGAATACACTATGGATTCATCAAACGTAGCTGCATTGATCCGTACCCAAAGACTATCTCCTTCTTCCAACAGCAGCGATTGATACTCGGGAAGGTGTTCTAGTTTGAAAATCCCATTGGATAAAGAGTCGTAAGTTTTTTGAAAACGGAGTTGTTTGTCCAAGTCAAACATATCAATGACACGATTCCCCTCGTACAAGGTCACCGTTCTAGAGGAAGGGTTTATGATTTGTCCTCCCAAAAATATACGTTGGTTGTCTTCTTTTTTTTGGTTGCAAGAAAAAGTGAGTAAGGATAAAATTATTACAAGTAAAGCCGTCCTTTTCATACTTCAAAAGTACACTTTTTAGCAGTTAAAAAATAGAGCAGCAAATGAAATCCCTCCCGAGGTTTTATGTAAGTTTGCACCGTAAAAAAGAAAATTATGTTATCGGTTTCGAATCTTTCAGTACAATTTGGTAAACGCGTTTTATTTGATGAAGTCAATGTCAGCTTTACACCTGGAAATTGCTACGGCATTATTGGAGCAAATGGTGCAGGAAAATCAACTTTTCTAAAAATAATTTCTGGCAAACAAGATGCCAACTCAGGAAGTGTTCACCTAGAAACCGGTAAGCGACTTTCAGTCTTAGAGCAAAACCACAATGCCTATGACGAATACCCTGTGTTAGAAACTGTTTTGAGAGGGAATACAACTTTATTCGAAGTAAAAGCAGAAATGGATCGGTTGTATGCAAAGGAAGATTTTTCTGACGCTGATGGAGAACGGGTTGGAGTACTTCAGTTGGAATTTGAGGAAATGAACGGCTGGAATGCAGACAGTGAAGCTGCTGCCTTGCTTTCCAATTTGGAAATAGCTGAAGACCTGCATTACAAGTTGATGAATGAATTGGACGGTAAGCAGAAAGTACGCGTACTGCTTGCGCAAGCCCTTTTTGGAAATCCTGATGTACTCATCATGGATGAGCCTACCAATGACCTGGACTACGACACCATTATGTGGTTGGAAAATTTTCTAGCAAATTATGACAATACCGTAATTGTAGTATCGCACGACAGGCATTTTCTGGATGCGGTTTGTACTCACATCTCCGATATTGATTTTGGAAAAATCAATCATTTTTCTGGGAACTATACTTTTTGGTACGAATCCAGTCAGCTGGCTGCTAGACAGCGCGCGCAACAGAATAAAAAATCAGAAGAGAAAAAGAAAGAATTGCAAGAGTTTATCGCTCGTTTTTCTGCTAATGTGGCAAAGTCTAAACAGGCCACTTCACGCAAGAAGATGATTGATAAATTAGATATAGAAGAAATTAAGCCTTCCAGCAGAAGATATCCAGCTCTGATCTTTGATCAAGAGCGTGAGGCAGGGGATCAAATCCTAAATATTGAAGATTTATCCGCTTCAGCAGAGGGGACGACACTCTTTAAAAATGTCAACCTCAATTTAGCTAAAGGAGATAAAGTTATTGTCCACTCCAAAGATACTCGAGCAATAGAGGCATTTTACTCCATCCTTATGGGAGAAGCGCAAGCAGATTCTGGAAATGTCTCTTGGGGAATTACTACCTCTCAGGCGTATTTACCTGTAGACCACGATCACTTTTTTGAATCCCCGGTTTCTTTAGTAGAATGGTTGCGTCAATACGCCAAAACAGAAGAGGAACGAGAAGAAGTGTTTTTAAGAGGTTTTTTAGGAAAAATGTTGTTTAGTGGTGAAGAGGCATTGAAAATGTCAAATGTGTTGTCAGGGGGTGAAAAGGTAAGATGCATGCTGTCTAAGATGATGATGGAACGCGCCAACGTTTTAGTCTTAAACGAACCTACCAACCATTTGGATTTAGAATCCATTACGGCCTTTAACAATTCATTGAATAATTTTAAGGGTACCTTGCTTTGTAGTACGAGCGACCATGCTTTTGCACAGACCTTAGGAAACCGTATTGTTGAGTTAACACCCAACGGCATGATCGACAGGCACATGAACTTTGATGAATACATGACTGATCCCAAGATCAAAGAACTCCGAGAAAAACTCTATCAGTAGTTTAGGTAAAGATAAAGTAGGTACTGATTACGATGATGGTAATCACGAGACCCATCACACGAACGGGTTTCCATTCGGTAATGTCTACCTGCTTGGTATATTGTTGCTCATACGCTACCTCAAGAGGTTTCAATTTTCCAATCAACAGCATCAATCCAATATTGAATAAAAAGATGATGGCCATAATGTGCAAGTAGTGAGGGTATTCCCCTCCACCAGCTTCTACATAAGCTTTTAGGAAAAATTGACTGAACGAATACATGACAACTCCAACACCCATAGCAATTTTAGCTGCAATGGGGGGTACGTATTTGGTTAGATAGCCCACCAAGATGATCGTAAGTATCGGTATGGTGTAACAGCCGTTAATTTCTTGCAAATACCCAAAAAGACCTTCTGGAGCATTGGCTATGGAAGGTGCAATGATCATAGAAAGCACTGCCAAACCGATACCAAACGATTTACCCGCCCGAACCACTTGGGCCTCTGAGGCTTCTTTATTGATGTATTGCTTGTAAATATCGAGTCCAAAAAGGGTGACGGAGCTGTTTAGAGCGGAGTTAAAGGAGCTTAAAATAGCTCCAAAGAGTACAGCTGCGAAAAAGCCCAACAGCACAGGAGGTAGTACTTTATTAACCAAAAGTCCATAAGACTGATCTGCTTGGCTGGCATCTAGCGTATCCCCAAAAATATAAAAGGCAATGAGTCCGGGCAATACGACGATCAGTGGACCTAAAATTTTAATAAAAGCAGCAAGGATGAGACCCTTTTGTCCTTCCACAAGATTCTTTGCTCCCAAGGCTCTTTGAATGATGGCTTGGTTGGTTCCCCAGTAGAACAATTGGACCAAAACCATACCGGTAAACAAGGTGCTAAACGGTATGGCAGAATCGGAGGCTCCCATGGCTTTGAATTTAGAAGGATCATTGGCATACAAAGCCTCAATACCGGCACCCATACTGCCGTCTCCAATGTAGAGCAGTCCGAAAACAGGAATCATCAACCCCCCAATGAGTAAGCCGATTGCATTTACGGTATCAGATACAGCAACAGCTTTTAATCCTCCAAATATGGCGTAAATAGAACCTATAACTCCGATTGAACAGACCGTGAGTACCAAAGTTTGACTTTGTTCCATTTGGAATAAAGTAGTTAAATCAAACATGCCAATCAGCGCTACGGCACCTGAATAAAGAACGATAGGAAGCAAAACCACCACATAGCCACTTAAAAAGAGCCCGGAAGTAATGGATTTGGTCATGGTATCATAGCGTCGTTCTAAGAACTGTGGTATGGTAGTAAGTCCTCCTTTCAGGTAACGAGGTAATAATACCAAGGCAGTAACCACCATGGCTATAGCGGCAAGGGTTTCCCAAGCCATTACTAATACGCCCTCATTGTATGCAGATCCGTTTAGCCCAACGAGCTGTTCCGTGGATAGGTTGGTTAGCAGCAAGGATGCGGCAATTACGGGACCGGTGAGGCTACGCCCACCTAAAAAGTAACCGTCTTCAGAGTGTTCATCTGTGGATCGCGTAGCAAGATAGGCTACGACACCAACAAGTAGGGTAAAGGCGATAAAAATGACAAATTGCATAGGGAAAGTTTAAATCAATGTTTGACCCTAAATGTATAAAAACAATTTTAAAGTCCGAGGGAGAGAAGTACTTCACTTGCTTGATCATATTCTTCGGGGTGTACCCAAACCTCTTGATCGGTATAAAGAGTCCCAAACCCTGCTAGACGCGCTGATTCAGCCTGGTCTTTTACGACTGGTACGATCCCTATGGTGTCCAAAACACCACAGAGTTTAGCAACGTCCGTGGCGGTGCCGTAAAACAATCTCTTGTAGGTCTGGGACATATTTTGGGACTTATGATTTATTGTATTTATTATTCCAGATGGCTGGATTAAAATTTTTACCTAAGGCAAAACCGTAAAACAATACTACCGATGCAATAGCCTTAAACATAAAAAAGAAAAGCATCCAATAGGAGGTTGGATCAGGGGTTTTGGTGAATAAATCCATCGGGGTAATTTCTGTGACAACCCAACTCACCGCTGCTACCGTTAGCAGTAGGTTCCAAATATTTCTGAAGGGCCACATCATGAGTTTTCTCAAAGGATGCAAATCATTGCCCCACTTGTGGACTAAATAATAATATTTATTTCCCAGAGGAACAAAAAGAAGGGGGTCGTCTTGACGCTTTAATCGGAACAATACTGAAGGAGCCATCAGCTTAAAATCTGCAAGAACCGTATCGTGGTCCTTTTCGATTTTTGCAATGGCTTGGTGCGCACTCTCGGGTAAGTCACTTTTATAATATTTTAGATCCAGGAAACGCAATCGGTACTGAATGCAAACGTCACGAATTTCGTCTTCGTGATAAATTCGATGGGTTTCTAATTGATCAAAATCAAAATTGTTTTGAATTTTGATATGTAAAGAGTCTAAAATCTGATCAAATGAAGAAGGGTCAACAGCAGTAGGCCGTTTTGCCCGTGTTTTGATCAGTACTTCTTCAAGGTTGGTTTTTGGCAATAAATTCAACAACATCATTCTATTTCATTTACACAAAAATAGCATAATTATTGCTAAAACAAAGTCTTCTAATCCAGAAGCGGTTATCGAAGTTCTGCCTGAAATTTATCTCTGAAATTTTTCAGCAGCGAATCCATTACTTTATCTACCTGTTTGTCTGTTAGGGTTTTGTTTTTATCCTGGAAAGTAAAGTTGATACCATAAGATTTTTTGCCTTTCGGTAGGTTTTTCCCTTGATAAACGTCAAAGAGTGATACTCTTTTAAGGATTTTGCGCTCCGTTTGAAAGGCTAGCTGCTCGAGTTCCTCAAAAGTAACTTGTTCGTATAGGAGTAGCGCAAAATCTCGACGGACAGAGGGGAATTTTGCAATCTCTTCAAACTGAATATTTTTTGAAAAAGCATGTTGGGTGAGTTTATCCCAATTTAACTCAGCCGTATATACTTCCTGATCAATTCCGAATTCTTTTTTGAGGGCTGTACTAATCACACCAAAACGTCCATAGACCTGCTTGCCCTGTTCGATATCGAAGGCCAGATCGAAATGAGGGCTCTGTATAGTTTTAAATTCAAGTTCAGTAAAGCCCAAGGTATTGAACAAATCGGAGAGTAAACCTTTGAAGTAGAAAAACGGTTCGGGATGTTCTTTTTGCCCCCAAAAGGATTCAAATACAGATCCGCAGAGGTTTATACTTAAGCGTTTTTCTTCTATGTATTCCGTTCCGTTTTGTCCATACACATTTCCAAATTCATACAGCTTGAGGTTTTTGTTTTGACGGTTGAGATTGAATGCAACTACCTCCAGGGCTTGATGGAGTAAAGATTGTCTCATTTTCGACAATTCTTGCCCAAGGGGATTGAGTAGGGTAACGCTATCGTGAAAGTCCGCAGTATAGTCTGGAGAGGCTAAGGAATTGTTTACAATTTCATAAAAGCCTAAACTGGAAAGCTGTTTGGCAATGGTATTTTCTAATTTTCGGACACTGTTCCACTGGTACTCTGGGTTAGCTTCAAAAACAAGCGGTTTTTCCGCCAAACGATTGTAGCCATATACTCTTAAAATCTCTTCAATGACATCTGCTGGACGGGTAACATCCACCCGATAGCGTGGAATTGTCATTCCAATTCCTGTTTCAGAAACACTGTTGATCTCAATTTCTAAGGCATTTAGAATGATATTTAAATCTTGCTCCTCAATTTTTTGTCCTATGGTTTTTTCAAGCTTTTCGTAGCTCAAGAAAATTTGTGCAGCTGGGGGTAAGGGTTTTGAAAACTCTTGAATTTCACTTGAAATAACACCACCACTGAGTTGTTTGATTAATATAGCCGCTCTTTTAAGGGCAGTAATTCCTATTTCAGGATCAATCCCTCGCTCAAAACGGAAAGAAGCATCGGTGTTAAGCCCATGATGTTTGGCAGTTTTGCGTATGCTGACTGGATCAAAATAAGCACTTTCTAAAAAGACGGTTTTGGTGTCTTCACTTACTCCTGAGTCTTTTCCGCCAAATACTCCCGCAATACAATGCCCCTGAACGTCGTCTCCAATCACAAGGTCATCCGATTGTAATTTACGTTCTATGGCGTCTAAAGTAATGAACGGGGTACCCGGGTCAAAGGTTTTGACGACTACCTGATTTTGAATTTTATTCGCATCAAAAGCATGAAGCGGCTGACCCAAATCATGCATGACGTAATTGGTTACGTCAACGATATTGTTTTTAGGATTAATGCCAATTGCTTTTAATCGGTTTTGGAGCCAGGTGGGGGAAGGAGCTACTTCAATGTTTGAAATAGTTAACCCATAATATTGAGAACATTTTACCGAATCTTCTACCTTGACTGTTAAGGTATTTTGCGTATTGTCTACTTGAAAAGAGGAGGTTTCGGGATACAACCATTCAAAGGGTATGTTTCGCAGCATGCAAAGCGCCTTAAGATCTCTAGCGACACCCAGGTGACTCATGGCATCCGCACGGTTGGGGGTTAGGCCAATTTCATATACTGTATCTTCCTCTATTTCAAAAAGATCTGCAGCAGGAGTTCCTACTTTTTCTTTTTCATCCAATACTAGTATGCCCTCGTGATTATCTCCCAAGCCCAATTCATCTTCGGCACAGATCATACCCATACTGACTTCTCCACGGATTTTACTCTTGCTTATTTTCAGTTCTTTACCGTCATGGAAGGTAAGTACCGTACCCACAGTAGCAACCAGTACTTTTTGACCTTTTGCCACATTGGGCGCACCGCATACGATCGGAACTACTTCATCACCCAGGTTTACTGTTGTCTTTTTTAGGCGGTCTGCATTGGGATGTTGCTCACAGCTTACAACCTCACCTACGATGACTCCTTTTAGCCCTCCTTTTATGCTTTCAAATTTTTCCATGCCCTCCACCTCAAGTCCAAGGTCTGTGAGCATCACACTAATTTCTTCTTTGGGAAGTTCTACTTTTATAAATTGCCGTAACCAGTTGTGAGATATTTTCAAGAAAATTAATTTAAACTGTGGTTGCAAATATAAGAATCTCTCTTGCCATTTTTAGCTTATGAAATTCCAAATATTTGAATTAAACTTTAGGGCGTGTAAAGTTCTTTTAATGCACTGATGATCAGCTGCTTTAAGCGTAGGGTCTTCTTTTAAAATACGCAGTGCTTGCTCTCGAGCTGCTTTGAGCAACGCTTGGTCTTGAATAATATCCGCGATTTTGAATTGAAGAATCCCACTTTGTTGGGTGCCCATCATATTCCCTGGTCCTCTCAATTTTAAATCAACTTCAGCAATTTTAAAGCCATCGTTGCTTTGGGTTAGGGTTTCCATTCGGGTTTGTGCTTCTTGCGAAAGTTTGGATCCCGTCATTAAGATGCAATAACTCTGATCGGCTCCTCGTCCGACTCTGCCCCGAAGCTGATGCAGTTGGGAGAGACCGAAACGTTCCGCACTTTCAATGACCATTACAGAGGCATTTGAAACATTTACTCCTACTTCAATAACCGTTGTGGCTACCATGATTTGGGTTTTTCCTTGGAGGAAACGCTCCATTTCATAGGCTTTGTCCTCCGATTTCATCTGGCCGTGTACGATGCTGATTTGATAGTCGGGTTTGGGAAAACTTCGTGACAAGCTTTCGTAACCATCCATCAAGTCTTTATAATCCAGCTTAGACGATTCTTGAATAAGGGGATAGACGATGTAAACCTGACGGCCTAAGGCAATTTGATCTTTCAAAAAGGCGAAGACCTTAAGTCGATTCGCATCCGTGCGATGGGAGGTTTTTATTTTTTTTCTTCCCGGAGGGAGCTCGTCAATGACGGACAAATCCAAGTCTCCATACACGCTCATTGCTAAGGTTCTGGGTATGGGTGTTGCGGTCATGACTAAAACGTGAGGGGGTAGTTCGTTTTTTTGCCAAAGTTTAGCGCGTTGGGCCACGCCAAATCGGTGTTGTTCGTCTATAATGGCCAGCCCCAATTGTTTGAATTGAACGGTGTCCTCAAGTATGGCATGGGTTCCAATCAAAACATGTAAGCTGCCGTCTTGGAGCCCTTGATGAATGGACTGACGTTCTTTTTTGGTGCTACTACCCGTTAGTAAGGCAACCGAAAGTTGCATTTTTTCAAGTTGAGCGGAGAGAGATTGGTAATGTTGTTGTGCTAAAATTTCCGTGGGAGCAACCAAACAAGCTTGGTAACTGTTATCGATTGCGATCAGCATCAGCAATAGGGCAACGATGGTTTTACCCGAACCAACATCTCCTTGCAACAGTCGATTCATTTGCCGTCCCGTTCCCATATCCAGTCGTATTTCTTTGATGACTCGCTTTTGGGCAGAGGTGAGTTCAAAAGGTAAATGATGTGTAAAAAAGGTATTAAAGTAAGTGCCTACCGTTTCAAAGGGATGTCCTTTGATTTTTTGCTTTCGTTGTACATTTTTGAGCACTAGTTGCATTTGCATATAAAACAACTCCTCAAATTTTAATCGCATTTGCGCACGAGTAAGTTGGTGTTGATTTGCAGGAAAGTGAACCTGTCGTAGGGCTTCGTTTTTTGAGATCAATTTATACTGCTCAACAATCGACTGGGGGAGGGTTTCAGAAAAGGCTTGACTCTGGGTGTGGAGCAACTGTACTACCATTTTTTGAAGTACTTTTTGGGAAATTCCTTTATTGATTAATTTCTCAGTGGAGGGGTAAATGGGATAAAATGAGGTTTTGAGCTGTGGTTGAAAATTGCGCTCCAGTTCTAGTTCAGGATGCGGCATACTTGCTTTACCTTTATACCAATTTAACCGACCAAAGATGACGTAAGTTTCCTTGAGTTTCAGCTGATCCCGAATCCATTGATGCCCACGAAACCAAACCAATTCCATTTCACCGGTATCGTCTTTAAAGGTTGCAACCATGCGTTTACCTCTCTTTTGTTGAACAAAGGCAATGGAGGTAATGTGCCCCTTGATTTGAATTTCTGCGTTGTTTTTTGGCAGTTGTTGAATGGTGTAGAAGCGGCTTCTGTCAAGGTAGCGGTTGGGGAAAAAATGAAGCAAATCTTGGTAAGTTTTCAGCTGTACTTCCTCTTTGAGCAAACGCGCACGTTCGGGACCTACTCCCTTCAAATAAACTAATGCGGTTTGCATGCTGTCCATATTTTATTTCCTAATTTTAAGTAGTTTAGCTGTGGTGTAAATTTAACTAGTAAACCCGAATATCAAGACATGCGAGCATTGGTTATTTCTGGAGGAGGAAGCAAAGGGGCCTTTGCAGGGGGGGTCGCGCAGTATTTGTTAGAAGAAGAAAATCAGAAGTACGATCTCTTTTTGGGGACTTCAACGGGTAGCCTCCTCATTTCTCACTTAGCCCTAGCTAAAGTGGAGGAGATCAAATACGCATTTACCCATGTAGATCAGTCCAGTATATTCAGTAATAATCCTTTTTTGATTGTCAATAAAAATGGGGTTGAGCGGATTAAAATCAATCACTTTAACGTGTTAAAAAACTTTATCAGGGGAAGGAAAACCTTTGGAGAAAGTTACAACCTTCGGACTTTATTAGAACAAGAACTTTCGTTTGAGGACTTTCAGGCCTTGAAACAAAGTGCTAAAAAAGTGGTGGTTTGTGTTGCGAATTTAACCGGAAACAGTGTGGAGTACAAACAACTTTCGGACTACAGCTATGCAGATTTTCTAGACTGGATCTGGATTTCCTGCAATTTTGTTCCTTTTATGACGTTGACCACCAAAGACGGATGCGAATACGCAGACGGAGGTCTGGGTAGTATCATTCCAATTGAAAAAGCGATTAGCCTTGGAGCCACTCATGTTGACGCTATTTTGTTAGATACAGAATTTGAGCAAACCAATAGGGTACATTCCAGAAATCCATTCGATACCATGGGCTCGATTTTTAGCTTTATCTCAAACCGTATAGAGTCACAAAATATTCATATCGGTAAACTTTTAGCAGAAGATCACCAAGCTACCCTAAGAATGTTTTACACCCCTCGTGTACTTACAACCAATTCTTTAGTTTTTAATCAAGAACAGATGAAAGCATGGTGGCAAGAAGGTTTTGACTATGCTGCCCAAAAATTAAAAAAGGGATGAATTGCTCCTCCCTTTTTTATCATACAATACCGATTCGACTCTTACCTCTTATTTTGACTTTAAAAAATCTACGGCTAGGTTTGAAAGGGCTTTTACTCCCAATTGCATACTGGCATCGTCTACAATAAAGGAGGGGGTATGGTGTGAGGGGGCATCGCTTTCCTTCAAGTCTAAGGGTGTACCACCTAAGAAAAAGAAGAAGCCGGGCACTTCGTTTTGGAAGTAAGAAAAGTCTTCTGCACCTGTGATAGCATTGATTTCATAGACCTTTTCTTTTCCTGCTACCCGTTCCAAAGTGGGGATCATTTTTTTGGTAAGGGCTTCATTGTTGAAAGTAATGTCAGCACCGTCTTGAATATCCACAGTTGCTTCGGCACGATAAGCTTGGGCAATTGCCGGAACCATTTCTTGCATCCGCTTTCGAATCAATTCTTTCATGTCTTTATCCAAAGTTCTGATGGTACCTATCATTTCTAAACTTTCGGGTATGATGTTAAAGCGAATCCCCGAATGGATAGAGCCGATTGAAATAACAGCTCCTTCTTGCGTCAATTCTGACTCCCTGCTGATGAGGGTTTGTATGCCATTGATGATTTGCGCACTGGTTACTATAGGGTCTACACTCTGCCAAGGGGTAGAACCATGAGCTTGTTTTCCTTTTACACGAATTACAAAACGCTGGGAAGCAGCCATCATTCCTCCCGGTTTGTAGGTAATTTTACCCACATGGGTTCCGGAATTGATGTGTAATCCAAAAATGGCATCAACTTTTGGGTTTTCGAGAACCCCCTCTTTTACCATTAATTTTGCTCCTCCTTCTTCTCCTACTGGGGGTCCTTCCTCTGCAGGTTGGAAGATGAATTTAACCGTTCCAGGAAAATTTCTGTTTTTGGATAGAACCTCGGCTACACCCATCAATATAGCGACATGAGTGTCGTGGCCACAGGCATGCATCACACCGGTTTCTTGTCCATTAAACAAGGCGGTTACTTTAGATTTATAGGGTAGGTTGTTGTGCTCTACAACAGGCAGGGCATCCATGTCTGCTCGTAAAGCAACCACTTTTCCAGGTTTTTTCCCTTTAAGGATGCCTACTACTCCCGTATGAGCCACCCCTCTTTGGACCTCTATACCTAGAGATTCAAGGTGCTCTGCTACATAGGCTGAAGTTTTGAATTCTCGATTGGACAATTCTGGATTTTGATGGATGTGGTGCCGCCACTCGATAACTTTTGAAGCTACCTGATCGAAATCTGATGAATTGATTTGGGCTCGGAGTAAATTTGTGCTCGCAATTAGCGCTAGGATTAAAAGTGTCTTGCTTGTTCTCAAAATGTTTTTTTTCTAAATATAGATGTTTATAATTAATTCGTGATTTTGAGGAAGAAAAATAGATATTCCCTACTTTTAAACCTTCTATGAAAAACGTTCCAGAAGCCTATTTAGACTCTTTAAACGAAGCCCAAAAAGCCCCCGTACTTCACATGGACGGGCCTTTGATTGTGATTGCAGGTGCAGGATCTGGGAAAACTCGGGTGTTGACCTATCGCATAGCCCACCTGATGGAGTCGGGAGTAGATGCGTTTTCGATTTTAGCACTGACGTTTACTAATAAGGCAGCTCGCGAAATGAAGGGCCGAATTGCTGAACTGGTGGGAGAAAGTGAGGCAAAAAACCTGTGGATGGGTACGTTTCACTCCGTATTTGCGAGAATCTTGAGGCATGAAGCTGATAAACTCGGATTCCCTTCCAATTTTACGATTTACGACACCCAGGATTCGGATCGTTTGATTTCCTCTATCATTAAAGAAATGGGCTTGGATAAGGATATTTACAAATACAAGCAAATCCGCAGCCGTATTTCTGCCTTTAAAAATAGTTTGATTACTGTTAAAGCGTATTTTAATGATTTCGATTTACAAGAAGCAGATGCCATGTCTAAGCGTCCGGAGATGGGGGCTATTTACAAGGAATATGTGGATCGATGCTTTAAGGCAGGCGCTATGGATTTTGACGATTTGTTGCTCCGTACCAATGAGCTATTAAACCGACATCCCGATGTTTTAGCAAAATACCAAGAGCGGTTTCGCTACATACTAGTAGATGAGTACCAAGATACCAACCACTCCCAATACTTAATTGTAAGGGCTTTGTCCGATCGATACCAAAACATCTGTGTGGTGGGAGACGATGCACAAAGTATCTATGCGTTTCGAGGAGCTAATATCAACAACATACTCAATTTTCAAAAGGACTATGAGGAGGTTGCACTTTACCGTCTTGAGCAAAATTACCGATCTACGAAAACGATCGTAAATGCAGCAAATTCAATCATCAGCCACAATAAAACTAAAATTGATAAGGTAGTCTGGACGTCTAATACCCAAGGGTCTTTGATTCAATTAAACCGCCTGATGACCGATGCGGAAGAGGGAAGGCATGTAGCTTCCAGTATTTTTGAATTTAAAATGCAAGAACAGCGTAAAAATGCAGATTTTGCTATTTTATATCGCACCAATGCGCAATCAAGGGCTATGGAGGACGCCTTGAGAAAAAGAGACATTCCCTATCGAATTTATGGTGGCCTGTCTTTCTACCAGCGTAAAGAAATTAAGGATGTCTTGGCCTATTTGCGTCTCATTGTTAATCCTAAAGACGAAGAAAGTTTAAAACGCGTGATCAATTATCCAGCACGAGGGATAGGGCAAACTACAATTGATAAACTCATTGTGGGAGCAAAATTCCACGGGCTTTCCTTGTTTGAAACACTCAGCAGAGCCAAAGAATTAGCCCTGCCCATCAATGCAGGCACCTTGACTAAACTGAACAATTTTGCAACGCTCATTCAGCGCTTTCAGATTGAAAACGAACAGTTAAATGCGTTTGAGATTACGGATTTAGTGACCAAAAAAATCGGTCTGGTACAGGAACTCAAAAAAGATGCGACTCCTGAAGGAATAGCACGAATCGAAAATGTAGAAGAATTGCTTAACGGTATACGTGATTTTACAGAGGGACAGCGGGAATTGGCTGACGCAAACGGAAGTTTAACGGAGTTTTTAGAAGATGTAGCCCTTGCCACTGATCTTGATCAAGATGATGATCCCAACAGTGATCGCGTGGCCTTGATGACCATTCATTTGGCGAAAGGACTGGAGTTTCCGTATGTTTATATTGTCGGTATGGAGGAAGATCTTTTTCCTTCTGCCATGAGCATGAATACCCGAGCAGAACTTGAAGAAGAAAGACGCCTGTTTTACGTAGCCCTAACACGTGCTGAAGAACGCGCTTTTCTTTCCTATACTTTGTCTCGATACCGCTGGGGTAAATTGATCGATGCAGAGCCCAGTCGATTTATAGACGAAATAGATTCACAATACCTCGATAGAATAGAGCCTAAAGAAAGCTATCAATTTAAACCCTTGATGGATACTTCTATTTTTGGTGATGAAAAGCGTCCTCCGAAAAAAATCAACCCCCTGCTTCCTAAAGAAAAAACTATAACCAGTCCGACTCCATCTCAATTAAAAAAATTGCGAAAAATGGAACAAAACACAGCAGTACAGTTCAGCCAAGAAGAGCTGGTTTTGAGTGTGGGCATGGAAGTAGAACATGCCCGATTTGGTAGGGGTATAGTTGAAAGTATCGAAGGGGCAGGGAGTGACAAAAAAGCAGCCATTGCGTTCAAGGGTTTTGGAGTAAAAAATCTTCTTTTGCGGTTCGCCAAACTTAAAATCAAATAAGCGCCCAATGGCTGATTTTATATCCATTTATTCTACCTCACCCAATCCCAAAGACCTGCACCATGCGGTAAAGATTCTTGAAAATGGAGGAGTGATTATTTTTCCAACCGATACGGTCTATGGTTTGGGTTGTTTGAGTACTAATGTAAAGGCTTTGGATCGGTTTGCAAAGATTAAAGGAGTCAAACTGGAACAGGCTCCCTTGAGTTTTTTGTTTGAGGACATCAGATCGCTTTCGGATTATGTGGCTCCGATGAACTCGCAAACGTTTAAACTCGTAAAACGATTACTTCCCGGACCCTATGCTTTTATCATGCATGCTGCCCCTAAATTGCACAAACCCTTTCAGAAGCGAAAAACCATAGGAGTCAGAATATCAGAACATCCTGTACTTCAGCAACTTCTCCAGCTGTTGAGCGCCCCTCTGATTACGAGTTCTTTACACGATCCAGATGAAATTTTGGATTATACCACGGATCCTGAAACGCTCTTTCAGCAATGGGAATCCCGTATAGACTTAATGCTTTCTGACGGCTATGGGAATAATATTCCTTCTACCGTGATAGACCTTACAAACGAACCTTTTGAGGTCATTCGGGAAGGAGCAGGAGAAAATCCATTTTAAGGATTATCCTATTTTTTCAATTATTTGATGGGCTACTTCCAGCGCTCTAGCACCGTTTTTTAAGGAAACCAAAGGGGTAGTTTGGGTTTGGATGCAGTGTGCAAAATGTTCCAACTCCTCTTGTATGGGATTGGTGTTATTGATGCTTGGATTTTCGAAATAAATTTGTTTCTTTTTTCCTTCTGCGTTGGTTAGGAGTAGTGCGAGATCCTCTTTGGTATCTCCTGTAACGTCCTTCATTTTGACTACCTCCACCTGTTTGGTTAAAAAGTCTACCGCGATGTATGCATTTTTTTGAAAGAAACGAGATTTACGCATTTTTTTCAATGAAATTCTACTGGCAGTAAAGTTGGCTACACAGCCGTTTTCAAATGCAATTCTTGCATTGCTAATGTCTGGAGTTTCACTGATGACTGCCACTCCAGAGGCATGAATGCTTTTGATGGGTGAATCCACCACGCTCAGAACGATATCGATATCATGGATCATTAAATCCAATACCACAGAAACATCTGTCCCTCTAGGGTTGAATTCCGATAGCCGATGAGTTTCTATAAATTTAGGCTGAGTAAGTGAGGACAAAACGGCTTGGAAAGCGGGATTAAAGCGTTCTACATGGCCAACCTGGCCCAGTACTCCATGTGTTTCAGCTAAATCAACCAATGCGTGAGCCTCTGCCACTGTATGGGTCAATGGTTTTTCAATAAAAACATGCTTTTTCGCTTCAATGGCCTTTTTTGCCAATTCAAAATGAGAGAGCGTAGGGGTAACGATATCTACAATATCTACAGCTTTAATGAGGGCTTCTGGACTTTCAAAGGCTTGGTAAGGGGTAGTGGAGCTGACTTTCTGAACCGTTTCTGGATTGGGATCATAAAACCCGATCAAATCGAGTTTTTGTGAGGCATCAGCTAATTTTAAATGCGTTTTACCTAAATGACCTGCTCCAAAAACACCAATTTTAATCATGTGTACACTTTGACTCAAAAGTACAATCAAATTCATAATAATTTAGAAAAACTAAACTAATTTTGTTTGCCATGCGAGACACCACAAAACATCAAGGACAGCGGAAGCAGTTGATCGACCAACTGAGAGAAAAAGGCATTAAGGATGAACGGGTCTTAAAGGTAATGGCAGGGGTGCCCCGACATCTATTTATGGATCCTGCCTTGGTCAATTTCGCTTACGAAGACAAGGCCTATCCGATTGCTGCAGAGCAAACCATTTCGCAGCCCTATACCGTTGCTTTTCAAACAGAATTGCTCCAGTTAAAACCGTCTTCCAAGGTCTTGGAAATAGGTACCGGTTCGGGTTATCAAACGGCAGTCTTATTAGGAATCACTCCACAGGTATATACGGTGGAGCGGCAACAGTTGCTTTTTAAAAAAACACAGCGTTTATTCACCCAATTAGGGCTGAGACCAAAAAAACACCTCTTTGGGGATGGGTATTTAGGACATGAAAATGCCGCTCCCTACGACAGAATTTTGGTCACGGCTGCAGCTCCAGAGCTTCCCAAATCCCTGCTTACTCAATTGAAATTAGGCGGAAAATTAATTATTCCACTAGGAGAGGAGGAACAGTTTATGATGCGCTTTACAAAAACAGGAGTAAATTCTTTTGATCAAGAAAAATTTGGACGATTTCGTTTTGTCCCTTTATTACAGCATAAAAATTAGAGCGTTTCATAGTTAAAAATTACTGCAATGGTTCGGTTTGAGGATACAAAAACAGCCTACAACTTAAAATCTGATCGAGAACTTTATAAGGCCTATCTGCTTTTTAAGCTCTTTTCAAAGCAAATTCTTGTCTCTATTGGAGGAAAGCTGGTGCTTTTCTTGCTTCGTATGGGGTTGCCCATCCACTCGCTTTTAAAAAATACCGTCTATACACAATTTTGCGCGGGTACTTCGTACAACGATTCGATGAAATTGGTAAACTTGCTTAGGCAAGTCAATATCAAATCGTATATGCACTATGCTGCCGAAGGGCAACGAACTGAAGCAGGAATGGATGCTAGCATGGAGCGTGTGCTGGAAACCTTGTCGTTATCCTGTACTAATCCAGGTCTTCCATTTGCTGTATTTAAAGCAACGGCTTTTGGCTCGGCAGCTCTTTTTAAAAAGAAAACTGCTGGGATTTCTTTTAATAATGAAGAGTCTGAAGCATGGTCTCGGGTTTTAGAACGCATCAATCGGTGTTGTGAAGTTGCAAAAATCAAAGGCGTCCGTCTACTCATTGATGCAGAAGAATCTTGGTTGCAAGATGCCATAGATGAAATTGTTTTAGACCTGATGCGTCGGTTTAATACTGGGGAGAGGGCATTAATTTTCACTACGGCACAATTGTATCGAAAAGATCGATTGCCGTATTTGAACTACCTTGTCAAGACGGCAACTGAAGAAAAATTTCAACTGGGAATTAAACTGGTGCGCGGGGCATACATTGAAAAAGAAACCAAACGAGCCCTTGAAAAGGGATATGACATTCCGCTTTGCAGCTCTAAAGAGGCAACAGATGCGAATTTTAATGCCGCTCTAGCTTTGATTTTAGCTCGTCTAGACCGCTGCGAATTGTTTTTGGGTTCCCATAGTGAAGACAGTGCACAACGCGTAATACAATGGATGAAGGAGGAACAGCTACCGGCTGATTACTCAAAAATTTGGTTTTCCCAACTCTTCGGAATGGCAGATCACATTTCTTTTAATTTGGCAGCCCAAGGGTATCAGGTCGTCAAATACCTTCCTTACGGACCCGTAAAAGAGGTGATACCATACCTTATCCGAAGGGCTGAAGAGAATACTTCTGTAGGAGGGCAAAGCCCCAGGGAATTGAGTTTGATCAAAAAAGAATTGAAGAGAAGAAAACAAGCTAAAACCCCTGCATTGAAATAAGGGTTACTGTTTTTGCGCAGTTCGTTAGCTCAATAAAAGCCGTTTTACGGTCTGCGGCCTCGATATGATATGTTTTACAGGAATCTCTTTGGGTATCGCTTTTAGAAAAATTTACTTTTCCCTTGGTGATGATCGCTTTTAGTTGATCCGTATTTAACTCTGGATGAGTGGATGTAATTGCTTGAGGAATAACAAGTTCTTTTTGGAGTAAATTGTCAATTACCCGTGCGTTAGGCGTGTAGTTACAGCTGGTTTTTTTACCATTTAAAATAAAGGCTAAAAAAATTAAGCCCACAGAAAAGCCTCCAAGATAGTATCCTAAACGGTAAAGAAATTTCATGAATCGATGTGCTTTATTTTTTTTAAAATCCGTTTTCCCTCCTCCTGTTGTTCTATGACAAAATGATCGTATTCCAGGGGAAGGTGGGGGGCAATGATTTCAGCCCATTCAAGAAAGCAAATGCTTCCGGACTCCAAATACTCTTCAAGACCAAAATCTAAGGCTTCATCCGCATGATTGAGGCGGTAAAAATCAAAATGGTAGAAAACTTCATTCTGGTTTTGATAGCGGTTGACTAAAGAAAAAGTAGGACTGCTGGCCGTATCCATTACGCCTAATTTTTGTGTAGCGGCTGAGATCAAGGTGGTTTTACCCGCACCCATGGCTCCATCTATTCGAATGATAGAGGTTGTAGCCTGTGTTAAAAGATAGTCAGCTGCCTGCTCGATTTCATCAAGTTGATAAGTCAATTGCATCCCGCAAAAATAAGCTTATCGAGGGTTTAATACAACAAATGGAATGATCATTTCTTCCAAGGACACTCCTCCGTGTTGGAAGGTGTTGTTAAAGAATTTGGCGTACTGGTTGTAATTATTTTTATAAACAAAATAGGAATCGTTTTTTGCAAAAATATAACTGCTGTTTACTCCGTAAAATGAAGGAAGTTGAAAACTTTTGGGATGTTTGCAATGGATGACGTCTTTCGGTTGAAAGGTCAGGCTTTTTCCAGCTTTGTACCGTAAGTTGAGGCTTGTTTCTTTGTCGCCAATCACCTCGCTTGGATGACCTACGTTTATCGTTCCATGGTCCGTGGTAAGTAAAATTTGAAAGCCAAGGCTTGAGGCTTTTTTTATCAAGTCTTTAAGTGGACTATTTTTGAACCAACTGGCCGTAAGGGAGCGATAGGCTTTGTTGTCAGGGGCCAATTCTTTGATGACTTCCATTTCTGTTTTGGCATGGGAAATCATGTCGACAAAATTGTAAACCACAGTAGTGAGTCCCTCATGGGTGTGGTTTTGTAAGTTTTTGATGAGTTGCTGACACTGCTGTATTTGCGTTATTTTATGGTAACTCATTGGGCGATCTATTCCCAGACGGCTGCAAAGGGTTTGTAGCAATTCAAATTCATGTAAATTTTTCCCTCCTTCGTCGGTGTCGTTTTTCCACCATTGGGAAAAGGTTTTGCTAAGATCCAGTGGAGTGCGTCCTGCAAAAAAGGCATTTCTAGCATATTGGGTGGCAGTAGGTAGTATGCTGAAATAACTGTGTTCACTCAGTAGTTTGCAATAGTCTTTGACCTCTGAAGCTATCGTTCTCCATTGATCAAATCTCAAATTGTCAATCATGAGAAGCAAAGTGGGTTGGTGTTCTTTTAACTGTGGACAGACAAAGTGTTCAAATGCCTGATGGGATAAAATTGGACCGCCTTTGCCTTGCATCCAATCGCTGTAATTCTTTTCAATAAATTTGGCAAATTGAACATTGGCCTCTTGCATTTGAGTTTCGAAAACTTCAAACAGGCTAGGGTCTTCAAGGGATTCTAATTCAGATTCCCAATACATTAATCTTTTGTAATGTTCGATCCAATCCTCGTGGGTTTCTAAATGGATGAGAGAAAGGGATAGCTCTCGAAATTGTTGTTGGTAGTTTTGAGTTGTTTTTTCAGCAATAAGACTTTTGTGTTCTAAAATTTTTTTGAGCGAAAGTAAGATTTGATTGGGGTTTACGGGTTTAATCAGGTAGTCAGAAATCTTTGCGCCTATCGCTTCATTCATGATCTGTTCCTCTTCGTTTTTGGTAATCATGACCACGGGCAAATCTGGGGAATTGTTTTTTATGCCATTCAAAGTCTCTAGTCCGTTTAATCCGGGCATGTTCTCATCTAATAAAACGATGTCAAAAGAGATTTCTTTAATCAGATCTAAGGCATCTAATCCATTGGTACAGGGGGTAGTTTCGTAGCCGCGTTCTTTTAAAAACAAAAAGTGGGGTTTGAGCATTTCGATCTCATCATCCACCCATAAAACTTTGATCCAATTCATTTAGTATATTTGTTCCTAATTATGTAAGTCTTGACCTACCCAAAAAGCACTTTATTTAACGACCCAATTTATGGATTTATTGCCATTGAAACGGAATTGATCTTAGAACTTATCAATCATCCATACTTTCAACGCCTGAGACGTATTTCTCAAATGGGTTTGTCTAGCTTGGTTTATCCTGGGGCCCATCACACTCGGTTTGAACACGCTTTAGGAGCCATGCACGTCATGCAAAAAGCGATTGAGGTTTTGGTAAGTAAAGGGGTAATTATTAGTGCAGATGAGCGCGAAGCTATGCAAATTGCCATCTTGCTGCACGACATTGGTCACGGGCCTTTTTCTCATGCAACTGAAAAATCGCTTTTGCGTGGAATCCATCACGAAACCCTATCGCTACGAGTCATTTCTCTTTTAAATGAAATCTTTAAAGGAAAATTGGATTTGGCCTATCAGATATTTACGGATCAATACCCTCGAAAATTCATGCACCAGTTGGTGTCCAGCCAGGTGGATGTCGACCGATTGGACTACCTCAAACGCGACAGTTTTTACACTGGGGTCACGGAGGGAAATATCAATGCGAGTCGCATCTTGGCCATGATGAATGTCAAAGAGGAGCAATTGGTTTTTGAAGTCAAGGGGATTCATTCTTTGGAAAAGTTTTTACTCGCCAGACGCCTGATGTACTGGCAAGTGTATTTACACAAAACCAGCTTGGCTGCCGAGATGCTTTTGGTTAAAACCATAGAACGCTTTCAGTATTTAATTCAATCGGGAGTCTTAAAACTAAAAGATACACCGAGTCTTTATCCTTTGTTGCGAAAAGAATCAGAGGAGCTCAATACGGAAGTGTTGCTGCATTATTTGACTCTGGACGATACCGATATTATACAATTATTAAAATCTTGGGAAAAACACAGCGATACGGTTTTAGCTCAATTATCCAGTCAACTTTTACATCGTAAATTACCCAAGATTAAAGTAAGAGAAGAAGCTTATACTCCTGAGGAAATTGATAAACAAACGTTACGACTGAACCGCCCTCAGGAAGATAGCGCCACAAACGGCTATTTTGTTTTTAGTGGAAGCATAACCAATCAAACCTACCTTACGGATGAATCTCAGCTGCTGATACTAGACAAAAAAGGGTCGGCATTCCCATTGGCGGATGCAATACCCTATTTGGACTTTAAACAGTTTTCAACCCCAATAACCAAGTATTATTTATGCTATCCAAAACAAGTTAATTCCCCATAAATCCCTAATTTTACAAAATGAAATTTAATGCCTTAGAAATTTCTAAAAGGCTTGATGGATCGGTAGAAGGCGATGCAAGTGTAACAATTCAAAGCCTCTCCAGAATAGAAGATGCTGAAGAAGGATCCCTTTCCTTTTTAGCACACAATAAATATTTACCTCACCTATCCAAAACCAAAGCAAGTGCCGTGTTGGTGTCCAACGACTTACAACTTGATGATGCGGTAGGGACTACCTTAATTCGGGTTAAAGATGCATATGCGGCTTTTACTCAGCTGCTGATTTATTGGTCCGAAGAAAAAAAGAAACAACAACAACAACAAGGCATTCATGCTACTGCGGTCATTGACCCTTCAGTAAAATTAGGAGAGGATGTTTTTATTGGACCCTATGTCTGCATAGGCGCCAACAGCACCCTTGAGTCTGGAGTCAGAATTGAAGCTCATTGTGTCATTGGAGCTCATGTAACGATAAAACAAAACACCCAGCTCCATCCGAGAGTGACCGTATTAGACGAGACCGAAATTGGCTCCAATTGTATTTTGCATGCCGGAGTAGTGCTCGGGTCAGACGGTTTTGGGTTTGCTCCTCAGGAGAAAAAAGCCTATTTGAAGATTCCTCAGTTGGGGAAGGTTATTATTAAAAACAATGTAGAAATAGGAGCCAATACCACCGTAGATCGAGCGACGCTTGGGGCAACGTTAATAGGCGAGGGGGTCAAGCTTGATAATTTGGTGCAAATCGCTCATAATGTAGAAATTGGAGCGCATACGGTAATAGCCGCTCAGACAGGAGTTGCAGGTTCTTCCAAAGTAGGTTCTCGTTGCGTCATTGGTGGACAAGTTGGCATCGTAGGTCATTTAACCCTGGGAGATGGTGTTCAGATTCAAGGGCAGACGGGAGTTATAAAAAACATACCCGACGGAGGCGTTGTTCAAGGAACCCCAGCCATAGACTACAAATCATTTTACAAATCGTACGCCCTATTTAAGCGATTACCCACACTAGAGTCACGATTGGCTCAGTTAGAAAAAAACAAATAATATGATTGTAAAAACAAAATCACAGCAGACTTTATCTAAACCAATTTCCCTACAAGGGGTCGGCTTGCATACTGGAGAACCGATTGAAATGACTTTGCATCCCGCCGCTGTAAATACCGGAATCCTATTTGTTCGAACAGACCTTGACCCTCCAGTTGAAATTCCCGCGCTTGCTAATTTTGTTTCCCGCACAGACCGCGGAACCACCTTAGACCTTGAGGGAGTTCAAATACAAACCACCGAACACCTTTTAGCAGCTTTATTCGCAGCATCTGTATCCAATTGTAGGGTAGAAATTAACGGTTCAGAAATTCCCATCATGGACGGTTCTTCAAAACCTTTTACTGAAGCCATTGAAAAGGCAGGGCTTAGCGCTCAAGAGGAGGATCAGGAAGTGTTTGTAGTGCAGGAAGTACATCAATTAAGCGATCCTGAAACGGGAAGTGAACTTATTGTACTGCCTGCTGCCGAGACTTCTTTTAGCGTGATGATTGATTTTCAAACCAATGTGTTGGGTACCCAAAATGCGAATCTGTACAAACTCGAAGATTTCGGTAAGGAAATAGCCCCTGCAAGAACGTTTAGCTTTCTTCATGAACTCGAACTGTTATTAGAAAACGGGCTAATTAAAGGAGGCGATTTAAACAACGCTATCGTTTACGTCGATAAACCTTTGGCGGAATCCAATATGGAACGTTTAAAAAAGGCATTTGGGAAAGATCAAATTAGCGTAAAGCCCAATGGAATTTTGGATAATCTCAAGCTGAATTATCCCAACGAGGCTGCCCGTCACAAACTTTTGGACTTGATAGGGGATCTAGCTTTAGTGGGGATGCCCATTCAAGGAAAAATCATTGCCACAAAACCTGGGCATAAAATCAATACGGATTTTGCCAAAGAAATGCTGAATGCAATCAAAAGTCAAAAAAAATCGATTGCTCCAGTAGTTGATTTGTCTAAGCCTCCGGTCATGGACATCAATCAGATCATGAATATGCTACCGCATCGACCTCCTTTTTTATTGGTGGATAAGGTTTTAGAACTTTCTGATCAGCATGTGGTGGGATTAAAAAATGTGACCATGAATGAATCATTCTTTCAGGGCCATTTTCCTGGAGCGCCAGTAATGCCAGGCGTTTTGCAGATAGAGTCCATGGCGCAGGCAGGAGGGGTGTTGGTGTTGAGCACCGTACCCGATCCTGAAAATTATTTGACTTTTTTTATGAAAATAGACAATGTCAAATTTAAACGCCCCGTTTATCCGGGCGATACCTTAATTTTTAAATTAGAACTTTTAACCCCAATCCGTAGAGGAATTTGCAATATGAGAGGCTATGCTTTTGTCAACGACCAATTGGTCAGCCAAGGCGATCTAATGGCTCAAATTTCAAGACGTAAACCCTAAATCTTCATGACTATTTCTTTAAACCAAATTCATCCCAGCACAAAAATCGCATCTAACGTTTCCATTGACCCCTTTACCTGCATACATGCCGATGTAGAAATTGGCGAGAATACGTGGATAGGTTCCAACGTAACCGTTATGGACGGAGCACGAATCGGTGCAAACTGTAAAATATTTCCTGGAGCTGTCATCTCAGCCATTCCTCAAGACTTAAAGTTTAAAGGAGAAGATTCCTTGGCTATTATCGGGGATTATACGGTGGTACGAGAATGTGCAACCATCAACAGAGGAACGTATGCCACGGGAAAGACCGAAGTGGGCTCGCATTGCCTGATCATGGCGTATTCTCATATTGCACATGACTGTTTGGTTGGCAATCACTGTATCTTTTCAAACAACAGTACCCTAGCTGGACATATTACCGTTGGGGATCATGTTGTATTGGGAGGACTAACCGCAATTCAACAATTCTGTAAAATCGGAGATTTTGCTTTTGTTTCAGGAGGTTCTTTGGTGAGAAAAGACATCCCGCCCTACAGTAAAGTGGCTCGCAATCCTTTGATTTTTACAGGAGTAAATTCCATTGGGATGGAGCGCAACGGAAAGAATAAGGAAGAAATTGCTCTTGTTGAGGAGGTTTATCGAATTTTATATCGAAGTAAATACAATATTTCACAGGCCCTAGAAATAATCAAAAATGACCTAGCACCTACCCATGAACGTGATACCATTTTAGAATTTATTGAAAAATCATCTCAGGGAATTGTCAGGGGGTACCACCAAAAAAGTTAAATTTGCAAATCGATTATGGCAACAACATCAGACATTAGAAAAGGCTTGTGCATCAAGTACAACAACGATATTTATAAAATCATTGAATTTTTACACGTTAAACCGGGTAAAGGCCCCGCTTTTGTAAGAACCAAACTCAAAAGTGTAACTTCGGGTAAGGTGTTAGACAACACTTTTTCTGCGGGTCATAAAATAGAAGATATTCGTGTGGAGACCCACAAATACCAATACCTCTACAATGAAGGTGCCCGATTTCACTTTATGAATACCGAAGATTACAATCAAATAAGTGTAGAAAAGACCATTCTAGACAATCCGGAATTATTAAAAGAAGGTGAATTAGTTTCCATTTCAATCAATGCTGAGGATGGATTGCCCCTTTCTGCAGACATGCCTGCTAGTGTGGTTTTGGAAATAACACATACCGAACCCGGTGTAAAAGGAAATACGGCTACCAATGCCACCAAGCCCGCAACCGTTGAAACAGGAGCTACGATTAATGTTCCTTTGTTTATCAATGAAGGAGATAAGATAAAAGTAGACACAGAAAAAGGCAGCTATATCGAACGCGTTAAGGAATAACATATTTAAACTAAATTGAGACCAATAGACTATGAGTGTACTTGTAAACAAAGATTCTAAAATAATTGTACAAGGATTTACCGGTAGCGAAGGAACGTTCCACGCTACTCAAATGATTGAATACGGCACCAATGTTGTAGGAGGGGTAACCCCCGGAAAAGGGGGCCAAGTTCATTTGGACAAACCCGTTTTTAATTCTGTTGCTGAAGCGGTAGAGAAGGTGGGGGCAGATACCTCCATTATTTTTGTTCCACCGGCTTTTGCTTCAGACGCCATTATGGAGGCTGCAGAAGCAGGAATTAAAGTGATTATTACCATCACCGAGGGAATCCCAGTAAACGACATGACTAAGGCCTTTCAATATGTACAATCCAAAGGCGCTACCTTGATTGGTCCAAACTGTCCAGGAGTGATCACCCCAGGAGAAGCAAAGGTGGGAATCATGCCCGGCTTTGTTTTCAAAAAAGGAACAGTTGGAATCGTGTCTAAATCAGGTACACTAACTTATGAAGCCTCTGACCAAGTGGTCAGCCAGGGTCTTGGTATTTCCACAGCCATTGGAATTGGAGGGGATCCCATTATTGGTACAACGACCAAAGATGCGGTAGAAATGTTTATGAATGACCCGGAAACAGATTGTGTGGTCATGATTGGAGAAATCGGAGGTCAGCTGGAAGCTGACGCTGCAAAATGGATCAAAGCAAACGGTAACCAAAAGCCTGTAGTTGGATTTATTGCCGGTGAAACAGCACCCAAAGGGAGAACCATGGGACATGCGGGAGCTATAGTGGGTGGAAGTGAAGATACCGCCGAAGCAAAAAAACGAATCATGCGCGAATGTGGAATACATGTAGTGGATTCACCTGCCCAAATTGGAGCTAAAGTAGCAGAAGTACTAGCCTAAACAAAATGAAATTACTCGAAGGAAAAACCGCCATAATCACAGGAGCCAGCAGAGGGATCGGTCGAGGCATAGCCAAGGTCTTTGTAGCGCAAGGTTGTGCAGTAGCATTTACCTACAGCAGCAATAAAGAGGCCGCAGACAGCCTGGCGAAAGAACTAAGCACAGAAGGAGTTCTCGTGAAAGGATACCAAAGTAATGCCGCTGATTTTGATCAAGCGCAGCAATTGGTGGACCAGGTCTTACAAGACTTTGGCAGTCTAGATATTTTGATAAATAACGCAGGGGTCACTAAGGACAACCTTTTGATGAGAATGAGTGAGGAGGATTTTGATAGTGTTATTGAAATCAACCTTAAATCCATTTTTAATATGACCAAAGCGGTACAGCGCACCTTTTTAAAACAACGAAATGGCTCTTTGATTCATATGAGTTCTGTGGTTGGAGTTAAAGGGAATGCCGGGCAGACTAATTACGCTGCTTCCAAAGCTGGAATTATCGGTTTTTCAAAATCAGTAGCGCTCGAGTTGGGCTCACGTAACATACGTTCTAACGTAATCGCGCCCGGTTTTATTGAAACAGAAATGACCGCTAAGCTTTCTAAGGAAGTCGTCCAAGGATGGAGGGAAGGAATCCCTTTAAAACGAGGAGGTCAACCCGAAGATGTAGCCAATGCCTGTGTTTTTTTGGCCTCGGATTTATCGAGCTATATCACAGGACAAGTACTCCATGTAGATGGTGGAATGTTAACCTAAACTTTTAAAATAATAGTATGCAAAAATTACCCAAAATCGGATTACCGGTCATTCTTTTGATCGTGGTCACATTAATTTTTATTTCTAAATCTTCAATCAATATTGGTTATGGAGAGGCTGGTGTTTTATTCAAAACCTTTGGAGGGGGTGTGGTTACTGATGAGCCGCCTCTTGGAGAAGGGTTTCACGTTATTTCTCCCTGGAATAAGGTATATATTTATAACGTTAAACAGCAAGAATTCTTTGAAGGGAATATGCAAGTATTGTCTTCCAACGGTTTGGAAATTTCATTAGACGTTTCTGTTCTATACCAACCTAAATACGAAGAGCTCGGATTGCTTCACAAGACTAAAGGGGAAAACTACGTCAATATAGTGCTGATTCCTCAGATCCGTGCCGTTGCACGTTCTGTAGTGGGACGTTATACTCCTGAGCAACTGTATTCAACAAAGCGTGATGCGATTCAGAATGAAATATTTGAGGAGACCCTCAAAAATGTTGATTCCCAACACATTCAGGTGAATGCAGTATTGGTTCGTGATGTAACCCTTCCTTTAGCCATTAAAGAAGCAATTGAGCGAAAATTAGGGCAGGAGCAAGAGTCTCTAGAATACGAGTTTAGACTTGAAAAAGCGAAGCAAGAGGCAGAACGTCAGCGGATTGACGCGGAAGGTAAGGCTGCTGCCAACCGTATTTTGAGCGCCTCATTAACCGATAAAATTCTCCAAGAAAAAGGGATTGAAGCCACGATTAAGCTTTCGGAATCTCCTAATTCAAAAGTCATTGTGATTGGAAGCGGGAAAAGCGGTTTGCCAATTATTCTAGGAAATCAATAATTAATTTTTATTTAATTTTTTTGAATATATTTGCAACTCAAATGAAAACAAGAACATTACATAGACATCATAGTACGACTCGATCAAACGAGATGTAGTACGATTTCTATGTATCTATTACAAGCCCGTTTGAGTGATCAGACGGGTTTTTTTATTAAATAAAATATGGTACGTATTGCAATTCAAAAATCAGGACGACTCAATGAAGACTCCTTGAGTTTACTTAAAAGTTGTGGAATTTCTATTGATAACGGCAAGGACCAACTCAAAGCTGCGGCTCGGAACTTTCCCATGGAGGTATTTTACCTTCGCAACGGCGATATCCCACAATACATGCGGGATGGAGTAGTGGATTTAGCCATTTTAGGGGAAAATTTACTTGCAGAAAAAGGAGAAGACCTCAAGGTGGTCGAACAATTGGGATTTTCAAAATGTAGAGTTTCTATTGCCGTTCCTAAAAATGTACGTTTTAAAGGGGTGCAAGATTTGGAAGGCAAGCGAATCGCCACTTCCTATCCAAACACGATCAACAATTTTTTAGCAGCAAATAAAATCAAGGCAGAGCTTCATATCATCAACGGATCCGTTGAAATTGCTCCCAACATTGGATTGGCGGATGCCATATGCGATATCGTATCCAGCGGGAGTACCCTATTTAAAAACAACTTAAAAGAAGTGGTGGAAATTGCCCGTTCAGAGGCGGTTTTGGTGCAAGCTCCTTCGGTGTCTAATGAAGCGGAACAAACCATACAAAAACTTCGATTTCGTATTCAGTCCGTATTACGCGCCAAACAATCCAAGTACATTCTACTCAATGCGCCCAATGACAAAATTGAGTCCATCAGTTCGATTTTACCCGTATTGAAAAGCCCAACCGTATTGCCTTTGGCTCAAAAGGGCTGGAGTTCTATGCATTCTGTTATCAATGCAGAGGATTTTTGGGAAGTTATTGATCAGCTAAAAGAAGCGGGTGCGGAAGACATCCTGGTCTGTCCAATTGAAAAAATGGTTTTATAATGCAGTGCTATTTTAACCCTTCCGAAGCCGATTGGGACGCATTAACAGAGCGTCCTACAGCTAGCTACGAGTCTTTAGAACCCCTAGTAGCCGCTGTTTTTGATTCGGTTAAAACTCGTGGTGATCAAGCCGTTATTCAGTATACCGCTGAGTTTGACGGCATGCAACTCAGTGATTTTAGTGTAACTGAAGCGGAGTGTAAAAAAGCGGAATCTGGAGTTTCTGAAGCCTTAAAAAAAGCAATACAGCAGGCCAAGAACAACATTGAACAGTTTCACAGTGCCCAGCGAACAGACCCCATCAAAGTAACCACTCAAACAGGGGTAGCGTGCTGGCAAGAAAAAAAACCAATAGAAAAGGTAGGATTGTACATCCCTGGCGGAACGGCACCCCTGTTTTCTACGGTATTGATGTTAGCCATTCCTGCTCAAATTGCAGGATGTAAAGAAATTGTTCTCTGTTCCCCTCCTACAAAAGAGGGTACTTTGCCGGATGTTGTCCTTTATACAGCACAACTTTGCGGGATCAAAAGCATCTATAAAGTTGGGGGCATACAGGCGATAGCGGCTATGGCTTTAGGAACAGAAACGATATCGAAAGTTTACAAGATTTTTGGTCCCGGTAATCAATATGTGACGGTAGCTAAACAATGGGCCACACGACATCAGGTAGCTATAGACATGCCTGCAGGTCCTAGTGAATTATTGGTTGTGGCAGATGCTACGGCAAATCCAAGCTTTATAGCTGCAGATTTACTTTCCCAAGCTGAACACGGAAAAGACAGTCAAGTGTTATTTGTGACTACTTACAAACCTTTAATCGAAGAAGTTAGTACTGCCCTTGAAGAGCAGCTTGTTCAATTGCCCCGTAAGGAGATTGCTCAGGCGGCTTTAAAAAATTCCAAGGCTCTTTATTTTGATACCGACCAGGCTGCTATTGATTTTATCAACGCTTACGGGCCGGAACACTATATCATGTGCGTAGCAAACGAATCTCTTTATTTGGATAAACTGATCAATGCAGGATCGGTTTTTGTAGGAAATTATACGCCAGAGTCTGCAGGAGATTATGCTTCTGGAACCAACCATACCTTACCGACCAATGGCTACGCCAAACAATACAGTGGGGTTCATTTGGATAGTTTTAAAAAAGCGATCACTTTTCAAAAAATTTCTAAGCAAGGGATACAAAATCTAGGGGAAACCATTGAATTGATGGCTGAAGCTGAGGGACTTGAAGCCCACAAAAATGCGGTTACAATACGATTAAAAGCTTTACAAAATGAAATTTGATCTTACGAACTACCTCAGACCCCGACTCCTTGCATTGAGTCCTTACCAATCGGCTAGGGAAGAGTTTACTGCCAACGGTAGGGAAATGATTTTATTGGATGCAAACGAAAATCCCTTCGCGACTAAGCTAAATCGCTATCCCGACCCACTGCAGTTGGAGCTAAAGGAACAAATTGCAGCATGGAAAGGGGTGAGAATCGACCAGCTTTATTTAAGCAATGGCAGTGACGAGTTTATCTCGAATATCATTATGGGATGCTGCGAACCCGATCGAGATCAGATAGTAATTGTACCCCCGACCTTTGGTATGTACAAAGTTTCAGCAACCACCCATGGTGTGGGGGTAGTAGAAGTTCCACTGACGGATTCCTTCCAACTGGATGTTCCCGCTATTCTTGCCTGTGCGGATGCTTCAACCCAACTTATATTTATTCCAACGCCCAACAATCCTACGGCAAATAATTTTGATTTGGAGGCCATTCGGGAGTTGGTGGAGCGTTTTCCTGGGGTAGTGGTAATAGATGAAGCCTATGTTGAATTCAGTGGCAATCCATCGGTTATCCCTTGGTTAGAAACCTATCCCAATCTTGTGGTTTGTCAGACTTTTTCCAAGGCACAAGGTATGGCAGGAGCTCGTTTAGGGATGGCGTTTGCACATCCAGATTTTATTGCCTTTTTCAATCGAATAAAAGCTCCTTACAACATCAATTCCTTAACGATTCGTGCGGCTTTAGAAAAACTAAAAGCACAAGACCAAGTAAGGGAACAAGTTAAGCTCCTTTTAGAAGAGCGCAGTCGCTTAGAGGAAGCGTTTGCCCACATTCCTTTTATTGAAAAGTGTTTTCCTTCCGATGCAAATTTTGTACTGATCCGTGTGGATGACAGCACGCTGCGTTACCAGCAATTGATTGATATAGGAATTGTGGTACGCAATCCTTCAAAAAATTTAAACTGTGAAAATACGCTGCGCATTACCGTGGGGCTTCCAGAAGAAAACACCCAACTCATTGAGGCCTTACTAAGTTTAAGCAAAACTTTATGAAAAAAATATTATTTATTGACCGTGATGGGACCTTGGCTTTAGAACCAGCGGGCTATCAACTCGATGCTTTTGATAAATTGGAATTCTATCCGGAAGTCTTTACCTATTTGGGAAAAATAGCCAAAGAGCTTGCGTTTGAATTGGTCATGGTAACCAACCAAGATGGGCTGGGAACGGATTCTTTTCCTGAAGAGACCTTTTGGCCGGTTCAGGATTTTTTAATTCAAACGTTTAAAAACGAGGGAATCGAATTTACTCAGGTATTGATCGACAAAAGTTTGCCAGAAGACCATGCGCCCACGCGTAAACCCCGTACGGGCATGCTGGAAGGCTATCTGAACTCAAACGAATACGACTTAGTAAACTCTTATGTTATTGGAGATCGACTCACGGATATGGAGCTGGCTAAAAATTTAGGCTGTCAAGGAATTTTCATTGATAACGATCCTCAATTAGGTCAGGAAGAGACCAGCGCACAAACAGCACTACCCATCGCATTGGCAACAAGCGCTTGGAAAGAGATTTATGCTTTTTTAAAACTTGAACAGCGACAGTTTAACTACCAGCGAACAACAAACGAAACGAATATTGACCTCAAACTGAATCTGGACGGTAGTGGAAAAAGCAGCATCAGTACCGGACTCTCGTTTTTTGACCACATGCTGGATCAATTGGCACGCCACGGGGGTATGGATTTAGAACTTCAGGTAAAGGGAGATTTGGAGGTAGATGAACACCATACCATTGAAGATACAGCCATTGCCCTAGGGGAAGCCTTTTCAGCGGCTTTGGGGACTAAATTAGGAATAGAGCGCTACGGGTTTTGTCTTCCTATGGATGACTGTCTGGCGCAAGTCGCTATTGATTTTGGAGGACGGAATTGGCTGGTTTGGGATGCGGAATTTAAAAGAGAAATGATTGGCCAAATGCCAACCGAAATGTTTTTCCATTTCTTTAAATCCTTTTCCGATGGGGCTAAGGCAAACCTCAACATCAAGGCTGAGGGAACCAATGAACACCACAAGATTGAAGCGATTTTTAAAGCTTTTGCAAAGGCCATAAAAGTAGCGGTTAAACGGGATCCGGATAAAATGATTTTACCCACAACTAAAGGAATGCTTTAAATGGTAGCCATTATTGATTACGGAGCGGGAAACGTAAAAAGTTTGCAGTTTGCACTCGATCGATTGGGAGTACACAGTGTGTTGACCGCTGACCCGAATCGAATCAAAACTGCGGATAAAGTTATTTTTCCAGGTCAAGGAGCAGCAGGAACCGCCATGGAAAAACTGAAGCTTACAGGTTTGGACGCACTGATTCCAAATTTAACGCAGCCGGTTTTAGGGATTTGTTTGGGAATGCAACTTTTTTGTGCCCATACGGAAGAAGGGGATGTGCAAGGATTGGGAATAGTAAAGGAGTCCGTCAAGCGTTTTTCTTCTAAAGTAAAAGTGCCTCAAATGGGATGGAATAGCATTCACCAACCTACAGGCAGTTTGTTTAAAGGTATTCCCGAGGGGGCCTATATGTATTTGGTACACTCCTATTATGTACCGCTAACCTCTGCCACCGTTGCCACGGCGAATTACGACGGAAGCTACAGCGTAGCCCTCCAAAAAGACAATTTTTACGGGGTCCAGTTTCATCCTGAGAAAAGCAGTAAACAAGGACAGCTTTTATTGCATAACTTTTTAACACTTGCTTCATGAGAATCCTACCTGCTATCGATATCATCGATGGGAAATGTGTTCGCCTATCCAAAGGAGACTACAGTACCCAAAAGATTTACAACGAAGCACCGCTCGAAGTAGCCAAAGCTTTTGAAGACCACGGAATTGAATATTTGCATTTAGTAGATTTGGATGGAGCCATATCCAAACACATTGTGAATCACAAGGTTTTGGAGACCCTAGCCACCAAGACGGCTTTAAAAATTGATTTTGGAGGAGGATTAAAGTCGACCACTGATATAAACATAGCTTTTGAATGCGGTGCCTCTCAAATAACTGGAGGAAGCATCGCCGTAAAATCTCCCGATACCTTCACCTCATGGATCCAGCACTATGGTACTGAAAAAATTATTTTAGGTGCTGATGTAAAAGGGATTCATATAGCTACCGACGGTTGGCTGGAAACTTCTGACAAAACCCTCTTTGACTTTGTTGGACAATATCACACACAAGGCATTGAATATGTTATTTGTACCGACATCAGTAAAGACGGGATGCTTGAAGGCCCAGCCTTTGAATTGTATCGTCAGTTGCTTGAAAAAGTTCAAGTCAAACTCATTGCTTCCGGGGGGATTTCCAAATTTGAAGAGTTGCCTCAATTGCAAGCATTGGGTTGTGAAGGCGTGATTATTGGAAAAGCGATTTATGAGAATAGAATTTCCTTAAAACAACTCGAACAGTATATTTTATCCCATGGAAGCTAAGGTTTTAGACGAATTTAAAAAGCACAGCATTTATCGATTGGAGGAAGGTCTTCGAATGATAACAAAAGCCCTAAGCTTTGTCGATGCAGAGCAGTTTTGGGAAGTTCCTTTTTACAAGGGAATGAGTTTGGGTAACCAGCTCATGCACCTGAAGGGAAATTTGCACCAATACCTCATTTCGTCCTTGGGCAATCAGCCTGACGAGAGGGTGCGTGATGAAGAATTTTTAAGTCATCCTCAAGTAAAAAAAGAAGTTTTGTTAGCACAGTTGCAAAAAACCGTAGCAGATTCCATTACCTGCATTCAAAAGGCAAGCAGCTCAGATTATTTAAAAATCCGAAAAGTTCAAGCTTTTTCATTCAGTGGATTAGGGGCGGTTTTACATGCCGTGGAGCATTTTTCATATCATGTGGGCCAAACTGCTTTTTGGGTCAAATGTGTGACGCGTCAGGAGTTGAATTTTTATGAGGGAATTGATTTAACCGAAAAAAACGAAAACAATGTTAACTAAACGCATCATCCCTTGTTTGGATATTAAAGACGGAAGAACCGTAAAAGGAGTCAATTTTGTTAACTTACGAGATGCAGGCGATCCTGTAGCCTTGGCGACCCAATACGCTTTAGAGCAAGCCGATGAACTTGTTTTTTTAGACATTTCTGCTACCGAACAAAAACGCAAAACCCTTGCCGAGTTGGTCTTAGGCGTTGCAGCGGCTATAGATATTCCTTTTACGGTAGGTGGAGGGATTAATGGAGTAGAAGATGTAGCTGTTTTACTTAAAAATGGCGCTGATAAAGTTTCAATCAACTCAGCAGCCGTAAAAAATCCTAGCCTAATCAACGAACTGGCGGATCAATTCGGATCTCAATGTATTGTAGTGGCGATTGATGCCAAACAAATCGAAGGAGAATGGAAAGTACATTTAGTGGGGGGGAAGGTGCCTACGGAATTGGATTTGTTTGACTGGGCAAAAGAAGTGGAACAACGTGGCGCTGGAGAAATCCTTTTTACCTCAATGGACCACGACGGAACCAAACAAGGCTTTGCCAATGCGGCGCTTGCTCGATTGAGCGAGGAAGTTAACATACCAATTATTGCTTCGGGAGGAGCAGGCAATGTCCCCCATTTTATTGATACTTTTACCCAAGGAAAAGCAGATGCGGCTTTAGCGGCCAGTGTTTTTCATTTTGGAGAAATTTCTATACCCGAGCTAAAACACCAATTGAACCAACAGCAAATCGCTGTACGAATAGACAAAATATGAAACCTGATTTTTCAAAATCCCCTGATCAACTCATACCCGCCATCGTTCAAGATGCTAAAACCCATAAAGTTTTAATGTTGGGCTATATGAATGAAGCTGCCTTTGAAGCCACCCAAAAAACCCAAAAGGTTACTTTTTACAGTCGTTCCAAACAGCGTCTTTGGACGAAAGGCGAAGAAAGCGGCAATTTTTTGAATGTAAGCTCGCTCCATTTGGACTGCGACCAAGACAGCGTGTTGATCTACGCACATCCTGATGGACCCACCTGTCACCTAGGTACGGATACCTGCTGGGGCGAACAAAACACGAACGATTTGTCTTTTCTTTCAGCCCTGGAGGCTATCATCACAGAGCGAAAAGCTAGCGATGCTCCAAATAGCTATGTAGCCTCTTTGTTTAAAGCAGGAATCAATAAAATTGCTCAAAAAGTAGGAGAGGAGGCCGTAGAAACGGTAATTGAGGCTAAAGATAACGACGATGCGCTGTTTTTAAATGAAAGTGCCGATTTATTGTTTCACTACCTTATCCTGCTTCAGGCAAAGGGATTTACACTTTCGGATATAGTCCAGACCTTAGCTTCTCGAAACCGTTAAGAAAACCTTGACCTGTGTAAAAAATATGTACATTTGAGTGTCAAACTACCGCACAACACCCATGAATAAGATTAATCCAGATGTTTTCACGTTTTATAAAGAATTAGAAGAAAACAATACGCGTGAGTGGTTTGAGCCTCAGAAAAGTCGGTTTAAAGGGCTTGAAGCGGAAACGAAACAATTTGCAGAGGAACTTAAAAACGGCTTGAGCGAATCTGATGAAATCGAACGGGTTAAGATTTTTAGAATCTACCGAGACGTTCGTTTTTCCAAAAACAAGACGCCTTATAAAACTCATTTTGGCATTTCTTTTCACCGTAAAAAACCTCAGTTAAGAGGAGGGTATTACCTGCATCTTAGTCCGGGGGATTCATTTATAGCTACTGGGTTTTGGAATCCTGATAAAGAAGATTTGTTCCGAATCAGAAAGGAAATGGAAGTCGATGCTGCTGAGTTTCATGAAGTGATTGCTGATCCGGAGCTCCGTGCTCATTGGGGAGGCCTTCAGGGTGAGGAAGTCAAAACCGCTCCCAAAGGGTTTTCTAAGGAGCACCCCGACATTGACCTTATTCGTAAAAAACAATACATTTTCATGAAAAAATTTACGGATAAAGAAGTTTTGTCTGCCTCGTTTCAAACTCAAATTTTAGCCCATTTTAAAGCCATTCGCCCTTTTTTCGATTATATGACCAATGTATTAACCACTGACCTAAACGGAGTTTCTCTCCTTTAATTCTTTAGCTATGAAATCTTTATTCTCAAAATTATTTTTAGCCCTCCTTACTACACTTTTAACAGTAGGTTGTGCTGCACTAAAAACAACCCAAGCTTCTTCTTCGAATGCGATACAAGCCACTATAGATTTGGTCTCCATTGAGGAGGATAAGGTTGAAATTACCCTTGTTCCGCCCCAAATCAAAACGGCTTCTACAGTGTTTTACCTTCCGCAGATTGTTCCAGGAACTTATGAATATTCCAATTTTGGTCGATTTGTAGAAGAGATCCAAGCCTTTGACAACAAAGGAAATCGAATGGAGTTGATCTCATTAGATGAAAACAGCTGGGAAATTGTAAAACCCAAAAAACTGGCTAAGATCACCTATAAAGTGAACGATACCTTTGACGGACCAGACGGACAAGAAATCTATCCTATGGGAGGAACAGACTTTCAAGAAGGGGAGGTTTACTTGTTGAATTTACATTCCATGATAGGCTATTTTGAAGGGATGAAGGAAAATTCATACAACTTGAGCATTCGTTCTCCAAAAGATTTGAAAAGCTTTACTTCTTTACCCGCGATAAGAACCAGCGACAGCTTGGATGTGTTTCGTGCCGATCGCTATTTTCATATAATTGACAATCCCATACTATACAGCAAGCCCAATGCCGTTTCCTTTGATTTAGATGAAATCAAAGTGGGCTTAGCGATTTACTCTCCTTCGGGGGTGCATCAAGCTAAAGACTACCAGCCGGCTATAGAAGAAATGATGAAAGGACAAAAGGCTTTTTTAGGCGATGCAAATGACACGCCCAGTTACGACATTTTATTGCACCTTATGGATATGAATGCGTTACAGTACTTTGGAGGAATGATGGGAGCACTGGAGCACCATACCTCAACCACCGTGGTGTTTGTGGATGCAATGGGAGCGGGTGAACTCACCCAAAGCTTGGTGGATGTGGTTTCACATGAATTTTTTCATACGCTGACTCCTTTAAATGTACATTCTGAAGAAATACACAATTTTGAATACAACCGACCCTTGATGTCTCAACACCTGTGGATGTATGAGGGGACGACTGAATATTTTGCGAATTTGTTTCAAATCAATCAAGGCCTAATCGATGCACCAGACTTCTACAACCGCATGATGGGAAAAATTGATTTAGCAAAAAGCTACGACGACCGCATGTCCTTTACGGAAATGAGCGCCGGTATCGTAGAGGAACCCTACCAGTCCAACTATGGAAACGTCTATCAAAAAGGAGCCTTGCTCAATATGTGTCTCGATCTATTGATCCGGGAAAAGAGTGGGGGAGCGAAGGGAATTCTTTGGGTAATGAAAAATTTGGCCAAAAAATATGGCAAAGAAAAACCTTTTGATGACGAGGCTTTAATTGCTGAAATTGTAGCGATGACCTATCCTGAAGTGGGAGACTTTTTTGACACCCATGTAACGGGAACCACACCGGTAGACTATGCAACGTATTTCTCCAAAGTAGGGTTGATCGAGGGCGAGGTAGCTTCCCCTTTGCGATCCATTATTTTTGCTGACGCTACCCAATTGTTTTTTAGTCCTCAGCCCAATGAGGAAGGGGTGGTGCAGTTTGTAGTAAACCAACTCAACGCTTCCATCGAAGCCATGGGGATGCAAGTCGGAGATGTGCTTTTGGGTATGGAGGGAGAACGCTTTCCCGAAATCAATCAAGAAAACAGCGGAAAAATAAACGCCCTGTTGACACCCACTTTAGGATGGGATGCCGATAAAGTGGTTAGGTTTACTGTAAAGCGTGAGGGAGAAGAGCTTGAGTTGAGTGGAAAAGTAGGAACCCCTACAGCCATTGTTAAAGGACTTGTTGAAGATCCCAATGCGTCTGAGCGTACCGTTGAATTAAGAAAAGCTTGGTTGTACAACTAAGTACTTAGCCCACTTTTTTTAGTGGTCCTTCCAGCAATTGAACTTGATCTTTGAGACGGTCGATCACTAGATGCATCATGCGCTTGTTTAAAGAGGAGGATTGTTGTTGGTAAACCTTATATTCTGCTACGGTAAAATGCCCTATCAGCATTCCCTTTACTGAATTGCGAAACTTTTGGTCTTTGATCAAACTACTTTCGATATAGTCCAACTTTTTTTCTACACTCAATTCGTAAAACATCCCTTTGCGCTTTTGGATATAATTCTGAAAAACTTCAATAAGTAAGGGATTTTGCAGTTTTAAAATAGGGCGAAGTGTTTCGTTTTGAAAACGTTCTTCAATTCCCATGCTTTCAAACGTTTGTGTTTTTTTGATCTCCGGGCGGATACGAAGCAAATCGTTAGGACGGTCGTTCATGGCTATTCGTTTAACTAAAGTTACAGCCTTTTTACACAAAGCCAAAGAAGCCCTTTTGGATTTATTGACAGGTTTGTTAACAGGATTTTATATGATTTCCTCTTTGAATTTTAATATAGATTATGAAAGAGGGTAAGTTCCCAATTACTGCTTTTTTTTAATCAACATTCATTTTTTGCTTCTTTTTTAAGGGTATGTTTGATTTTAAGTAGAGCTAAATTAATCTCAATGGTGGTCTCGCTGGAAGTGTCTTTGGCAAACTCCTTGTTCAGGATTTCTCCGATAAGCGTACTGCTTTTTTTAATAACCCCTGTTGTTTGGATTTTAAGATAGTGGCCAGCATATAAAGTCCTTTTCCCGTAAACGCCTTGGCTAGAGTTCTTCTTTTGGCGGTATTTGCGGTGGAAAATTTCCACCGCAAACCTGATAACTCTTTGGTATTCAGCTCAATAATATAACCGTTTAAAAACTTTTCAAGATTGTTTTTTACGGCACGGTTTACCTCACGAGTGGGTACCCCATATAAGTCCGCCACATGATGATCGAGCATTACGTCTTTTCATCGTACCCGTACAATTTTGTCTGTTATCAAACTTGAGTCTAAAGAAAATTTAGGTTTAGCTGCCATGGCGAAGTGGTTTGTGTATGATAAGATTCTAAAATATGGGTAGCTCAAGTTTAGAGATGAATCTCCATGTTCATTATTGGAATTATTTTTTCATACAAGTCAGTATTGTTCTAAGAGGTAGTTAATCAAATCCGTAGTAGTAAGGATACCTACCAATTTTTTATCTTCAACCACGGGCAGGGCGTGAAATTCAGAGTTTATAAAAAGAGCTGCTGCATCCTTTATCAGGGTATCCGGAGGAATGCAACTGGGATTACGCACCATGATTTGCTCTAGTGTAAAGAGCGAATAAATGGAAGTGTCTACACTAAAATTATTGGGATCGTAAATGTCCACAAAACTAATCCGAGCCAAATCGGTCATGCTTAAGATGCCAATGATTTCTTTACCAGAAACGACGGGAAGGTGACGAACTTTATGTTGTTTAAATAAAATTTCTGCTTGACTTAAGCCGTCGGTAAGCTTGAGTACATAAGGATCAGTAGTCATGATATGAGATACCGGTTCACGTTTTTTCATAAGATTAGGGTTTTATGAATTAAATGTATAAAAGTTTAATTTAAATTCATAGTATATTATTTGCTATAATTTATGTTATGTAAAATAGAATAATTAAGGATCGTTCAAGCCTTTTATTGTATTTTAGTAGTATAAATTTAAACCTACACCTTAATGAAAGCATTAAAAGTAAGTATTGTTGTTTTGGTAAGCCTGGTTGTATTACTGGGTCTTTACTTTGCCTATGGTTTGTACATCAACCCTAAAAGCCCTAAAGATATTGTGGAATACATCAGTGGTGATAAAGAAATCAGCATTCTCTATTACCGCCCCTTTAAAAAAGATCGTCTAATTTTTGGTAAGGCGGCTGAAGGTGCCTTAGTTCCCTATGGAATTTATTGGCGTCTGGGTGCCAATCTCACCACAAAATTGACTACCAATCAAGACTTGGATTTTGCAGGGCGCATTTTACCTAAAGGAACCTATGGCCTTTACGCCTATCCCTATGCGGAAAATTGGGTCATTTATGTGCATCAAAATTCAGGGGGATTGAGCTTTTCAGAGCCCGACCCTAGCGGTATAGTGATGAAAGTCAACGTTCCAGTTCAAAGCATGGAGGAGCCGCTGGAGCAATTAACCCTTGATTTTGTGGATAGCTCCTTGCGCATTCGTTGGGACAAAACCAAAGTGGTAATTCCTATCCATTGATGCGAAGCTTCTTTACTCAATTATTGAATCTGTTCAAAATTACCTTGGCCCTTGTTTTTATTGGGGGTCTGACTTATTATATCATTGATAAAATACAAGAAAAAAACAACCTCATGGACATTGAGGAATACAGTCCCAAGTCCACGCTGGTAGTCAAAGAAACCCCTTTAAAGCGATCCAAATATCCTTTTGTTGACGTTCATAACCACCAATTTGATATGCCGGTCAAAAATCTCGCTAAGCTGGTAAACGAAATGGACAGCCTTAATATGGGTTTTATGATCAACCTCAGTGGGTTTAGGGGGCTATACCTAAGCAAATCATTAGAAAACATCCGTGCCAATGCCCCTCTTCGCTTCGGATTGTTTTTAAATATTGATTTTGAAACAATCGACGCTAAAGATTTTAAACAAACCCAAATTGCTCTGATTGATTCCGCTGCTGCAGCCGGCGTCATGGGGCTGAAGGTATATAAGTCTTTGGGGCTAACCGATACAGATTCTGCAGGCAATCGCATTGCCATAAACGATCCCCGCCTGGATCCTATTTGGGAGGCGTGTGGTAAAAATAAGATGCCTGTACTGATTCATTCTGGAGAACCATCCTCCTTTTGGGAGCCGAAAGACCGGTACAATGAGCGTTGGTTAGAATTGAGACAAAAACCCGGCAGGTACCGCGATCCAGCTACAAACCCTTCTTTTGAGGAAATCTTGGTAGAGCAACACGCTATTTTTAAAAAACATCCCAATACCATTTTTATCAATGCGCACCTAGGCTGGATGGGCAACAATTTGGACCGACTTGGTCAACATTTGGATGCCTACCCCAATGTCATGACCGAAATTGGAGCTGTATTAGCGGAATTGGGACGTCAACCCAAGCGGGCTCGGCAGTTTTTTATAGACTACCAAGATCGAATCTTATTTGGAAAAGACAGTTATAAGGTAAGCGAATACTACACCTATTTTCGGGTTTTAGAAACGGATGATGAGTATTTTGATTATTACCGCAAACGCCATGCACATTGGAAAATGTATGGACTGGCCCTCCCCGATTCCGTTTTGCAAAAACTATATTATAAAAATGCGTTGGATTTATTCCCAACGCTAGACCCTTCATTATTTAAAAACTAACATATGATACTTGTGACTACCCCTACTGTGCCCAACAAAGAAATTATCGAAACCCTAGGGATTGCTCGTGGAAGCACAGTCAGAGCGCGAAATGTCGGACAAGACATTTTTGCGGGCTTAAAAAACATCATTGGAGGCGAAATCAGTGAATACACCAAACTCCAGGCCCAATCCAGAGAGCAGGCACTTCAACGCATGCAAGAAGATGCTGAAAAATTAGGAGCTAATGCCATTGTCAACGTTCGGCTTACGACCTCCATGGTCATGCAGGGCTGTTCGGAAATATTAGCTTATGGCACTGCTGTAATTATAAAGGAATGATTGAGTTACTTCTTTTGGGGGTTGCCGTAGCCCTGGCCATTTTCCTTTTAATTCAAAAAATTGAAAACGAGAAAAAGGAAGATTTTGAGGATCGAGAAAATTAATTTTTGATCCCTAAAAAAACATTTACTCCCTTAGGGATAGGATTTCCCGAACTGCGCCTAAAGCTTACCACCTGTCCGGTATGATAGAGGGCATCCGCAATAGGACCGTTTATCAAATTCCAAAGGGGAAACTTAGACTGCTCCCCTTCTCTATCAAAAATGATTTGCAACTCTTGCAGTGCTTCATCCTTGGTGTCTAAAAACAGCCTACTGGCTTTTTGCAACTGATGTAAGGTAGCGGTTCTTAGTGTACTAAAGTCTTCGGGCGCAGGAGGTTCAGGACGCATAGAAGGTTGGTTTTGCGCTGCGTTTAGGATGGTTTTGCTTAAACTATAGATGTGCTGGAGGGTGCCTAAGGTGCTCTGAGCTTCAACCGTAGGGCGGTATTCCAAATCGGTAGGCCTCAGTCCTTCAGTAGCCCAATAATAACGAAATCCGAGTCCTTGAATCATTCTGCTGATTGAATTAGTCGCGGTAAATTCTTTTGGGGCTTCTGGGAGGGATGAAAACGGAAGATCTTGCGCCATAGTTTGAAAGGAGAAAATAATGAATAGAAAGAAAAAACGAGAGAAATACATAGGTGTTAAATTACTATTTTAGCGACAATTACCAATTTCTTATGTCTAAAAAATTGAACAGTCTGGAAGATCTTGCCAAGATCACATTTGATAATTTGGCTCCAGACCCCGACCCTATTCCCGATTCAGAACCTGAATTTCATGCCCAAGCGCTAGAGGCACATTTTAGCAATAAAGGTCGAGCCGGAAAAACAGTCACCCTCATTAAAGGATTTGAAGGCAGTGCGGAAGAATTAAAAACCTTAGCCAAACAACTCAAGCAAGCTGTAGGGGTTGGAGGAAGTATCAAAGAGGGAGACATTATCATCCAAGGAAATTACCGTGAACAGCTGATCCAAATCCTTACGGAAATGGGGCATCGGGTCAAGCGAATCGGAGGCTGATACGGCTCAACCCCATTGTATGGGGGACTTTCCTATACTTCTTAAATAGGTATTGCATTGGCTAAAATGACGGTTGCCAAACCAATAACCTCTGTTAGCACTTAAGGGCGAGGGATGGCCGCAGGTAAGCACACAGTGCTTTTCAGTATCAATTAATTTAATTTTTTGTTTAGCAAACCCACCCCATAACATAAAAACCAACCCCTGGGTCTCTTGGGAGAGTTTTTTTATAACGGCATCGGTAAACTGCTCCCAACCCTTTTTTTGATGGCTTCCCGCCTGATGGGCTTGTACCGTCAGGGTTGCATTGAGTAAAAAAACACCTTGCTGAGCCCAAGCTTCTAGTGTTCCGCTCTGGGGTACCGGCAAACCGAGGTCTGCTTCTAGTTCTTTAAAAATATTTTGTAAGGATGGTGGATGCGGCACTCCTTCAGGTACGGAAAAACAAAGTCCGTGTGCCTGCCCTGGACCGTGGTAGGGGTCTTGCCCTAGAAGAACTACTTTTACCTGATCAAAAGGACAGCGGTCAAAAGCATTAAAAATCAAGGGGCCTGGAGGATAGCAGCGGGAGTTTTGATAGGCTGTTTTTACAAAAGTAATTAAGTGTTGAAAATAGGGGCTATTGAATTCGGACTGCAAGGCCTTTTCCCAGCTCGGATGTATTTGTACCTGCATGATTTTATTACTTTTGCAAGGCTAAGTTAAGAAAAAACCATGGTGAGCATTCCCGATAAAACGCTGGAAGATCTAGAGTATAGTGAAGTGCTTCGGCAATGTGCCGCTTTTGCAATTACTCCGCTGGGAAAAGAAGTTGTGTTGGGACTTAAGCCTCAAACGGAAATCGAAGACGTGCAAAATAGGTTGCAGATGACTTCCGAATATTGCGCCTCTTTTGATAACGAAAATCGCATTCCAAACCACGGCTTTGACGATTGCGCTCCCTCTTTTCAGTTGCTAAAAATCGAAAATAGCGTGTTGGAATTGGAAGCTTTTCGAAATTTAGCACGCAATACTGAAACTGCGAATGCCTTAGTTCGTTTTTTGGATAAGTTTAAAACCTATTACCCCAGTTTAAGTGGTTTAGCCGAAAATTTACACGAAGAAAAACTGATCAAACCTACGGTTGATGGTGTAATCGATCGTTTTGGAGAAGTGCGTAACGACGCTTCCGAAGCTCTTTTTAGCATCAGAAAGCAGATGCAACAATTGAGAGGTAAAATCAGCAGTAGTTTTAATAAAGCCTTGAGCCAGTTCAGCAATGCAGATTATTTGGACGACATTCGCGAGTCTGTCATTGAGAACCGGCGCGTATTGGCTGTTAAAGCCATGCACCGTCGTAAGGTAAAGGGGGCCATTATGGGAAGCTCCAAAACAGGAAGCATCGTTTTTATTGAACCTGAAGCAACCCATGCCCAGACCCGTGAATTGCAAAATTTGGAGTTTGAGGAAGGAGAAGAAATCAAAAAAATATTGAGTCAACTCACCGATTTCTTTAGGCCCTACCTCCCCTACCTTCAATTGCAACACACTTTTTTATTGGAATTGGATGTAATTCACGCCAAGGCGAAATACGCCCAAGAAATTGGAGGATTGCTTCCGTACATTGCCCAAGAAGAAAGAGAAATCAGCTATCTCCAAGCCTATCACCCCTTGTTGTTGCAAGCACATAAACTCGAAAATAAACACACCTATCCTCAAGATCTTCATTTAGACCCTGACAACCGGATCATTGTGATCTCTGGACCGAATGCGGGCGGAAAGAGCATCACTCTAAAAACTGTAGGACTCTTGCAATTGATGCTGCAAACGGGTATGTTGATCCCCGTACACGAACGGTCTAAAGCCGTGCTTTTTGAACAAATTTTAACCGATATCGGGGACAATCAGTCCATAGAGAACCACTTGAGTACGTATTCCTACCGACTCAAAAACATGAAGTATTTTTTAAAAAAATGCAATTCCAACACCCTTTTTCTTATCGATGAATTTGGTACGGGTTCAGACCCTGAGTTGGGAGGCGCTTTAGCCGAAGTCATGTTAGAAGACTTTTATGAGCGCCATGCGTTTGGGTTGATTACCACCCATTATTCCAATTTAAAAGCGTTAGCAAACGAACTGCCCGCAATGGTAAATGCCAATATGCAATTTGACAACAAAACCCTAGAGCCTGTATTTAAGTTGGTTATGGGAGAAGCGGGAAGTTCATTCACCTTTGAGGTGGCTCAAAAAAACGGGTTGCCCTTTAATTTAATCAATCGAGCGAAAAAGAAGATCGAAAAGAGTAAAGTGCGCTTTGATGCGACCATTGCTAAGCTTCAAAAGGAACGTTCCGCCATGATGAAAACGGGAAAATCATTAAAAGAAAAGGAAGACAAGGTCAAGAGCGAATCCGATAAAATGCAAACCATGAATGCGAAGCTCAAAGCCAAATTGATTAGTTATCAAGAGCTTTTTGATCACAACCAACGCATGATCGTATTGGGCAATAAGGTAAATGAACTTGCCGAGCGCTATTTTTCAAACAACAAAAAGCGCCCTTTAATTTCGGAATTGCTTCGTGTAGTGGAAACAGAAAACGCCAAACGCAAGCGTAAAACTGCGGCGGTAGCCAAAAAAGAACGAGAGCAAAAGAAAGTACTGGACGAGCAGCTTAAAAAAGAGTTGGTTCAGGTGCGAAAAGAAAAGAAAAAACAACAAAAAGAAGCCAAAGTACTACCCCAAGAAAAGCCCAAACTGGCTGTTGGGGATCAAGTCCGGCTTTTTGACGGTCGTTCTGTGGGCAGTATTGATGCTATTGAAAAAAATAAGGCCATAGTCAATTACGGTGCCTTTACTACCCAAGTCAATCTTGAGCTTCTCGAGTTGGTCAAACCCGCAAAAAAGGCAAAATGAAACCACTGATCGTTTTTTACGATGGCTATTGCTTTTTTTGTAATTTTTGGATCCGATTCCTATGCCGTTGGGACACTAAAGACCGTTTGCGCTTTTCCCACCTGACGAGTACTTGGGCTACTGAAATGGCTTATTCTGCAAACGTTGATCTCTCTAGGGAAGATTCAGTACTGGTTTGGGATCAGCAAAATAAACCCCTTACGGCTTCAGCAGGAGTCTTTAAAATTATCAGTACACTAGGCGGTTTGTGGAGACTGCTGTTAATTTTTAATCTATTGCCTGACTTCTTTTTGAATTGGGTTTACCGGGGTGTTGCCCAAATACGCTACCGTTGGTTTGGAAAATTAGAACATTGTCCCCTACCCAAAGTTGAGTATCAACACAAATTTTTATAAATTTATTTTTATGAATTTCTAAAAACACCCCAAATGAAAGAGTTTAAAAAATTTATTAGCCGCGGAAACGTCGTTGACTTAGCCGTGGGTCTTATTTTGGCCACCTATTTTGGTGCCATCGTCAAATCGTTAGTAAACGATATTATCATGCCCCCCGTGGGTTTACTTCTGGGCGGAATTGATTTTTCTGAATTTAAAGTTGTGATTAAAGAGGCACAACCAGAGGCTGCCGAAGTTGCTATCAATTACGGTATTTTTATCAATACGATCATTACGTTTTTGATCGTGGGCTTTGCTATTTTTATTTTGGTAAAAATGTACAACAAAACCAAAGAACGCTTACTCAAGGAAGAAGAAGCTCAAACAGCACCTGCTCCTACTTCTAAAGAAGAAGTATTGCTTACTGAAATTCGAGATTTACTTAAAAAATAAGTTAGTTCAATTTTCCAATCGATTTTCCAACGATCATCGATACGGCTGCATCTCCAGTCACATTTACTATGGTACGGCACATGTCCAAGGGGCGATCAATTGCAAAAATCAAGGCCAATCCCGCCTCTGGGATACCCGCTTGCGCCAGCACAATAACCAACATTACGATGCCTGCGCTTGGTACAGCGGCCGTGCCAATGGAGGCCAACGTAGCGGTAAACACTATACCCAGCTGGGCAGCAAGACTCAGTTCTAAACCAAAGGCCTGTGCGATGAATACTGCAGCTACTCCTTGATAGACGGAAGTACCATCCATATTGATGGTTGCTCCTATAGGGAGTACAAAACTAGCGACTTCCTCATCTACGCCCAGATTTTCTTCTACACACTCCATAGTCACAGGAAGGGTTGCCGCACTGGAACTGGTTGAAAATGCCAAAAGTTGAGCAGGTGCAATTCCCTTCATAAAAAAGTCAGCTTTCTTTTTGGCAAACACACGGACGATCACTATATAGACTACGATCATTGCAGCCAGTCCCAACAATAAGGTGACCGCATAGAGCGCCAATGCTTGAAATAACTCCAAACTAGGGGCCTCAACCACCAAGGCGGCTAACAGAGCAAAAACTCCATAAGGCGCCGCAAGCATTATCAGGTCTATCAGTTTGAGGATAATGGTATTAAATGAATCAAAGAAATCTTTTACTGCTTTGGTTTTATTTTGGGGAAGCAAGATCATTCCAATCCCAAAAAATAAAGCGAAAAAGATGACTTGAAGCATGTTACGGTTGTTGGAAGCGGCCAAAAAGATGTTGGAAGGAACCATTTCAACAAGGGCATTTAAAGGTCCTGCTTCTTTTTGTTTGGCTGCAGCAGCTTGCTTTTCTTGGGTGTTCGTAGCATAGGCTTCCACAAGTTCGTTTCTGGTTTCTACACTGATGGATTTACCGGGTTGAATCACATTGACCAGGATCAACCCAATGGTGACTGCAGTTAAAGTGGTAATCAAGTAGGTCAGTATGGTTCGCCCTCCCATTTGAGAGAGTTTTGAAATGTCCTTTAGATCGGAAACCCCTTTGATTAAAGAAGCCAAGATCAAAGGCACCGCGATCAACTTAAGTAAATTGATGAAGATTGTTCCAAAGGGCTTGATGTAATCTTTGATAAAATCCGAGCCGTTGGGAACAAAAGACAAGAGGATTCCAAAAAGAATACCCAAAGCCATCCCGATAAGTATTTTCCAGTGTAAAGCGAGTTTTTTCATTGTAAAAAAAGGGTGATTAAATTCTATTGGTAGGTTTTAGTAGTTTAAAATCAGCTAAAACAAGAGCTGCCATGGCTTCTACTATAGGAACAGCTCTTGGAACAACACAAGGGTCGTGTCTTCCTTTGCCCTGCATGGCAACGGTATCTCCCTTGGAAGTAATGGTTTCTTGGCTTTGCATGATCGTGGCTACGGGTTTAAAGGCAACTCGAAAGTAAATGTCCATGCCGTTGGAAATTCCGCCTTGAATCCCTCCCGATCGATTGGTTTTTGTACTACCGTCTGTATTGAACAGATCGTTATGGGCACTCCCTTTCATAGTAGTTCCTTCAAAACCACTACCGTATTCAAATCCTTTAACCGCATTGATGGAGAGCATAGCCTTTCCGAGCTCTGCATGAAGTTTATCAAAAACAGGCTCACCGAGTCCGACCGCTACATTTTTGATTACACAAGTTACGATACCTCCAACGGTATCGCCCTCTTTGCGTATTTGTTTGATGTAAGCTTCCATTTCGGCCGCTTTTGCCTGATCGGGGCAACGTACGGGATTGCTTTCAATCTGCGACAAGTCAACAGTAGAGGGATCCGCATTAAATGAAATAGTGCCGACGGCAGAGACATAAGCGTGGATTTGAACGGGGTTTAAAAACTGTTTCGCAATGGCTCCCGCCACTACCCTACTTGCTGTTTCTCGTGCAGAGCTGCGTCCCCCACCACGGTAGTCGCGGATACCGTATTTTTCATCGTATACATAGTCGGCGTGAGAAGGACGGTAGCTGTCTTTGATGTGGGAATAGTCTTTTGATTTTTGGTTGGTGTTGTGAATGGCAAAACCAATAGGCGTTCCTGTTGTTTTTCCCTCAAAAATACCGGAGAAAAATTCAACCTCATCCGGTTCTTTTCGTTGGGTTACAATGGCAGACTGTCCAGGTTTGCGACGGTCTAAATCGTGTTGAATGGCCTTTAAATCCAATTCAATTCCTGCTGGACAACCGTCAATTACGCCCCCGATGGCTTTTCCATGTGACTCTCCAAATGTGCTTAGTTTAAAAATGGTACCGTAAGTGTTCCCAGCCATAGTTGAAAATTAATACGTCAAAGATAAAGTTTTGGATTGACTTTTAAGTGTTCTCTAGGTGAGAAGCGCCTCGTGGAGAATAGCGATGGGGTGTTGGCTGTTTCGTCCCGTTCCATCGTAGATTTGATGCCGACAGCTGGTACCGTTTGCAGCGATTATAGTGCTTGCTGCTGCTTTACGAACCGCAGGAAACAAACGTTCCTCCCCTATTTTCATACTCACCTCATAATGCTCTTTTTCATACCCAAAGGACCCCGCCATCCCACAGCATCCGGTATTTAAGAGGCTAACGCTGTAGTTTTTAGGTAAATTAAGCATCTGAAACGTATGATACGGTTTACCTAACGCTTTTTGGTAGCAGTGGGCATGAATTTTAATCTCTTTTTTAGCGTCATGGAATTGAGTTGATTTGATGTTACCGTTTTCAATCTCTCGCGCAATAAAAGATTCAAAAAGCAAGGTGTTTTCTGCTAATTTTTTCGCTTTATCCGGTTCCGAGCATAGCTTAGGGTATTCGTCTTGAAAGGTATAAATAGCGGAAGGTTCAATGCCGATGAGTGGAGTTTCCTCGGTAATACAAGGGGCGTAAAGTGCTACATTGCGATCGGCGCATTGTTTGGCTTGAGTTAAAAATCCTTTAGAAATATAGGTGCGTCCGCTGGCCGTAGGCGCTAAGAGTTTGACTTCATATCCCAAACGCTCTAACACCGCAACAGCCGCCTTGCCTATATGAGTTTCGTTGTAGTTGGAAAATTCATCTAAATATAAATAAACACTTTTAATTTTATTAGTTAATGTGTTTTTATTCAATGACTTATATAAATTTCTATCTAACTTTGGCAGCCTTCTTTTCGTGCTGATTCCAAGCACTGTGGTCAACACTTTTTGGGTTCCCTTTGTTCTAAAAAGAAGATTTTGTATTCCTCTAAAGGGCTGGGCGAGTTTATTTAATTTACCATAATGTGCAAAGAGTTGATCGCGAAGCTTGCTTCCGTTTGATTTTTGATACTGAAAGAGAAATTCCGCTTTGTAAGTAGCGATATCCACACTACTCGGACATTCAGTAGCGCAGGCCTTACAGCTTAAGCACAAGTCAAAAACGGCTTTAAGTGCTTGATTGTCGAATGCGTTGGGAGCTTTATTTCCATTCAGCACTTCTCTGAGTACGTTTGCTCTCCCTCGGGTACTGTCTTTTTCGTCTAAAGTAGCACGGTAGCTCGGACACATTGCGCCTGAAGGTAAGGTAGAACGACATTTTCCCGCTCCATTACATTTTTCTGCCGCTCTCAACAGTCCTTGATCTGCTGAAAAGTCAAAAGCGGTTTCAAATGAGGGTGTTTTTTTTATTTCCGTCCTAAGGTTTTTATCCATAGGCAGGGAATCGACTATTTTCCCTGGGTTAAACAAATAAGTGGGGTCAAATACTTTTTTGATTTCTTTAAAGAGCTGGTAGTTTTCCTCACCCACCACGATGGGAATAAATTCCGACCTTACTATACCGTCTCCATGCTCGCCACTCAAGGATCCTTTGTACTTTTTAACCAAACGGGCCACAGCCAAGGTAATTGCTCTAAAATCTTGAACTCCCTTGGGGGTCTTGAGATTTAATATGGGTCTTAAATGCAATTCACCAGCTCCTGCATGGGCATAATAGACCACTTCTTGCTTAAATTCCGACATCAGCTGCTGAAATTCATCAATATATTCTGCTAAGTGCTCTAGCGGTACTGCTGTGTCTTCAATACATGCGACAGCCTTGTGGTCTCCAACCAGATTTCCGAGCAAGCCCAGTCCGGCATGTCGGAGCTCATTCGCTTTATCGATGGCCTCCCCTCTAAGCGGTACTGCGGCATAGCCCAATTGACCTACAGTAACCGTTTGCACTAATTTTTCAAGTTGTACCTCAAGACTTTGGGCATCCTCATCTCTGAGTTCTAGCAGTAAAATTGCTTTGGGATCTCCCTGAATAAAATGACGGTGTTCTTGATATCCCGCATGATTTTTAGTGCAGTCCAAGATGGTTTTATCCATTAATTCACACGTGTACAAACGGTGCTTCATAAGGGGAACTACCGCTTGCATGGCCTTGCTGATACTTTCAAAATGAAGCGCCAAAATCACGGCATTTTTAGGTGGTAGGGGTGCAAGCTGAAGAGTAATAGCTGTAGTAAAAGCCAGGGTACCTTCGCTTCCGGCTAGTAATTTTGAGAGGTTAAATAAGGGACCCTCAGGGGTAAAGGGTTGCTGTCGGAGCAAGGAATCTACAGCATAGCCTGTATTTCTTCTGTGGACACTTGCGTGAGGAAACTCTTCTTCAATTTTTTGCTTTACCTCTTTTTGAGAAAGGGTGTGTTGGAAATACCGATAAATAGCTCCTTCGAGGGTTTGTTGCTTTATTTTTGCTAAAAATTCATCTTGACCCAAGTCTTTAAAAACAGCTTTCGATCCGTCTGACAAGAGCGTTTCGAGTTTTAGAACTTGGTCTCTGCTCACTCCATACCGAATGGAGGTCGTCCCCGAAGAGTTGTTTCCAACCATTCCCCCGAGCATACAATAGGCCGAGGTGGACGTATTGGGCCCAAAAAACAAACCGTAGGGTTTTAGGTAGTCATTCAGTGCATCTCGATTTACTCCAGGCTGAACGCGAACCGTTTGTTGTTCCACATTCAATTCTAAAATTTCAGTAAAATGTTTGGATACATCCACTACTATTCCATCCCCTACGCATTGACCCGCCAAGGAAGTTCCAGCCGTTCGTGGTATAAGACTGGTATGGTGTTTACGAGCAAACCGAATCAGTACGCTAAGATCCTCTTCATTTTTAGGGTAGGCTACGGCCAGGGGAAGAATTTTATAAACAGAAGCGTCGGTAGCATAAAGCATTTGGTGCAACTGATCCCATTTCAGCTCTCCTTCCATTTCGTTTTGTAGACTCAAAAGATGTTGTTGCACAAATCCGTTTTTTAATTCAAGCTAAAATAACGATTAGTTTTCCATGTTCCTTTTCATTTGTGTAAATTTGTATGCTTACAGAACACACTATGAAAAACATACTATTAAGTTGCCTAGCCATAGCCTTTGTACTAACTTCTTGTGATGATGCGGGAGGGCTTAAAATCAAAGGAACTACCGATGTTGAAAACGGTAGCAACTTGTATCATATCGTAGCCGATGCCAACAACCAGCCCAAGGTCTTGGATACTTTGGTTGTCAAAGAAGGACAGTTTAGCTTACAAGTAGAAAACGAAGTTCCTAATATTCATTTTCTTCAAATTGAGGGAAGACAAGGGAATTTTCCCTTTGTAGCCGAAGCGGGTACCGTCACCATCGAGTTGTACAAAGATAGTTTGGGCGCTTCCAGAGCAACAGGTACAGTTTCGAATGACGATTTTATGAAATACAAATCCGAGACTCAAGTCTACATAACAACTTTAAATGCAATTGGGAATGATTTGCAGCAAGCCACTATACTAAACGACACGCTCCTGGCAGAAGACCTTAGAGAACAGTACGAAGAGGTACGCGTTCAAATTCAGGATTACGAATTAAACTTTATCAAATCTGCACCAAATTCCTTCATTTCGGTTCTTATTTTAGAGCGTTTTGTGGCCAACAACCTCATACAAATCCCAGAGGCTAAGGCAATGTTTGAAGAGTTTAGCAACCGTATTAAAAACACCCCTTCGGGTCGTGCCATAGGAGAACGGCTCAATCAGGCTCCGAAAGCAGAAGTAGGCCAATTGGCTCCCTTTTTTGAAGGGCCCGACCCCAATGGAGGTACGTTTAATTTAGCAGATCGTTTGGGTAAAATTACCATAATTGACTTTTGGGCCAGTTGGTGCAGACCCTGCAGGGTAGAAAATCCCAATTTGGTTCGCTTGTACAACAAACACAAAGACAATGGACTTCAAATTGTGGGTGTTTCTCTCGATCGTACGAAACCTCAATGGGTACAGGCTATCGCTGATGATGGGTTGATCTGGGAGCACGTTTCTAATCTTCAATTTTGGAACGATCCCATTGCAAAATTGTATCAGGTATCTGCGATTCCCGCTACGTTTATTTTAGATGAAAATGGAGTCATCCTCACTCGAGATCTAAGAGGTCCGATGTTAGAACAAAAAATCGAAGAACTTCTTAGCGCATTATAAGTTAGCGCTGTTGTTTGTATAGCAATATTCCTGCTACCACTACTGCAAGACTCAAAATACTCAGCATTAAGACAGCACTGGAGATGACCTCCGGCCGAACCAGCAGAGTAATGAGTATGCCTCCTATCGCGCCCCCAAAATGGGCGGTGTGCCCTATGGTGTCACTCTGAGCTTTCATACCGTAAAGGGTGTAGAGAATGTATCCTATGCCAAACAGATAGCCCGGTATGGGGATGGGAATAAAAAATAACATCAATTCAATATTAGGATACAATAACAAAGCACTGAACAAGACTCCCGTTACGGCCCCACTTGCCCCTACCGCAGAATAATAATCATCTTTAAAATGAAAGTAGTACCCAAAAAAATTACCCGCTAACAGACTTCCTAAAAAAAGGGCTAAAAAAGAAAGGGTTCCTAAAATTCCCACTACGATGTTTACAAAAAAATAAAAGGTAACCATGTTGAAAAGCAAATGAGTGGTGTTGACATGGAGGAATCCTGAGGAGAGTAACCTTATGTATTCTCCCCTTTTAATACTGGCGATATTAAAGCGGTATTTTTCAAAAAAGGCATCCTTCTTAAAACCGGTATACGTAAAGAGAATATTCAATCCGATGATGAGTATTCCAACGGGAGGAAGACTTTGTAACATGGCTCTAAGCTACACTAAATTCAAAAGAAAACCTTATAGATCAAAAACAATTCCTTGGGCGAGCGGCAGATTTTTAGAGAAGTTAATGGTATTGGTTTGACGTCGCATATACGCTCTCCATGCATCGGAGCCGCTTTCTCTGCCTCCCCCTGTTTCCTTTTCACCTCCGAACGCACCTCCAATTTCGGCCCCAGAAGTTCCGATGTTGACATTGGCAATTCCGCAGTCACTTCCCCAATGGGATAAAAAGGTTTCTGTTTCCTGAATATTTAGCGACATGATGGAGGAAGATAATCCCTGACTGACCTCATTTTGAATGGCAATGGCTTCTTCGATTCCTCCGGCGTATTTCATTACATATAAAATGGGAGCAAAGGTTTCTTGATGCACTATAGCTGCATCGTGATCGATAAGGGCAACCGCAGGCTTTACGTAGCAGCCGCTTAGGTAGGCAGCCCCTGTAAGGGCACCTCCCGGCACCAGCCACTCCCCTCCTGCTTCTTCTACTTTAGCTAGCGCATCCTTATAGGTTTCTACCGCATCTGCATCGATCAGCGGCCCTACATGATTGTTTTCATCTAGAGGATTGCCAATTCGCAATTGGGTATAGGCTTTTTGTAGGCTTTGTGTAAAGCTGTCAAAAATAGATTCGTGAACAATCAGCCTTCGTGTAGAAGTACAGCGTTGCCCACAGGTACCTACCGCCCCAAATACAGCAGCGCGTATAGCGGTATCTAAGTCTGCACTCGGTGTAATGATGATGGCATTATTCCCTCCAAGCTCTAAAAGGGATTTTCCCAATCTAGCCCCTACGCGTTGGGCGACGTCTTTTCCCATACGAGTGGATCCGGTGGCGGAGACTAAAGCAATTCTATGGTCTTCAGCCAACCACTGCCCTACCGCTGCGCCCCCTGTAATCAAAGTGGATATTCCCTGAGGGAGTTTGTTTTCTTGAAGTACTTCGTTGATGATGTTTTGACAGGCGATGCTACACAAGGGAGTTTTTTCGCTTGGTTTCCAGATGCAGACGTTTCCACACACCCAAGCCAAAGCTACATTCCAACTCCAAACCGCTACGGGAAAATTAAAGGCTGAAATGATTCCTACCAAACCTAAGGGATGGTATTGCTCGTAAAGGCGGTGAAGCGGACGTTCAGAGGTCATGGTGACCCCATAGAGCTGTCTGGAAAGGCCCACAGCAAAATCACAGATGTCGATCATTTCCTGCACTTCCCCTAGCCCCTCTTGAAGGGATTTTCCCATTTCCCAAGAGACCAGTTGTCCTAAAGCATCCTTTTTTTCTCGCAATTTATTTCCAAATTGACGGACCAATGCTCCGCGGTTTGGAGCTGGGATTTTTTGAAAACTTAAAAAGGCATCTTCCGCCTGATCGATTGCTTGCTCATAATCTTCTACAGTGGCAGCCTGAACGGTACCGAGATGGGATCCGTCTACGGGACTGTAAGACTCTATAGATTCTCCTGATCCAAACCAATTTCCACCCGAATGGCATCCTTTCTGATTCGATTCTATGTGTAGCTCTTGGAGTAAGGCAGTGATTTGTTTCATGTTTATTTTTTAAGTTGTGAAGTAAAGGTACTTTCAAAAATTTTATCCGCGTTAGAAGCTTCAAAGCCTTCTCTTCGATGTATTCGTTTTAATTGAGACGGATCAAGGGTAATAAATTCTGGAAGCAAGCTGCGCTCTGCAAATTCTACATAGCTTCCCGCGATTGTTTTCTTTTCGCCTTGGACAAACTGAGCCTCCACTTGATTGGCCACAGAACTACTTTGCCGTAAAAGTCCGTCCTGACTGGTTTTAATTTCCCCACCCGCATCGTTTAGTTTGATCCCAATGGATTTCAAGAATTCATTAAAGGATTCAAGACGGTTGTAAGGCTGCGGCAAATCGTGTACGCTGATGGTATAATGATTTAAGTAATAGCGGTTGTAGATCACCCAAGCCGCATATTCACTTTCTTGCAATAAATTTTCATAATCTTCTTTGGAAGGCAATTCCCATAAAGGAGTTTGAAAAAAAGCGGCAACCGCCTCTACCTCTTTTAAGTCGAGGGCATCCACCGGGTCGGCAGTAATTTTACGGGTGTAGTGCGTTATGATTTTTTGAGTATTCTCGGTAAGTTGCTCTACCTTTAATTCACTAATAAAAATACGGGGCAGATCATCCGTGGGTGGACTATACCAGTAGGCGTCCAACTTTTTAGTTTCAAAATGGTAATACTCCCTTTTTTTATACCCATGGGCTAAAAAGATTTTTTCAAAAGAGGCAATGCCCAGATGATCCACTCCCATCGTACGAAAGGCAATGTGATCGTTTACAATATCCGTTTGATCAGATACCATTCCTTTGTTGATCATGGCCTGGGTAATCTTGCGTACATCCGGGACGCGGGATTCATAGACTTTAAAAAGAGCGTCTAAAATTTGGGTCATGGGGGTGCTGTTTTTAAATTTCATCTCGTTTTGATTTACTATTCTAGGTTAAAAATAAACTTCCTGTAGGAGTTTTTAAGAATTTATCAAAGGGAATTTCTTCCTGTTTTAAAAACCCCTTTTGGGGAAGCTCTTTGGAAGCCACCAATTCAATTACCGCAACAATTGAAGCGGCTGTGGTCCATGAAATGGCGCGCCATTTTTTGCCCTCTATTTCAATGGGGTAAAAGGCTTTGTAATATTCTTTTCTGGAAAGCGTATCCTTCTGCCATCCTTCGACAACTGCATAAACATAGACCACATCCTCTTCCACAGGAGGTTTAGCATTGCTTAAAATTTGTTCCAGTTGTTTTGTGTCGTTTTTTAAGATGAGTTCGTAAATTAAAAAGCGCATCAATTTTCCGTGCCCCGGATAGCGTATGGTTTTGTAATTCAGCGTATCGACCTTGCCCACAAAAGTTTCACAAAGCGTTCCTAAGCCTCCAGAGGTAGTAAAGGCTTCAAATTCTTGTCCTTCTATATTGATGTTTTCAAATCCCTGAAGCGAGGGTACCCATTTACGAACTCCGTTGTGTATGGCTTCTGCATCATTTAAATATTCGTTGATCACTCCAAAGGGAGACCAAGTAAATGAATAAGCGAGTTGCCCATTCGGATAGCGGGGCAACGCACCTACTCGAAGTTCAATATCTCTAAGCCGATCAAAAGTATCTGTCAGCTCTTTACCCACTATTCCGATAAAGCCCGGCGCCAAACCACATTGGGGCGCCAGAATTTTTTTTGCCGTAGGGTGGAGTCCTTGGATGAATTTCGTTGTAGGTACATCTTCTGTAAGATCAAAATAATGAATGCCGATATCGTGTGCGAGTTGTGCAATATTTTTATTTAAAAAAAAAGGTAAAGCTGAAACTACTGCATCGTATTTTGGCAGTTCTTTTTTAAGCCATTCGATATCCGTTACATCAGCTTGAAGACATTCAAAAGGAAAGTTGTACTCATAATGTGGAAGGCTTTGATCTAGGGCAGTGACTTTAAAATTCTTGCTCAATAACAACCCAACCAAGCTTCCCACTTTTCCCATTCCTAAAAGAAGTATATTTTCCATATATCACAATTATTATTAAAAATGTTTTATATCTAACAAAAATAAAATCTTTAACGGAAGGATAAAAGGAAATGAAAGAGTTTAGAAGAAAGTTTTTAACAGCTATAAATTAGTTGTTGATTTGAGATATTGGAATAAAAAAAGGAAAAAACAGTGTTAATGAAGGATGTTTTTTTTGAATAAAATTTATTTTCTGACTTAGAGAGAATATTTTCAATTTCTTACTTAGTAAAGATTTACTTGATTAATTCAAGTTTTTATTCAACCTCTGAATCATTTAATCCATCGATCAGGGTGTCAATCTGACTGATAATTAGCCTTCGTTTTTGTCTTGCTTTTTCGATGGTTTCTTCTGTACTTTTCGGATTTGAAATTTGATTGTTATAATAATCTACAAGCGTTCGCATCGCATTCATTTGAGCACTTAAATGAGTTTGTTCTACTTGTTTTATCAACACCTCTTGTGCTTTGCGTTGCAGTTTGGAACTTTTTTCAAGTTCTTTTCTGTTTAACACAATTTCCTCACGATTTTGCTTTATTTCCTCTCGTTGGAGTATGATGGTGTAAATCAAAACCGCAAAAGCAAGAGCAGAAAACAGTGCATTTACAGCACCAAATAAATCTCCAAAAGTTCCTCTGTCTGACCATTCAGAGAGAAAAAACATGATCAAAACTGCGGATAAAGCCCAGATTAGGACTACTAAAAGAATGAGTTTAATTAACAAATGTTTATTGGAGTTTTCTAATTCCTTCGGTGCTGATTCTGTTTCCATCTTAAATTTTGCATTTCGTTCGTTAACATGCTACAGTTTGAAATTACAATATTTTAGAGTAATTCAATGAACTATTTAGCGATCGTAGAAAAAATTACTCATGCGAGGATTTGAACAAATTAGCAGTAAAAAATTAGGCTAATGAAAGCGAAACTCCCATACCAGATTGAAGCACAAAATCCCCTGTCCTAAAATTAGTACGAATTAAAAAGATTAAATTAGCAACCTAAATTAGCCCAGTGAACGCCCTCGTTTATTATCTCACCTTCCCGATTTTATTTGTGATCTCCCGATTGCCTTTTCCTTTGTTTTATTTGTTTTCAGATGCTGTTTGCTTTTTGCTTTACAGGGTATTTCAATATAGAACGGAGGTGGTACGGTCAAATGTAAAACTCGCTTTTCCTGAATTGAAGGAAGAAGCGTATAAGGAAATTGAACGTAAGTTTTACCGTCATCTTTGTGATTTGTTTCTAGAAATTATAAAATCCATGGGCATGACCAAAAATCAAATGCTAAAGCGCTTTAACGTTTTGAATATTGAGGTACTGACACAGTTTGAAAAACAAAACCGTTCTGCTTTTATCCTATGTGGGCATTATGCAAGTTGGGAATGGATGATGTCATTGGGCTATCATATGCAGCACCTTGGATATGGAATTTATCGCCCCATAAAAAATCCCTACTTCGACAGGCTCATAAAAAAAATTAGAAGCCGACACGAGGCCTACATGATTCCCCAAAAAACAGCGGCAGAAATTATCAGAAACAAAGAGCACAAGAAGGAAAGAGGAGTCTATGGCTTTGCGAGTGACCAATCCCCTCGCCCCACAGCCAAAACCTATTGGAGGTCCTTTATGGGTATTGAGGTTCCTGTATATACTGGGGCTGAGCGTTTGGCTAGAGAACTCAACATCCCCCTCGTTTTTGGAAAAATAAAACGAGTAAAACGAGGTTTTTACGAATTGGAATTCAAGTTACTGACAGATCAGCCCCAAAAAATGGAAGAAAATACAATTACCGATCGCTATACGGAATGGCTAGAAGCACAAATCAAAGAAGATCCTACCCAATATTTTTGGACACACAAACGGTTTAAGCACGCCAAACTTAAAACAGCGCCTTAATCTCGTCTTCAAATTGTTTGGACAATTCGTCCGCCTTTTTTTGGGTTTTGGCTTCTGTGTAAATTCGAATGATGGGTTCTGTATTTGATTTTCGCAAATGTACCCACCCCTCTTCAAAATCGATTTTTAATCCGTCTACAGTAGTACACTCATCAGCAGTATATTTTTTTTCTAAACTATTCAAGACTTCTTCCACCTCCATCCCTGGAAGTAAATTGATTTTATTTTTACACATAAAATAATCCGGATAAGAGGCTCTAAGTTCTGAAACGCTACAATTACGCTCTACCAGTAGGGATAAAAACAACACCACTCCAACCAAGGCATCCCTTCCGTAATGTGCGTCTGGATAAATTACGCCGCCATTACCCTCACCTCCGATTACGGCTTGGGTTGCCTTCATTTCGGTCACCACATTAACTTCCCCTACAGCACTCGCACAGTAGGACTGACCGTATGATTTGGTCACTTCTGCCAAAGCACGGGTAGAAGAAAGATTGGATACCGTAGGCCCGGGAGTTTTGCTTAAAATATAATCTGCACAGGCAACTAGGGTATATTCTTCTCCAAATAAATTTCCTTTTTCATCTACAAAAACGAGTCGATCTACATCAGGGTCAACAGCAATCCCAAAATCGGCTTTATTGCGAACAACAGCCTCACATAAGTCGGTTAAATGTTCTTTTAAAGGCTCCGGATTATGAGGAAATTCACCGTTGGGTTCACAGTGTATTTTGACAACTTCAATCCCTAGCGCTTCGAGTAACGCAGGTATAGCAATACCTCCACTAGAGTTTACCCCGTCTACGACAACCTTAAACGAATGCTGTCGGATAGAATCCGTTTGCACCCATTTCAGGGCCAAACAATCTTGTATATGTTGGGCTATTGCATCGGAAACTTGGGTAATCTGTCCGAGTTGATCTACTTCGGCATATTCAAAAGTTTCCGCCTCAGCATAATCCAATACCTTAGCTCCTGCTTCAGCATTGATGAATTCTCCATTTTCATTTAACAATTTAAGTGCATTCCATTGTTTTGGGTTGTGGCTTGCTGTTAACACTATGCCCCCATGAGCCTGATGAAATGGAACAGCCATAGCGACAGTAGGGGTTGTCGACAATCCCAAATCCACCACGTGAATTCCCATACCAATGAGGGTTTGATTGACCAAATTGTGAATCATTGCTCCTGAAATTCGAGCATCACGTCCTGTTATAACAGATAATTTTCCTTGGTGGACGGTTTTAAGCCATTGAGCATAGGCACTTGTAAAACGGACTACATCTAAAGGAGTTAAATTAGCAGATACAGAACCTCCTATAGTCCCTCGAATACCGGATATGGATTTTATTAATGTCATTTATTAAAGATAACCTTTTTGTGATAAACCTACCAGGCATAATTGAAACGGATTAGCCCCATAAGGCTATTGGAAAGCTCAATCATACCTGATGGATTAATAATGTATTGAATGTTTGGCTGAAAGCTCCACTTTCTATTTATAATCGAATGGTAAGTAAGTTCTATAACAGTTTCTCTTTTTGAAGTCACTTTAAATATAGATTGATAGTACTTTGAAAAATTTACATTAGCAACCGCAATACCTAGACCATCTTCAATTCTTTTTGAATTAAATCCTTGAAACCAAAATCCTCCACCGAAGTATGAACTTATTGGATTATGAGAACTAAGTGAAAGACCAATTTGTGAAAAAGATCTAATTGAAATTCCATCATTTTTATTTTGAATGAGCGAATGGTCACTGATGAAATACACACCGTTTTTTGAGGTATAAAGCACTTCATTTGAAAATTGATTTTGAGTATGGTTCCAGACTCCTAATTTATAGGCTGATTTGATTATATTTTCTTTTTTAAATTGAAATTGAATTTCATTTATTATTAGGGCTCCATCTTCTTTATTTAATCTCCAATTTAGAGAATTTGGATTTTCACTCTCATTGCCAGGATCACCATCATAGATAGCATGTGACATGAGAATATTATCACTCAAGTTCCAATTAATAACAATTCCAAGTGTAGCTAACGGAAATATTGAAGCTGGAAAGTTAGAAGAAAGATCAGGTTGAATTCCAAAAGAGCTATTTATGAAATTTAGACCAGTTTCTGGAATAGCAAAAACACTATTCAAATCATGCTGCCCAATTAGAAAAGACCAAGATTTAAAGCGGTGTTCATACCAAACTTCATAAAGACGTGTGTGAGTTTCTGCTTCAATGTTATTTGCAATCTGAAAATCTCCAATTAAATCAGACAATGAATTACCATGATTATTTAATAGGTATACAAAAAAATGTCCGCCCTTCCATAAACCAAGAGATTCAGTGTCAAAATCAAAAGTTAAATCAATATTACCAATGAAAGCTGCCCCCTTTTTTAATCCTCCATTAAAATTATTTCCAAAATCAAATGTATAACCCCCTTCTATTAAAACTGCATTAGATTTTTTTTGAGCATGTAAAAGCTGAAAAGCAAAAAAGAAAAAAATAAAATATTTTGATTTGATTTTCTAAAAGTATTTTACGTTAATAAAAGAGCTTTAATGTTTAATTATATTAAAATTAAATTAGAAAAATTCATTCCAAAATTAGACATTCAAAAAGAAATAGGGTTTAAAAATTTTTAATTATAATTTTAAATCATGAATTTTTTAGCACATGTTTTCTTATCGGGAGCTGATTTTGACTTGGCTGTTGGAAACCTCATCGCTGATAAGATTAAAGGGAACAATATAAACCACTACCCTGCTGCTATACAGAAAGGGATTGTACTGCATCGTGCTATAGACACCTTTACCGACACCCACCCAAATTTCAAAAATTGCGTAAGCACCCTTTTTCCTACCTACAGGCATTACAGTCGGGTGATAGTCGATATGTATTTTGATCATTTCCTTGCCGTACATTGGGAAAGTTATCATCCCCAGTCTCTAAAAGACTTCTCATCCCATTTTTATCAAAATTTGAACCACTTTACCCCCCGTTTTCCTGAACCGATACAGCGTTTTATTCAGGCGCTGGTTAACTACAATTGGTTTGAACAATATGAAACGATTGAAGGGTTGGGTCTTATTCTAGCGCAAATGGACAGACGCACGCGTTTTGATTCAAATTTGGCGGGATCTATGGTGGAATTAATTGAAAAATATGACTACTTTGAGCAGCAATTTTTTAATTTCATACAACCCCTGATTGCTTTTTCAAAATCGAAATTATCTCTATTATGACAAAAAATATATTCTTCAGTTTTGTTTTTAGTTTTCTTTTCATTTTCACTTCGTGCAGTACAGAGAAGCCCATACGAGGTGCGGTAGTCAGCGCCCGGGAGGAGGCTTCCAAAATTGGAGTCGAAATTATGGCCCAAGGCGGAAATGCTTTTGATGCGATGATTGCAACCGATTTGGCCCTTACGGTATGTTATCCTAATGCAGGTAATATCGCTGGAGGGGGGTTTATAGTATATCGTTTAGCCAATTCAGAAACAGGAAGTTTAGACTATCGCGAAAAGGCCCCAATGGCTGCGCGTTACGACATGTATTTGGATGCAGAAGGAAATGTCATTCCCGGAAAAAGTACCTTGGGCGGCATGGCCGTTGGCGTCCCAGGAACGGTGGCAGGCTTAGAGGCCATTCACAAAAAGTTTGGCAGTCTGCCCTGGAAAGATTTAGTACAGCCCGCAATCGATTTGGCGCGTAACGGGTATCGTGTGACAAAAAAACAGCAGTCTAGTTTTGAAAGCAAGCGTGCAGATTTTGTTTCCATGAATGGGGATAACACCTTTTACGCTCAAGATTTTAAAGAAGGAGACCTCGTACAAAACACTGCATTAGCAGCTACGCTTGAACGTATTGCACAACAGGGAAGCGCAGGTTTTTATCAGGGAGAAAATGCAGCTGCAATGATCGAGCGGATTCAAGAGACGGGAGGGATTATGACTAGGGAAGATCTTCTTGCCTATCAACCCGTTTGGAGAGACCCCATTCACTTCAACTATAAAGATTTAGACATTTACACAATGGGACCTCCCTCGAGCGGGGGAATTTGTTTGGGTCAAATCATGAAAATGATAGAACCCTATAACGTAGGTCAGTACAGCCAAAACTCATTAGAAGCCATACAGATTATGGTTGAGGCAGAACGCCGTTCTTATGCAGATCGGAGCCTGTATTTGGGCGATCCAGATTTTGTAAACATTCCTAAAGACAGCCTTTTGGACCAGGCATACCTGGCTGGTCGTATGGAAAGTTTTGATTTTAATCAAGCTACTAAATCATCAGACATCAGCCCCGGAACTATTGTCTGGGAAGAAAGCGAAGAAACGACCCACTACTCTATTTTAGATGCTATGGGTAATGCAGTAGCAGTAACCACTACACTCAATGGAAGTTACGGCTCCAAAGTATTTGTTGAGTCGGGAGGTTATTTTTTAAACAATGAAATGGATGATTTTAGCAGTAAACCAGGGGTTCCCAACATGTTTGGACTCATTGGAGGTAAAGCGAATGCAATTGCACCGCAAAAACGCATGCTCAGCGCAATGACCCCGACCATCGTTGAAAAAGGGGGCAAGCTCTCCATGATTGTGGGTACTCCAGGAGGATCTACGATCATTACCTCCGTACTTCAGACAATTGTAAACGTATACGAATTTGGCATGGACATGCAAACGGCTGTAAGTGCTCCCCGCTTCCACCACCAATGGCTTCCCGATGTCGTTGTTTTTGAGCCAAAGCGTTTTGATTCAACGTTTATAGATAAACTCCAGTCCAAGGGCTACGACATCAAAGAGGAATACACTCGAATCATAGGACGCGTGGATGCGATTCATTTGTCGGAAGAAAATGACATTACAACCGGAGCAGATCCACGAGGAGATGACAAGGCGGTGTACCTATATTAATTCCTTTTGAGTTAAAAGACTGCAAGAATATCTTATTTTTGCAGCTTAGTAGCTATGAAGAAATCTACAAACACCATTCATATTGAAGGGGCACGTGTCCATAATTTAAAGAATATAAATTTAGATATTCCCAGAAATGAATTGGTTGTCATTACGGGACTTTCAGGGAGTGGAAAATCTTCTTTAGCCTTTGATACACTGTATGCAGAAGGTCAACGGCGCTATATGGAAACTTTCTCTGCCTACGTCAGGCAGTTTTTAGGTAATATGGAACGTCCCGATGTAGATAAAATCGATGGACTTTCTCCCGTAATTGCCATTGAACAAAAAACGACCTCAAAAAGCCCCAGGTCCACCGTAGGAACGATTACCGAATTGTACGATTACATTCGTCTACTTTTTGCACGGGTCGGAACGGCTTACAGTTATGTTTCCAACCAAAAAATGGTCAGTTATACCGAAGACCAAATTCAGGCCCTATTGGTAGCGGAATACCGAGACAAAAAAGTGGTTTTACTAGCGCCCGTAATTAAATCCAGAAAAGGGCATTACAGAGAACTTTTTGATTCCTTATCCAAGCAGGGATTTTCTAAAGTTCGTATCGACGGAACCATTGTGGATTTAACTCCAGGAATGAAAGTGGATCGATATAAGACACACGATATTGAATTAGTTATTGATCGGTTTACGGTTAAAGACGATGAACCCTTTCTTAAAAGACTAAACAGTTCGTTAGTCACCGCTCTACACTACGGGCAAGAGGTAATGATGGTAATGGAATTAGAGACAAATAAAGCCCGTTATTTTAGTCGTAATTTGATGTGTCCAAGCTCAGGCATCGCTTATCCGGTTCCGGAACCCAATACTTTTTCCTTTAACTCACCTAAGGGAATGTGTCCCAACTGTAAGGGATTGGGAGTGCAACATAAGGTGAATTTGAAAAAAATTATTCCTGACGACAGTCTTTCTATTGCACAAGGGGGGCTCGCTCCCTTAGGAACCAAAAAAACCAGTTGGACCTACAGACAGATCGAGACCATTGCCACCTGCTATAACTTTTCACTTACTGACCCTATAGCCAAAATCCCTCCTGCGGGCATGGAGGTTATTTTAAAAGGAAGTCAAGAAAAATTTGACATTCCTTCTAAAACCTTGGGAATTACCCGTACCTATAAAATTGATTTTGAAGGACTGGAGCACTATCTAGAAACTTCTTATGAAGAAGCGGCAACCGCCAGTATTAAACGATGGGCCGCAGGTTATATGGATAGTTACAACTGTACGGTATGCAACGGATCTCGATTGCGAAAAGAGGCATTGTATTTCAAACTCAATGGGTTTAATATCGCAGATTTAGTGTCCATGGATTTGCAAGATTTATTTGAGTGGATTTGTACATTAGACTCCCATTTAAATGAAAATGAAAAGAAAATTGCCTCAGAGATCATCAAAGAAATTCGGGTTCGGCTTCAATTTTTATTAAATGTTGGACTGGACTATCTACAGCTTAATCGATCTTCCAAGTCCTTATCTGGTGGGGAAGCACAACGCATCCGCTTGGCTACTCAGATAGGCTCTCAATTGGTCGGTGTGCTTTATATACTGGATGAGCCAAGCATTGGTTTGCATCAAAGAGACAACGATCGATTGATTCAATCTCTAGTTGCCTTGCGTGATCTTGGAAACTCTGTTTTGGTAGTCGAACACGACAAAGACATGATGCTACGGGCAGATTATTTAATCGATATGGGACCGTATGCGGGTAAAAACGGGGGAGAAATCATCTCTGAAGGGACACCTGAGCAAACCCTCAGCGCCCGTACACTCACGGCTCAATATTTGGCAGGAGCATTGAGAATAGAGGTTCCCAAAGAGCGAAGAAAAGGTAATGGAGCATTCATCCACCTGTATGGATGTCGAGGGAATAATCTTAAAAATATTGACGTTGCATTTCCACTAGGGCTTATGATTGGAGTTACGGGAGTGTCTGGCAGTGGTAAATCCACCTTAGTTAATGAGACGCTTTACCCCATTTTAAACGAACACATTTTTAACGGTGTTAAAGTACCCCTTCCCTATTCTAAAGTTGAGGGGCTCAATCACATCGACAAAGTGGTCGACATCAATCAGAGTCCTGTAGGAAGAACCCCAAGGAGTAATCCCGCGACCTACTGTGGGGTATTTAGCGAAATACGAAACTTGTTTACCCTTACACCCGAAGCTCAAATCCGCGGATATAAACCGGGTCGGTTCAGCTTTAATGTAGTGGGTGGGCGATGTGAAACCTGTCAAGGGGGCGGGATGAAAGTTATAGAAATGAACTTTTTACCTGACGTATATGTAGAATGTGAAAGTTGTCAAGGCAGGAGGTTTAACCGTGAAACACTAGAAATTCGCTACAAGGGCAAATCAATTTCTGACGTCCTTAACATGTCCATCAACGAGGCTTGTAGCTTTTTTGAAGCCCTTCCTAAAATTTACCGCAAATTAAAAACGATACAGGATGTAGGTCTGGGTTACATTACCCTAGGGCAGTCCTCCACTACCCTTTCTGGAGGTGAAGCACAGCGAATTAAATTGGCAAGTGAACTTTCTAAAAAAGACACAGGAAAAACCTTTTATATTTTAGACGAACCCACTACGGGATTGCATTTTGAGGATATACGCGTGTTGTTGGATGTTTTGAATCGCTTGGTCAATAAAGGCAATACCGTTTTGATCATAGAGCATAATTTAGATGTAATCAAACAAGTGGACCACGTGATAGATATTGGTCCTGAAGGAGGACGCAAAGGCGGAGAACTACTCTTTAGCGGAACCCCTGAAGCATTGATGAATGATAAAAAAAGTCATACGGCTCCCTTCCTTGCAAAAGAATTAGAAGTCGAACTTAAGCCCGTAATCCTATGAAAACAAATCAAGTAAAAAACTGGAGTGAAATTAAATCCAACGACTCGTGGGCATTGTTTAAAATCATGAGTGAATTTGTTGAAGGTTACGAAACCTTGAGTGCCATAGGGCCATGTATCTCAATTTTTGGTTCCGCTAGAACTAAAGAAAACGATCCAAATTACCAGTTAACTGTTGATATTGCTGAGGCAATCGCCTCTTCGGGTTACGGCATTATAAGCGGCGGTGGGCCTGGTATCATGGAAGCCGCAAACCGAGGAGCTCAAAAAGCAGCAGGAATTTCGGTGGGGTTAAATATCGAATTGCCTTTTGAACAGCAAGCTAATCCATACATCGATCAGGATAAACTCATCAATTTTCAATATTTCTTTGTTCGCAAGGTAATGTTCGTAAAATACGCACAGGGCTTTGTGGTTATGCCCGGAGGCGTAGGCACCCTTGACGAGCTTTTTGAAGCCTACACTTTGATTCAAACCGATAAGGTCACCAAATTCCCCATCATTTTAGTAGGACGTTCTTACTGGGGTGGACTCATCGATTGGCTTAAAGAAACGGTGTTGAAGGAAAAAAATATCAGTCCCGAAGATTTGGATTTATTCGAATTGGTAGACACCAAAGAGGAAGTAATGAATTGTTTGAACCGATTCTATATCCAAGACAATTACAAACCCAATTTTTAATGTACGCAAAGCATCCGTTTTTCCTGATTTTTATTTTCTTTTTCGGTTTCGTAAGCTGGGGATGGAGTCAGACGGAATACACCTTTGAAGTAGCTCTTGATGCTGAAGCAGAAATACTTACGGTTTCACAAACCATAGCATATGTCAATACAAGCGATACTACCTTAGAAAGCATTTATTTATACGACTGGGCAAATTCCTATCAGGGAGCACCTGCGCCGCTTGCGAAGCATTTGGCAAATGAATTCAATCGAAGCTTTTACATCAGTGCAAACAGCAAACTGGGTTATACCCAATTCAACAGTCTAAAAGCAAAACCCATTTCCGGTTGGTCCCGTTTGGTAGATCAATTGGACATCATCAAAATCAACCTCACCAACGGACTAAAACCCGGGGAACGCATCACCTTTTATTTGGACTATACGGTAAAAATTCCGGACGATAAGTTTACTGGTGTTGGAATCAATTCCGCCAAAGGGATTTTGCTGCGTGATTTATTTGTCACGGTGGCGCCTCGTTATGCAAATAAATGGCTTTTGAATAGCAATCTAGGATTTAGAGATCACAGCAGTCTGCCGAGCAATTACGAGTTTCAATGGAACTATCCTGCCCAATATACCTTGTTGAGTAATTTGGAGGAAGTAACTACCGAATCAAATCCTGAAGGCACCCATAAATCTTCTCGTTTTAAAGAGGACGGAATTGTCAGTCCTGAATTTGTATTTGACCTGACGGATAGTTTTCAAACGGTTGCTATCCATCCTAATTTCACCGTAGTTACGGACTTACTGCCCGGAAAGAATACGGAAGTGAGTCTGGAAAATTCCATTCGGAGAATAGACGGATTTACAAAACATATTTTGGATACCCTTTCCCATAAAAAACTATTAGTTTTAAGAAAGGATTATGCAAAAAATCCACTCTTTGGTGTCGGACAGCTTGCTTTTCTCAACCCCTTTCCTGAAGATTTTATTTACGAAACTAAGTTCATCAAAGCCTATTTGGCGTCTTATCTAAACGAATTATTGATCATCAACAAAAGAAAAGACCATTGGATCACCGGGGGGCTACAAACCTATGTGATGATGCAATACGTAGAAGCGTTTTACCCGGACAGTAAGTTTTTGGGAAATCTGGATAAGTTTAAAATACTTGGAATTCGACCCTTTAAATCTTACAGTGCGGCACAGATAGGGTTTAACGAAAGTTTTTCTTTTATCGCAGAATTTGGAGAACACGCCAACAGTCAGCAACAAGACACTCTTGGAAAAGAGCGCTTGACCAAATCCAACGAACTCTATACCATTTCTTACCATGCAGGATCTGGGTTAAAGTATTTAGACGCCTATTTGGGAGATGAGGTATTAGAACAAAGCATACACGCGTTTTCAAGAGCAAGAGGTGAGACATCCCTAGAACAGAGTATTGCACAATACAGCACGAAGGAGGTCAAGTGGTTTTTTGACACCTACCTTACGGATCGTGAGGCCTTTGATCTTTCCCTTAAAAAACTTAAAAAAGGCCGCCAGTCTATCCGTTTTACGGTAAGCGAACAAAACTCCAAGGCGGTTCCCTATAAATTAGACCTAATAAAAAACGATTCTATCATTGACGAACGATGGATGCAACATTCTGGGCGGGATACCCTCATTGAGCTAAAGGGCGTGGATGCTGATTTTGTGGCGATTAATTCCAATCGTTTTCTTCCTGAAAAAGACAGGGCAAACAATTGGAAATACCTGCCCTCGGATTTAGGTTTCAAACCCCTAAAATTCACCTTTTATGGCGATAGTGAAAACTTGAAGCGCAACCAGTTGTTTTACCATCCCATCTCGGACTTCAATGCCTATGACGGTTTTACGGGAGGTATGCGCCTTTACAATACTCGGGTTAAAAACCAACCCTTTGAAATTGATTTGCATCCTCAATATTCATTTAAAGAACAAGATTTGGTAGGTTTTTTCAGAACCCGCTATCGATTCATTAATCATAAAAGCAAAAACTACCTCAATCAAGTCTTTTTAACGGGTAAAAGCTACCATTACAACACCAATTTAAGATACACTTCATTACAGCCCTCATTTTCCATGTATTTTAGACCGTATGACCTGCGTTCCAACAAGCGTCAACTCTTGAATTTCTCTTGGTTTAAAGTGTTTCGTGACAGAGACCCGAACATAGTAGTGGCGCCAGATTACAGCGTGCTGAACATACTCCATCGCTACAACAATTCGGATGCGGTAAATGTCTTCACGACCAACTCAAGCTTGGAGGCCTCTTCAAATTTTGGTAAAGTATATTTTAGCAGTAACTACAGAAAACTTTTTCCGAGCGGACGACAATTCGCAGTTCGATTATTCGCAGGAAAGTTTTTATGGAATACCATTTCGGCAAGTGATAAAAATTTCTTTGATTTTAATTTAAACCGTGCTACAGACTATTTATTTCGATACGACTATATCGGAAGGTCTGAAGATTCTGGAATATGGAGTCAGCAATTTATTCCTGCAGAAGGAGGCTTTAAAGCCTTTTTTGAGGACTCTTCTGCCAACGATTATATGGCCTCCCTCAATGCCTCTGTAGGAATCTGGAAATGGATCGAATTTTACGGAGACGTAGGTATTCTTCGCAATCGAAATCAGTCCGTCAAAACCTACTTTGATTCAGGCTTTAAATTCAGTTTAGTTCCTGATTATTTTGAAATCTTTTTTCCGCTTTATTCTTCCAATGGCTTTGAACCTACTCAGACCCGCTATGCCACTACGATTCGATTTATTTTTACTCCACGCTTAAGTACCTTAAGCAGTTTGTTTACCCGTAAATGGTTTTAATAAGCTCGTTGTTTCCTCCCCCTTTTAAGACCGTTTTTTTTCGTATTTTTGCCACACCTTATGGATTTCCAAAACGCAGAAAACGAGCTAAAAATTAGTTTTGAGACTTTTAAAGAAAGAGTCTTGGAGGATTATCGACTCGCTGTACTAAGCAGAGAATGCAGTTTACTCGGACGCCGTGAAGTTTTTTCGGGCAAAGGAAAATTCGGCATTTTTGGAGACGGTAAAGAATTGCCTCAACTGGCAATGAATCATTTTTTTCAAAATGGAGATTTTAGGTCCGGCTATTACAGGGATCAGACCTTGCTTATGGCGCAAGGGTTACTGACCGTTTCCAATATATTTGCTGCCTTATACGCCCATTTAGACATCACCAAAGAACCTATGTCTGGGGGGAGACAAATGGGAGGACATTTTGCTACACCTTTACGAAATGAAAAAGGAGAATGGCTGGACACCCTAAAATTAAAGAATCACAGTGGCGACATTTCTCCCACAGGATCGCAAATGCCGCGACTTTTAGGATTGGCGCAAGCCTCTAAAGTATACCGTGCACACCCAACAAAAAACAGCTCTAAGTTTTCCGAAAATGGAAACGAAATTGCTTGGGGTACGATTGGGAACGCAAGTACTAGCGAGGGGATGTTTTTCGAAACAATCAATGCTGCTGGTGTAATGCAAGTTCCGATGGTTCTCAGCGTATGGGATGACGGCTACGGCATCTCCGTATCGAATAAAGATCAAACGACCAAGGAGAGCATCTCTGAGGCATTGCAGGGATTTCAAAGAACTGAGACAGAAAAAGGTTTTGAAATCATAAGGGTCAAAGGCTGGGATTATTTGGCACTGATTGAAGCCTATGAAAAAGCCGCCACTCTGGCGCGTATGGAACATATTCCTGTCTTAGTCCATGTAACCGAGCTCACGCAACCATTAGGTCACTCCTCCTCAGGATCACATGAACGATACAAATCAAAAGAACGCCTAGCTTGGGAAAAAGCGTACGATTGTAACCTTAAAATGCGCGAATGGATCCTCAAAGAAGGATTGGCTCAAGAAGCGGAACTCAGTAAAATGGAGGAGGAAGCCTTAGCTGAAGTAAGAAAAGCCAGAAGAACAGCCTGGGAAGCCTATCAAGCGCCAATTTTAAAACAAAAAGCCAAGCTGTTAAGTTATTTGCCAAGTTTAAAAAGCGCAACCCATAACGATCCTAAAGTGCAGATCATTTTCAGCAAATTAGAGCGGGTTTTAGAACTGGGCTTTAAGGACATTATTTCCGCTGCGAGGCAACTCAAAAGCGTCTTAGCTAAATATCCTGAAGCTGCTCCTGACGACTTTGAACGTTGGCTTAACAACCTGACTGCTGAGCTAAAAGAAAAAGTTTCTTCCCAACTTTACACGGTTTCTAAAGAAGAATTAATCCAATTTAAGGCCATACCACCCGAGTATAATGCAGAAGCTGAAGCTGTTGATGGACGGCTGATAATCCGAGATAATTTTGAAGCTCTATTGAAAAAATACGACTCCCTGCTCTTTTTTGGAGAAGATGTGGGTAAGATTGGTGATGTCAATCAAGGCTTGGAAGGTTTGCAAAAAAAATTCGGCGAATTGCGTATTGCGGATACCGGCATACGCGAAGCAACGATCGTTGGGCAAGGAATCGGTTTGGCGCTGAGAGGGCTGCGTCCTATAGCTGAAATTCAATATTTAGACTATATTTTATATTGTATACAAATTTTAAGTGATGATTTAGCTACCTTAAGCTATCGTACTTACGGTCAGCAGATTGCACCTTTAATTATTCGAACTAGAGGTCACCGTTTAGAGGGTATTTGGCATTCCGGTTCCCCCATGGGAGGAATGATCCATTTACTCCGGGGCATCCATTTGCTCGTCCCCAGGAACATGACCCAAGCTGCCGGTTTTTATAATACCTTAATGCAAATCGAGCAGCCTGCGATAGTAGTTGAATCACTAAACGGATACCGCTTAAAAGAAGTTTCTCCTTCAAATTTAGGAACGTTTACGGTTCCGCTTGGGAAAATTGAGATCATGCGAAAAGGAGCCGATATTACAGTAGTCTCCTACGGTTCCACCCTTAGAATTGTTGAGGCAACCGCTTTAAGACTGGCTCAAGAGGGCATCGAAATCGAAATCATTGATGTGCAGTCTTTAATTCCTTTTGATTTAAAAGAAGAAATTAGAGAAAGTATTGCTAAAACCAATCGATTACTAATAGTAGACGAGGATGTACCGGGGGGAGCTAGTTCTTACATCCTTCAACAGTTGATTGAAAAACAGGCGGCTTTTTCGCTTTTAGACAGTGCCCCAAAACTATTATCTGCAAAAGCACACCGACCCGCCTATGGGGGTGATGGAGATTATTTTTCAAAACCCTCTGAAGACGATGTTTTCGAAGCGGCATACAGCATCATGAATGAAGTGGACCCGCAGCAGTTTCCGCTGTAGCAATGCCTAAAGCGTAAACAGTTTCAGCAGTAGGGTTTCTAATATTTCCTCAGACCCGGATTGGGCACTAGTAATCCCTTTACTTTTTAAATCCGCTTCAAATACACAGCTCAATGCGACGGTAAGTTGTCGCATACTGAACCGATTCGCGGCAGTTTCATACTCTTTGAGAAAGTAAGGGGAAACTCCGAGGGTTGCAGCTGCATTTTTGGGATTGGAAACCCCTTTGAGGAGAAGCAATTTTTTAAAATAAGAATGCAAAGACGAGAGAACGAGGACCAAAGGGTTTGCTTTTGCATTTCTATTGAGGTATTGTACGATTTGAAAGGCTAAAGAAAAATTTCCCAAGCCAATGGCTTTTTGTAGTTCAAAACTGTTAAAAACCTTGCTAATCCCTATGTATTTCTCGATTGCATCCACGTCTAGGGTTTCATCGACTTGTGCAACCAGTTTTAGTTTTTTGAGTTCACTTGCCAGGCGGGCTAAATTTGCTCCTACATAGGTAGCGAGTAATTCTACCGCAGTAGGGGTCAATTGCAATTGAATCGAATGCGCATATTGATTGATCCATTGCGGAATTTGATTGTCGTAAAGCGGTTTTACTGTTAACACCTCTCCTGCCTTTTCAATGGCTTTGTATAATTTTTTACGCTTATCAAAAGCACTATGCATATGGCAAAGAACTACGATGCTTTGTGGTGTTGGATGCGCAGCATAGCTGGCTAACTCGTCAAAGGCAGACGAAGGTAATTGCTGAGCTTCCTTTACTACTACCAAATTGTATTTAGCAATCATGGGATAGCGCTTTGCGGATTCCACAATTTCTGTAGCTTGAGCCTCTTTGCCAAAAAAAAGGGTATAATCGAAGTCTCGACTCGCTTCCTCCACTAATTTTGAAGTCAGTGCAGCGAGTACAGTATCGATATAAAAAGATTCCGTGCCTGAGAGCAAATAGATCGGAGAAAATTGCTCTTTTTCAATTTTGGAAAGTAGCGTGTAGAACGCTTGCATATTAAAAATTTATTGCACTTTTACACTATGGAAAGACTCAATTTTCCACCCAGTGCGGTTAAGCTCAAAAGTAAGGAAAATAAACCCTTGATCTTTGACCAAATAAGAAAAAAATGGTTGCAATGCACCCCGGAAGAATGGGTGCGTGTACACTGTGTAAATTATTTAACCCAAACCCTCCATTACCCTGCTTCTTGGATCAAAATTGAAACCCAAGTAACGCTATTTCGCACACGAAAGCGCTTTGATATTACAGTAGTTCATCCCACTCAAGGAAACCTCCTTCTTGTAGAATGCAAGGCCCCTTCGGTAAAACTCAACCAACAAGTGTTTGATCAAATTGCACGCTACAATTTAGAAGCCAAAAGCCAATACATGATGCTCACCAACGGTTTAAACCACTACTTTTGTGCTATGGATTACGAGAATCAACGGTATAATTTCATTGAAAAACTTCCAAAATTCAATTGGGCACCATGAGGGAAGTAGCGGTAGTCTTACTGAATTACAACGGATTGGACTTGCTGAAAAAGTTTCTGCCTACAGCCATCCAAAACAGTGAGCAGGCACGGGTTGTTGTTATAGATAACGCTTCTACAGACGGCTCTTCGGATTGGATTAATAGAAATCACCCTAATGTAGAATGCATCACATTAGATTCAAACCTGGGCTATGCAGGAGGATATAATGAAGGGCTAAAAAGGGTCAAAGCAGCGTATTACGCCCTGGTAAATACCGATGTTGAATTAACACCTGGCTGGCTTTCCCCTTTATTCAATCATTTAGAGTCTAATCCCTCAACAGTAGTAGTGCAGCCTCATATTTTAGATTATTCCAAACGTACACATTTTGAATATGCGGGGGCCGCAGGAGGCTATATAGACGCTTTAGGCATCCCGTTTTGCAGGGGAAGGGTTCTCAAGCACTGTGAAGAAGATAAGGGACAATACAACAGTACTGTACCGATTTTTTGGGCTAGTGGAGCTTGTTTTTTAATCCGGAGCAACACCTTTTGGGAATTTAACGGTTTTGACAGTCGTTTTTTTGCTCACCAAGAAGAAATTGATTTTTGCTGGAGAATTTTCAATGCAGGATACACGGTTGAAGCCCTCGGAAAATCGAAGGTTTTTCATGTAGGCGGAGCCACCTTACCTCCTTCTGCTAAAAAGGTTTTTTTAAATCACAGAAATTCATTGCTCATGTGTGCTAAAAACCTTCCCAAAGCAAAAGTTTATCCTACTTTATTCAAAAAATTAGTACTCGATGGAATGATCGGTCTGGTCTATCTGTTACAATTCAAATTCAGACTCACTTTTGCTATACTACGAGCACACCTGGCCTTTTATAAAATGCTGTCCTCTACCGCATTATTGCGAAAAAACACGGATCAAAATAACCGTTATTACTTAAGAAATAGCATTTTAATTGATTATTTTGTGTTCAGAAGGTTAAATTTCAGGGATTTGAATAAAAATTATAAATAAAATTCAGTTTCTTTGTACTTTCAAAATTAAAACAGAACATCATTATGAAAAAAGCAATCGCTTTAGTAGTATCAGGAATACTTTTATCTTCTTGTGTATCACAGAAAAAGTTTTCTGAACTTGAAGAATTACAACAAAACACTAAAAATTTATTGGACGCTGCGACTGTTAAACTAAACACTTGTAATGAGGAAAAAGAGTCTGCTCTTGCTCAACTCGCTACGCTTACTGAACAAAATCAGTTTCTTAAAGCGAACAATCAAGACTTGATCAATAACATTGGCAACTTGACTACCCTTTCTCAAAAAGGAGCTGAAAATCTTGAAATGTCTTTAGAAAGCATGAAAGAAAAAGACATCAGAATTCAGCGTATGCAGGATGCTGTCACTAAGAAAGATTCTGTAACTCTAGCTTTAGTTACTAGCCTCAAAGGAGTGTTAGGAAACATGAGTGATGAGGATATCGAAATCAATGTGGAAAAAGGCGTTGTTTACGTTTCTATTTCAGATAAATTATTATTCAGAAGCGGAAGCTTTACCGTAACAGCTAAAGCAAAAGAAGTTTTAGGAAAAGTTGCTAAAGTAGTTAACGACAAACCCAACCTAGAATTTATGGTGGAAGGTCACACAGACAATGTGCCAATTAAAATCGATGGCATTGTTGACAACTGGGACTTATCAGTTAAGCGTGCTACCTCTGTAGTTCGTATCCTTGAAAAAGACTTTGGAGTTGCTCCAGCACGTATGACTGCTGCGGGAAGAAGTTATTACATTCCTGTTGCTGACAACGATACGGCTGCTAACCGAGCTAAAAACAGAAGAACGCGTATCGTAGTACTTCCTAAACTCGATCAGTTTTATGATCTTATCGATCAAGGAATGAAAGCTGCTCAATAAGCGTTTTTCAATTCATCACATAAAGCTTCCTTCGGGAAGCTTTTTTTTATGATAAAGTATCCAATTGTAGGCTTTTAATACTGTTTGAAGCCTATCTTTGCTATCATGGATATCAAAACCAAGACAGAATCGCTGATTGAAAGCCTGCCCCCTCACGTGACCTTAGTCGCTGTATCAAAAACCAAATCGGTAGCGGAAATAAGTCAAGCCTATGAAGCGGGACAGCGGATTTTTGGTGAAAATAAAATTCAAGAAATGGCCGCTAAGTGGGAAACGCTTCCCAGAGACATTTCTTGGCACATGATCGGTCATGTACAAACCAATAAAGTAAAATACATGGCGCAATTTGTGGATTTGATACACGGTGTTGACAGCCTTAAATTACTTAAAGAAATCCAGAAACATGCACTCAAACATCGGCGCATTATACGGTGTTTACTACAGATTCGTATCGCTGAGGAAGAAACCAAGTTTGGATTGCCTGTAGAAAAATTGAAAGAAGTCTTAGAAACAGCCAAAACCTACCCGAATATCGAAATTGTTGGGCTTATGGGAATGGCAACCTTTACCGAAAACAGCGCTCAAATTGCTGCGGAATTCAATCGACTTAAGGAGGTGTACGATCGCTACGCAGGTCAATCCACTTCATTCAACACCCTTTCTATGGGAATGAGTGGGGATTATCAGATTGCTATAGCCTGTGGTTCAACTATGATTCGCGTGGGAAGTAAAATCTTTGGTGAACGAAATTCGTAACGATGTATGCTATCCTTGACATAGAAACTACGGGAGGTAAATACGACGAGGAAGGCATTACAGAAATTGCCATATACAGACACGACGGCGAACAAGTAACCGATCACTTTTGCAGTTTGGTAAACCCTCAGATTGAAATTCAACCTTTTGTTCAAAAACTCACTGGGATCAGCTCAAAAATGCTTCAAAATGCACCCAAGTTTTATGAAGTTGCCAAGCGGATCATTGAAATTACAGAAGATTGCATCGTAGTAGCGCATAATTCCTCCTTTGACTACCGCATTCTCCAAACTGAATTCAGACGGTTGGGGTATACCTACGAACGTAAATCGCTCTGTACGGTTGCATTGTCAAAAATTCTTTTACCAGATCAACCGGCCTACAATTTGGGAAAATTGGTTCGAAATCTTGGGATTCCCTTTTCCGACCAACATCGGGCGCAAGGGGATGCTAAAGTGACCGTTAAATTATTTGAGCTTTTATTAGAAAAAGACCTGCAAAAAAAAATTCTTAAAACCCAAATCAGTGCTGAACACCCGAACAAGGTGTCTCCTAAATTTTTGGATGTCATAGACAAACTGCCCTCTGAGACAGGTGTCTATTATATTTTAAATCAATCCGATGAAATTATTTATATCGGTAAAAGTAACAACATCAAAAAACGGGTACTGAATCACCTGACTTCTAAATCAAAAAAAGCTGTACTTATCCAAAAGGAAATGCAAACGGTTACCTATGCACTCACAGGCGAAGAACTCATCAGTCTGCTTAAGGAACAGAATGAGATTAAAACGAATGCACCGAAGTTAAATAAAGCCCTACGCTACCGCAGGTATCCCATAGGCATTCGACTGGACAGCAGCGCGGACTACCCTACGCTGGTTGTAGAGCAAGCCAAAAAGGAAGTTGACTACTTAAGTGTATACAAAAATCTAAAAAGTGCAAAAGCATCTATACTCAATTGGACCGAGAGTCATGGCATTTGCCTTCAAAAAACTAGTCTTTCTAGCGCTTCAGGACCTTGCTTTCAGTACGGACTTAAACGCTGCGATGGTGCTTGCATCGGGGCAGAATCGTCTGTGTCTTATAGCGAGAAAGTGGCAGCACTTACAGCCTCTTTACGTTATCCCTATCCGGATTTCTTACTGGTGTCTAAGGGAAGAAAAACAGGAGAGTCTTCCTTTGTTTACGTTAAAAACGGAACGTTTTGCGGCTATGGGTACTTCGAGTTGAATCACCAAATCAAAAATGACAAACAAATAGGCTCCAGATTAATCGCCATGGAAAACAATCCTGATGTTGAAAAGTTAATTCGAAGTTTTTTAAGCCGAAAAAAATACAGTAAGTTAATACCCTTAAACACAGATCAAGCTCCAACATCTACTCTCAAGTAATGAAAAAATGGAAACATAAACTGCATGAAGTCATCTTTGAGGCAGACACGCCTCAAGGGAAGTTTTTCGACGTAGTCCTGCTCATTACCATTCTTTTAAGTGTGGTTTTAGTTGCTTTGGAAAGCGTGAGTACCATTGATGCTAAATACCATTCTTTGCTCGACTGGGCAGAATGGATAATTACAGTACTCTTTAGCTTGGAATACATTTTAAGAATCCTCAGTGTAACGAGGCCTTGGAAATACATCTTTAGTTTTTATGGCATAGTCGACCTCCTGTCCACTTTACCCAAATACCTTTCTATATTCCTAGTAGGTACAAACAGTTTGATTGCGCTTAAGGCCTTACGGCTTTTAAGAATCTTTAGAATCTTAAAATTAACTAAGTACATACGCGAATCCAGCGTCTTGCTCATCGCTTTGCGGGCAAGTAGAGCAAAGATTTTGGTGTTTATTTTTGGCGTTTTAATTTTATGTATCATCTTTGGTTCCTTTATGTATTTAATCGAGGACGAATCCAGTGGTTTTACGAGTATTCCAAGAAGCATTTACTGGTGTATAGTAACGCTTACTACGGTAGGATACGGCGACATCGCTCCCCAAACCCCTTTGGGACAATTAGTCGCTTCTTTAATCATGATTATGGGGTACGGAATAATCGCTGTACCCACAGGAATTGTAACCGCTGAAATGTCTAAATACAAACCCCTAGATACCAATACACAAGCCTGCCCTCATTGTCTAACCCAATCTCACAAAGAAGGTGCTATTTATTGCCACCATTGTGCCCAACCTTTAAATGATGTCAACTAAATCTTTAATTTACATAGCCGGACCTACGGGTGTAGGAAAAACAAAAACTGCAATCGCTCTTGCCCAGGCCTTTGATACCGAAATTATTTCCTGCGACTCAAGGCAGTTCTACAAAGAAATGGCAATTGGAACCGCAGTTCCCTCCGACGAAGAACTTACTGCCGTACCCCACCATTTTATTCAAAATAAAAGCATCGAAGACACCTACACGGTAGCGGACTTTGAAAAGGAAGCCCTACAAACGATCGAAAAATTATTTTTGACAAAGGACACCTTGATTATTGTTGGAGGCTCTGGCATGTATGCAGACGCCGTCATGTTTGGTATGGATGCTTTTCCCGATATTCCGGAAGAAGTGCGCTCTCAAATTCGTTTTTTTTACGAAACACATGGCCTTAAAGGCTTACAAGAGCTTCTTAGAGAAAATGATCCCAAGTACTATACTCGGGTTGATATAAACAATCCCAGACGTTTGTTGCGCGCCCTAGAGGTGTGTATAGCCGCAGACCAACCGTATTCTTCCTTTTTAGGACAAGAACGTCCAGAGCGGAGCTTTGTTTCTAAGATGCTCATTTTGCATCGCCCAAGAACCGTTTTATACGATAGGATAAATGAACGCGTCGATCAAATGTTGGAAAGGGGCTTAGAAGAAGAGGTACGAAAATTAATCCCCTTTAAGGACCATACCGCGCTTCGTACTGTTGGGTATAAAGAACTCTTCCCGTATTTTGAGGGTAAATCTAGCTTAGAAGAGGCTGTACTCGAAATCAAAAAGAATACGAGACGCTATGCCAAAAGGCAAATTACTTGGTTTAAGAAATACGATAATGCCCTTTGTTTTCCTGCCGATACAGCCGTTGAAGAAATTTATGAACTGCTGAACTAAACGGGGTAAACTTTATTTCGTTTTAGGGGAAACCCAATAAAACAGAATAATTGAGTACAAACTAAAGTAACGTTCTACTGTACTACAGACCGTTGAGGTAGTTGTCCATATTGTTCTGAATGCGTTCAGGTATATTTTCTACCTCTGCTTTAATAAAGGGGTTTCCTGTTATTTTTTCATAAAGTTCAATATAGCGTTCAGAGATTGAAGCGATTCGTTCTTCGTCCATTTCAGGCAATAGCTGTCCCTCTAATCCTTGAAATCCATTGCTGATCAGCCATTGTCTTACAAATTCTTTTGAAAGTTGTTTTTGAGGAAGTCCCTTTTGTTGTCTTTCATCGTAGCCTTCTTCGTAAAAATAACGAGAAGAATCTGGGGTATGAATTTCATCAATTAGCACAATTTCCCCTTCCGCCGATTGACCAAATTCGTATTTGGTATCCACTAAAATTAACCCTTGCTTTTGTGCAATTTCTGTTCCCCGTTGAAACAAGGCTCTTGTGTAGTGTTCCAATTGCACATAGTCGGATTCACTAATGATTCCTTGGGCAATAATTTCTTCTCTTGAAATGTCTTCATCGTGCCCTTCTTCCGCCTTGGTTGCCGGGGTGATGATGGGGGTTTCAAACCGATCGTTTTCTTTCATACCATCGGGCATAGAGACTCCGCATAGCACACGCCCTCCTGCCTTATAGACTCGTGCAGCATGTCCGGAAAGGTATCCCCTTATCACCATTTCTACTTTAAAGGGGGTGCATAATTTGCCTACGGCTACATTGGGATCTGGGGTTGCTTCTAACCAGTTTGGGACAATGTCTGCAGTTGCCTCCATCATTTGCGTTGCAATCTGGTTTAAAATTTGACCTTTAAAAGGAATCCCTTTAGGCAATACTACATCAAAAGCGGAAAGACGGTCGGTGGCAACCATTACCAAACGATTGCTTTGAAGCTTGTACACTTCTCTTACCTTTCCTATGTATTTAGACTCCAAACCCTCTAACTTCAAATCGGTTTGCATGATTGTTGTAGTACTCATCAATTGTCGTGTTCTATGGTTTTATATGCATCTATTATTTTCTTTACTAACGGATGACGAATCACATCCTTATCATCAAGGTAGATGATTTCAATCCCCTCCGTGTTTTTTAGGATCAAAAGAGATTCTTTTAATCCAGAGATCATTCGTCTAGGCAGGTCTATCTGCCCGGGATCGCCTGTCAAGAGGAATTTTGCATTTTTACCCATACGGGTCAAAAACATTTTCATTTGGGCATGGGTGGTATTTTGGGCTTCATCTAAAATTACAAAGGCATTGTCAAGCGTTCTCCCTCGCATAAAAGCGAGAGGTGCAATTTGTATGGTTCCTTTTTCGATATACCCTTGTAACTTTTCCCCGGGAATCATGTCGCGCAAGGCATCGTATAAGGGTTGCATGTAGGGATCTAATTTTTCATTTAAATCTCCAGGTAAAAACCCCAAATTTTCTCCTGCCTCAACTGCCGGACGAGTCAATATGATTCGTTTGACCTGTTTTTCTTTAAGGGCTTTCACAGCTAGAGCAACCCCTGTATAGGTTTTTCCCGTACCTGCAGGGCCCACTGCAAAAACCATATCGTTTTTATGCATGGATTCAACCAATCGTTTTTGGTTGTAGGTTTTGGCTTTAATGATTTTACCTCCTACACCATGCAGAATTTGAGTTTCCGTTCCACCGTTGAGTTCAGCAGAGTTTTCAGTACCTGCCAATACGATGCGCTCTATTATTTCATCATTCAGAATATTGAATTTGCCAAAGTGTGCTATAAGCATCTCTACACGTTTGCTAAACTCTGTAAGGATAGCTTCTTCACCATAAGCCTTGAGTGTGTTGCCTCGAGCTACAATTTTAATCTTTGGAAAGTACGTCCGCAGTTTGGCTATATTCCTGTTTTGATCCCCAAAAAAATCTTGAGGGTTCACTTCAGAGAGGTCAATTTTTATATCATTCAAAGGCTACTCGGTTAAAATGAATTATTTTTGTAAATGACCACTGAGGTCGCGTATAAAAATAGAATAATTTTACGTAAATCATTAGAGAAAAATAACTTTATGGTCCTGGTAACATTAACGACAGATTTTGGACATAAAGACTATTCAATATCCGTGATTAAGGCAGCCTTACTCGACCAGGTAGAGGATGTAGAGATCATCGACATCACGCACGAAATAAGCCCCTACAATCCTTCTGAAACGGCTTATGTATTAAAAAATGCATACAAAGCTTTCCCCAAAGGAAGCATTCACATCATTGGTGTAGAGTCTGAATTTACACCAGAAAACATTCATTTGGCCATGCAACTGGAGGGACACTTCTTTATCGGGGCGGACAACGGTATTTTTTCTTTAATCAAAGAAGACATTAAGCCTGAAAAAATAGTAGCCATCAATATTCACAATACGGTGAGCAGCTCGTTTCCTGTACTGGATGTTTTTGTACAGGTTGCTGCTCATATTGCCAGGAAAGGCACCCTGGAGGTGATCGGTTCTCCAATTTCCAAAATAAAAGAGTTGACCAACGTAAAACCCGTTATCAGTCAAGACAACAATCAGATCATAGGCAGTGTCATTTATGTTGATAATTATGGAAATGTAATTACCAATATCACCCAAAAGGTATTTAAGGAAATAGGAAAATCTAGACCTTTTACGATTCATGCACGTACCGTCAAATTTAGACAGATCTTTACGAGCTACAGTCAAGCCATTGACTTCAGTCAGCCGAAAGAACAGCGAGAGGAAGACGGAAAAAAACTGGCGCTGTTTAATGCTGCGGGGCATTTGGAATTGGCCGTTTACAAAAGCAATCCAAATACGGTAGGCAGTGCGAGTTCACTGTTTGGATTAAATTACAGAGATTTAATCAGCATACACTTTGAATAATATGTGGACCCTTGCCAAAAGAGAATTGCGTTTGTTTTTTAGTCAGCTTACTGCCTATCTTGTGGTTGGAGGATACCTTCTAATCACCGCCCTACTCCTGTGGTTTTTTGACACCCCCTTCAATTTACTCAATAAAGGGTTTGCCGATTTTAATCCTTTTTTTGAGTTGAGTCCCCTTTTATTCCTTTTTTTAATTCCCAGTCTAAGCATGAGAACTTTTTCCGAGGAATTTACTCAGGGAACCTTTGAACTATTGCTAACAAAACCTCTAGGTCCGTACCAAATTTTTGGAGGGAAATTAATAGGCGTTTGCTTGATTTTGGGAATTGCACTTGCTCCAACCCTATTCCACGCAGTGGCCCTAGAAAGAATTTTACAAGAAGGAAGTCAGTTGGACTGGGCCGTTTTAGCCAGTTCCTATGGAGCCCTTATACTACTCGCTTTGTTGTTTGCCACGACAAGCATTTGTGCATCTTTGCTTTTTCAGAGTCAGGTAGCCTCATTTTTAGTGGGGCTCTTGGGCTGTTTTATGCATCTTTATTTCTGGTCTTCTTTAGCTGACTTTAGTATGAATATTCAAGGATACAAACTTCTGAACAGCTTGGGCGCTGGAGTGCATTACGCCAATCTCAGTCGTGGAATAATCGCCTGGGAAGATTTAGTTTATTTTCTAGGAATGTCTCTCACATTCTTTCTCGTGGGTATTCAATTGATCCAAAAAAAGAAATTGTAAATGAAGGCTTTTAAAACACCGCTTATCGTTTTTCTAGTCTGTTTCCTATTGATGAACCTCAGTACACGTTTAGGATTACGGCTTGATCTGACTACTGATCAACGCTACAGTCTTTCCAACGCAACCCTCACTCAACTAAAAAGTCTTGAAAAACCCCTGCGAATCGATGTGTTTCTTGCGGGTGATCTACCCGGTTTATACAGAGAATTTAGGAGCGAATTAGACGTATTTCTCAATCAATTGGAATACCATTCGGATCAAATAGTGGTTCAATACAACGACCCTTTCGAGCTAGGCTCAAATGAAACCGTGGTTAGCGAGATGCAACAGTACGGAATGACGCCAGAAATTGTGATTGAAACCAAGGATGGACAGCGAAGTGAATCGCTAGTCTTCCCTTGGATGCTGATCAACTACGGTAAGGTTTCTGAGCGAATTTCATTACTTAACAAGCAACTTGGAGATACGGATCAAGACAAAATCAGTCGCTCCATACAACAAATGGAATACCGAATTGCAGATGGTATCGGAAAGGTAACGAGAATGGAAAAACCCTCAATTGCTGTGTTAACCTCTCACCAAACCTCTGAAAACATCAAACTTGCTGATTTCGTTCAGTCCTTAAGACCCTATTACAACATCGCCTCTTTTGACCTAAAAAATGCTGAAGTTGGTCCTGTGCAAAGCCTTCAAAATTTGAACCGATTCAAAACCCTACTCATCAGCAATCCAACACTAGCCTTTACACAAGAAGAGAAGTACCTGCTGGATCAATACAGTCTTCAAGGTGGGGGGATCCTCTGGCTTGTAAATGGTGTGGGTATCGATAGAGACAGTCTTTTTAATGATGCAGGCAAGGCGTATGGATTTCCTTTAGAGTTAAATTTAGACGATTATTTCTTTAACCAAGGGGTACGCATCAACAAATCCTTGGTCCGTGATTTGTATTGCGCTCCTATAGTATTGGCTAGTGGCTCTGAAAACAACACACAATTCATTCCCTACCCCTGGCCCTATTATCCGCTTCCTAAACCGAATTCCAATTTAATCGGCAATCAAATTGGGCCCGTACTTACTCAATTTACTAGCCCTTTAGATACATTAAAAAATACGCTTGACACCAAAGTAGTGCTTCAAACCTCTGCGTTTTCAAAAACAGCAGGCGTACCTGTATCCCTTTCGTTAGCGCAAGCAACCGAAAAAATTCAACCCAGTCTTTACGATGAACCTACTAAGATTTTAGGGGTTTTGGTGGAAGGAAAACAACAATCGCTTTTTGCGAACCGTATCTTACCCATAAAAAATCCAACTCATTTGAATGAAGGACAAACGAAAAGTATCATTTTTGGTGATGGAAATTTCGCTGAAAATCAAATAGATAAAGGAACACCCCTCCAATTAGGTTATGACAAATGGACTAATAATTTTTATGCAAATAAAGAACTTCTGATGCATGCTGTCCATTACCTTAGCGGCAATCTAGAGGGTCTTTTGATTCGTCAAAAAGAATGGAATTTAGCTTATTTAGACGTCCAAAAAATTGAAGCAAAAAAGGGTTTCCTGAAGACTTTAATGCTGCTTTCTCCCCTACTGTTTGTCTTTTGCTTGGGATGGTTCAATCAAAGGAGAAGAAGTAAACATTTAAGGCTTGACTGTTGATAAGTTTGTTTTACCAATCAAAGCATTTCAAATATATTTGAGACTAGGTAAGAGGGTTTCGTTTATAACAAACCACACTTAGCAAAGAATAGCGTTTCTAGTACAAAATAAAATAACACTTAGCAGATGAAATTTATAGTTTCCAGCGCCGCACTCCTCAAAGAGCTTCAAATGATAGGAGGAGTCATCAACAGTACCAATACACTTCCCATATTAGATAATTTTTTATTTGAAATCAATGGGAGTACGCTAACACTTTCAGCCTCTGATCTGGAAACTACTTTTTCTACCCGTTTGACGGTTGAATCGGAAAGTAACAGCGCCTTAGCGCTTCCCGCTCGTTTGCTATTGGATACCTTAAAGACTTTTCCTGAACAGCCCTTAACTTTTGTCAAAACCGACAAAAACACCATGGAAATCAGTGCAAACAACGGAAAATATGCCGTTGCCTATGTGCCAGGAGAAGAATTTCCTAAACCTGCACAATTAACAGACGCTAAAAAAACTACGGTACAGTCGAGTTTACTTCATACCGCAATCAACAGCACTTTATTTGCCAGCGGCAATGACGATCTTAGACCTGTAATGAGCGGTGTGTTTTTTCAGTTTTCGAATACAGGCCTGACCTTTGTTGCAACCGATGCACATAAATTGGTTAAGTATACCCGTACCGATGCAAACTCAGAAGTTGCTTCGGAGTTTATTATGCCTAAAAAACCGCTGCAATTGCTCAAAGGTATTTTGCAAGGCGTCAGCGACGAAATTAGCATACAGTACAACGAAACTAATGCACAATTTGCTTTTGGAGACTCCCTACTTACCTGCCGATTAATTGACGGAAAGTACCCTAATTATGAAGCCGTTATACCTAAGGAAAATCCAAATCAAATGCAGGTAGATCGGGTGAATTTTTTAAACTCTGTACGTCGAGTAAGCATTTTTTCAAATAAAACTACGCACCAAATTCGGTTAAAAATTGCTGGAGCTGCTTTACAAATCTCTGCGGAAGATTTCGATTACAGCAACAGCGCTGAAGAACGCTTGGAGTGTGATTACCAAGGTGATGACATCCAAATTGGATTCAATTCTCGATTTTTAATTGAAATGTTGAACAATATGGAGAGTAATGAAGTGAAACTGTCCATGTCATTGCCCAACCGTGCCGGGATTTTAACCCCTTTGGATCATACCGTTGAGGGTGAAGATATTACCCTGTTGGTAATGCCCGTAATGCTCAATGATTAAAGGAGGAATTAAACGGCTTTAACCGATTCTGAAAGCCTTTGATACGTTCCGTTTTCCAATTTCTCACGTATCCCATCAAACGCATTTAATGTGATGTCAACATCTTCTAACGTATGCGTAGCCGTGGGTATTAAGCGAAGTAAAATCAGCCCTTTTGGAATTACAGGGTAGACCACAATAGAACAAAAGATTCCGTAATTCTCTCGTAAATCTTTAACCAAAGCCATGGCTTCCGGTATGCTTCCCTTGAGGTAAACAGGAGTCACGCAACTTTGGGTTGTCCCGATATCAAATCCCTTTTCTTTGAGTCCATTTTGTAAGGCGTTGACGTTTTCCCACAATTTAGCCTTGATTTCAGGTCGAGTTCGCAAAAGATCCAAGCGTTTTAGCGCTCCTTTCACCAATTGCATCTGTAGTGATTTAGCAAACATTTGCGAACGCATATTGTATTTTAAATAATCGATGATTTCTTTCTCCGCAGCTACAAAAGCTCCAGTAGAAGCCATGGATTTTGCGAAGGTCGCAAAATAAACATCGATCTCATCTTGGACTCCTTGCTCGTTTCCGGCCCCTTTTCCATTTGCACCAAGGGTACCAAAACCATGGGCATCATCTACTAAAAAACGAAAGTTGTATTTCTTTTTAAGAGCAACAATTTCTTTGAGTTTACCTTGTTCTCCTCGCATGCCAAAGACACCTTCAGAAATAACAAGTATCCCTCCACCGGTCTGCTCAGCAACTTTGGTAGCGCGCTGTAAATTCTTTTCAAGGCTTTCTACGTCGTTGTGCTTGTAGGTAAATCGTTTCCCTAAATGCAAGCGGACTCCATCTATAATACAGGCATGCGCATCAACATCGTAAACGATTACATCATCCTTACTCACCAAGGTATCTATAGTGGATAAAATCCCTTGATATCCAAAATTGAGTAAGTAAGCGGCTTCTTTGTCGACAAATTCTGCCAACTCATTCTCAAGCTGCTCGTGCAATGAGGTATGCCCAGACATCATTCGAGCACCCATAGGGTAAGCAGAGCCGTATTCCGCTGCAGCTTCAGCATCTACCTTTCGGATCTCAGGTAAATTGGCAAGTCCCAAATAGTCGTTGACACTCCAAGTGATCACTTCCTTGCCTTTGAATTTCATCCGATTGGAAATTGGGCCTTCCAACTTTGGAAACACAAAATATCCTTCGGCTTGAGAAGCCCACTTTCCTAAGGGGCCTTTATTCTCGTGTATTCTTTCAAACAAATCTCTCATTTCTCAAATGCTTGATCATTTATATATTCAATGTGTTGGTGGGATTCATTATCCGAATCAAAAAAGCCTTGTTCTGCCATCCATGCTTCACTGTAAATCTTACTCATATAACGAGATCCATGGTCAGGGAAAATGACAACTACAACACTGTCTTTGTCAAAATAATTTTCTTCTGCAAGTTGATGCACTGCTTGCATTGCCGCTCCAGAGGTATAGCCTACAAACATTCCTTCGCTTCGCGTTATGCTTCTTGCACGGTGGGCACTTTCTTCATCTGTCACTTTTTCAAAGCGATCGATGAGTTCAAAATGGGTGGCTGAGGGGATTAAGTTTTTCCCAAGACCTTCGATGCGGTAAGGATAAATTTCATTGGGATCCAATTCCTGTGTTTCGTGGTATTTTTTAAGTACGGATCCATAGGCATCCACGCCTACAATCTGGATGTCAGGATTCTGTTCTTTTAAATATTTAGCACAACCCGAAATGGTTCCCCCCGTTCCGCTGCTGGCGACCAGGTGCGTGATTTTTCCTTCGGTTTGTTTCCAGATTTCAGGACCCGTAGAGCGGTAGTGTGCATCTACATTAAGCTCATTAAAATATTGGTTGATGTAGACCGATTGTTTGATTTCAGCATGCAGCCTTTTGGCTACTTCATAATACGATCTAGGATCTTCTGTGGGAACATTTGCTGGACATACATGCACTTGAGCTCCCATAGAGCTGAGCATGTTTATTTTATCCTTGGAAGACTTTGAACTTACTGCCAAAATACAGTCGTACCCCTTAATCATGGAAACCATAGCCAGACTAAAGCCGGTGTTACCCGAAGTGGTCTCTATAATGGTATCGCCTGGCTTAAGTATGCCCTGGCGTTCTGCCTCTTCTATGATGTGTATGGCGATTCTATCCTTATTAGAGTGACCGGGGTTGAATGCTTCAAATTTTGCAAAATAGTTGCCCTTGTAATCCTGAACACTATTATTCAACTTTATTAGTGGGGTATTCCCTATCAACTCGAGTATGTTTTGATAGGTATTCAACGAATGATCCATAGACTTCTAATAAGGTGTTGCAAATTTAATAAAAAAAATTAGTCTAGCTTTCCTTCGAGCTGTAGGATGAAGGTGTATTGTTTGGCTACATCCTTTAAGGCGTCAAAGCGGCCCGAGGCACCACTGTGTCCGGCATCCATATTGGTGTCTAAAAAAAGAACATTTGAATCCGTTTTTAAATCCCTCAATTTAGCCACCCATTTGGCAGGCTCCCAATACTGAACCTGAGAATCGTGATAACCTGCAGTTACAAGCAGGTTAGGATAGCTTTTGGAGGTCACATTATCATAAGGTGAATAGGACAACATATAATCGTAATAGGTTTTCTCATTCGGATTGCCCCATTCGTCGTATTCTCCTGTAGTCAAAGGAATGGTCTCGTCGAGCATCGTGGTGACCACATCTACGAAAGGTACAGCGGCGATTACACTACGGTAAAGCTCCGCAGTTTCATTGACAACCACTCCCATCAGCAAGCCACCAGCCGATCCTCCTGCCGCATGTAAATGAGCAGCACTGGTCATTTTGGAATCGATTAAATATTTAGAAGCGTCTATAAAATCGTAAAAAGTGTTTTTCTTTTTTAATAATTTACCGTCTTCATACCACGTTCTTCCTAAATACTCTCCCCCTCTGATGTGGGCAATTCCAAAAACAAAGCCTCTGTTGAGCAAACTCAGTCGACTGCTTGAAAAACCGGGATCCATCGTGGCTCCATAGGAACCGTAGGCATAAAGGTAAAAAGGCGTGTCTTCGGAAAGGACGGTGTTTTTGTGATGCACCATAGAAATAGGAACTTTTACCCCATCTCGTGCTGTAGCCCACACTCGTGACTCTACATAGTTTTCAGGATCAAAATCACGGTCCATAACCTCCTGCTGTTTCAGCAATTCGCGTTCTTGGGTCTCCATATCAAACTCAAACATGCTTCTAGGGGTTCGTAATGAGGTATATCCAAATCGAAACTTAGTGCTGTCAAAACTGGGGTTGTATGCCCCATACAAACTGTAGGTTTCTCCATCCACAGGTAAGAAATAATCCACGCTACCCTCCCAGTTTTGGATGCGGATAGCGGTTAATCCCTTTTCTCGCTGGGTAATGACAAAATAATCTTTAAAAATTTCAAAGTCTTCCAGGAGTATATTTTCATTGTGTGGAATGAGATCTTCCCAATTGTTAAGCCCTGGATTTTCTAAAGCAACTTTTGATATTTTATAATTTTTCGCATCGTTGTGATTATTTAAAATGTAAAAGCTGTCTTTGTATTGGGCAGCGCTGTACTCCAAGCCTCTCGTTCTTGGCTGAATCACTTTAAACCGCTCTAAAGGCTTACTGGCGTCTAAAAATTGTTGTTCCGAAGTAAGGGTACTGTAGGAACTAATCATAATGTATTCATTGGATTTCGTTTCCCTCACATCTACCGAGAAGGTTTCATCCGCTTCGTGAAAAATCAGCTCATCCTGGGCCTTGGGTTCACCAATATCGTGACGGTAAATCCATTCTGACCGAAGGGTTTCTACATTTTTCTTGGTGTAAAAGAAATGCTGATTGTCTAACGCCCAAGCGGAACCTCCCGTTGTATTTTCAATCTTGGTGTCCAATACTTGGCCACTAACCAAATCTTTTACATACAAGGTGTATTTCCGTCTTGATTCTGTATCGACTCCATAAATAACCTTTGCGTTGTCAGGACTTACATTCAAGCCTACCAAACGAAAATAGTCATAGCCCTCTGCCATTACATTACAATCAAAGAGAATTTCTTCTGCAGCTGTTAAAGAATCCTTTTTTCGGGTATAAATTGGATATTGTTTCCCCTTTTCGTAGCGGGTAATGTACCAATAGTCGTTATAAAAATACGGGACTGAATTGTCCTCTTCTTTAATTCTAGCCTTTAATTCTTCAAACAAATCTTCTCGAAACGACTCCGTATCCTGGGTCATTTTTTTATAATAATCGTTTTCTCTTTCCAGGTAATCAATCACTTCAGGATTTTCACGTTCACGAAGCCAGTAGTAGGGATCAATCCGTATGTCGTCGTGAATTTTTAACTGAAAAGGACTTTTCTCAACCGTTGGAGGTTGTAGTGTGGTATCAAAATTCATAGGTACATTTTTTTTACATGCTGAAAGGAATGCTGCAAAAATCAGCAATAAGATCAATTTGGACTTGTTCATTTTAATTCAATTTGGTTAAAGTTGTTAACACATAGTCGTGTTGGCTGTCAGTATAATCACGATGGGTTACCATTCGCAACGTTCCCTTTCCAAGGCTGATGAAAAGGATTCCCTTAGCTTTTAATTTTTGGATGAAATCCGTTTCACTCTGATCTGGCATCAAGGAGAAAATTACAATATTCGTTTCAACTGGAGCTACCGATTGCACGAATTTTGAAGCCTCTAAAACTACTGAAAGTTCCTTGGCCTTTTTGTGATCTTCCGCTAGATCAGCCCGATGATGGTGTAAGGCATAGGTCGCTGCTGCTGCCAGAAATCCTGCTTGACGCATTCCGCCTCCCAACACCTTTCGTATTCTCAAGGCGTGATCAATGGCTTTTTGAGACCCCAGCAACACCGAACCTACCGGACAGCCCAAGCCCTTACTAAAACATAGCGAGAGGGTGTCAAATACAGTACCGTAGTCCTCAGGGGTTTCTTGAGTAACCTCCAAGGCATTCCAAAGACGAGCACCATCCAGATGCAAAGCCAATTGATGCTGATCACAGAGGATCTTTATTTTTTTTATTTCTGAAAAATCATATACCGCGCCACCCCCCTTATTGGTGGTATTCTCTAAACTCACCAGTCTAGTCGTGGGACTGTGATAAAATTCAGGGGGATTGATGGCGTCTTCAATTAATTCTGCTGAAATTCTACCTCGATCACCGGCTATCAATCGACAGGAGACACCTGAGTTAAAACTCACCCCTCCTCCCTCATAATGGTAAATGTGGGAATAATGATCACATATGAGTTGCTGCCCCGGTTGTGTATGAATTTTAATGGCTGTCTGATTGGTCATGGTACCCGATGGAAAAAAAAGAGCCGCTTCTTTTCCAAACAAACGAGCTACTTCCTCTTCTAGTCCATTAACTGAAGGATCTTCTTTAAATACATCGTCCCCTACTTCAGCAGACAACATGGCATCCAGCATGCCTTGAGAGGGCTTAGTAACAGTATCGCTAATTAAATTTACTACCATAGCATTTATTCATCGCAAGAAAACGACCCGATGGGAGAACCGTCGGGCAATCGCTTGGATACGGGCGGTACAAAATCCTTAGGATTGTCAAAATAGGCGTCGATCTCTTTGCGGTATACCTCTGCAAACCCAACTTCGTCTTGGCCGGCAAGCCATTGATCCAATCCAACCAATTCCTCATGAACCAGTGCTTTTACAATGGTATTCGCTTCAGGGTGCTGACCCAAATGCATGAGTTGTTTGAGCAAGTTGGCTTTTACTATATCGCTCAATTGCTGTTCATGAGCCTCGCGATACCTGGCCTTGAATAAGGCAGTGGATAATTCCGCTAAGGTCTCTTTTAACCCTAGTTGATTGGTGTCAAATCCGTATTGGGCAACCAAACGATTGGCGCGTTCAGGATGAAGCAACATGCCCAGCAAGGCATTGCTCAAACTGTTGGCAATACCTAAATAATCAAAGGCTACACCACTTTGAGATAGGAAATTTTCTCGTGTTCTGGGATTGGAAAAAGATCGGGGGGGCAATAACGCTCTCAGATGCTCAGGAATTTTTAAAGCATCGGGCAACAGCGTTTGAGTAAAAGCTTTAAGTGAATTGCGCTGATGGGTGGCTTCTACAACTGTGGTTAGGTATTCCACAGGACTTTTTACTCCATAATCGTAATCCACCCCTCCTACTAGTTTCACAACCGCCTCGACTTGATAGCGATGCAATAAGTACATAGGGACCATACGGTCCTCCAAACTGCTGTAAGGCTCTCCTTCACGAAGGTGATCTAACGACATTTGCCCTAAAGCCAAGGTTCGGATTTGCATTAGCTTAGCCAATTCCTCATAAGCTACGCTACCATTATCCCAAAGATGCGCAAGAGGATGTGCCCCTCCTAGGGGTCGAGCGTCTTGATCGCTGATGAATCGATGACCTGCCGCAGCACTTTTTTCAAGTAACTGATTCAGTGCCTGAGTCTCATCCTTCCCGTCGGGGAAATCACTATAGGCATAAGCCACACTTACTTTATCCCAAGAACCAATTCCCGTTTCATAGGCTTTTGAATAATCAATCGCTCCGTCAGTAATTTCAAGATAAGGATGCGGATAGTCCATTACAGAAGACCGCGATTTAGCGCTGGCGGCAAAATTATGTGCAAAACCTAAGGTATGCCCAATTTCATGGGCTGAAAGTTGGCGTATTCTTGCCAACGCAAGTGCTAACGCTTGCTCACTTTTATCATTGTCTTGTGCAAAAGGAGCCTCAGTTAGGCCTAGGGCAATCATAAAATCTTGTCGTATCCGAAGGCTTCCCAAACTGACATGGCCTTTTATTATTTCCCCAGTTCTGGGATCCGCAACACTGGAACCGTAACTCCAACCTCGAGTGGACCGGTGTATCCATTGAATTACATTGTAACGAACATCTAAGGGATCTGCATCATCAGGCAGTATTTTTACTTGAAAGGCATCTTTAAATCCGATGCTCTCAAATGCCTGATTCCACCATGCACCCCCTTCTAATAAAGCCGAACGAACGGGTTCTGGCGTTCCGTTGTCTAAATAGTAAATGATGGGTTCTACTGCTTCTGAAATGGCAGCCGATGGATCCTTCTTTTCCAATCTGTGTCGATAAATCACTTGTTTTTTGGTAGAAGTGCTTACCGGAGTAGTATAATCGTAATAGGTCAATGCATTGACTCCAGACCGGGGGTCAAAAGCTCGAGGCGTGTAGTTGTGGTCGGGTAACGCAACAAATGAATGGTGTTGATGTACAGTAACTGCATCTGGGGTGGGTGTCACGGCGCGCAACATCGAACCGGTACTTTCTCCCGTAAAGGTGAGCAACATATCCAATTCAATATTGTTCGGAAATGCTCTGGTGCGATCAAGATAGACGGCCGAACGGCTTTTGTCAATTTTATAATTTCCTTCTTTGCGCTGTTTGAGTCGTTTGGAGACTCCATGCGCATCCTCTAGCAAAAAGGGGGTTAAATCAATTAAATAAGCATCCTCCATGGTTTCCACTATGGGAAATCCATACAACACGGATTTGGCGAAAGCCTCTTTAATTGAACGCTGCTCCAAAGGGTTGTCGGAAGTGGAACGGTAACGCAGATTGGGCTGGATAAGCAAAAGTTTATTTCCTGCTTTAGAAAAAGAAACAATACGTTCATTTCCCAACTGTCCGCGATCCAAACCGATATCATTGTTTCCTATCCCTTGACTGAGGCTGTTGACGTATAAAAATTCTTGCTGGTTTTTCGGTACTTTAAGGTAAACCTTATCACTGGCTTCGTGATAATAAAAATCAAAAAAGCCCTGGTACGGAATCGATTGCGCCACTAAGGAACTTTTTTGAGGTTGGCTATTTTTGCTTTTTTTGGATTGAGCCTGAACGCTAATAGCCATCAACATCAAACCCATCATCAGACTGTAAAACCGAATCATATTAGTATGTATTAGTTAAGCTAAAACTACTAAAAACTATTGAGACCATTTTTAGACTTGATTTAAATTTATCAACGGGTTTGACAGCGATTTATTTTTTGGAGGAATGCGTAGCAAAAGCGTTTAATTCTTCTATTTTTGTGCAAACAATTACAATGATCAGTAACGAGCAGTATAAGGATTTAATGGAACGCCTGGGTGCCTTAAGGCGGTATCTTTGACATAGATGCGAAACAAATCGAAATCCAGAATCAAGAAGAAAAAACACTAGCTCCTAATTTTTGGGACGACCCTAAAAAAGCAGAAGGGCACATGAAGCAACTGCGAAGTCTTAAAACATGGGTTACCGATTATGAATTCATCAAACAAGGGGTTGAGGATTTAGAAGTTTTAATGGAATTTGAAAAAAGTGGGGATGCGTCTTCGGAAGAAGTAAGTGCGCATCACCAAACAGTTTTGAATCGCTTGGAAGACGTTGAATTTCGCAACATGTTATCCGATGAAGGAGACGATCTAAGTGCGGTACTTCAGATCACAGCAGGTGCTGGGGGAACCGAAAGTTGCGATTGGGCCTCCATGTTGATGCGGATGTATTTGATGTGGGGCGAAAAACAAGGTTTTAAAATTAAAGAACTAAACCATCAAGCAGGAGATGTTGCTGGAGTCAAAACTGTAACCCTAGAAATCGAAGGGACCTACGCTTTTGGTTGGTTGAAAGGAGAAAATGGGGTGCATCGACTGGTTCGTATTTCTCCTTTTGATAGTAATGCTAAAAGGCATACCTCGTTTGCTTCAGTTTATGTTTACCCCTTAGTCGATGAAAGCATCGAAATCGAAATCAATCCCTCAGATTACACTTGGGAAACCATGCGTGCTAGTGGTGCCGGAGGACAAAACGTAAACAAAGTAGAGACCGCTGTTCGGTTGAGACACCATCCTACAGGCATCATTATCGAAAATTCGGAGACCCGTTCTCAACTTGAAAACAAAAATAAAGCAATGCAATTGCTCCGCTCCCAATTGTACGAAATAGAATTGCAAAAGAAAATGGCGGCCCGCGATGAAATTGAAGCATCAAAAAAGAAAATAGAATGGGGTTCACAAATCAGAAATTATGTGATGCACCCTTATAAACTGGTCAAAGATGTGCGTTCGCAACACGAAATGACCGATGTGGATGCGGTGATGAACGGTCATATTGACCCTTTTTTAAAGGCCTATCTGATGTCGGTGGGTCAAGAAACCAAAGAAGAATTATAATATTTAGAAAGATGAACATAAAGAACATCATTTTTGACTTGGGTGGCGTATTAATCGATTGGAATCCAGAATACGTTTATCTGGATGTTTTTGAAGGAGATCGAAAAAAAATGCAATGGTTTTTTGATGAAATCTGCACCTTCGATTGGAATGAAAATCAGGATGCCGGCTACCCCCTAGCCCAAGCTACTGAAGATCGGATCAAATTATTTCCCCAATACGAAGCATGGATACTAATGTTTTATGGACGCTGGGAAGAAATGCTGGGGGGACCAATAGAAGCTACGGTGGCACTTTTAAAAAAGCTAGTGGATGATCCCAACTACAAGGTGGTGGCTTTAACCAATTGGAGTGCCGAGACTTTTCCTGTCGCACTTCAGAAATTTCCCTTTTTACACTGGTTTGAAGGAATTGTGGTTTCGGGTACAGAAAAAACACGCAAACCCTTTGCGGATATCTATACCCTAACCTTAGATCGGTACCGTTTGGAACCCCAAGCATCACTTTTTATCGATGACAATAAACGCAATATAGAAGCCGCCCAAGCGCTGGGAATACAAACCATACATTTTAAAAATCCTGAGCAACTCGCTTCAGACTTGAGCAGTCTTGGAATTACACTATAAAAAAGTTTGAAGGCTCCAACTTTGCAAATTGATCGGGTTGGACTGGAAGAGATTGAGCTACTTTTTCAGCTTACTGTCAATACTTTTACAGAAACATTCGAAAAACAAAATTCGATTGCTAATCTTCAACTGTATATCAAAGAACAACTCAATCCAAAGCAGCTTCTGACAGAACTTAAAAATCCAGACAGTTTTTTTTACTTTGCTCGGCACAAGGAGGAAATTGTAGGCTATTTAAAGTTAAATTTTAACCAAGCCCAAAATGAAGCTGTATTAGAGGGGAAAGCCTTTGAAATAGAACGCATTTATATACGACAGACCCATCAACGAAAAGGATGGGGAAGTCAGCTGTTTAACAAGGCGATTGAATTAGGAAAAGAAAAAGGTTATACCCAACTTTGGCTTGGGGTATGGGAACACAATGAAAAGGCTCTAGCTTTTTACAAAAGAAAAGGAGGTTTGCCCTTTAGCTCTCATTTATTCCAACTGGGTGAAGATCCTCAAAAGGATATTTTAATGCAGTTTAATATTTAAACTAAAAAGGAGCATCCTCATCGTCATCCATTCCTCCGAAAACATCGTCTGGCTCCTGCAGGCTGCTGTTTGGTATCACATTGTCGTTGGGATTCATTTTTGACTGAAATTCAAAAGGAGAATCAAAACTGTCTAAATCTTCAAATTTTCCTAAATGCCCGATAAACTTTAAGCGGATATTGTCCAAGCCCCCATTCCTGTGTTTGGCAACTATAAATTCGGCTTGTCCTTGAGAAGGAGTACGCTCTTCGTCATCCCATTCGTCTATATTGTAGTATTCGGGTCGGTAGATAAAGGAAACGATGTCCGCATCTTGTTCAATTGCCCCGGATTCACGTAAGTCAGAAAGCATCGGTCTTTTGGTGCCCCCTCGTGTTTCAACGGCCCTCGAAAGCTGTGAAAGTGCTATTACAGGAATGTCCAATTCTTTAGCCAAGGCTTTTAAGTTTCTTGAAATTGTTGAAATTTCCTGTTCTCTATTTCCGGTTTTATTGGAGGTGCCCGCAGTCATCAACTGAAGGTAATCTACTACGATCAATTTAATCCCGTATTGGGAAGCAAGGCGTCGGGCTTTGGCTCGTAAATCAAATATGGACAAAGAGGGGGTATCGTCAATATACAAAGGTGCTTTTTCCAAATCCGTAACCTTTACGTTGAGCTGTTGCCATTCATGGTCCTCCAGCTTACCTGTACGTAACTTTTCAGAAGACAGGCCGGTTTCAGAAGAGATCAGTCGGGTGATTAACTGAATGGATGACATTTCTAAGGAAAAGAAGGCTACTGGAATCTGTTTGGTTACCGCAATATTTCGAGCCATGGAAAGCGTCAATGCCGTTTTACCCATACCCGGACGTGCTGCAATGATGATTAAATCACTGGGCTGCCATCCGGAGGTCAGTTTATCTAATTTTTCAAACCCGGTACTCACCCCACTGAGTCCATCGCGTTTTGAGATTTCTTCAATTTTCTTTTTGGCCTCTAAAACTAAATTTTGTGCAGACTCTGAAGACTTCTTGATATTGCCTTGAGTCACATCATATAGTTTAGATTCCGCTTCGTCCAACAAATCAAAAACATCGGTTGACTCCTTGTAGGCACTTTCAATAATTTCATTTGAAATTTTAATCAAACTCCGCTGAATGAACTTTTGTAAAATAATGCGAGCATGAAACTCAATATGTGCAGATGAAGCAACACGTTGAGAAAGCTGAACAAGATAAAACTCCCCACCTACACTCTCTAATTTTCCTTTCTTTCTAAGTTCAGAAGAAACAGTCAATAAATCAATGGGCTGAGAATCTTGAAAAAGCTGAAAAATTGCCTCAAAAATTGTTTGATGCGCCGCTTTGTAAAACGCTTCGGGTTGAATCAAATCAATGACTTCATCCACCCCCTTTTTATCGATCAACATGGCGCCTAAAACGGCTTCTTCTAGCTCAAGTGCCTGAGGAGGAATTTTACCTTGTTGGAGGCTAATTACTGTAGGATTGGAAGTTTTTAAAAACTCTCTTGACTGCTTATTTTCCATGGGCCTAAATTAAGCGCTTTAGGGAGAAAAGCAAGTTCCTAAAGGGGTTGAATCTTCTAAAAGTATAAAGAAAACTTTGTTTATAAGTAGGGTGAAAATGTTAACATCCTATAAAAACCCTACCCCTGATAATTTCCCATCGCAATGAATTTATCACGGCGTTGTTCAATTCTTTTTTCGGGTGTTATTTTGCTCAATTGAGTGAAGGCGGCAAGCAGCTCTTTACGTACCGTTTTAAACGTTTCTTCTTGATCGTAATGGGCCCCTCCCAATGGCTCTTTGATGATTTTGTCAATGAGTTTTAACTTGAGCATGTCTTTAGAGGTCAACTTTAACGCTTCTGCAGCGGTTTCTTTTTGATCCCAACTTCTCCACAGAATGGAAGAGCAAGATTCGGGTGAGATGACGGAATACCAGGTGTTTTCTAACATAAAAATTTGATCCCCTACTCCTATTCCTAGTGCCCCTCCGGAGGCCCCTTCCCCTATGATGACTACAATGATAGGAACGGAAAGGGACATCATTTCAAATATGTTACGCGCGATCGCTTCTCCTTGGCCGCGTTCTTCTGCTTCCAAGCCAGGAAAGGCTCCCGGAGTGTCAATGAACGTTACGATGGGTATGCCAAATTTATCTGCAGACTTCATCAATCGCAAGGCTTTGCGATAGCCTTCTGGATTGGCCATCCCAAAATTTCGGTATTGTCTTGTTTTGGTATTGTATCCTTTTTGCGTACCGATAAACATAAAGGATTGCTCCTCGATTTTTCCAAGCCCCCCAATCATGGCTTTGTCGTCCAAGACGTTGCGATCGCCATGAAGCTCAAGAAACGAATCGCCACAGAGCGCTCTGATATAATCTAAAGTAAAAGGTCTGGAAGGATGTCTCGAGAGCTGAACACGCTGCCAAGCAGTTAAATTGCCGTAAATCTCTTTTTTGGTTTCTTTTAATTTTTTTTGAATTTGTTCACAGGTCTCGGTAACGTCAATATCGCTTTCGTCTCCGATAAGTTTACATTTATCGAGCTGTTCGTTTAATTCCTTTATAGGTAATTCAAATTCTAAATATTCCATAAACTTAATATTAAAACAAAAGTATAAATTCTTTGGAATTGGGTTTCAACTATGCAATTTGTTTTTGACGTTTGTAGATTCCATTGAGCAAAATGGCTCCGAGCACAATGGCAAACCCTAGGTAAAACCTAAAGCTCATCAATTCATCTTCACCCCATATCGCAAGTGAGAGTGCAATGCCGTATACGGGCTCTAAATTGATGATCATCATTACCGTAAAAGGAGAAAGATGTTTCATCACCTTAATGGAAATATTAAAGGCATAAGAAGTACACAACCAAGCGATCAATAGAATCCATAACCCATCCCATTGCTGTAATTCAAACGACTCTAAATTGTAGGTTGAGGATAAGGAAACATAAAGCAACCCGACTACAGCTCCTACGGCCAATTCGTAAAACGAAAGGGTGATGGCTTTTGCAGTTTTGACTAATTCAGTATTTAAAATGGTAAATAAGGAGGAGAGCACTGCAGATATCAGAGCGATACCCATGCCGTAGAGGTGTTCATACTCTGCTTCAAAAATCAACCCTACACCAAAGGCGATAAGCCCACCAAAGAGCAATTCGTATCCTAAAACCCTTCGTCTTGTAACTAAGGGTTCTAGCATGGCGGTTAAGAATGCACCTGTAGCCATCATACTTAAGGTCAGAGAAACACCCGCAACTTTAATTGCATGAAAGAAGGTCACCCAATGGACGCCAATAATGAGTCCCCCCAACAGTACTTTTACCCAAAGCGACCGATGGAGTTTAAAATTATCCCGTTGAAAAAAAGTAAAATACCCTGCTAAACCCAAGGCAGCAAGTCCCATACGGTACACGACTAATGGAATGGCATCCAACGAACACAAAGCGCCCAAAATGGAGGAAAAACCAAAAATAAATACAATAAAATGGTATTGGAGCAGACTTTTTGTTCTAACGTCTTGCATGGCGAAGTAAAAAGAAGGCAAGGGTTCCAAAAATAGCAAGGGGCAACCAAGCCGCTAAAAAGGGTGAAAAGTTTGATTTACTAACAAAAACGCCAAATATTTTATCGAAGAAAATAAAAAGAAAGCCAAGGGAAATCCCAAAAGCAAGATTTACACCCATCCCTCCCCTACGCTTAAAAGAGGCTACCGCCACTGCAATTAGGGTAAGAATGAATGCGGATACGGGAATACTCCAGCGTTTGTGACGAACCAATAGATGGTTGTTTATCAAATTAGAGCCCCTTTCTTTTTCGTCTTCTATGAATTGATTTAACTCACCATAGGTCAAAGTCTCTGCGATGTAATTAACAGGTGCTAAATCGTTGATTTCAAAATCAAAAATGGTGTCTTTTCTGGAAGTGGTTTCGTAGCGTTCTTGATCTCCCTCAAATATACGTTTGCTGTAATTTGACAATCGGAAAGCAGAATCTCTATCAATCCAGCGGATACGCTCTGCATGAATTTTAAATTCTAATTGGTTTCCATTAAAATGCTCGAGCGTAAAATTGGTGGCACGTTTTCGCAAAGGGTCGTAATTGTTTACATAAATGAATTCATTATCATTGATTTGCATATAGACCTGATTGGTATTCCGTGCTTCTTTTTTTACTAGATACTTGTATCGAAAATCATTGAAACCCAGGTTGGATTTTGGCACGATGTACATGCCTGCAAAAAAAGCGAATGATGCGATACAAGTAGCAGCGACCAAAAATGGCTTGAGATAGCGAAAGAACGAAATGCCAGAGCTTAAGATGGCAATTACTTCGGTATTGTTTGCCAATTTTGAAGTAAACCAAATCACGGATAAAAACAAGAATATTGGAAAAAGGAGGTTGGCAAAATACCAAGTAAAGTCTATGTAGTACTCCATGATAACGCCAAGGGGTATTTCTTCCTCCTTAAACTTATCGATTTTTTCCGCTACATCCACCATAATACCAATCGGGATAAATAGTAACAGCATCACTAAAAAAGTACCGATGTAGCGTTTGATAATATAAAAATCAATGAGTTTCATACTATAATCTTGGTTGCATTTGACGTACCATTTTGGTTTTCCAAGCGGTAAATGTTCCCGCTAAGATATGTTTTCTAGCTTCACGTACCAACCAAAGATAAAAACTGAGATTGTGCAAGCTTGCAATTTGTTTTCCTAGCATTTCATTGACGGTAAACAGATGCCTGAGGTAGGCTTTACTGTAGTCTAAATCTGCAAAGCAGTATCCTGCCGGGTCAATGGGAGAAAAATCGTTTTCCCATTTTTTATTTTTAATGTTGATGGTGCCTTCCGCGGTAAACAGCATTCCGTTTCGGGCGTTACGTGTGGGCAATACACAATCGAACATATCCACACCCAAGGCGATATTTTCTAAAAGATTGATTGGCGTGCCTACTCCCATCAGATAGCGAGGCTTCTCTACGGGTAAAATGGCACATACTTCATCTGTCATGGCATACATTTCCTCTGCAGGCTCTCCTACTGAAAGTCCCCCTATGGCATTCGCTGGAGCCTCAATAGAGGCAATAAAATCAGCAGACGCTTTTCTTAAATCAGCATATACACTTCCTTGAACAATAGGAACTAAAGTTTGTGAATAGTCGTACAGCTTGGGAAGCGCCTGATCTGCCTCCACGCATCGCTTTAACCAACGGTGGGTGCGTTCCATAGAGTTTTTTGCATAGGCATATTCACACGGGTAAGGGGTGCACTCATCAAAAGCCATGATAATGTCAGCTCCTATGGCTCGCTGAATTTCAATCGCGCGTTCTGGAGTAAAAACATGATAGGAACCGTCAATATGCGATTTAAACTTTACTCCTTCTTCTTTAATTTTTCTATTGGCTGAAAGTGAATACACTTGATAGCCTCCGGAGTCCGTAAGTATGGGTTTGTCCCAGCCCATGAAAGCATGCAAGCCCCCTGCCTGTTTGAGCAACTCGGTTCCTGGACGCAAATACAAATGGTAGGTATTACCTAAGATGATATCGGGGTTGATATCGTTTCTTAATTCGCGCTGATGAATTCCTTTTACCGTCGCTGAAGTTCCCACAGGCATAAAGATTGGAGTCTCAATTAACCCGTGATCCGTATGGACTATACCTGCTCTTGCTTTCGAATTTTGATCGGTAGTTTTAAGTTCAAATTTCATTGGGTTCAAAGATACTATTCTGCAAGAATAAACCGGGCTGTTTTTAATTGTTAATTAAGTTCTGTAAAATCCCTTTTGATAAGGCAATAAGAAAGGTTACTTTTGCCAAAAATTTAATTTGATGACGGACATTACTTCCCTAGAAAACACAACCCTTCAAATTCGCAGAGATATATTGCGAATGGTCCACAAGGTAAACTCAGGCCATCCTGGGGGATCCTTAGGTTGTACCGAATTTTTTGTTGCCCTTTATTTTGAGGTAATGGAGCACCATGCAGACTTTAGCATGGAGGGTAAGGATGAAGATTTATTTTTCTTATCCAACGGACATATCTCCCCTGTTTTTTACAGCACCCTAGCGCGTAGTGGGTATTTTCCAGTGGAAGAGTTAAATACCTTTAGATTAATTGACTCCCGTCTTCAAGGGCACCCCACCACACACGAGGGACTCCCGGGTGTTCGTGTTGCTTCAGGATCTTTAGGTCAAGGACTGTCCGTAGCGATAGGTGCAGCCCTTTCAAAAAAATTAACTAACGACTCCAAAACGGTCTTTGTACTGATGGGTGATGGCGAACTTCAAGAAGGACAAAACTGGGAAGCCATCATGTATGCAGCTGCCAAAGGAGTTGACAATCTCATTGCCACGGTCGATTTAAACGGAAAACAAATTGACGGTACAACAGAAGAAGTTCTCAGCTTAGGGAATGTGCGAAATAAATTTGAAGCTTTTGGTTGGGAGGTATTGGAACTTTCCGAAGGAAATTCACTTCCCCATATCATAGCTGCACTCAACGAGGCCAAGACTAAATTAGGCAAACAAAAGCCTGTAGTCATCCTCATGCAAACCGAAATGGGCAATGGAGTAAGTTATATGATGCATACCCACGCTTGGCACGGAAAGGCACCCAACGATGAACAATTGGCAATTGCCCTATCAGAAAATAAAGAAACACTAGGAGACTACTAAAACAGTAAGATGACAACATATATAAATCAAGGAAGTAATGATACCCGTTCGGGTTTTGGAGACGGTTTAACCGAATTAGGAAGAACCCGTCCCGATGTAGTAGCGCTATGTGCAGACCTTATCGGATCATTAAAAATGCAAACCTTTATAGACGAAAACCCTGAGCGTTTCTTTCAAATCGGTATTGCTGAAGCCAATATGATGGGAATAGCAGCAGGTTTAGCCATTGGAGGAAAAATTCCTTATACGGGAACCTTTGCTAACTTTTCAACCGGAAGAGTTTACGATCAAATCCGACAATCTATTGCGTATTCCAATAAAAATGTAAAAATATGTGCTTCGCATGCTGGAGTAACCTTAGGAGAAGACGGGGCAACCCATCAAATACTGGAAGATATCGGTTTGATGAAAATGCTCCCAGGCATGACTGTGATTAACCCTTGTGATTACAACCAAACCAAAGCAGCTACCATTGCTATTGCTGACTACGAAGGTCCGGTTTACTTGCGTTTTGGTAGACCCAAAGTACCAAACTTTACGACCGAAGCGCTTGGATTTGAAATTGGAAAGGGCATTCTGCTTCAAGAAGGGACCGATGTTAGCCTAGTGGCAACGGGTCATTTGGTTTGGGAAGCTCTGGAAGCCGCAAAAGCGCTGGCTGCCGAAGGCATTTATGCAGAAGTGATTAACATTCACACCATCAAACCCCTGGATTCAGACATAATTTTAAAGTCGGTTAGAAAAACAGGCTGTATAGTTACCGCAGAAGAACATAATTACCTGGGGGGTATGGGAGAAAGTATCGCCGGTATGCTCTCAAGGGTGCACCCTACTCCATTGGATTTTGTCGCTACAGAAGATTGTTTCGGAGAGTCTGGAACCCCTGCACAACTGATGGATAAATACGGACTAAATCAAAAAGCAATCGTCCAAAAAGCAAAGAAAGTACTGAAGCGAAAGTAAAAATTACGTTAGTCTGCGTCTAAATAATCGGGGATGCCGTCTTCATCCGTATCGTCCGGTACGCCATCGCCATCGTTATCGTATTCCGCTGAACTTAGTATTCCGTCACCATCGTGATCCGTCTGTTTAACCCCGTAAAGATCAACCTTGAAGATGAGAGGAGAATAAGAAGGGATTGATCCTGAGGCACGGTTAAAGTATCCTAAACCCGAAGAGAAGAAAAGTGCGCCTTGGCCGTATCCAAAAAAATCAACCGTGTTGTCTTCATTTACGGTAAAATCTCCTGATTTAAATTTGGTTGCACCTTCTTTAAATCCACGAACTACCGAAGTTAGATCGAACCATACGGGAGTATTTGAAAAATCAAATACCGTACCGTCCATCAATACCCCTTCATAGGAGAGGTAAGTTGAATCTACCTTAGTGGGATGAGAACCCACGCCCTCACGTGCCACAAGGTAGTATAGGCTGTGGTCGATGTAATCCCCGTCCGACGTAAGCACACGAATCACTTCTTTTTTTACTTGATTGATCAAAGGGGTTTTGGATGCATTTTCATTTTGAATCGTATCAAAAACAATGGCTCCTTCAAAATCGGGATCTGAAAAGTCAATATAGTTGTAAAAATGAGACCTCAGATAGTCTTCAAGGCTTTGATCGTCAGCAATGGATTGTTCTTGTACGTCTCTAAGAGGCTCAACTGTATCTTCCTTTTTACAGCTTGTAAAAAAAACTAAAAAGAGTAAAATGGGGACTAAAATATTTTTCAAGATCGTTTGTTTTTGGCGTTGCAAGATACAATTTTCCTTTATTTTTGTTTGAAATCTTAACTAACTTTTACAGGTGCGAATTGATCTATATCTATGGTGTGTACGGATTTTTAAATCCAGAAATATTGCCTCTAATGCATGTAAAAAAGGACAGGTGATGGTAAACGGGCAAACGGTAAAACCCTCCCGTGAAATTCTCCCTTTAGATCAAATCAAAGTGCGCAAAGATCAGTTGTGGCGAAATCTCGAAGTCGTTGCGCTTCCCAAAAGCCGAGTGGGCGCAAAACTTGTAGCTTTGTATTGTGTTGAACGAATTGACGCTTTAGACCTTGAGCGCCATGAATTACAACAACTGACTAATCAAGCAAAAAGAGACCAAGGTACAGGACGTCCTACCAAAAAAGAACGCCGAGATCTGGATGACTTAATCGAAGAGGAACCCCATGAAGATTAATCTAAAAATGTAACTTTACCCCATGGTCGTAAAAGGAGATAAAATAAAAACAGCCGCTCAGCTGCAATCCAGTATCAGGAGAATTGCCTACCAAATTTACGAAAACAACCTCGACGAGAAAGAACTCATCCTGGCCGGTATCGGACCTAGAGGGAGTCGTCTGGCGCAACGTTTTGGAAAAGCATTGGAAGGATTTAGTACGCTTAAAATTAGCTACGGTTTAATTAGCATCAACAAAGCGCACCCCATCGATGGAGTAAGTTGTGATCTTCCGCTGGAGGCTTTCCAAGACAAATCAATCGTAGTAGTAGATGATGTACTCAACACAGGCAGTACACTGCTCTATGCTGTACAGTTTTTTCTTCAAATTCCCGTAAAGCAAATTAAAACGGCGGTGATTGTCAATAGAAACCACAAAAGGTTTCCGATTAAAGCGGATTTTAAAGGTATTTCTTTATCCACCTCTGTAAACGAACACGTCAGTGTGGTTCTTGAAGGGGATGAAAGCGGAATTTATTTACGATAAAATGCTTTTGATTTCTGTGACCAGTTCGGCTACAGTTTTATGGTCGGTACTGATCTGATGGGTTGCTTTTTGATAAAACGGATTGCGTTCAAACAGATGTTTTCCTATAAATTCTTTGATTTCTTCCAAATGGGTTAAATGCGCGATCATGGGTCGGGTTGCTTTTTCCTCAAAAAGACGCTGACTTAAGGTGTTGATGTTTGCATTCAGGTAAAAGCTCTTGGCGCTTTTTTGTTGCAAAATAAACTCCATATTGTCGTAATAGCAGGGAGTCCCACCTCCAAGTGATAGAACCATCGGCTCTGGCAACTCCAAAAGCTGTTCCAGACACTTGCGCTCAAGTTGCCTAAAGTAAAGTTCTCCTTTGGATTCAAAAATTTTTGAAATAACGGTTCCTTCCGCTGATTCGATAGCGTCATCTAGGTCAATAAATTGAATTCCAAGTGCTTCACTAAGTTTTGAGCCGATTACACTTTTACCACTACCCATGTATCCAATAAGGATAATTTTAGTTGAATTCATTATTTTATTTACTAGGGGCAAATTTATAGTAATTCAAGGGGATAAATACATATTTGATAATTATATTTGCACCCTCAAAAGATTCGGTAGCTCAGTTGGTAGAGCATCTCCCTTTTAAGGAGAGGGTCCTGGGTTCGAGCCCCAGCCGAATCACTGAAAGACTTGGTAGCTCAGTTGGTAGAGCATCTCCCTTTTAAGGAGAGGGTCCTGGGTTCGAGCCCCAGCCAAGTCACTTTTCAGCGCACGTGGCGGAATTGGTAGACGCGCTAGCTTGAGGGGCTAGTGGGAGTATTCCCGTGGAAGTTCGAGTCTTCTCGTGCGCACACCTTTACAATTAAAATTTTACTATATTTGTTTAAGCTTTTAATGATATAGGATAGATGAAAAGGATAAAAAGCACTTTCAGCATAAAGAATTTAGAGAACCTCTCTGGGATTAAAGCCCATACCTTACGTATATGGGAAAAACGATACAACCTACTAGAACCTGAACGAACCGACACCAATATTCGTCGTTACAGCTTAGACAGTTTAAAGCGTTTGTTGAATGTTACCCTACTCTACAATCACGGTTTTAAAATCTCTAAAATTGCCAGTCTTAACGAAGAAGAAATTCCTGAACTGGTTCGCAGTATTGCATTAAAATCGAACTCTGAGCAAGTAGCTATCAATGCCTTTAAGCTCTCCATGATCAACTTTAACTACGATCTCTTCGACACCAATTACAATGAAATTCTTCAGCACCACGACTTCCAATACGTTTTTCTGAATGTATTCATGCCTTTGATGCGTGAACTTGGTATTTTATGGCAAACGGGGGCGATCTCGCCCTCACACGAGCATTTTATCACCAATTTAATCAAGCAAAAAATTCATCTTCAAACCGAGCTGCTTCAAAGAAAAAAGCCGAAAAGAGGCGAACATCCTCTATTTGTCATCTTTTTGCCTGAAAACGAAATTCACGAATTGGGCGTGTTGTACCTCAATTACCTTATACTTAACAGTGGGTTTAGAACCATTTTTCTAGGTCAGTCCCTTCAAACTACGAGCCTAGAAACACTCTACAGCTACAATACTAAATTTTATTTTGTTACCTACCTAACGGTAGAACCCAACAAAGATGAAATCATGCCTTTCATTTCCCAATTCCATGAAAACCTCCTGAAAGACAGGGATTCTAAACTGCTCATTTTCGGTCCGCAGCAAATTGAAATTGATATCGACAAACTTCCAGGGCAGGTAGAATTGTTCAGATCTGTAGAATCCTTTATTGCAAAATACCTCGAAGAAAAAGTATTTGTTTAATATTTCTGCTTAGAGTTAGAACATTTTTGTAATTTTAATATTTACTATTGACTATTATAAATTGCAATGAAAAAGTTATTTGACCATGTTAGTGGAGAATGTAGCAAAATCGTTACCCAAACGTACAGCACCTCTTTCTCTCTGGCTACAAAAATGTTACACCCTTCTATTCGTCCCCATATTTACAACATTTATGGTTTTGTCCGTTTTGCGGATGAAATCGTGGACAGCTTTCATCAGTATCCCAAAGAAGAACTTCTCGACCGTTTTGAAAAAGAATTATACCTAAGCCTGGATCAAGGGATTAGCCTCAACCCCATCCTCAATTCATTTCAACACACTGTAAATACCTATTCTATAGATCGTGAATTGATCGCAGCTTTTATGAAAAGTATGCGTTGGGATTTGGATAAAAAAGTATACGATACCGAAGAAGATTACAAGGCCTATATCTACGGCTCTGCAGATGTAGTCGGATTGATGTGTTTAAAGGTATTTGTAAAAGGAAACGAAGAACAATACAACACGCTCAAGCCTTCAGCTATGGCTTTGGGATCGGCCTTTCAAAAGGTTAATTTCTTGCGAGATTTAAAAGATGACTTTCAGGGATTAAATAGAACCTATTTTCCAAGTGTTAATTTCAATCAATTTGATGAAAGTTCTAAGTCTTCCATCATCGCTGAAATTGAAAGGGATTTTGAACACGCACTAACTGGTATTTTTAAACTTCCCATGGAAGCTCAATTTGGTGTATATACCGCCTACAAATACTACTCAAAACTGCTTAAAAAATTAAAAAACACTCCCTCTACCCACATTCAAAACGCTAGAATAAGGGTTCCTAACTATCAGAAAATGAGTGTATTTGCTAGTAGTTATTTAAAATATAGGTTTAACTTACTTTAATCTGAATTACAATGACCCTATTGTGGATCTTTACCCTGCTTCTTACCTTTTGCTTTATGGAATTTATGGCCTGGTTTTCGCATAAATACATCATGCACGGCTTTCTCTGGTCTTTACATAAAGACCACCACATCAAAGACCACGATTCGTGGTTTGAACGCAATGACTTGTTTTTTATTTTTTACGCTTTAGTCAGCTCTGGATTTGTTATTCTTTGGGGAGAAGCTAATTTTTGGGCAGGACTACCCATTGCAGCAGGAATTTTTCTTTATGGTTTGACCTATTTTTTAGTTCACGATGTTTTCATCCATCAACGGTTCAAACTGTTTAGAAATGCCAACAATAAATACGCAAGGGGCATTCGAAGAGCCCATAAAATTCACCATAAAAACATACACAAAGAACAAGGCGAATGCTTTGGTATGTTATGGGTTCCCCTAAAGTATTTTAAATAAGAACGCGTCTAGAGCTTTTGCCAGTTATTGGTGAACTCGCAATTCCGTTTGGCTTTATTCAAATAGATGTAGGTGCTTTCTATCTTATCCTGCATCCATTCTTGGATCGTGTTCAATTGTTTTTCCTTTAGTGCCAAGGCTTTAATTTTTACATAATCTGTAGAAAAATCTGCTTTGTGCTCGTCAAAACGATTGCTAACCTTAAGTATTTTATACTTTTTTAAACCTGAACGATCCTCTTCCACAAGGGGAGCAGAAATTTCATTGTCCTCTAGATTTCGTATCTGACTGTACAATACGGGGTCGAGGTTGGTCAGCTCAAAACGGGTGTCTCCGGTCTGCGGATTGATCAGCACCCCCCCGTTGAATTTTGTTTCTTTTTCGTCCGAAAATTCCAAAGCAGCATCTTTAAAGGAAATTTCATTGTCTCTAATTCGTTTACTGAGGGTGTCGAGTTTCTTTTTTGCCTCAGCAAGCTGGGCCGGTTCAATTTTAGGAGTCAATAGAATATGACGCACGTCCACCTCTTGTCCGCGTATTTTGTCTACCGTGAGTATATGCCACCCAAAATCGGTTTTAAAAGGTTCAGAAATTTCCCCCTCTTCCAAACTAAAAGCTTCGTCTCGAAATTCTTTTACCATTTGAGGACGCTTTCTGTTCAGTGTATACTTTCCTCCTGTAGCTCGTGATCCTGGATCTTGAGAATACAAAATGGCCTTAGAAGCAAAACTGGAGCCTCGTTCCAATACATCTTCACGGAAGGTGCGCAGTTGATTGATAATTCGGTCTTGTTCCGCTTCACTCACCTCAGGTTCGATTACAATTTGAGAAATCTCCAATTCGGTTCCAAACGTTGGCAAATCAATTTCGGGAATGGATTCAAAAAACACCCGTACTTCTTCAGGAGTAACTTCCACATTTTCGATAATTTGATTTTGCATCATGGAAGAAAGCTTTTGAACTTTATTGATTTCAAAAATGTCTTGACGAAAACTTGCTTCGTCTTCTTTTTTATAAAATTCCAATACCTTTTCTATACTTCCTAATTGTTGGGTAAAGTTGTCTATGATCTGATCTACTGTGGCGTAAATTTCTTCTACATTAACCTCCAAACTGTCTTGTACGGCATGGTGTGCATAGAGCTTGTCTTCCATCAATTTTCCTAACAATTGACATTTTGAAATCCCCCGTACATCAATTCCTTGGGATTCCATTTCGACGATGGTTTTATCTATATCTGAATCCAAGATCACATAATCTCCAATGACTGCAGAAACACCGTCAATTTTAATTCTACTGGCTAGGTCGTCTTGTGCCCAAAGTACCAATGGAGCAATGAATAAAAAAAATAATAGACTAATAGGTCTCATATGTTTTTGATTTAATGGCATCTTGTACAATATCTTTTTCAAACTGTTTGGTAAATTTTAATTTTCTTTGATTTCGTATCACATTTTTGATTGTAGATTCCAACATCACCCGGGGTGTGGTTTCGCCTTTATCAAGCATTTTATCAATGTAGAACAAATATACTCCCAATGAATCTTCCACTCTAAAGAATTGTGATTTTTTTAGATAGTTTTCCGAACCTTCTCTTTCTAAAAAGGCAACCTCGGACATCAAATCTCTTTTATTCAGCCAAATACTGTCCGCCAAAAGGTAGTTGTAATATTGAAATGAAAGGGAATCTAAAAAATAGCGGTCTTGTTCGTTGAATCGTTGAAAACTTCGTTGGATCTCATTTTGATCGACATTGTCTGGAGGCAGATGGATAAAACGCACCTTATACAGAGGAGCATTCAGCTTAAATACGCCCTGGTTTGACAATAAAAATGAATCGATTTCTTTGTTCGTAATCAATGTATCTAACGAACTATTGACCACAGATTGCACATAGGCATTTGCATACAGTTCGACGCGGTATTGATTGATTAATGCTTCCAGCTCATCCAATTTTAAATCGGATAGGTTTCGTTCTGAAAGCTGCAAAAACAATTGGTCTTTGGCCCAAGAATCAATATAATTCCTTGTTTTTAAGAGGCTATCGGTTTCATCTTTTAAATTTCCAAGTTTTCCCTCCAGGTCGGAAGCGTAGAGATACAAATCCCCTACCCGCGCAACAACCCTATCGTTGTTCGAAGACCAGTCAGCACATGAAACAACAAAGGCAAAAACAAGGATGCTTAGTAGGCTTATAGATGCATTATTAACAATTTTTAGTCTTATTTTTAATAAACTATGTATGAATCTGATAATTAACACGTTGTACTGTTCAAAAAATTTTAATAACTCAAGAATAATCTGTAATTTGCACTAAATATTCAACCTTTGATTAAAAAGTTGTTTTTAATAGCCCTAATCTCACTTAGCTTTACTCCCGTAAACGCTACCACAACTTCTTCGTCTTTACTTTTTACTCCTATTCAACAAACGCCTAAAGCAGCCTATCAAGATCAACACCTCCTTTTGTTTGGTGTCGAAGGTCCTGGTGTCGTTGAAATTTACTCCATCATTGGAAACAAAATTAAGGAAATAAAAGTGCAAGAACTAGCTATTTTTAAATCCTATTTGGAACTTGATTCAGGAAATATGTACATCATTCGTGTTACTGTATCCAACCAGGTTCATACATTAAAACTGGTAGCACACTAAAATTCTCTTTTATCCCGGACTGTAATTTGGTGCCTCTTTGGTTACCCGTATGTTGTGTGGGTGACTTTCTCTCATTCCAGCAGAGGTAATTGTTACAAATTGAGCATTGGTTTTTAGGGCTTCAATGTCTTTAGCCCCGCAATAACCCATTCCAGCCCGAAGCCCTCCCACAAACTGATGGATGCTTTCGTCTACATTCCCTTTATACGCTACTCTACCTACAATACCTTCAGGAACCAACTTTTTTAAATCGTCTTCTACATCTTGAAAATAGCGGTCTTTGCTTCCCTTATTCATGGCTTCTACCGATCCCATCCCACGATAGGTTTTGTATTTACGGCCTTCGTATATCACGGTTTCCCCTGGAGATTCTTTCGTTCCTGCGAGCAATGATCCCAACATGACAGAATCAGCCCCTGCGGCTATTGCCTTGGGTATATCTCCGGTAAAGCGAATTCCTCCGTCAGCTATTATGGGTACTCCAGAACCTGCTACGGCTTTACTTACCTCTACTATGGCGGAGAGTTGTGGATAGCCCACCCCAGCAATGACTCGAGTCGTACATATGGAACCCGGGCCAATGCCAACTTTAATGGCGTCTGCTCCTAAATCAACTAAATACTTTGCAGCAGTAGCGGTGGCTATATTTCCTACCGTGACATCCAGGTCACCAAAAGTATTTTTTACTTCTTTTAAAACCGCTGCAACTCCTTTGCTGTGTCCATGAGCGGTGTCAATCACGATACCGTCAACCCCTGCTGCATGTAGAGCGGTGACACGTTCCAAAACGTCTGCAGTGACTCCCACGGCTGCAGCTACTCTCAATCGTCCAAACTGATCTTTGTTGCCGTTGGGTTTGGTGGTGTGTTTGGTAATGTCTCTAAACGTAATCAAACCGACAAGCTTGTTTTCTTTTGAAACTACGGGCAGTTTTTCAATTTTATGTTTTTGAAGAATTTGCTCTGCATCTTTTAAGGAAGTGCCCTCATTAACGGTAATCAGGTTGGACTTGGTCATTACCTCCTCTATGGGGCGGGAGTTGTTTTTTTCAAAACGCAAATCTCGATTGGTAACAATCCCTATAAGTCGTTTGTCTTCGTCTACTATTGGAATACCCCCGATTTTATACTGTTGCATGTTTTGGTTTGCATCAGAAACCAAAGCTGTTCGGGGAAGGGTTACAGGATCCAAAATCATACCGGATTCTGACCGTTTGACCGTTCTGACTTGATCTGCCTGTTCGGCTATAGTCATGTTTTTGTGAAGCACCCCTATACCCCCTTCGCGAGCCATTGCAATTGCCATTTTACTCTCCGTAACCGTATCCATCGCCGCCGAAATGATGGGAATGTTCAAAGGAATATTTCGGCTAAATTTGGTTTTAATCGAAACTTCTCTTGGCAAAGTTTCTGAGTACGCAGGCACTAACAAAACGTCGTCGTAGGTAAGACCTTGTCCGATAAATTTATTGGATTTCATAAGCAACTAATGTATAATTAATTGCGTACAAATATAACAAATTTTAAGGCTCCCTAGCAGATTTCTTTACAAATCAAATTGAAGTCCCGTATAGATTCCAAAAGGATGGCCCGGTCGATATCCCGCAGGAACCCTTGAAACTAAATAGGTTTCGTTCAATACATTTACAATTTGAGTAGTAATATGCAATTGCTTGCTCAAGTGATATTTTGCGGATAGGTCTAAAATAAAATTCGATGGAACTTGTTCTGCTATCGCAGTAGGCATATTTGACGCTTGCGTAACAAAGGCTCCGCTGTATCGGGCGCTGAGATTGATCTCATAATTTCTATGCACTATTCTTGCGGTAGCTGTCCATTGATTTTGAGGAATATACGGCACCCGATCTCCCGTTTTTACTTCTCCCCAAATGGCTTCAGCACTTCCAAAACTACTTTGGAAAATGGCATGAGTTAAGGTATAAGCAAAGGTAAGGGGCAGCTGAATGGCAGCATCTTCAGCTGTTAGTTTGTAATTTAATAGCAACTCTAGACCACTCACGTGCACCCTACCTGCATTAAATTGATCTAGAGACCCTGTTCCTCCGCTTGCTGCTAAATCACTTCCCAATAAATTGGAATAATCATTAAAATATCCTATAAACTCACCGCTAAGCTTGCCTTTGGAAAAACGGGAACCCAATTCATAATTGACACTTTGCTCCGGCAATTCACCTGGAGCATTTCCAGGAGGAGAAAATCCTTTGTGAAGTCCCCCAAAGAACGATAGTTGATTTGAAAAGGTATAATTAAATCCAATTCCAGGAATAAGGGTGGTGATTTCATTTTCTCTAAAACTCAGGGCAGATGGTAATCGGTTGGGATTTGATTTACCAAAATCTTCTCGTTGTAAATTAATGGATTCCAACCGCAAACCGGGAGTTAAGGTTAGTCCCTGGTATTTGAACTTATAAAGGGCATATGCAGCAAAAGCGCTGGCACTGGAAATTCTGTTTCCCTTTGCTCCTTTTTCTCCTTGAGAGGTCAAAAGTAGGTCTGCATTTTGAATTCGATAGCCATCTTCCCACTGAAAACGGTCTTCTTCATCATAGTGGTAGCGAGCACCCAGTTCTAAATCATGAAAAGTACCGGACTTACCGTACCAGTGGTAATTTAATTTCGTCTGAACCCCTCTCGAGGTGTAGTTGCGATTGTTTGCTTTTATTGCTAATGCGTCCTCCTCTGAATCAATCGTTCCTTTTAAAACTGCAAAATGGGAGGGGTAACTCGTGGGAGAATCTAAAACGGTTTCAAGCCCCAAAGAAGAGCCGTCCACTTTTACCCCGTTCAACTTGTACCAATTCCGCGAAAAAGTATTGTTATATAGATTAGTCACCATCTTAAAGCGTTCTTTGAAACGAACACTGTGGGTTAGCATGAGCTGTATTTGCCTCGCATCCATTGCATCTTCTTGTGAGGCGGTATAACGATCAAAGGGATTTTGTTTAAAATCCGCTTCTGAAATCCCTAAGTAGGTTTCGTTGGAAAGCTCATCGTATACATGGTATTTAAATTCTAAAAACTGAGGAGTAGTCGAGGTTTCATCTGATTTCAGTCTGACTTTAGCCATCACATCCGTGAGGTCAAAGCCCGTGTTTTCCCCTGAAGGCAATTGTTTAAAACCGTCGGAATTGAGGGATACGTATTCAAATAAATAACTCAAATACCTACTGGATTGTCCTATGCTGCTGTGGATCTGGCTGCTATTGAAACTGCCGTAAGAGGTTTGGAAGTTTGCTTTTAGGGACTCCTCTGGAATAGACGTTGAAAGCATATTGATTACCCCCCCTGTTGTAAAGGGTCCGTATTGAACTTGACTGCTTCCTTTGAGTATTTCAATTGCTTCCATACGCAGTACCGAAGGAAAATAATAGGCCGCTGGAGAACTGTAGGGAGCAGGCGCTATCAATACCCCATCTTCCATCAATGTGATTTTAGAACTGCGTTGGGGAGACGTTCCTCTCAAACTGATGTTGGGTCGAAGTCCAAATCCGTCTTCTTCGTAAAAATTAACTCCAGGCACTGCTTTTAATGCCCTGTTGATGTCTATATAACTAAAGCTTTTCAACTCTTCGTTGGACAAAAAATAAGAGGCTCCTGTCCTATTCTTTGCCACCAACTTGTTTCCCAATAGGGTGTTTGCTTTAATTATTACTTCGTCCAATTGACGTACCGAATCCTGCACCATTTCCTTTTTCTGTGCGTTTAAGGATGTACACAAGAAACAGCTAAGGGTAAACGATAAGAGTGGAATTTGCATTTATATTTATTTAGATTAATTATAAATAGATCGCAAATATAAAACGCAATTAGAATAAATAAAAGTTATTTAGAATAATTTTAAATAAAGATTTTATGTGAGAAATTAAAAGCGGATTCAAAGGCTAAGGTATCAAAACTTGTGGCTAAATGTTGCTTAGCGGTGCTAAACGATATCAGTTTTTCCATGGGGATGTTTCCTACTAAAAGATCGTGGGCCATAGGACATCCGCCCAATCCCTTAATCGTTCCATCAAAACGCCTACAACCCGCTCCATAGGCTGCATTTATTTTAGCAAACCACTCTTCGGGGAGGGCGTGAAAATGGGCGCCAAATTCCAATGCTGGGTAAGCGCTTTTCAATTCACTAAATACGACTTCTACATCTTTAGTCTGTGCAGAACCTACGGTGTCTGAAAGAGAAATAATATTGATTCCCAGATCGGCAAGTAGGGCCACCCAGTTGCTAATAATTGTTGTATTCCATGGGTCACCGTATGGATTTCCAAATCCCATAGAAAGGTAAACTACAAGCTCTTTATTATGAAGTGCCGTAAGCTCTTGTATTTGCTTTAAGACTACCAAGGATTCTTCTATAGTTTTTCCTGTGTTTCGAACTTGAAAGTTTTCAGACACGGAAAAGGGATAGCCTAAATAATGTATTTTATCATAGGTAACGGCCTCCTCTGCCCCTCTGAGGTTAGCTACGATGGTAAGAAGTTTTGTTGGGGTATTGCTGCAATCCAACCCTTGGATTACTGCTGCGGTATCTGCCATTTGCGGAATTGCCTTGGGGCTCACAAAACTTCCGCAATCCAACGTATCGAATCCTACCTTGAGGAGCATTTGGTAATACGCTATTTTCAGCGAAGTAGAAACAGGAGACGGATAGCCCTGTATCGCATCACGCGGACATTCTATTAACTTGATGGCTCCCATAGCGTTTTTAATCTACTTCCAAAGTTAAGGGTAAAAGAACAGCAATGCAATCAAGAACAATACAAGAGCCTGAATTCTATTCCAAAGAATGCTGTCTTTGGTTTGAATGAATTTGGTTCCTAAAAAGGCGGCAAATAGAGTTACACTCCCAAAAACAAATAAAGCTTGGATAAAAAAAACAGCCCCTAAAATCAAAAATTGGAGGAAATGAGACCAAGTTTGATGAAATAAAAATCCAGGAAAAAAGCCTATAAAAAACAGACTTACTTTGGGGTTGGTCAAATTCATAATAAAGCCTGTTAAGTAAGGATTATTCCGTTTTGGAACGGCCAAACCTTCTTGATTTTGCGGCTTAACTGAACCTGCTGACCAACTTTTGTACGCCAGATACAACAGGTATCCACCCCCTAGAAACTCAAGTACGCGCTGACTTTGTGGAAATTCAGCAAGCAGGTTTCCAACCCCCACGATCACCAACAAGGTGTGAATCCACAAGCCAGAGCATAAACCAAGACTGAGTTTGAGTCCACGGATACGACCTTGAGTTAAACTCGTGCTAAATACATAGGTGATATCTGGCCCAGGAAATATGGTTAACGCAACGGAGGTGAGCAGAAATAAAAGGAGTAAATTAAAATCCAATAGTTTTATTTTATAGGTATATTTGAACTCAATATAAGGTATTTGATGAGGATGAAACGAATTAGGACAGAACTTTATTCTTTAAAAAAAGGTTCAACAAGCCTTATACTAAACCCACATCAACTTCGTTGAATACATAACCTTGACATTATAATATGAAATCATTACTGTTACCCTTTATTTGCCTACCCGTTTTATTATCTGCACAATATGAAATGGATCGTACGGAATATGCCGCGAGTATTACCGCTAAAGAGCTGAAAGAAAATCTTTACGTCTATGCTTCCGATTATTTTCAGGGAAGAGAAACCGGGACTGTAGGTCAAAAAAGAGCGGTAGATTTTTTAACGAATTTTTATGCAACTGCAGGTATCGAAAAGGCGGCAGGTACTCAGGACTACACCCAGCCGATGACATTGACTATCAAGGGACAGCAAATTGAAACCGAAAATGTTGCGGCCATCATTACCGGAAGTACCTATCCTGAAGAGTATATCGTCATATCATCCCATTTAGATCACATAGGTATTAAAGACGGTCAAATAAACAACGGAGCCGATGATGACGGGTCGGGTACGGTAGCGCTTTTGGAAATTGCTGAAGCGTTTAAAATGGCTGCTGATGCTGGGCAAGGACCTAAACGTTCGTTGATTTTCTTGCATGTGACCGGTGAGGAAAAAGGCTTGTTGGGATCTAAATATTATGCCGAAAATCCTTTGTATCCCTTAGCGCAAACCATGACCAATCTCAATGTAGACATGATTGGACGTATTGATCCCAAAAGAGAGGACAAAGACCCCAATTACATCTATCTTATCGGAGCTGATCGTTTAAGTCAAGAGTTACACGATATTTCGGAGGCAGCGAATTCAAAATATACGCAGTTTAAATTAGATTACACTTTTAATGACGAGCAAGATCCCAATCGCTTTTATTACCGAAGCGATCATTATAATTTTGCCAAAAACAACATCCCCGTGATTTTTTACTTTAGCGGCACGCATGTAGATTACCACAAACCTGGGGATACCCCCGATAAAATAAGGTATGATCTTTTAGAAAAAAGAGCTCAGCTTATATTTTATACCGCATGGGAATTAGCTAATCGAAAAGAAAAAATTAGGTTGAATACACCATGAAGCAATCCTTTTATTGCTTAGCCCTATTCTTATCTGCCTCACTTGCTTTTTGTCAAGAAAGGTATGTGCTCAGTGGTTACATCAGTGATATAGAAACGAATGAAACCTTAATTGGGGTCAATGTTATCTTTTCGGAGCTCAAGCTGGGAACTACAACGAATGAATACGGTTTTTACTCCATCACACTCCCAGAAGGACTTCAATCACTAACGCTCAGCTATCTCGGATATGCTCCTTTTACCGAAACAGTCTCGATAACAAAGGACTTTAGACTGGATCTTCAACTTCAGCCGGAAGCTGCGCAATTGGAGGAAGTTATTGTCAATGAAAACATTGAACAGCTTAATCTAAAAAGCCCTCAGATGAGCGTCAACTCGTTGGCAGTGGCTACCATAAAAAAAATACCTGCCGTATTGGGAGAAGTGGATATCATCAAATCCATTACCCTACTGCCCGGCGTGACCAATGGCGGTGAGGGTGCCTCAGGCTTTAATGTGAGAGGCGGAGCCGCAGATCAAAACCTAATTTTACTTGATGAGGCGATCGTATTCAATTCTTCCCATTTGTTTGGCTTCTTTTCTGTATTCAATCCCGATGCGATTAAAGACATTAAACTCTATAAAGGAGGTATACCCGCAAATTATGGCGGTAGAGTATCCTCTGTGCTCAACATTTATCAAAAAGACGGAAACAGCAATAAATTTATTGCCCAAGGAGGTCTAGGACTCATATCCAGTAGGCTGCTTTTGGAAGGCCCCTTAAAAAAAGATCAGGGATCTTTTTTAATCGGCGGAAGAAGTAGTTACGTACATCTTTTCCTTCCTTTAATTGAAAGTGTAGAAGACAATAAGGCTTATTTCTATGACCTAAATACCAAATTGAATTATAAAATTAACGACAAGAACAACATTTTCTTGTCAGGCTATTTCGGTAGAGATGTATTTGATATTGCCAATTTATTCAACAACGCCTATGGTAATTCGGTAGCCAATTTCAGGTGGAATCATCTGTTTTCAAATCGTTTGTTTTCCAATCTATCCCTCATTTATTCTGATTACGATTATAACCTTGATTTTAGTTTTGCTGATTTTGAATGGAATTCAAGCATTGTAAATCTAAATATCAAATATGATTTTAAACATTATTTGAATGAAAAAATAAAACTAGAATACGGACTCCATGCCATCAATTATAAGTTTGACCCTGGACTAATTAGACCTACCAAAGAGACCTCCCAAATTCAAACGAATAAACTAACGGATAAATACGCTTTAGAAATTGCATTATATGGCGGATTAAATTACCAATTGAATTCCAAAATGAGTTTGCAAGTCGGAGGCAGACTGAGCAATTTTCTTCGTTTTGGACAAAAATTGAATAGCTATGTAAACAACACCCCCCTTGTTTATAATAGTGCATTAAAAATCTATCAAGGTGCAGTGCCCATAAACGAAATTGACTATAAACGAAGTACGGTATTGAAAGACTTTACTTACTTCGAACCCCGACTTGCTCTCGCCTACCAAAACAAAGCGGATCAATCATTTAAATTGAGTTACAATCGAATGGTACAGTACCTACACTTGATTTCCAACACCAACTCCCCTACTCCCATCGATATCTGGGCTCCCAGTGGATCCTTTATCGATCCGCAGCTCTTAGATCAGTTTGCCGTAGGCTATTTCAAAACTTTGGCATCCAATCAGTATGATGTTGAACTTGAGCTTTTCTACAAATCCATCCAAAACCGCTTGGATTATATAGACGGCGCAGAATTAATCGCCAATAATGCCATAGAACAAGTGCTGCTAGCTGGAGAGGCCCAAGCCAAAGGAATGGAACTTTTAGTAAAAAAAAATGAAGGTAAATTAACGGGCTGGATTGCTTATACCTTATCCCGCTCTGAGCAGAGAACTCCGGGGCGCACTCAACTTGAAACAGGGATTAATAATGGAAATTGGTATTTTACTCCTTACGATAAAACGCACGATATTTCTTTGACCGCTAACTACGAGCTTACCAAAAAATGGAATTTTAGTGCAAATTTTTTGTTCCAAACCGGTCAGCCCATTACTTATCCTGAAGCACAATATCAGTTCCAAAACTTTTCTATTCCAAATTATGAAGCCCGAAACAGCAGTAGGCTTCCCAATTACCACCGACTCGATTTTGCAGCAATCTACGCTCCCGACCAAAAAGGGAGACCCTATACAGGTCAGTGGGTATTTAGTGTGTTTAATGTATACAACAGACAAAATGCTGCAAACATCCGTTTTCAACAAAATATAGAAACGGGGCAAAATGAAGCGATTCGGTTGTCCATATTCGGGATCATTCCCTCGGTGACTTATAATTTTAAATTTTAATTATGAGAAAAATTTATTTTTATTTCTCCCTGCTTTCTCTTGTTTTTGCTTCCTGTGAAAAGGTGGTAGATGTTGAGTTAAACTATTCCGATGAACGTCTTGTAATTGAAGGGCAGTTAAATTGGATAAAAGAAAGTAAACAGACCGAACAACGCATACTGCTTTCCAAAACAACTCCCTATTTTGACAATCAAAGAATACCAGCAACGGGTGCACAAGTGCTAGTTAGGGACTCCCAAGACAAGGTCTATGAATTTAAAGAAGAGGGTACTACAGGTTTGTATTTTCCGCTTGACACCATTCCTTTTCAGTTGGGTAGTGAACTGACACTTCAAATTGATTTTGAAAATCAAACCTATCGCGGCAGCGATATTTTAAACCCTGTAGCAAAAATTTTTAAAGTTGTCCAAGACAGTATTCCCCTTTTTGGGAGTATGGGTGCCCAGTTAGAGGCCTACAGCATAGATCCTAAAAACGAAGATAATTACAGTTATTTTGAATTTACGAGTAATCAATTAGAAGAGCCTGAATACAATGTGTACAGAGATGATTTTTCCAATGGATCCGAATACTATGGTGTATTACTTGATAGAAATCTAAAAAAAGGAGACGCTGTAAGGGTACGTCAATACAGCCTATCGAGAACCGCTTACCAATTTTGGTATTTATTAATCAATCAAAACACCCAACAAGGAGGGCCCTTTCAGACCAATCCAGCAAATTTAAACGGCAATATGGTCAATCTTAGTAAACCCCAAAACAGCCCTCTGGGCTATTTTCGGGTCTCTGAAGTTTCTGAGGTCAATTATCAGCTAAAATAAGTTAGAACGCATAGGAAAAACCCACACTCAAAACCGTAGCACGGTTATCTATTACCCCTAAATTCACATTACTTTTGGACAGCAATTGTGCTTCATTTTCTGAAATTCCACGCTCAAGACGAGCATCGATCCCGAGTTTACCCAAATGCACTCTAGCCCCGAAATGAACACCTAAGGTAGAGTCTCCAGTTAAGGTTTCAAAGGAGTAGTCTTTCGCATCCTTACTCAATTCATACCGATAGGTAGGTCCGGCAAATGCACTGAGAATGGGCAAGAGTTTAAATCCTAGAGAAACCGGAGCTTCTAACCTTGATTTTCCCACAGTCAAGGCATCAAATGTTGTTTCAAATTTAGAAAAATGCACTTCTGGACGTACATACACCATCGCAAGCTGAAGCTTACCATAAAGCCCAATATTAAAGCCATTTACAGCGCTTTTTGCTTCATCTACTGAAGGGAGTTGGTTTGTTAAATTTTTAAAATCCCCAGAGGAGTTAAAATTTAATCCTGCTTTTAATCCAAATTCAAGCCCTTGCGCTTGCACAGAAGTAAATGCTACGAGTACTAAAAAAATAGAAATAAAATTTTTCATGTAATTTGATTATTGATTAAAAATATAAGTCTCTCGTTTATTAACGAAAAAAAATGAAGTTTAGTTTTCAATTGTACTCTAAAATAAATTCCTAAGGCTGCTTGGGGAGTATCCAAAGGTTTTTCTCGTTATCGATTGTTCCCTTCATTTTTTCTACAACTACCCGATCCACAATGGATATTCCTTTTTGTGCCATATTTTCAAAGGTGTCAATGCCTTGATTTGGAAACCCTTTACGTGTCCGGTGAATATTGAATTTTGTTGCGATTTGCTGTCCAAATGTTTTTTCAACCGCTTCCTTTCCCAACATAAACCCCAGCAATCCTCCCCAGGTGGCTGTAGGATTGTCAGAATCCCAACCGGCTAATGCTCCTATTTGTATCGTTTGTTTTAAATCCCCTTCTCCATAGAGCAGACTCACGATGCTGGCTCCAAAATTAATTCCAGCAGCAAAACATCCATTGCAAGTTTTATCGAGTGTAGCCCATTGATAGCCGTCTTCTTGTCTTATTTGATATTTTTCATGTAGCGCATCTCGTACCGCTTCCCAACGGGATCCTTTTTCGTAGTGCTGGAGAACAAAATCATACATTTTAGCTGCATACGAGTCCTCAGGCAAATGCTTTCGGGCCTCTTTTGACATCCATAGGGTTTTCTCCTTCAGGGTTTTGTGAGACGTATTGACAGCAGCCAAAGCGTACATGATGATATTATATTCAGCAATCCATGCCGCATTTTCTCTAGCGGTGGTACGAACTGCTAAATGAGCTAAATCAACAGCAATATCTGGGCGTGTAGGAGCATAAAAGCCAAATATTTCAGTAGTTAATTGGGCATCTATCATCTCAAAATAGGGATTTAACTCAGGGGCACTGGTTTGTGGGGGTAGGATCCCTTGTTGCATAAGATCAAACGCTCTTTGATTGGAAACCCAAAGAAAATTTTCTTCTTCCTTATGTATATGATCTAACCAAGCCTCTCGTATTTGCGCTCCCGTTAAATCTAAATTGGGACTCGAATAAAGCAATTCTTGATAGATGTACTCGATATCAGTATCGTCATCTGCACCCCATAGGCTGTCTTTTTTTGCAATTAAAAAAGTGATGGTGTCTGAATAGTTATTTGAACCCCACAAATTAGGCTGATCGGGTTGCCCCCAATCGTCACGAGTGTAAAAACCCCCTCCCTTACCCTCTACGGGGATTCCGATTTTATCCATTTCCGTGATCAGGCCCGTCCAGTTCGCAATGCATTGCGCCATCCAAAATCCTTCAAGACGGTCTTGATAAGCTGCTCTATCTACAGTAATGCTATTTTCTGGCGAAGCAGTGCATGAAAAAAGCAGTGTAGCTATACCTATCCAAACAAAAGGTTTAATTTTTCCTGTAAAAAAAATCATTTCTTATTCGTTCAATCGTTCTGTTCGTACTTTTTCTCCTTTTGCATTGTAAAATTCTACTCTTTGTGTTTGTTTGGGAACCCAAAAAGTAGGAGTTCCTTGAGACTTAAATCCAAAATTTCCTTTCAATTTGCGTTTTGGAGCAGCCGAATTATGATAAACCAAACAGCTTGTCTCTTCTTTTTTCCACGACATGACCCAAGGAGTTTCTTTTAATAGCGGCTTAAAAACTTTGAGACTGTCGTTGTTTTGCGACGCAATGAGGTAAGGAGTTTCTCCTACCTGAATTTGCGTTAAACTTTTTCCGTCTTTGGGCACGATAAAATTTGTTTTTTCAAGGGATTGAACGCTAAAGCTTTTGGATTGATCGTTAATTAAAACCAATCCTTGTAGTGCATCCATTCTTCCTTGATTTACTTCAACTCCGTAATCATTCCCCACGAGCAGGAGGTCATCAAATCCATCTTGATTCACATCAAAAATGCTGATTCCGTAGATAGGAGCCCATTGCGCTTGAGCTGGCAAGGAATGAAGTTTGAATTTTCCTGCTCCCAAATTTTCAATCCAAGAGGTTTCCATCCAATTCACAGATTTGAGTAAAGAAGCCGTTAGGTCTTGATTTACAAAGATTTGATCCGTAGTGGCACTCCCATAAGCGCTGTAGGAATTAAATTCTTTTCTTAACGCTCTAAATTGCTTGATCACATCTTCCCAAGGATGGTAAAGGTAATTTCGTTTGACTCCTAAACTGTCTCGAACATAAAAGGAAATAAAAGGATCGACACTGCCATTTTTATCAAAATCTTTAGCAATTATGCTCATGGGTCTGTCTTCTGAAGCCTTATAAAAGGTGTTTTTTCCAAAATTTCCAACGATATAATCTATATCGCCATCATTGTCCAAATCACTAGACGCAATGCTCTTCCACCAGCCTTTTGCCCACTCGATTCCGGTCTCTTCCAGCTTGACTAATGTGCCTTGACGGTTTTCAAAAAACAATAGAGACATCCATTCTCCCGTCACCACCAAATCGTTCCAGCCGTCGTTATTGAAATCTGTCCATGTCGCATCGGTGATCAAACCCAATGGAACTTCCCCAGTACTCATTTTGGCAGAAGCATCTACAAAACTTAGGTTATTGCCCTCACTTTTATTTTCCAAAAGGTAGGATCGACTGGCAACAGGATATTGCCCGGGCACTACTCTATTCCCCACAAATAAATCCATGTCACCGTCGTTATCAAAATCTCCCGCTTTAACACAAGAACTATTTTCCCCGTGATTGGGCAGCTCAATATCCGCCTGAATAAAGTTACCGTTCCCTTGATTTATCCAAAGGGCATCATCATAAGCTTCGGAGTCCGGAGAAAATTGACCCGAACCGTGTGCAAAATAAACATCTAGATCTCCGTCATTTTCAACATCAAATATTGCAATCCCCGTATCTTCCTCAATATCCCTTGGCTTACTTTTAAAAGAACGTATTTTTTGCGAAAAACTACCGTTCTTATTTTGATAAAAAATCGTTTCTTTTTTACCTCTGCTCCCACCAATCAGTAAGTCTTCTAAACCGTCGTTGTTTAGATCTCCTACCGCGAGTGCTGGTCCACTTTGCGAGAACTTATAGGGGATGGTTATTTGAAGGTTAAAATCGATGAAATCATCATCTTCATCCTTGTAGTTCAACTGGATTTCATTATTTGCCTGCTTAAATAAGGGGGCATGCTCCGCTCTAGGGGTACGGGTTTGTTGTTCAGTATCGTATACTAGTTCATGCGTGGTGTTTGCTTGGAGGCCCTCCCACTTTTGAACACTACCATCAGACCAACGAACCTCAATAGAATCTACGTTTTTCTGCATTCCCAAACCAAAATGCAAGGTTTGTTCGGGTTGGGACAAATAACCCCTTCCCGACTGTATAATTTGTGTCTGGGTTTCGCCCGCTGAAAATAATCGTAATTCACTCCCAATAGCAGCTTGATTCGCATGGGGTCCTTTCAAATCAAATCGGATGTAATTGTGCATCCCACCTTCATTGGAAAGTGTGTTTTCCAATAGAGTAGCCGTATCGTTTATGTTATTGAGCAGAAGATCTAAGTCTCCGTCGTTGTCCAAGTCACCGTAAACCGCACCATTGGTATACGATGCAAAATCAATTCCCCAGGTTTGGGAACGATCCTCAAAATCAAGATTCCCTTTATTTTTAAAAATAAAATTAGGCACCTTAATTTGAGGGATTGCAGCTAGTAGCTGCTCTCTACTGACCAGACGGTTGGCGGTAACTCTAAAATCTCCAAAATCTTTATCAACAACGTCTTTGGGAAAACCATTTGCAATAAAGAGATCGCTCCTACCGTCGTTATCAAAGTCGGCAAATAAACTAGCCCAACTCCAATCGGTCTCTGCTATACCGGCGCTCAAACCAATTTCACTAAAAAGCGGCAAATTAGTGGCAGGATCAGTTCCCTGATTGAGTTGCAATACATTTCGAGGATATTGATATTCGTAATCATAGCGACGGGTAAGAATCTCTTTAGTATAGCTCGTTCCTTTTTGAAACAACTTCTTTCTTTTGTTGTAATAGGGTTGCATTTCGGAAATAAACAAATCCAGTTTTCCGTCGTTATTCACATCCCCCAAATCACTCCCCATGGAACTTAAGCTAAAATGTTTAAACATTGATCTTGCTTCATTTTTAAATGTCTTATCGCCCTGATTCAGGTAGGCAATATCGTTGCTTAGGTAGTCATTGGAGACGTAAAGATCAAGCCAGCCGTCTTGGTTGATGTCGTACACAAGGGTGCTGTGACTAAAGCCGTGAAGTGTGATGTTGGCCGCTTTAGAAACATCCTCAAACATAGGGGTACCCTCTGGCCCCAATCCTTTATTTTCATAAAGTTTATCGACACTTAAGATGGCCGTCTCGCTTTGCAGGTTTTGAAATATGTTTGGATCAATATTTTCAATCCGGTTTACTCCTATAAAAACATCCAAATCTCCGTCTTTGTCAAAATCAAAAAATTGGGCGTGAGAGGAATAGCTGGTATCGGCAAGACCATAGGCATCGGCTTGCTCTTTAAATCTTGGAATCCCATTGTTGTCGATGCCTTGATTGATATAAAGCAAATTGGCTCTGAGCTTTTCTTCTGTACGCAGGGTATTACAGAGGTAAATATCCAAAAGACCGTCCCCGTTTACATCCACTAAATTGACACCGGAAGTCCAAATAAGGGGATCGGTTTTTAAAATCCCCGCGGTAGCGCTCTCATTTGAAAAAACAAGCTTACCCTGGTTGATGTAAAGTTGATTGTCGACTTGATTTCCCGCAAAAAAAACGTCCAACAAGCCATCGTTATTAAGATCGCCTAAAGCTACCCCAGCACCATTGTAAAAAAACTCATTGTCTAAAATACTCAAAGAGTCGTTTTCGATAATTTTATTGTTAAATGTGATCTGAGAACTATTGGGATCAACGATAGTAAATAAGGTATTGTTCTTTGAACATGAAGCTAAAAACAAAGAAAGGCTAAGAAAAAAGAACAAAGATCGCATCGTGGGATTTTTAAAGTATTCAAAAATAAGATTAGGAAATGGAAAACCAAAAAAAAAAGGAGGGCTATGCCCTCCTTTTAAATATTAATTCAACAGAAATTAATATCCAGGGTTTTGAGTGAGTACATCACTTCCTTGAATGTCAATTTGAGTTTGTGGAATTGGATAGTACTCGCTTTTACCAGAAGTAAATCGAGCTCCTCCGAATTTAGTAGTTAAGTACTGAGATTCATACGTTAAATATTTATTTAACTCATCTGCAGCAACCCCCCAACGTACTAGATCAAAGAAACGGTGTCCTTCTCCAGAAAGTTCAAGTTTACGCTCCATACGAACTGCTTTAGTAGCAAAATCCTTTGAAGGGAACGAATCGTAAAGTGAAATCTCATAATTCGCAGCAAAGGAACCGTCAGGATTTTTCACCCAATGTGCACTGTTTGCAGCACGAGTTCGAACTCTATTTACATACTCTAAAGCTTTGTCTAAACTACCTGCTTCAATTTCTGCTTCAGCTGCCATAAGCAATACATCAGCAAAACGAATAATGGTGTAGTTCATTAATGCATATCCTCTTGTCCAAGAACTCGCGTCTGTCAAACTTCCCTCTTGAGATTTATAATAAATATATTTCTTAGGAGAGTAAGGTCCTGCATAATCTTGCTTACGGATCCAGTTTTTACCTGGATGCGCAATCCAATCTAAATATGGAATTGATCTTCTACCAATGGAATGGTCAATTCTAGGATCTAGAGGTCCAGCATCTGCAGTAAATGGAGTTGAAGACTCGATTAAGTAATCATGCTTCAGTTCATCTTGATTGGTAAACTCTTCCCCATTAAGACGAGGTAGTCCACTAACAGTTCTAAACGCATTTCCTAATGCGATAGAAGGCTGGAAGAATCCACAACAGTTACCTGGTCCATCAGATCCAGTATTATAGGGATAGTTCAAATCATCAAAGTAGTTTGCGTTTTGAGTACTACCTGAGTTGTTTGCAGATTCTACATCAAAAATTGCTTCTTTATGGTTGTCAAATTCAGCATTGAAAATGTCGGGATAGTTTTCCAACAAATCATACTTTTCTCCTGAAGGAGTTTTACCGTTAGCAATTACTTGATCAAACCACTGTTTTGCACCTGCATAATCTTTACTATACAATTTAGCCTTACCAATATAAGCTGCAGCAGCCCATTTGTTAACTCGTCCAGCTTGCGCCTGAGTTTCAGGTAAGTTATTGAAAGCAAATTCAAAGTCCGCAATGATATTCGCCCAAGTTACCCCAGGAGAATTCGGTACTGAAGATATATCAGCTGCCTCTATAGTCTCGTCAATATAAGGCACATTATTAAAGTGCTTTTTAAGGTCAAAGTAAAAATGACCTCTAAGCAATCTAGCTTCGCCTGAAACTCTAGCAGCTTCTGCAGCAGAAATTGTTTCAGACATGGCTACCAATTGCAACACTTTGTTTGCTCTAGCGACTCCTTCAAAACGACCTCTCCAAAGGTTGTTTAAATCACCTGAGGTAGCATCGGTTTCATAACGTTGTATAGGATTTATCGGACTGTAATCACCAGGATCCGTTCCTTTGTTAGCCTCTCCACCGGTTATAGAGCCTGTAACCCAGTGATTTGGTCCCTCGAAACGGTTTCCAAACACTCCATTAAGAGCTGAGTAAGCCCCAATGAGAGTACCATCAATTCCACTTGAAGTAGTGAGCTGAGCTTCTCCTAAAGATCCCGTTGCAGCGACATTTAAGAAGTCTTCTTCACAACTAACAGTGATAGCTAAAGTTGCTGCTAAAGAAACAGCGATACTTTTCATTTTCATCGTTCTCATCATATTTATCATTTTCATCATTTTTATTATTTGGTTAATCTGATATTCAACAAGTAACTAGGCGTTACAGGGTAGTTTCCTACATCAATACCAAAGTTTGTATCCGCACCACCAATCATAGGATCTAAACCAGAATAATTAGTAATGGTTAAAAGGTTGTTACCTGAAATACCGATGGTTAAATCACTAACCCCTAAGCGGTCTAATACATCTCCCTCAAAATCATAGCTAAGCGCTAAGCTTTGTAATCTTAAGAAGTCTCCGTTTTCAACATACCAAGAGTTTGCAGCTCCGTTAGTACTGATGTTAGAAGCACTTTCCCAAATCGGTGCAGCAGCATTATCCCCTAAAGCAGGAGTCCAAGAATCCAACGCTCTGATTCCTTTTGCAGAACCTTCAAAACTTCCGAAGAAATCAGTAAACCATTTTGATTGGTTGAATACGTCAGCACCTACAGACGCATAGAAATAAGTGTTTAGAGAGAATTGCTTGTACTGTAAGTTCAAGTTCAAACCTCCTGTCCAATCGGGAACTGGACTTCCTATGTAAGTTCTGTCGTCTGGAGTGATTTTTCCATCTCCGTTGATGTCTGCGTATTTAAATCTACCAAGACCTGCACCAGGCTGGTTAGAAGCATCTGCTTCAGCCTGAGAGTTAAAGTACCCAACTACTTCGTATCCAAAGAAGTTTGATAAAGGTCTTCCTACTGCATTACGAGTAGCTTGAATACCTCGGTAAGAAGGTCCATCGAAATATTCGATTCCTTCTGCAAGGGCAACAATTTCGTTCTTTAAGAACGATCCGTTGAAAGTTACTTCGTAAGCAATGTCTTCGCTTAAGCTTCCTCTGTTTGAGATTTGGAAATCCAACCCTTGGTTAAGCATACTTGCGATGTTTACCGAAGGAGCACTAGCAAAGTTTCCTGTTACCCCAGCCAATGGAATTTGATACAATAAGTCTCTCGTATCTTTTTTCCACCAGTCTAATATAACGTCAACTTTGTTGTTGAATAAAGTTACGTCAAAACCAATGTTGGTAGTAACAGAAGTTTCCCACTGTGCATTAGGGTTACCAATACGAGATACGGCAAAACCTTGGTCTACACCGTTGTTTTGTCCTCCGATTGGATAGAATGTACTTCCTCTATTTGAAGCAAATAAGCTGTACTGGTTAGCAGGGTTTACGTTGTTAGAGTTCCCCATTTCACCCCATCCTCCACGGACTTTTAAATCGTCTATCCAAGAAAGTCCTTGCATAAAAGATTCAGAGGTTACACGCCATGCTGCAGAAAATGCTGGGAATACACCATAACGACTGTTGATACCAAATCTTGAAGATCCGTCACGACGAATGGTTCCAGAAAGGTAATATCGCTCGTCAAAGTTGTAATCCAATTTTCCAAACGTAGAGAAAAAGTTTACTCCATTGTATAAACTACTGTTTACCTGTGGGTTTGCCACGGTTGACATATTCACGAAGTTTAAATCTTGAGAGAATGGATTAATCCCTGATCCGTTGATTTGTCTTCCAAATCCAGTATTAAGTGATTCTACACCGGCAAGAACTTTTACTCCATGCGCGCCGAATTGTCCCGCATAGTTGATTGTATTGGAAAATACCCAACCTATGTTTTTACCTGATCCTTCAGAGAATGTATAACTTGCTTCTGGCTCAGAATCTCCTAAATAAGGATAGTTATAGTTAACATAGTAATAGTTAGACACGGTTCCTCCAAGACTAGAACGAACAGTTAATCCATCCATAATCTTAAGGTCTGCATAAATATTTCCAAAAACACTTAAACTGTAAGAAGTATCGTCTTTACCGTTTTCTGTTAAACGTCTAACAGGGTTACGTGGGTTGTTAAATCCAGCCGCTTTAGTACTCGCATAACTTCCGAATTCATCGTAAATAGGAAGAATGGTAGGCATACGATAGGCAGCAAGAATTTCAGATTCATCATCTGCAGATTCGATAGAACCCCCAGCACCTGTAGTTTTAGTTTCTCTGTAAGTTGCTTGAAGATTTTCTCCTACCGTCAAGAAATCAGTTATGTCGTATTTTGAGTTTGCTCTAAGGGTATGTCTTCTTAAAATATTATTGATTAAGATACCATCTTGAAATTGAGAACCCATACCTATATAGTAACGACCTTTATTTGTACCTCCATTAGCTCCTAACGAAATGCGATGCAGAGGTGCAGTGCTTGTAATTGCATCATACCAGTTGGTTCCTTGTTTATTAGACTTAATTAAGAAAGTCGTTTCAGGACTTGCTTCATATGCAGCTTGTATGGCAGCTAAATCGACACTTCCTACTATTCCATTAGCTCCATTGGCATGAAGATAATCAGGAAGAACAGGTGTCGCATTGCTACCGTATTGTGGATGGGTGTAAGATACAGCCGTTCCGTTTGCAGCAGCATTATTTTCATAAGCTCTGTGTGTCCATTCAGCCATTTGTTGAGGGTCTAACATCTTAGGAGAGCCTGCAACATTAGGGTCAGTAAGACCTAAAGTGTAATCTACAGTAATATTAGGCTCCTCTGTTCTAGAACCTGATTTTGTTGTCATAACAATTACCCCGTTCGCAGCTCTTGCCCCGTAAATAGAAGCTGAAGCAGCATCTTTCAATACGGTGGTTGATTCAATATCCCCAGGGTTAAGAAAGTCAATATTATTGGTTGGAACACCATCAACAACATATAGTGGCTCATTTCCACCAAACGCTCCGAATCCACGAACACGAATCTGACTCGTAGAACCTGGACTACCGTTAGAGATAACAGTTACCCCAGGAATACGACCCTGAAACTGTTGCTCAATATTCCCCGATGGGATAATATTTAAATCTTCTGCTTTTACAGTAGAAATAGCTCCAGTTGTTTCTCTTTTGGTTTGTGTTCCATAACCCGTTACAACAATCTCATCAAGTGCTTCCGCTGATGTTTGTAATGTTACATTAATTGAAGACTGGTCTCCAACTCTGATAATTTGAGTTGCAAAACCAAGACTCGAAAATTGTAATGATTGATCTGAACTTGCGGAAATTGAATAATTTCCATCGAAGTCTGTTGTAGTCCCTTGCGTGGTTCCATCAATGATAACAGTTGCACCGGGAATTGGGTTCCCATCCGTATCGAAAATAGTTCCCGACACTTCTGTCTGTGCAATAGCTACCGATGTAAACATCACTAGCAGTCCTACAAGAAATTTGATTTCAAAATTTTTCATTTGTAGTATTATATTAATATTAATTAAAAAATTAGTTCAATATACACAGTTTACTACATTCGGTGCAACTAAACTTAAAAAAATGTTAAATGAATTTTTAACATTACATTTTATACTAACCCCTCTTAATTGAGTAAATAGTGGTTTTTTTTTAGAAATTACAATTTACTTTTAAATATAATAAATTGAAATTCTATGCTTTACATTTAAATAATCTTAGAAATTGTTGGATTATAAGGTTGTAAAAATTAAAAAAAAATAAAATTTTACGATAAACAATTATGTTTAATTTTTATTGCTTAAAATTTTAACAAACTAAAGGTTTATACGACTAAAAATATTCTATTTTAAAAAATCTTTATAAACCTAATATAATTGAGTAATAGAATTAAAAACAGTTTAGCCTAAACTTATTCTCGCTTCACGATCAGGATCATTCATAAGCACACATGCATCATCCAAAATCATGACTGCACCTGTTTTTTCATTGTATGCATCCCATTGAGGAAGAGAAGGTACATTTGGATTACCCGTTCGCATAAATTGAAGCAATGCATCCGACATTTTTGAAGAGAGGCTTCTGGGCCTTGCTCCCCCACCCGTATGGGTCAACATCAAATCGGTATTGTTGAACCAAAAGCAAATGTCAATGCAGTGAAAAGCTCGCATTCGCCCATCAAACATATTGGGTTCCCATCCAAACCAGGCGTTGTACACTGGAGCTTTTTGTTTGCCTTTTGCGTTAGCCGTTTTGATAACCGCAGCACGATTACTGCTTATCAAACACATGATTTCAATGGGCTTGGCCTCGGGAAAGACTTTTGAATAGGCCTGATAAACTTCTGGAGCTTTATCGCCAAGTCCTGCCCGGAATCCCATTTGCCCTTTGAGTCTTTCGATCGCTTCTGCTGCTGTGATCGATTCCACTTCAGGGTTTGTTCTCGACATTGCCCATTCGTGGAATGTACTGCAAATCAGCATTGGTACTTGGCTAGAGACCCCATTGGGATCACTGTAAAAGGTACCTTTTGGTATCGAAATTCCATCCGCTACAGGTCGAAAGCCTCCTCTAAACCCTAGCGTATTTCCCTGGGTTTCATTGAAACGTGCCACTGCTCTATTGGCAAGTGCTAAATAGGATTTCCAATCCATTTCTTGAAGTTTATCTAATTCGCTCGACTTTAGGTTTGCTTCTTTGAGGATGTATTCCCCTATTTTTCGTGAATAATCTTGATCTAAAGCATCCGTTGAAGAACCACTCAGCGGAACAACTTTGTGAATTAAACCCGCTGCCGCAGGCATAGCCGCTAGCGTACAAACTTTAGATCCACCCCCTGATTGTCCCATGATAGTGACATTGGCAAGATCTCCTCCAAAAAAAGCAATATTCTCTTGAACCCACTCGAGGGAGGCAACCATATCTAAGGCTCCCACATTAGCAGAATGCTTGTATTTTGAACCTCCTACTCCAGAAAAATCTGAAAAACCAATGGGCCCAAGACGATGGTTGACGGACACAAAAACGATATCGCCTTTACGCGCTAAATTTTCTCCCATATATCCATCCTGTTCTATTGCGTTTCCATTGCGGTATCCTCCTCCGTGAAACCAAACCAAAACAGGGCGTTTCTCTCCGTCATCAAGCCCAGGGGTCCAGACGTTTAATTTTAAACAATCCTCACTAACATCGTCGTAATTCCAATGATCCGCATAAGAAGAATAGACATTACTGTATCGGTTTTCCATGTCCTGTGGTGCTGTATTTCCCCACCAAACAGCCGGCTGAATGTCATTCCAAGGTTCCGGTTTTTGGGGAGGCATAAATCGATTTTTACCTCCTGTATCTGCCCCATATCGAATCCCTCGAAATTCAAATATTTTCCGAATTAAAAGTCCCTTTACTTTACCATAAACTGTTTTTGCGACAGCAATATCATCGCCTATAAAGAGTTGTTGATCGTCATTGCCGTTATTTTCTGCATCCTTAGTAGTGCTTGCATTTAAATTTAGTGCGGTTCCAAAACCCAGTCCTGAAGCGCCTAATAATTGCATAAAATTTCTTCTGTTGGTATTCATCGTATCTGTTTAGTTGTAATGAAAATTATAAAAAATAATTAAGATTTTTACAAACCCTCTACTTTTAATATTGGTTTGGTTTCACAGCGAATATTTTTTCGCTTGGTTTTAAAGTAAACAAAACCCTAATAAAATTCCATTAAGCGAAAAAAAATTGCGGTTAAAATTCAGATAAAGAGCAATAAAAAAAGGGACTGCATTCCGCTGTCCCTTTTTCTATATGGGGTGGAAGATCGGTCTCGAACCGACGACCTCCTGAACCACAATCAGGCGCTCTAACCAACTGAGCTACAACCACCATGTATTACGGCGCAAATATAAAGGATTTTTTGACAGATAAAATATTTTTTGAATTATGATTAATCTGATTATTTTGATTTTTTTGGCACGTATTTGGCACGTTATTTTATGTTATTATTACGTATCCCTTTTAATTAATTGTTATTCAACTTCTTGAATTCAATTAATAGAGATTAATACATTTAATTAAGGAATATAAAACGAAAATTATTTATAAAATCCCTCCAGAACTTCCCCCGTCAACTTTAATGACTGAACCATTTGTTGCCCCAGATAATGGACTACAAAAATAAGTAATGGTTGAGGCTACTTCATCAACACTTGCAAAGCGCTCTAAGAGTGAATTTGGACGCTCGTTTAAAAAAAATAATCTCTCTGTTTCTTTTGGACTTTTTCCTTCTAAAACGGCCTTTTCTTCAATGAATTTTTTTGCCCCTTCTGTATAGGTAGAACCAGGAACTATAGTGTTTACAGTAACACCTGTTCCTCTAGTTAAGTGCGAGAGTCCTTTTGAAATTGCATGAAGTGCTGCTTTAGTAGCACTATACGATATCATATCTGTGGGCACTATATACGCACACTCACTAGAAATAAAAAGAATACGCCCCCAATTTTTTTTAAGCATTGAGGGCAAAAATCTTTTTGCTAATTCAACGCCACCAATAACATTTACTTGGAGTTGTGAGTTCCAATCCGCCAATGTGGTAGCATAAAAACTCTTGGAGGTATAAATTCCTACATTATTTATTAATATATCTATTGATGGAATTTCTTGTAGCTTGTTTTCAATTTCAGATGGTTTATTAAAGTCTAAAACAAATGGGGAAACCTGTGCTCCAGGTATAGCTAACTTAAGATTTTCAACTGCCTCTAATACAGTTTCTTTTTCACGGCCATTGATATATACATGAGCGCCTTCTTTTAAGAGTAATTTTGAGGTAGCATAACCTATCCCCCTAGTAGAGCCAGTAATCAATATATTTTTACCTGATAATTTTAGGTCCATAAATATTAATTTGAAAAATTCAAAATTCCCTTTTTAGATTTAATTAAACTTTAAAAAAAAAGTTAAACCAAATAAATTATAAAATATTCTGAATCGAATTTTCATGAAATTTATTTTGACATACTATCAATTTGGTTAATTCTAAACTGAATAATTTCTGAAATCAAGGTAAGAGGTAACTCTTGATTATTTGGAAATTGAATGCTCCCTTTGCCTGTTTTATAGTTTTTTAATTTTTCTGCAAAGCGAATGTTAGTTTCAGGAAGGGCATATAATCCTATATGATGGTTTTGAGCAGCAAAATGTAATAACACTTTACCTTTATACCTAAAAGTTGGCATATCGTAACTTATTTTTTCTTCTCTTTCAGGCAATGCCTCTTTAATTAAATTATATATCTGATTGAGTTTTAAACGCTGAGGCTGAGGAGAAGTTTTTATATATTGTACAACGCTTTCTGCGCTAGTTTTTTTATACATATTTTCTTATGTTTATAATCTAATTTAGAAAATTTGAAATAATAAATTATGGAAACTTTAAATAAAAACTGGTTTATTATTACGCTAACTGCTGTTGTATTTGGAATACTTGGATTTCTTCTTGGAAGACAAGGTAAACAACACCATCAATGCCCAATGATGAATGGACCTCATAACATGATGTTCATGGAAGGTGGTCCTCACAAGATGCTGGGAGGTGAGAACATGTTTATGTTTAAAACAGAGGATGGAAAAAAAATAGAATGGATTGAAGATATAGACATCCAAAAAGAAGAGGGTGAAGATGGAGAAAAAAAAATTAAAATACAGGTAAAAGCAAAAGAAGACAAATAGGAAATTTTCAGATTACTTCCCCATAGCGATTATATAGATTTATTTAGATGCTAATTAATTTGCCCTGATTTTAATGCCCACTTTGCACTAATAAAATCAATTGATATTCCGCCTTCATCACTAAAATGTTCCCTAATTACTTTTCCA
>Ga0181605_10000016_pt1 | contig 160637 bp, 149 predicted proteins | sample 041ome_11_FD_148676 | JGI IMG/M metagenome (GOLD analysis project Ga0181605, IMG submission 148676) | Coastal salt marsh microbial communities from the Groves Creek Marsh, Skidaway Island, Georgia - 041411US metaG (spades assembly) | ecosystem: Environmental > Aquatic > Marine > Intertidal...
AAGGTCAAACTAGATTTCACCGTCTGATTACTCTTAAAGCAATTAATATTGACCTGATTCGCCATTTCTTCCCATCCGTGCGTTTCCAGCAGATATTCCAATATATCTAATAATTTTACGCCGTGCAAAGGGTTGTTAGGTTGTTGTTCCATATATACTTAAAAAGTTAGAGACATTTGATCATTGGCTAAATTACAGAAAAAGCCGCTTGATTGCATCAAGCGGCTTTTTTATTCATACCATTCAATCATTAGATACTTTTCTTTGCCAAATACCAGGTTACCTTCTCTACACTATTGTCTGCCAATCTAGCATTCAAATCATTTAATGATTTGGGTGCGGGACAGATGACCTTATCCCCTTTCTTCCAATCTAAAGGTAGGGCAACTTTATACTTATCAGAAATCTGAAGGGCTTCTAAGGCTCTTAGTATCTCATCCATATTCCTACCTACATTTAAAGGATAATACATAATCAACCTAATTTTCTTGGAAGGGTCTATAAAAAATACCGCCCTAACAGCTGCTGTTTCACTTTCGTTAGGCTGGAGCATTCCATAACGCTTAGACACTTTCATATCTATATCTGCAATAATGGGAAAATCAAAATACACACCGGTGGACTCCCTCACATTTTGTACCCAACCTAAATGGGCATGAATACTGTCTATACTAAGTCCTAGAAGTTCCGTGTTTAAAGCGTCAAATTCCCCTTTGCGCAGCGCAAAACCACTCATTTCTGTAGTACATACAGGCGTAAAATCTGCAGGGTGTGAAAACATAACAGTCCATTTGTCTTTAGCAAATTCAGACATTTTAATCGGTCCTTTGGTCGTTACTGCCTCAAAATCTGGTGCTGTATCCCCTATTCTTGGCATGGAATACATTTCTTGTGTTGTAATTTCATCTTGATTTATCATAATAATTACTTATAGGTTTAAAATTTTTTATAAAGTTAACCTATGTAGTAATTGTAAAACGTAACAAGAGTTACATTAAAGAGATGTTTATGTTCATTTTCCACTTGAAACTAAGAGCTAAAGTTGTTATTCCTGCATACTCTTTTAAAATGCAAGTTGAAAATAAAAAAACCTTAAATTAGTATATAATAACAAAGAATAAATATTCGTTCTAAAAGCTTATTACTAAACTCTTGGAGTATACAAATGAGATATGAAATGATTATAAGACAAGAAACTAAAAATGACCATAAGGAAGTCTTTAGATTAATTGAAAGTGCTTTTATAGACGCTGACTTCGCAGATCACACTGAACAGTTTTTGGTCGAACGATTAAGAAAATCGGACGCTTTTATTCCTGAGCTATCAATGATAGCGGAAATTGAAGGAAAAATAGTTGGTCATATTCTATTGACGAAACTTAAAATCAAAAACGATTCTACTGAATTCGATTCATTGGCGTTGGCACCTGTTTCTGTCATGCCTGAATTTCAAGGAAAAGGAATTGGTGGGAAATTAATACTTAAATCACACAAAAAGGCTAAAGAATTAGGGTATAAATCAATCGTTCTTTTAGGACACGAAAAATACTATCCAAGATTCGGTTATGAACAAGCGGATAAATACGGAATAGAATTGCCATATGAAGTTCCAAAAGAGAATTGCATGGTAATTGAATTATTTAAGAACGGACTGTTAGGGGTAAATGGAATGGTTGAATATCCGAAAGAATTTAATGAATAAAAAATACGATACCTCAACAAAGGCAAAACATAATTCAATCAAAAACACTGATATAAAATTAATTATATAAAAAAACCTTCAACCAATAAAGGTTGAAGGTTCAATGTGATCGCGAAAGGATTCGAACCTTTGACCGTCTGCTTAGAAGGCAGATGCTCTATCCAGCTGAGCTACGCGACCATTTCCCGAAGGAAAAAGTTTTGAGATTTTGGGAATATCTCTGTTTATTAATGTCGGGGTGGCAGGATTCGAACCTGCGACCTCCGCGTCCCAAACGCGGCGCGATAACCGGGCTACGCTACACCCCGAGACCTTGTAATAAGGTATCAATTTTTCAATAAAGAGCGGAGAGACAGGGATTCGAACCCTGGCGACAGTTACCCGTCGACAGATTAGCAATCTGCTCCATTACCACTCTGGCACCTCTCCTAACACAAAAAGTGTTTCACGCCTTAAAAACGCGGTTGCAAATGTACTTTTTAGAATATAATATCACAACATTTTTAAAGCTTTTTTTAGCTTTATTTTTCATTGATCCTGAATTACTCTGGATATGTAACCCTAAGGTGGTAGATATTAGTTAGTTTGCCTTTTAGGACCTTCTTAATTAATTCAATGTCTTTAAAGGTAATATTGGCATTTACAAACTGATTGGCCTGCATTTGTCCTGTAATAATCTTTTCTACAAAGGCATCTATCTCTAAATAAGTAGGGTTTTTAAGACTTTTTGAGGCAGCTTCTACAGCGTCTGCCATCATGAGAATAGCCGTTTCCTTTGAAAAAGGAAGGGGGCCTGGATAAGTAAATAAAGAAACGTCTACATTAGGTTGGATCTCTTGCGCTTTTTTATAGAAATAGTACACTTGAGTAGTTCCGTGGTGAACTCTAATAAAATCAATCAAGCGGTCCGGTAAATTGTGTTTTTTAGCTATTTCAATTCCATCTGTAACATGATCCAAAATAATCTTAGCACTGTCCAAAGGATCCAATTCGTGGTGTGGGTTTACTGAAGTGATCTGATTTTCAGAAAAATAAGTAGGGTGGTTCATTTTTCCAATATCGTGGTATAGCGCCCCTACCCTTACAAGCATAGCATTAGCCCCTATTTCATTAGCAGCGGACTCTGCAAGATTAGCCACCTGTAGGGAGTGATGAAAAGTCCCTGGCGCTTTGTTAGAGAGTTCTTTTAAGAGTTTTGAATTGGTGTCTGAAAGTTCTAATAGAGACACCTCAGAGACCAGACCAAAGAGTTTCTCATAAATGTAGATGAGGGGTTGGGCAAAGAGTGTTATCATTCCGTTTAAGGCGAAAAGGCCAAAAACCAGCCACTGTAAATTATTTATAGTACCTTCTTGAATGATATGAAAGGAAAGATAACCCAACATATACACTATGGTAATTTGACCCACTGAAATAAATAAGTTGGCCCTTTTGTACAACTCGGTAACAGATAAAATGGTTACAATACCGGCAATGGTTTGTAAAAAAACAAACTCAAAACTATTAGGTACTACAAACCCTAAAATAAGTACCGTGAGCACATGCACGAAAAGCCCTAAACGAGCGTCAAAAAACGTTTTAAGTATGAGGGGTAAAATACACAGCGGCACTACGTAAACATAAGTTTCGTTGTATTGCACCACAAGTGTGGTGAGCAGGACCATGAGGACCACATTGGCCAGTATAAATGTAAGTTTAGTATTATCCCTATATATATGCGCCCTGTATTTGGCTAAAAACAAAAATAACATGACCATCACTAATGCCACCAAAAGGGTATAACCAAATAAGATAATATAGTAATTGGCGTCTGACCATAAAACAGATTCATACTCTGATTTAAGGGAAAGTAGCACCTTGTAATTTTCTTGTTCTACTACGGCTCCTTTGGCTATTATAAGTTTTCCCTTATCTACAAAACCCCTTGTTAACGACAGACTATTTATGGCTTCCGAAAGCGATTTTTCCGTAAAGTCTTTGTTGTAAACCACATTAGGAACTAACACATCTAACAACAACTCTTCCGCAAAAGGAGCTTGACGCTTAAAAATTGGGGATTGGATTTGGGATTGAATCAAAGGAAGTAGTTCAGGGATGCTTACAAAAGAGCTTACAATCCTTAAACTGGCTGTATTATCTTGTAACAAATACAAACTATTCCCTAAGTTTTCTGTGGCATTTCTAGCCAGTAAACCTCGGGAATATATGCTGTCTAATACATCGAATAATACCCATTTAATTTGGGCAGTATCTTTTAGTGTTGGTTGGCTTTTTTTTAAATCAGCCAATGCGAGAGACAAATCTTCTTTTGACTTTAAAAGTAGGGAGTCATTCAAGGAAAAATAAGGAATGTGTTCGCGCCGAATAGTTTCTTTCTCCTCTGACAATTCCTCTGAGGTCTTTTTAACGCTAAAATCAAAGGGAGCATACAATGTCTCGTGCTGCCATGGTTTTCCCTTTTGAAACTCGTATTTAAACTTACCTCCTTTTGGAAAAAAATAAACCACCAAACCCACCGCCAATATATAAAGCAGGAATTTATAAAGTAGGGATTGGTTTTTATAGAGGATATCTAGACTTTTAGCCATGAAATAAGTTTGATTCAAAAATAGAAAAATAAACCCATACCGGCGTTATTTTAGTTTTTCTGCAGGTGGCTTTGCCACTAATTTTAGTATTTTTGAAGCAATACACTTTAAGATCATTCTATGAAAGAAGTTGTCATTGTTTCCGCAGTAAGAACTCCCATTGGACGTTTTATGGGCGCTTTATCACAAATTGCTGCACCAGAACTGGGTGCCATAGCAATAAAAGGTGCTTTGGAACGTATTAATTTAGATCCAACCCAGGTGGGGGAAGTCATTATGGGTCATGTGTTGCAAGCTGGAACAGGACAAGCACCTGCTAGGCAAGCGGCCATAAAAGCGGGAATTCCAAATACCGTTCCCTGTACTACCGTAAATAAGGTATGTGCCTCTGGAATGAAAACCATTATGCAAGCTGCACAATCTATTGCGATTGGAGACCATGAGATCGTTATAGCAGGTGGTATGGAAAATATGAGCATGGCGCCCCATTTGCTGTCTATGCGAAATGGGCAAAAATTTGGCCCTACCACCCTGGAAGACAGCATGCAAAAAGATGGCTTAGTAGACGTATACCAACAAACAGCTATGGGTGTTTTTGCAGACCAATGTGCCATAACTTACGAATGTTCAAGAGAAGATCAAGACCAGTTTGCCATTCAGTCCTACCAGCGTGCTAAAGCTGCCTGGGATGCCGGAAAATTTTCTAGTGAAATTGTTCCTGTGACAATACCACAGCGCAAAGGAGATCCTATTATTTTTAATACAGATGAGGAATATAGCAATGTATTTATAGATAAAATATCATCCTTAAGACCGGCTTTTACTAAAGACGGTACTGTAACTGCTGCCAATGCTTCTACAATAAATGATGGGGCTGCTGCATTGGTGTTAATGAGCGCAGAAAAAGCAAAGTCCCTAGGACTTAGGCCTATGGCCACCATTAAAGGATACGCAGATGCTGCTTTGGAGCCTGAATGGTTCACTATCGCACCTGCTAAAGCGCTTCCCAAAGCCCTTTCAAAAGCTGGAATAAAACAATCTGAAATAGATTTCTTTGAATTTAATGAAGCCTTTTCAGTAGTTGGATTGGCCAATATGAAATTACTCAATATTCCAGACAGCAAAGTGAATATTTACGGAGGCGCCGTTTCTCTTGGCCACCCTTTGGGATGTTCAGGAACCAGAATTGTGGTAACACTCCTCCATGTGCTCGCCCAAGAGAAAGCGCGCTTTGGCGCAGCAGCCATTTGCAATGGCGGCGGCGGCGCCTCTGCCCTGGTGATCGAAAACAACTTAGAAGACTAAATCATGCGTTTTGGAATAGCAAAACTTTCTAATATAGCTTTAAGGAGCGCTCCAGATATGGAAAGTGCGATTGTTACCATAGCCCATTACGGAGAAGGTTTTAAAATACTAGACCACAGAAAATTTTGGTTTAAGGTAAGAATGGCCTACGACCAAACTGAGGGTTGGGTAGAAAATTTACAGGTCTTGGAAATTTCACAGGACCAATATCAAAGCATTGAAGCGCAAACTCCTCACTATTGTCAAGAACTCACTGGTTTTATTCAAGAAGAAAACGGTGGCCTTATGCCCGTTCTATTGGGAGCTAACACTAGTCAATCTAAATTAATGTCCCATACATTTGAAGGAAACACAAAGGCTAAGGGGACTAAAAATGGGATAGTAAATACCGCTTTAATGTATTTAAACGCACCCCATCTTAAAGGAGGCACGCTTCCATTTGGTATAGACGCTTCGGGATTGAGCCAGATGGCTTATAAACTCAATGGCTATTCATTGGCTAGAACAGCTGAATTACAATCCAAACAAGGAGACCCCCTGAGCTTTATTGAAGAATCAGAAGCTGGAGATTTGGCATTCTTTGACAATGCAGAAGGGATCATAGATCACGTAGGCATTATACTCCCAGACCATCATATCATTCACTGCCACGGAAAAGTTCGCATAGACCGAATAGACCACACAGGAATATTCAACAACGACACCAATCAGTACTCCCATTCCCTAAGGGTAATTAAAAAGATCATAACATAAAATGATCTGAAAAATAAGATCATAAAAAAAAGCCCTCCGTTGGAGGACTTTTTTTTATACTAGTAAAGTGCTTAGCAGTTATTCTTCTAGTAATTTCTTAACCCTCATATAGTTTACATTGTCACCTAAAGCACCATAAATGTTCTTTAACTGACCCAATAAATCTGTATTATTATCATTTGCAGCCAATCCAGATTCTAAAGCTTCAGCAGCTTTCTTAAAAAAGGCCTGCTTTTCAGCCTTAAGCTCGTCATAACGGGCAATATCCTTTTTAGAACTTCCCAATTTATTCATCTCATCAATCAATGCGTTTCCTTCGTTCACAAAAGAAGTAGACAAATTTAAATATGCGTTAATGTAGGTAGGAGACAAATCAATGGCTTTCTGATATGCCGTTCTAGCTTCAGCAGGATTTCCCTGCTCCATATTAATCACCCCAATATTGTAAAATAAATCAGGATTTGTAGGATCTAATTCAGTAGCTTCATTCATAAGGCTCTTGAATTTTTCTTTTTCTCCTTGCTTAAAATATAAATTGGCTTGATTTAAAATAAGCCCAACATCATTAGGGTTTACTTCTCTAGCTTCAACATAGGCAGACATAGCTTTGTCGTCTTCGCCCAATTGAGTATAGATAAGAGCTATATTCTTAATGATTTCGTTAAATTTAGATGGCGTACGTTCATCTTTAGGCTCGTCATAAGCACCAGATTTAACCATTAAATCTCTTTGAGATTTTGGCATTTCCTCACGCTCCCCTGTTTCAATATTTCTTGCAGAGAATTTTTCCTCACTACCGTCGTAGTTAATGTCTTTAAGCATATTGTAATACTTCAAAGACAATTCGTATTCATTTCCATTCACCGCACTACTCGCTGCATAGTACAAATAAATAGTATCTTGAGGACTCAATGAATAGCTTAAAAACAACTTTTCAGCAGCATCTTTATACTTTTCTTCATTGTTGTCAGATACAGCCGCATTGACAATTTCAGAGGTCATAACAGCAAACTTCTGCTTAATATCTGCAGTGTACTTGGTTTTACCAGAAGCTGTTTCACTTTCCATAGCTTTGGTGTAAGCAGCTACTGCTTTGTCATAAGCAGAGAAATCTCCAGCCTTAGCTTGAATGGCATAAGCTTCTCCTTGTAAAAAGTAAAACTGGTTAACATATTTAGCCTCAGCATTGTCAATAGTGCTTGCAGCACCATCTAAAGCAGAAAGCACCGCTGCTGCATCTCCAGATTTAAGCGCCTTATTGGCTGCTTTAATTTCATCTTTCTGAGCAAAACCAGCAGTAGACATTCCAATAGCTGCTAATAATAATATTGTTTTTTTCATTGTTAATGTTTTATAATAATTTTATGAGCGGGTAAAAATAATCAAATTTAAGATTCAGACCCTGTTTCTTCACTATTTTCTTGAGTGGCTTCTGGTGTGTCTGAAGGAGCATGAGTGCTTGCGCCAGAATCCTGTAATTCCTCAGAAAGAATGTCTTCTTCTTCTTTCATCACTTTAGCTACTGCAGCAATAGAATCGTTTTCTCTAATATTAATTAATTTAACACCTTGGGTAGCTCTACCCATGACACGCAAGTCTTCTACACCCAATCTAATGGCAATACCAGATTTATTTATAATCATGAGGTCATCTGAATCTGTTACATTTTTAATCGCAACAAGCCCACCTGTTTTCTCGGTAATAGAAATGGTTTTAACTCCTTTTCCGCCACGGTTAGTGACACGGTAGTCTTCCATAGAAGAACGTTTCCCATAACCTTTTTCAGAAACCACTAAAATATTGTCATCTTCATTGTGGACTGTTATCATTCCAATTACCTCATCTTGGTCATCTGCTAAACTCACCCCTCTTACTCCAGAAGCTCCCCTACCCATTGGTCGGGTTTTGCTCTCTTCAAAGCGAATGGCTTTACCAGATTTAAGGCCAAGGAATACTTGGCTAGTTCCAGTCGTTAATTTAGCCTCTAAAAGCTCATCTCCCTCTCTAACTCCAATGGCATTAATACCATTCGTTCTGGGTCTAGAATACTGCTCTAATGATGTTTTCTTTACAATTCCCTTTTTAGTGGCCATGATCACATAATGACTGTTCACATACTCCTCATCCTTAAGATCTTGGGTACAAATAAAGGCTTTCACCTTGTCATCCTGAGTAATATTAATCAAGTTTTGAATAGCCCTACCCTTAGAGGTTTTAGAGCCTTCTGGGATTTCATACACACGCATCCAGAAACACTTTCCACTTTGGGTAAAGAACAACATATATTGGTGATTGGTACCCACAAATAGGTGCTCCAAGAAATCTTCATTTCTTGTTGCCGATGCCTTTTGCCCTACACCCCCTCTATTCTGAGTCTTGTACTCAGAAAGTGGCGTTCTCTTAATATAACCTGCATGAGAAATGGTAATCACCACCTGCTCATCTGGAATCATGTCTTCTATACTAAGGCTTCCTCCAGCATAGTTTATCTCAGAACGACGTTCGTCTCCATACTTGGCTTTCACCTCCTGGAGTTCCTCTTTGATAATCGTCATTCTGCGCTCCTTATCTGCTAAAATATCTTTAAGATCTGCAATGGTAGCAATAATATCGTTGTACTCGTTTCTTAACTTATCTTGTTCAAGGCCTGTCAATTGACGCAAACGCATTTCTACAATAGCCTTTGCTTGAATTTCAGACAATTTAAAACGCTCCATTAAGGATTCTCTAGCCTCATCTGGACTTGAAGAAGCTCTAATGAGCTTAATAACCTCGTCTATATTGTCTGAAGCGATAATTAAGCCTTCTAGGATGTGAGCCCTATCTTCTGCTTTCTTTAATTCAAATTGGGTTCTTCGCACCACAACTTCATGTCTGTGCTCCACAAAATAGTGGATCATTTCTTTGACATTTAATTGCTGAGGTCTTCCATTGACAAGTGCAATATTATTGACACTAAAAGAAGATTGGAGTGAAGTGTATTTATACAGGGTATTTAATACAATATTTGGAATAGCATCTCTTTTTAATATATAGACAATACGCATTCCATTTCTATCGGATTCGTCCCTAATAGTGGCAATACCATCAATTTTCTTTTCATTGACCAAGTCTGCCGTTTTCTTGATCATGTCTGCCTTATTCACTTGATAAGGAATCTCCGTCACAATTATACACTCCCTACCTTGAACTTCTTCTATGACAGCCTTGGCACGAACAACAACTCTACCCCTTCCAGTATGAAAAGCTTCTTTCACCCCTTCATATCCAAAGATCACCCCTCCTGTAGGAAAATCTGGTGCCTTGATATGGGTAATGAGTTCATCTATTTCAATGTTAGGGTTCTCTATATAGGCTACAGTTCCGTCTATTACCTCAGAGAGGTTGTGTGGTGGCATATTGGTTGCCATTCCTACTGCAATTCCAGAAGCACCATTTACCAATAGGTTGGGGATTCTAGTAGGCAGTACTTTGGGCTCTTCTAAAGTGTCGTCAAAGTTCAACTGATGATCTACGGTATCCTTATCAATATCTATAAGCATGTCGTCTGCAATCTTTCGCATACGGGCTTCCGTATAACGCATGGCTGCAGGACTGTCTCCGTCAATGGAACCAAAATTACCCTGACCGTCTACGAGCATATAACGTAAACTCCATTCTTGTGCCATACGCACCATAGTGTCATATACTGAGGTATCTCCGTGTGGGTGATACTTACCCAAAACTTCTCCAACAATTCTCGCAGATTTTTTATGGGCACTTGTTGCTCTAACACCCAACTCATGCATGCCAAACAACACCCTTCGATGTACCGGTTTTAAACCATCTCTTACATCTGGTAAGGCACGTGATACAATCACCGACATAGAATAATCTATGTAGGCAGACTTCATTTCTTCGTCTATGTTAATTGGAATTAATTTTTCTCCTTCTGCCATATTAAAAAGCTATTCATTATTCATTAAAAAATCAAGCCAATATACATAATTTGGATGCTTTAGAAGATGTTAAAAAGCACTTTATTAAATAATTTATTAACATATATAACAGGACAAATAGTTAATAAAATAGCGCTAACTCGCTTGTACAAGCAAATGATTTTTTGTCAATTGTGTCATATATTACAAAAAGGAATAGTATTTGTAAATAAGTGCTAAAAAGATTTAGTATTTTTGAGTATAAACAACTGGTTTATGGATGATAATTTTTCACCTAGAGTAAAAGACGTAATAGCCTACAGTAAAGAAGAAGCCCTTAGATTAGGACATGACTTTATTGGAACGGAGCACCTAATGTTGGGTTTATTAAGAGATGGTGGCGGAAAAGCCATTAGCATCTTAGACGCCTTATCAGTAGACTTAGAACACCTGAGAAGAAAGGTAGAAATACTTAGTCCAGCAAATCCAAACCCAAGTTTGGTACATCAGGACAAAAAGAATCTCCACCTAACCAGACAAGCAGAAAGAGCCTTAAAAACTACTTTCTTAGAAGCCAAACTATTTCAGAGTACGGCAATTAATACGGCGCATTTGTTGTTGTGTATTCTCAGAAACGAGAATGACCCTACTACTAAATTGTTGCAAAAAATGATGGTAGACTACGACGGTGTAAAAGAGCAGTTTAAATCTATGATCACTTCAGACGACGATTATACCAGTGGGCCAACTGAGGCTTCTTTCTCAAGTGAGTCTGACTCAGAAGAAGCTGCTGGAGAATCTTTTGGAGGTGGCACAACTGCCAACAAGTCAGGTAAAAAATCAAAAACTCCTGTTCTTGACAACTTTGGTAGAGACCTCACCCAGATGGCTGAAGAAAACCGCTTAGATCCTGTGGTAGGTAGACAAAAGGAAATAGAGCGTGTGTCTCAAATTTTAAGTCGCAGAAAGAAAAATAACCCCCTATTAATCGGTGAACCCGGAGTGGGTAAAAGTGCCATTGCAGAAGGTTTGGCGCTTAGAATCATACAAAAAAAGGTCTCAAGGGTATTGTTCAACAAAAGGGTGGTTACTTTAGACTTAGCCTCCTTAGTAGCGGGCACAAAATACCGTGGTCAATTCGAAGAGCGTATGAAAGCGGTCATGAACGAATTGGAAAAAAATGACGATATTATTTTATTTATAGATGAAATTCACACCATAGTTGGTGCGGGTGGTGCTACGGGAAGTTTAGACGCTTCTAATATGTTTAAACCAGCCCTAGCAAGGGGAGAGATACAATGTATTGGTGCCACAACCTTAGATGAATTTAGACAACACATAGAAAAAGATGGTGCCTTGGAAAGAAGGTTTCAAAAAGTCATTGTGGAACCCACCTCTGTAGAAGAAACCATCGAAATTCTTAAAAATATTAAACCCAAGTATGAAGACCACCACAATGTTAACTATACTGATGAAGCATTAGAAGCATGTGTGACGCTTACGGACCGCTATATTACGGATCGCTTCTTACCAGACAAGGCTATTGACGCCCTAGATGAAGTGGGCTCAAGAGTTCATATTACCAATATGAATGTACCCAAACAGATTGTTAGTTTAGAAAACCAGTTAGAAACTGTTCGGGAAGAAAAGAACACTGTGGTGAAAAAGCAACGTTATGAAGAGGCTGCCAAACTCCGTGACGACGAGAAAAAACTAGAAAAAGCACTTCAAGACGCTCAAGATAAATGGGAAGAAGAGAGTAAATTACATAAAGAAGTCGTTACAGATAACCATGTGGCAGATGTAGTTTCTATGATGAGTGGTATTCCTGTTACTAAAATTGCACAAGCAGAAAGCACAAAGTTGGCTAAATTACCTGAGATTATTCAAGAAGCTGTAATTGGTCAGAACGAAGCAGTTGCAAAAGTAGCAAAGGCCATTCAAAGAAATAGGGCTGGATTAAAAGACCCTAATAAACCCATCGGATCTTTTATATTTTTAGGACAGACCGGTGTAGGAAAAACTCAATTGGCTAAAGTATTGGCAAAGGAATTGTTTGACTCTGAAGAATCGCTCATTCGTATAGACATGAGTGAATACATGGAGAAATTTGCCATTTCTAGATTAATTGGTTCCCCTCCGGGCTATGTGGGTTATGAAGAAGGTGGGCAGTTAACTGAAAAAGTAAGGCGGAAACCTTATGCTGTGGTACTTTTAGATGAGGTAGAAAAAGCACATCCAGATGTGTTTAACACCATGCTTCAAGTCTTAGACGACGGTTATTTAACAGATAGTTTAGGACGTAAGATTGATTTTAGAAATACCATTATTATCATGACCTCTAATATTGGGTCTAGGCAACTTAAAGACTTTGGTCAAGGAGTTGGTTTTGGTACCGCATCTATGAAATCTCAATCTGAAAAACACAATAAAGGCGTAATAGAAAATGCCCTTAAAAAGGCATTTGCTCCTGAATTTTTGAACAGAATAGACGACATTGTTATTTTTAACGCTCTGGAACAGGAAGACATTCATTTGATCATTGATATTGAGTTAAAGAAGTTATTTAAGAGAATTGAAAGACTTGGCTACCAATTGAAACTATCTAAAAAGGCAAAGGATTTCATTGCTGAAAAAGGATTTGACAAACAGTTTGGCGCTAGACCTTTGAAAAGAGCCATTCAAAAGTATATTGAAGACAGTTTGGCAGAGCAGATTGTCAATGCCAATTTGGTCTCAGGAGACACCATTTCATTGGACAGAGATGCCAATGATGATGAAAAACTAAAGGTTACCATTAAAAAAGCAGAAGAGTCATCTGAAGCCTCTTAATGGAAACATTTACACCACATTAAAAAAGCTGCTCCATTGGAGCGGCTTTTTTGATATACCTCCATTTCTGAGTATATATCTATAAATTCATATCAAAAAGCATCTAAAATTACACATCTACTAAAAATAATTGTTTTACAATGCTCAGGTGGTGCATTTGTTTATATTTGATTTATAAATATTCAAAGCATGCCATTTTCACTTCGTATTGAAACTTCAGGCACTCGTAATCTAACGAGCACATTTGCTGTGACTACTACTACAGGAACCCCTTTGGGGTACTAGATGATTACTTCCGCAACCTATTTATTTATTTTTTATTTTTAAAAACTAACCCATGAATGTTTTAAAATTCGGTGGTACCTCAGTAGCCAACGCACAAAATATCAGTCTTGTAAAAAATATCGTTCAACAGAACAACTATAAAAAACAATATGTTATTGTTTCTGCACTTGGAGGCATAACGGATTTATTGCTAAAAACCGCAGCCTCAGCGGCCCAGCAAGACCCCCAATACAAAACACCCTTAAACGAGATTGAAAAAAGACACTTAGACACGGTAAAATCTCTGATCCCAACCAATGATCAAGCTGGAATCTTAAGCCAGATTAAAGCGGCATTAAATACCTTAGAAACCCTTTTAGAAGGTGCTTTCCTCATCGGAGAAATAACCCCAAAACTCTCAGACAAAATAGTGAGCTTTGGAGAACTATTGTCCTCTTATATTATCAGTGCTTACTTTAAGTCTCAAGGCTTAGACTCCCTTCATGCAGACGCGAGAACACTCATCACTACAGACCATTTACACGGTAAAGCAACTGTTAACTACCCCCTCACCAACCAAAAATTAAAAGAATTCAATGGAAAAAATAAAAACGCCATTGTAGTTATGGGGGGCTTTATTGCTTCTAGTACAGATGGCGTTGCAACTACACTAGGAAGGGGTGGTTCAGACTTTACTGCAGCCATAGTGGCAGCTGCGCTAGACGCTGAATTGCTTGAAATTTACACCGACGTAAGTGGCATGTTTACAGCAAATCCAAAATTGGTAAAGCAAGCCAGACCCATCACTAGCATTTCCTATGAAGAGGCCATGGAATTGTCTCATTTTGGTGCTAAAGTACTCTACCCTCCTACCATTCAACCGGTATTACAAAAACAAATTCCTATTGCCATTAAAAACACTTTTGACCCTCAGGCGGTAGGTACACTAATTCAAAAACAAACTTCAGAAGGAAACAAAACCGTGCAAGGCATTAGCCACGTAGAAAATATGGCCTTAATTTCATTAGAAGGACCAGGCATGGTAGGTATTCCAGGAATTTCTAAAAGATTTTTCGAAGTACTCTCCAATGCAAAAATAAGTGTGGTATTAATTACTCAAGCTTCTTCAGAACATTCTATCTGTGTGGGTATTGCTGCAGAAGACACTTCAACCGCAGTGGCACTAGTAAATGAAGCCTTCGAATTTGAAATGTCACAAGGTAAAATTAAAGCGGTCATTGCAGAAAATGATTTGGCCATTATTGCATTGGTAGGCGATCAAATGAAAAAACACCAAGGCTTAAGTGGTAAAATGTTTGCCACCCTAGGTAAAAACAATGTCAATATCAGGGCTATAGCTCAAGGGGCCTCTGAACGAAACATCTCCGCGGTAATAGAAAGAACAGACGTTAAAAAAGCCTTGAATGCACTACACGAGGTATTCTTCGAAGAAAATATTAAACAGTTAAACCTCTTTGTCATGGGGGTTGGAAATGTAGGGGCTAAATTATTGGCGCAATTGGCCCAACAAAAAGACTACCTTAAAAAGCAGTTAAAACTCTCTGTAAGGGTTATTGGCATGAGTAATTCTAGGACCATGTGTTTTGCCTCAGACGGAATAGATCTCAAAAATTGGCAAAATATACTTTCCAATGGAGAAAAAGCAGACCAAGCCTTGTTCTTGCAAAAAATAACAGATCTAAACCTCAGAAATTCCATTTTTGTAGACAATACCGCGAGTGATGTGGTGGCAAACACTTATGCAGATTATCTTTCTAAGAGTATTTCTGTAGTTACTTGTAACAAAATTGCCTGTGCCTCTGCCTATCCAAATTATAGAAAACTCAAAGATTTGGCCAGGACTTATAATGCTTCTTTCTTATTTGAAACGAATGTAGGAGCTGGATTACCAATTATAGACACGCTTAAAAACCTCATAGCCTCTGGAGATGAGATCAAAGAAATTCAAGCCGTACTCTCTGGAAGTTTAAATTTTGTTTTTAATCATTTTAATGATAAAACCACATTCCACGATGTGGTAAAGCAAGCTCAGGAAGAGGGCTATACTGAGCCAGACCCAACTATAGATCTAAGCGGAATAGATGTTATGCGTAAAATACTAATCCTAGCTAGAGAGAGTGGTCATGTCATGGAAATATCAGATATTGAGAACAACGCATTCTTACCGGCAGAAAGTCTAGAAACGAAATCTAATGAAGCCTTCTTTGAAAGTTTAATCAAATATGAAGGAGATTTCCAAGCTATGTACCAAAAGGCATCGGCCAAAGGCGCAAAACTAAAATACGTGGCCAGCTTTAAAGATGGAAAAGCCTCCGTGGGGCTTCAAGAAATACCCCAGGGTCATGATTTTTACGCTTTAGAAGGAAGTGATAATATTGTCTTGTTTTATACAGAACGCTATCCGAGCCAGCCTATGATTATAAAAGGTGCGGGTGCTGGGGCAGCTGTAACAGCCTCTGGTATATTTGCAGACATTATTAGAGTTGGAAACTTTTAAAAACTACCTTTAAGATCATAAAGCCATATCTCATGAAGTCTATACGTGTATTTTGTCCTGGAACTATTGCCAATGTATCTTGCGGCTTTGACGTCCTTGGTCTTTCTCTTGCAGGAGTGGGAGACTATATGACCGTGACACAAACTGCTACAAAAGGCATTACTATAAGCGAAATTTTAGGGCAAGACCTTCCGCTTGAAACTACCCAAAATGTAGCGGGTGTAGCGGGTTTAGCGCTCCTAGAAGCCTTAGAAAGTGACGCTGGCTTTGACATTAAAATAGACAAACGCATAAAAGCAGGTAGTGGTATAGGCAGCAGTGCTGCAAGCAGTACGGGTGCGGTTTGGGCCATAAACCATCTATTGGGGAATCCTTTTACAACAAAAGAACTGATTCCATTTGCTATGGAGGGAGAACGTCTGGCATCAGGAGTGGCTCATGCAGATAATGTAGCTCCAGCCCTGTTAGGCGGCTTTACCTTGGTGAGAAGCACAGATCCCTTAGATGTTATTTCACTTCCAAGTCCCGGTGAGTTATACGCCACTGTAATACACCCTCAAATAGAGATTAAAACAGCAGATTCTAGAAGGATATTAAAATCTAACCTATCTCTTAAAGACGCTATTACCCAATGGGGAAACTTAGGTGGTTTGGTTGCTGGATTGTACAGAGAAGATTACGAATTAATTGGTCGTTCGCTACAAGATGTAGTCATTGAACCAATAAGGAGCATTCTCATCCCTGGATTTACCGAAATAAAAGAAGCAGCGCTAAATGCCGGTGCTTTGGGAGGTGGAATTTCAGGATCCGGTCCTTCAGTATTTGCCCTTTCAAAAGGTAAAGATAACGCTTTAAAAGTAGCAGACGCTATTAGGAATGTCTATGAGCCCTTTGGTATTTCATTTGACATACACATTTCTAACATCAATAAAAAAGGGGTATACCCCGCTTAGCATAAAATGGAATATTTTTCAATAGACACCCCCAGTTTAAAAGCAAGCTTTAAAGAAGCGGTCATTAAAGGGATTGCACCAGACAAAGGTTTGTATTATCCAGACCACATTCCTAGTCTAGATCCAAAATTCTTTCAAGAAATAGAACAACTATCTCCGGTAGAAATAGGAATGGAAGTCATGCGACCTTTTACCAAAGATATATTGAGTAAGAGCGACTTAAAAAAGGTGCTAGAAAAGGTCTTAGATTTTGATTTCCCGGTGGTAAACCTTTCGGATAGTGTAGGGTCTCTTGAATTATTTCACGGTCCTACCCTAGCCTTCAAAGATGTAGGAGCAAGATTTATGGCGCAATGCCTCGGTTTATTTTTCGAAAAAAATCAAGCCCCTGTGACGGTATTAGTAGCCACTTCTGGAGATACTGGAGGTGCTGTAGCCAATGGATTTCTAGGGGTAGAAGGAGTAGAAGTAGTGATCTTGTATCCCAGCGGAAAAGTGAGCCCTATACAGGAAAAACAACTCACTACTTTGGGGCAAAATATTAAAGCTTTAGAGGTAGATGGTAGCTTTGACGATTGTCAAAAAATGGTTAAAACAGCCTTTTTAGACACTGAGATCACCGACCACAAACAACTCACCTCTGCCAACTCCATAAACGTAGCGAGATGGTTACCGCAAATGCTGTACTACTTCTTAGCCTATAAAACCCTTAAACCCTCTCTAGACAAAAGCGGAAAGGAGCTGGTTTTTTCTGTACCCTCAGGTAATTTTGGAAATATATGTGCCGGTATGGTTGCCAGAGAAATGGGACTTCCCATATCTCATTTTATAGCAGCCACCAATGCCAATAAGGTGGTACCCAATTTCATGAAAAACGGGAAATACCAAGCTGAAAAATCTGTTGCTACCATTTCTAATGCCATGGATGTAGGAGATCCTAGTAACTTTGTCAGAATCTTACAGATGCATGAAAATGAACACGGAATTCTTAAAAAAGGATTCAGTGCCTATAGTTTTACAGACCCACAAACCCAAGAGGCCATGCGTGTTATTGAAAAAGAGCACCATTACACTGCAGACCCACATGGAGCAGTGGGTTATTTAGGACTTTTAGAATATCAGAAAGACCATCCGAACACCTATGGCGTATTTTTAGAAACAGCACATCCTGTCAAGTTTTTAGAAGTGGTAGAAAAAACACTAGGTAAGACGCTGACTATACCTCATAAAATTGTGGAGGTATTGTCCAAACAAAAACATGCCACTAAAATTTCTGATTACCAGGGACTCAAGCGCTTCTTAATGCAAGAATAGTTTTTTACAAATCAAAAGACAATCCAAATTCAGCAAAATGAAACCCTTGCTTTTCAAGATCTACTCGGCCTTGAAATTCAGCATTTCGTGCGGGATTACTATGGTTTAAGTGAATAAAATATACTTTTTGACGATCTTTTAAAGACAGTGAACCTAAAAGTAAAGCCGTTTCAGAAACAAATGGATGTGGCACTTCTGCCATGGGCCTAGGTACTTCTCCGTCTGAAAAAAATGTTCCATCTAAAAAGGCGTAATCTACTTGCTCAATAAGTTGCTCAATGGCCATAGTCCATTTAGACCATTTGTCAATATCTGGAATATACAAAGCAGTTTTATGCTTCCCATCAATCAAATAACCCACTGTTTCAGAATATTCATCCCTGTGCGGAACTTTCAACGGAGTAACTTTTAAGTTTTGATCTAAATACACTGGTTGATTGTTTTGTATGGGTAATAGCACAATGTTTTTCAATGACACCAATTGACTCCAAGGACCATTTTGGCTTAAAAAAGAACTCATTTTAGGCATGGCATAAACTATTGTTTCTGAAGCGTTATAAGCCTCTCTTCCCAGATGCATAAGCCCTGTATAATGACCCATATGTGCATGGGTAAGAAAAATTGCCACCTCATTATGGCCAGAGACCTCGCTCAAATAATTGATTTGTGACACAACATCTGGTGTAGCGTCAAAAATATAAGATTTACGCGCTCCTACTACCCCTATACTACTGACATAATCATTTAATTTTTCAACTGCACAGCACAACTTCTCGCAACCCATATGTGGGGATCCACCATCTTGAAGGGTTCCCAAAACAAACAGTTTCTGAGCGTTCATAGACCCAGTAAAAAAGCAAAAACAAATTGCGAGTAAGCTCCTAATTACCATGACTACTCTAGGGTTGGCAAACTAAAAGAATCTAAGGGACTTGGAAGCTTCATAGCCGCTTCAATAGCTGCTACAGAACGCGGTGCCATATACGACAACAATACAGGACCTTGGTCTGAAATAAGAATATCGTCTTCTATTCTAACGGCAATACCCCACCACTTTGGGTCGCAGTCACTACCTTCAGGAATATATATTCCAGGCTCCACAGTGATGACTGTATTGGCCTTAAAAGGTCCGTAAGTTCCTTTGTCGTGAACATCTAAGCCTAAATAATGAGAAGTTCCGTGTGGGAAGTATTTTCTAGCCTCAGAGGCCTCCTTAATAAGTCCTAGTGAAATAAGGCCGGCTGCCACCACTTTTGAAGCCGCAGCTCCTGGAGCAGAAAATGGCGCACCTACCACACTAGCTGCAATTCCTGCCTCTTGGGCATTGTACACAATTTCATAAATCGCTTTTTGCTCTGGACTAAATACTCCGTTGGCTGGAATGGTTCGGGTTACGTCTGCTGTATATCCGTGGTATTCAGCACCCAAATCCATTAAGACCAATTCATTACCCAGCTCAGGCTTGTTATTTTCTATATAATGTAAAATACAACCGTTGTTTCCACCGCCCACAATAGAAGGATACCCCTCGTATTCTGCCCCGTATTTTTTATACACATATTCATGTACCCCTTGTACCTCTGTCTCAGACATTTCAGGGTGCATGGCTTTCATTACTTCTAATTGGCCTACGGCCGATATCTCAATGGCTTTCCTTAAAAGAGCCATTTCTTCTGGCAATTTGGTCTCTCTTAAACTACTCATTATTTGGCCAAGGCCTTCCAAATCAAAATTGTATTGATTTATAGCTAAGTTCACAGCCTTTTTAGCACGATCCATAATTTTCTGATCCTTGGGTTGCATGGCTGCATTTAGAAAATCTTTCACTACTGGATCTTCTGCCAAAGAAGCATCACTATTCATGTATCGCTTTAATTGAGATACTACTTTTTGGGTGTCTTCTTCAGTGGTAGATTGAATTAAGGTGTATATCTGCTGAAGTGACGCATTATAGTTTGCTGGAAACCCTATTTTGTCTTTAAAAGACTTGACCAAATCAAATAAATCTGCCTCATCTCGGGTGTCTCTGTAATCATTGTTAAAGTTGTAAAACAGCAACTTATCAAAAGACTTAAAATCTATATCTAAAGCAGCAAATTCACGGCCATTGTAAGCAGCTTCAAAACCTAAGTTAGCTATGGTTCCCTCCACACCTAATCTTCTACCATTCCATTGTTCTGCCCTGGCATTACGTTCCTGCACAAAAATTAATTCATTGTAAGTGTTCCCGTCTGGAGTTGTTTGTGGCGAGGAAAAAATTAACAGCACAGCGTGGGGTTCGTTATAACCTGTGAGGTAATGAAAATCTGGATCTTGATGGTATATATAATCTACATCATTGGCCCTATTTCTTACAGGATTGGAAAACAACACCGCTACTGAATTGGCCGGCATTTCTGCCCTGAAAGCATCTCTGCGGCCTTTGTGAAAGTCAGCGGTTAAATAATCTGTAGGAAGTTGTTGTGCAGTTACAAAAAAAGCAACTAAAGAGGCACAAAGGAAAAAATAAGCTTTCATAATTGGGTTTTGAATAAGTTTAAATGTACTAAAATATGGTGAACTAAAAAAAGGATATTGTTTGCAGAAAGGAGTGGTGTATTCTCCAAGAAATAAATACTTTTACAAAAAATAGTTGCATGAAAAATACTGCCCTTACTTCCGTTCACGAATCGCTTGGTGCCAAAATGGTTCCTTTTGCTGGTTATAATATGCCTGTTTCTTACCAGGGTATTAACGCAGAACACGACACCGTTAGAAATGGCGTGGGCGTTTTTGACGTATCTCATATGGGAGAATTTTTAGTAGAAGGTCCAACAGCCTTTGATCTGTTACAAAAAGTGACTTCTAATGAGGTAGCCAACTTAAAGCCTGGAAAAGCACAGTACAGCTGTTTCCCAAATGAAACAGGTGGAATTGTAGACGACCTTATTGTATATATGCTCGCGCCTGAGAAATATTTATTGGTGGTAAACGCTTCAAACATAGACAAGGATTGGGCGCATATTAACACCTACAATGAAACTTACAAAGCGCAGCTTAGAAACCTATCAGACGACTATTCCCTTTTAGCCATACAGGGTCCAAAAGCGGTAGAGGCCATGCAGTCGCTCACGGATATTTCATTGGCAGACATTCCCTTTTATCATTTTGAAGTAGGTCCTTTTGCGGGTATTGAACATGTGATTATCTCTGCGACAGGATATACGGGATCAGGAGGTTTTGAAATTTATTGCAAGAATGAAGAAGCTGCACAGCTTTGGGATAAGGTATTTGAAGCAGGCGCTTCTTATGGCATTAAACCTGTTGGTTTAGCGGCTAGAGACACCTTGAGATTAGAAATGGGTTATTGCTTATACGGAAATGATATTAATGACCAAACCTCTCCGCTAGAAGCTGGATTGGGTTGGATCACTAAATTCTCTAAAGATTTTGTAAACGCATCAGGCTTGGCAGCACAAAAAGAAGCAGGTGTTCAAAGAAAACTTGTGGCTTTTGCGCTAGAAGAAAGAGGTATTCCTAGACATGATTATCCCATTGTAGACGCGAAAGGAAAAGAGATAGGAATCGTGACCTCTGGTACTATGTCTCCCTCTCTTGGAATTGGAATTGGTCTAGGGTATGTGTCTGTAGACTACAGTAAATTAGATAGCGAGATTTTTATTCAAGTTAGAAAAAAAGCCCTTAAAGCCTCTGTGGTGAAACTCCCATTCTACAAGGGTTAATACATATAACAAAAGGCTTTTGAAAGCAAAAAAGATTTTTATTTTTGGAGCCAGTGGTTTTATTGGAGGGCTTCTCTTTAAAGAATTCAACAGATTTTACAACACTTTGGGTACCTATTGCACCCAAGAAAATGCCTATGGGAAAAATCAGAAATTCACTTCCTTTAATGTAACAGAGGACTCTGCCTATGAGCTGTTAGCCAGTGTAGCGCCCACTGTAGTTATTTCTGTCATTAGAGGCCCTTTTGACGCGCTCATTACCATGCATCAGCATTTGGCTCAATACGCAAACGACTATGGCTGTAAGGTGGTGTTTCTCTCCTCAGCAAATGTATTTGACGCCTATAGCAAATATCCTTCTTACGAATTTGACAAAACACTTTCTGAAAGTATATATGGCAGGTTTCAGATTAAAATTGAGCACAGCCTTCAAAAAATTCTCAAAGAAAATCTTTTACTCTTGAGAGCACCCATGGTATTTGGCCCTCAATCTCCCAGAGTGAAGGAGATTAAACAACTCATTTTAGACAAGGCCCCCATAGAAGTTTTTCCTAACCTGATCATCAATGTGTCTTCTGGAGAAAAAATTTGCCAGCAAATCCTAATGCTACTTAATCAAGACGCCTCAGGAATTTACCATTTGGGAAGTTCAGACCTTGTACCTCATGAGGAATTTATTCAAGAAATAGTACATCAGTTACGTATAGGCAATCCTGTGTATAAGAGAATTTATACCACCAATGAGAATAGATACTTGGCCGTTTTGTCAAAAGACCACCCCTTACCTTTGGAGATTACCCATAGTTACAAGGATTGTTTAGAAGCACATTATTAGATTATATTTACAAAAACAGATATTTATGGAAGCACTAACAGAAGCACAGATCACAGAAAAATTAAAGGCATTACCACATTGGACCTATGCAGACGGCTATCTTATAAGCACTTTTCAGTTTAATGACTTTAAAGAGTGTTTCTCTGCCATGGCTAGAATTGCCTTTGAGTGCGAGTCTCATGGACACCACCCAGACTGGAGCAATAGATACAACAGGCTGCTCATTAAACTGATCACCCACGATGCTAAGGGTGTTACTCAAAAAGACTTTGACCTAGCTGAAAGCATTGAAGAATGTATGATCAGTAAAGGATAAAAATATTAAATTTGACACTTTAAACAGAAATACATCTACTATGGGAAGAGCTTTTGAATTTAGAAAAGCACGAAAAATGAAACGTTGGTCTGCCATGTCTAAGGCCTTTACTAGAATTGGTAAAGACATTGTAATGGCTGTTAAAGAAGGGGGGCCAGATCCAGATTCAAATTCCAGACTAAGGGCTGTAATTCAGAATGCCAAGTCTGTAAATATGCCTAAGGACAACGTAGAGCGTGCCATAAAAAGAGCTTCTGATAAAAGTTTGGGGGATTATAAAGAGGTTTTGTTTGAGGGCTATGGACCTCACGGGATTGCCATATTAGTAGAAACGGCTACAGACAACAATACCAGAACAGTAGCCAATATTAGAAGTTACTTTAATAAGTGTAATGGAAATATGGGCACCTCGGGTTCTGTGGAATTTATGTTTGACCACACGTGTAATTTTAGGATTCCAGCAGAGGGAATTGATCCGGAGGAATTAGAATTAGAACTGATAGACTTTGGTGCAGAAGAGGTTTTTGTAGATGAAGAAGAGGGTATTTTAATTTACGCGCCATTTGAAAGTTTTGGTGCCATTCAAAAAGAATTAGAATCTAGAGGACTAGAAATTTTATCTTCAGGTTTTGAGCGCATTCCTCAAGTGACCAAACAACTCACAGAAGAAGAGGCTGCAGATGTGGAGAAACTTCTAGAAAAAATAGAAGAAGACGACGACGTTCAAAACGTATACCACTCTATGCAGGAATAATTTTCTGATATTCAATCAAAAAAAAGCGGGGCCAATGGCCCCGCTTTTTTTTGCTAATCTTTTTCAGGAAAAAATCCCTGATCCGGGTTCTTACCTAATGTTCCGTCAAAAAATACTTCGTAAGTTTTAAAGTCTGCTGTTTTATCTGAAGTGGTCCAAATGGGGTCACTCATTTTTATTTCTTTCTTTCCATAATCAAAAGAGATCAAAATGATTGGCACATTTGCTGTTTTGGCTATATAATAAAATCCTGTTTTCCATTGGTATACTCTCTTTCTTGTTCCCTCAGGTGAAAGCGCTAGTCTAAATACTTCTCGCTCTTTGAAAAGTTGCGCTACTGCAGATACCGTATCTGAATTTTTTGTGCGATCAATGGGTGCACCTCCTGTCCATCTAAAAAACCATCCATAAGGCCAGTTGAATAAACTTTTCTTACCCACGTAGTTAATTTCAATATTCATGATTTTTCTAATCACCAATCCCATCAAAAAATCCCAATTAGAGGTATGTGGCACAACAATAAATACACATTTTTTCACAGTAGGAAATGAACCATTAAATGTCCAACCCATGAGTTTGTAAAAAATAAATTTAGCTAATAAACGCATGCTAAGAATTGGTTTAAATTAAATTTATTGGCGTCAAAATAAACAGAAATTAATGGTTTTAAGCACCCCACTCTCTTCTAGCTTTTTCTAAATCTTCTGGGACGTCTATTCCAATACCCCTATGGGATGTTCGCACCATTTGAATGGTGTGACCGTGTTCTAAATATCTAATAGCCTCTATTTTCTCTGCTTTTTCCAAAGGCCCCATGAGCATTTTTGGAAAAGCTTCTAAAGCTTCCTTTCTAAAGGCGTATACTCCTTTATGTCTATAGTAAGTAACTGCTGAGCTCTCTCTTTGATATGGTATGGCTGCTCTTGAAAAGTACAAGGCTTGATCCCTTAAATTCACAATAACCTTTACAGCGTTTGGGTTGTCTATTTCCTCTTGCTCTGAGATGGGATACATGAGGGAGGCTAGGGATATTTTCTTTTGGGCATCGGCGGTGAAAACCGCCAATAAATCCCTTAAACTTTCAGAATCTATAAAAGGTTCGTCGCCCTGAACATTGACAATAACGTCTGCTGTTAGTTCTTTTGCTGCTGCGGCAATTCTGTCAGAGCCACATTCAAATTCACCCTGACTCATCATAGGTGTACCACCTATTTCTTGTATTAAATCAAATATGACCTGGTGGTCTGTTACTACGTATACTTCGCTAAATAATCCGCTGGCTAAAGTAGCTTCGTAAGTTCTTTGAATGACTGATTTACCTCCTAAATCTTGCAAGAGTTTGGCTGGAAATCTAGAGGCCGCATAACGGGCCGGTATCATGGCAATTGCCTTCATATAGATAGATTATGATTCAAATATAAGGGGTCTTGTTAGTTATCTTCAAAAAAATCTCCCTTAAATCCTATGAGGTATAATTTTTTCTTGGCCCTAGTAATGGCTGTATACAGCCAACGCAAATACTCTTTATCAATTCCATTGGGCAAATAGGGCTGCTCTACAAAAACAGTGTCCCACTGCCCTCCTTGAGATTTGTGACAGGTAATTGCGTAAGAGAATTTCACTTGTAATGCGTTAAAGTATTTGTTGTTTTTAATGCCTAAAAAACGCTTGTAATTAGATTTTTCACTGGCGTAATCTTCGGAGACTGCTTGGTATAGCTTGTTCCCGTCTTCATAAGATAAGGAAGGAGATTCTGCAGCTATGGTGTCTAAAAGTAGGGTAGTTTCAAAAGGTTTTTGATTGGAATAATCTACCATTCTCACCTTTACCTCTGCAAACCTAAATCCGTAAAGTTCCTTAATGGCAAAAATTTCCAGTATCTCAATGATGTCACCATTGGCTATAAAACCTGCTTCTGAGGTAGTGTCTAGCCAAAAATAATTGTTTTTAACCACCATCATATAATCTCCTGCTGCCAATTCGTGTTCTAAAAAAAGAATCCTGTTTCGAATACTTTCATTGTATTGATTGGCCCGTTTGTTGGAACGGACTATAAATGCGGTTTCCTCCTTGCCGCCAGTAGCATAGGCGTCTTCTATTGCTTCTTGAATTTCATGCCCATCTATAAGCCTCACAATATCTTTATAATGATCTAGTGAAAACTTAAAAGTCTCAAAAAAATCGCTCTCTAGTTGGTCTCTTAATAAAGTGGCATTGAACAGTATCCCTGAATCTGCTGCCTGTCGCACTACCTCATTTAAAGTGATTAGAGGGACTTTTTTACTGTAATTAAATTGAAGGGTCTCTTCATTTAAAGCTGGACTCAGAGAAAGGTGTACTGGTGGCAATTGAGCCACATCTCCCACCAACACTAATTTACATTTGTGACCTGTATATACATAGGTAATGAGATCGTCTAGTAAGGAAGTGTTGTTTTTCCCTCCCTCAGGAGTGTCTGGGATCATTGAAGCCTCATCTACAATAAAAATAGTATGACGGTGCTTATTTGGTGCTTTGGTAAATTGAATACCTCCCCCAGCGGCTTTTTTAGGGAAATATATTTTCCTGTGAATAGTAAACGCTTCTGTTTTGGCATAACCTGCCATTACTTTAGCGGCCCTTCCTGTTGGAGCCATGAGTACTGACTTGTACTTAATTTGCCACAACTGATTGACCAAGGTCCCTATCAAGGTAGTCTTCCCTGTTCCCGCATACCCTTTTAATAACAGGAGCTCTTCTTTGTTGTCATTACACACAAATTGTGCAAAGGCTTCGAGCGCACGCTCTTGGGTGAGGGTAGGCTCATGGGGAAAGGAGGTCTTTAGTTTTTTGTAAAAATCTATGGGAGAAGCAGTTGTCATAGCCCCAAAGATAATGCGTAAAATTAAGGGCAAATACTTTTGCGATTAAAAAAAAATTGTAGATTTGTGAAACCACTAAATTTTAAATAAGACTATTATAATGAAGACTGTATTAAAACTTGTACTTTGGGTTCTTTCGATTGTATTTGCATACATGATATACCTTTCTGTAAACGCCCCTATTGAATTTAAAAAAGTAAAGCAAGAGCGTTTTACAGCTGTTATTAATGTCATGAAAGACATTCGAAATGCTCAAGAAGCACACAAAACAGTTAGAGGTGAATATGCTTCAGATTTCAATTCTTTAATACAATTTGTAGATAGTTCTCAATATGTTATTACACAACAAAGAGATTCTTCTTTTTACGAATTTAACAAAGTGTATAGAATAGATATGCTTAAAGAGGTTAAAATCATTGATACTCTAGGCTTTGTTTCCGTAAAAGATTCTTTGTTTAAAAATGACATGCGCTATAAGAATATGATGAATGTCCCTTTTGCAGCAAATGGAGAGAAATTTAAGATGGAAGCAAAAGTGATTCGCAAGAATGATTACAGGGTGCCTGTTTTTAAAATTTCTGTTGACAAAAAGACCATACTTTACGACCAAGATCCAGACTTATTAGCTGCTGAAAATGCTCAGGTGAGTGTAGATGAAGTAAATGGTTCTCAAATTATAGTAGGTTCTTTAGTAGATGTTAGTAACAGTGGAAACTGGCCTCCTATCTACGATAAGAAAAAACAAAACTAAGGATCATTTGAACAAGGAAGACCGTTCATATCAAAATACTAGACTGTCCATTCAATTGAGTTTGAATGGACTTTCTTTTTGTATTACAGACAAAGTAAGTCAGGAACTCATTGAGGTACAGCGCATGCGTTTTTCTGCACCACTCTCAGAGAATGAGTTAAAAGGGACGTTGCGTCAATTTTTAGAATCTCATCATGTTCCAGCCAGATCCTATGAATCTGTAGTAGTCATACATAGCAATGCATTATTCAATATTGTTCCACAGGCTTTATTTGATCCGTCTAAATTAAATGATTATGTGAAATTTAATGCACAGCTATTACCCCATGATGAATTAGCTTATGACACCATTGCCCATAAAGACATGCTTGTAGTATATGTGCCATTTACTGCAGCGAACAACTATATTTTTGATTGTTTTGGTCCTTTCGACTATAAGCATCACGTTGCATTGCACTTAGAGGAATTACTGAGTATTGAGCATGATGCTTCGGAGAAAGCTTGTTATGCCCATATAGATCAGGGCACTTTGAATCTAACTGTCATTAAAAACAAGAAGCTGCAATTCTTTAATAGTTTTCAAATTGGGAGCACAGAAGACCTCCTCTATTACATTCTATTTAGTTTAGAGCAATTAGAATTAGATCCTAAAGAAGTTCACATGCTTTTTTATGGAGAAACCACTGAAGCGGAGCCTTATTATAAAAAAGCATTACAATACCTTAATCATTGTAGTATTTATAGGCCTAGTTTTACACAAAAAATACCTGCCCATTTAATGGACTATCACTTTGATAGAATCATCTTAAACGCTTAATCATGCGAATTATTTCAGGCCAACACAAGGGACGAAAAATTTCAGCGCCCAAACAACTTCCTGTCAGACCTACAACTGATATGGCTAAGGAAGCATTATTCAACATTATTAATAACCAATATTATTTGGATGAGATTAGTGTTTTGGACCTGTTCTCAGGTAGTGGAAATATTTCTTATGAATTTGCCTCAAGGGGTGTTAATGCGATTACTGCAGTAGAAATTCATGCAGGATGCACTCAATTTATTACTGAGATGGCAGAAAAACTAGACATGCCTATTGAGGTGATTAAAAGTGATGTTTATACCTACCTCCAAAAAACATCAAAAAAATTCGATATTATTTTTGCAGACCCTCCATATGCTTTGCCTTTAGAAGAATTTCAACAAATTGCCCAAATGGCCTTTGAGAAAGAATTAATCTTAGAAGGGGGTGTTCTAGTTATTGAACACGAGAAACATATGGACCTATCTGAAACCCCTAACTTTAGGGAAGCTAGAAGGTATGGATCTAGTGTGTTTAGTTTTTTTGAAAAATAAAAAAAGCAGGCCATAAGCCGGATTCTGTAACGTTATAAACGCCCTTATCATTTATCTAGGCCTTGAATTACTCCAAGGCTCAAACCGCCTACCCTCTGACTCGAACTTGCCGCCCTCAAACGTCAGTTTACATGGCGTTGCACCGCATAGAGTTTACCTGGTTTCACTACAGCATTACCTGTACCTGCTTTCTGTTGCACTTGTCCTCGCTTCTCAACGGACGGGCGTTACCCGCTATGCTGCAATAGGGTGTCCGGACTTTCCTCTGATGGATAAACCACCAGCGATAAGGCAGCCTGCTTGGATACAAATATAGGGAGAACTCTAATAGAAATGCTTTATATTTGTTAATAAAAGTAGCATAATATCTCATTGCAAAGACCTTACAAAGCCCTACTATTTTTATATTTGTAAAGTACCTTTAAAAAGACATCCTATTGGAACCTTTCCTTGTTTCTGCCAGAAAATACCGACCGCTCAATTTTGACGATGTGGTAGGGCAATCTGCCATAACCAATACCTTAGAAAAGTCTATTGCAAACAATCATTTGGCTCAGGCACTATTGTTTTGTGGGCCAAGAGGTGTAGGTAAAACCAGTTGCGCTAGGATTTTAGCTAAGAAGATTAATGAAAAGGAATTAGGGACTTCTACCGAGGAAGATTACGCTTTTAACATTTTTGAACTTGACGCTGCTTCTAATAACTCTGTAGATGACATTAGAAACCTAGTAGATCAAGTACGGATTCCCCCACAAAAAGGAGCCTATAAAGTCTATATCATAGACGAGGTACACATGCTTTCTACAGCGGCTTTTAATGCTTTTTTAAAGACTTTAGAAGAACCTCCAAAGCATGCTATTTTTATTTTAGCTACTACAGAAAAACATAAAATTATACCCACCATATTATCTAGATGTCAGATCTATGATTTCAAGAGAATCACGGTGACAGATATGGCATTGCACTTGGGTAAAATTGCTGCTGACCAAGGTATTAATGCCCATCCAGATGCTTTGCATTTAATTGCTCAAAAGGCAGACGGAGCATTGAGAGACGCCCTGTCTATCTTCGATAGAATTATCAGTTACACTGGAGAAAATCTCTCCAGACAAGCGGTAAGTGAGAATCTAAATGTCTTAGATTACGACACTTACTTTGCCGCGACAGAGTTCATGTTGGCAGGAGATATTCCAAGTAGTTTATTGCTTTTTAATGACTGTTTGTCGCTTGGTTTTGACGGACACCATTTTATCCAGGGATTGGCCTCCCACCTTAGAGACCTGATGCTGGCCCAGTTTCCTGCTACTATTTCTCTTATGGAAGTTGGTGAAGAAACCAAACAACGTTATGAGGCACAGGCAAAACAAACACCTCCTGATTTTTTATTAGGTGCTATTGACATAGCCAATCACTGTGATCTTCAATTTAAAAATGCTAAAAACCAACGCTTACTTGTAGAGCTCTCTATTATGAAAATAGCTTCCATGCTTTCTGGTGGTGAAAAAAAAAATCGTGACTGGACTGAGGTAAGTACTAGTCCAATAATACCTACCACCGAATTTAAAGAACATACCCCTAAAAAAGTTATAAAGGAACCAGCACCAAACACAGCGTCTGATGAACTAGGGGTAGAAACAGTCTCTGCTCCCATAATAGATGAAGTGATTATGGAAACAACATCTGCTCCTACAATAGTTGAAATACCCATTGCGAAGCCTATTCCTGTAGATGGGTCTGTTCCCATTGAAGCTCCCTCTAAACCCACTTTAAATTTAGAAAAAAAAGAAGGCGTTTCCGGCTTGTCTATTGCGAGTTTAAAGGCAAAAAAAGCACACGAAGAAGCCTTAAAAAATAAAGTTCAAGTAGACAGCCCCATTATAGAAGACCCTTTTACCGAAGAAGTTTTACAAAAACACTGGAACGATTTTGTAGAAAAAATAGAAAAAGAAGGGCAAAAAATAATCGCTTCTAATTTAAATGCAGACCAGCCAAAACTTTTGGATAATTTCGTGATTGGCATTACACTACCTAATGACACCATGAAAAAAGAGGTTGAAAGAGCACAATCAGGTGTTTTAGATTATTTAAAAGCCAAATTAAACAATCATAGCATTACTTTAAAAGTGTCGGTTTTAGAAACTATGGACACCAAATACGCTTTTACACCAGAAGAGAAATACGAAAAAATTAGGAGCAAAAACCCTGCGGTAGATGTTCTTAGACAAAGTTTTGACTTAGACCTACAATAAAATGCTTGGATTAAAATTACCCACAGACCCTCGATGGGTCAATATCGTAGAAAAAAATATTGACGACATTTTAACTGATCATGCATTCTGCGAGCAAAAGGCAGCGAGTACCGCTATATCATTAATTGTAGGCTTTCCAGAATATACCGAGCTGGTCAATGAAATGACCGCACTTGTAAGAGAAGAAATGGGTCATTTTAAAATGGTCCATGACCTCATTATAGCCAGGGGTCAAACCCTGGGAAGGGATCGCAAAGATGACTATGTCATTGCACTTCTTAGTTTTTTTCCTAAAGGTGGGAGTAGAACCACTCAGCTAGTACACAGGTTGCTCATAGCCGCACTAATTGAAGCTAGAAGCTGCGAACGCTTTAGGTTACTTTCTGAAGAATTAGAAGATGCAGAACTCAGAGAATTTTATAAAAAACTCATGATCAGCGAAGCAGGTCATTACACCATGTTTCTAAAATTTGCGAGACAATATGGAGACAGAAAAGAAGTAGACAAAAAATGGGAGTCTCTTTTGATTTTTGAAGCTCAAATCATGAAGGACTTAGGCAACCAACAACTCATTCACGGTTAAAACATCAATTGAGACAATTAAGCCTCTAATTTTTCTTTGTAATAATCATACATGTCAAATTGAGAACGAACTTTAGGGCCATCTATGGTTCTATAAGGGCTCTCTTGTTGGTCTGTAAGCCACCTAGATTTGGTATTGTCTTGCCAAGCCATATTAAAAGTGTCTATTAACTCATTTTTTAGATCTGCATCATAAATAGGGCAACCCACCTCTACCCTATAATCCAGGTTTCTAGTCATCCAATCTGCAGAAGAAATATAGATTTTAGGATCACCATCATTTCCAAAAATAAACAATCTGGTGTGCTCCAGAAATTTATCAATCACACTAATCACTTCAATATTTTCACTCATTCCTGGGACACCTGGTACCAGACAACAAATTCCTCTTATAATCAATTGAATTTTCACACCTGCATTAGAGGCTTCGTACAATTTATCGACCATTTTATAGGAGGTAAAACTGTTCATTTTAATTTTAATACAAGCCTCTTTACCAGCTTTGGCATTTTTAATTTCCTGATCAATCAGTTTTTTAAAAACGTTTTTAGTGTAATGTGGAGAGACAATTAAATGTTTGTATTTATGAATCTTATAAGTGGTTTCAAAGAAGTCAAATACTTTATCTAATTCTTTTAAAATTGGTTCATGAGCGGTAAATAAAGTATAATCTGTATAAATCCTTGCAGTAGATTCGTTAAAGTTCCCTGTACTTATAAAACCATAACGTTTTAAAAGTCCGGACTCTTCTCTTTCAATTAAACATATTTTAGAGTGCACTTTAAGACCCCTCACTCCAAATATTAACTTCACACCCTCTGCCTGCAACTGCTCTGCATATTCAATATTTGCATGCTCGTCAAACCTTGCCTGAAGCTCTATTTGAACCGTTACTTGCTTACCGTTCTTTACCGCATTAATCAGTGAAGCGGCTACTTGAGAGTTGTTAGCCAATCTGTAAACAGTAATCTTAATTGTTTTTACTTTAGGGTCTAAAGCCGCTTCTTTTAAGAATCTAGTAATGTAAGAAAATGTGTGATAAGGCGTGTATTGCAAGAAATCTTTTTTAGCAATATGATCCAACAAGCTTCCCTCTGCTGGCACGCCCTTTACAGGAAGCGGTGCTGTTTTAGAGTATTGAAGATCGGTTCTTCCCAAACTTGGGAAACTCATATAATCCCTTCTGTTATGGTACCTACCTCCAGGAATCACAGAATCCGTGTCTTCTATTTTCATTTTATCCTTTAGGAATTTCAAAGTGTCTTTTTCGATATTCATATCGTACACAAACCTAACTGGGTCACTTATTTTACGTTCTTCTACACTTTCATAAATTTTTTCAATAAAACTCTTAGAGAGATCGTTGTCCATATCTAGTTCAGCATCTCTAGTGATCTTAATCATATGGGCAGAAATCTTCGTATAAGAAAACATACTAAACACCTTATCTAAGTTAAAGCGAATAATGTCGTCTAACATAATAATATACTGCTTCTCCCCTTCATTAGGCAACACTACAAAGCGATCTATACTTTTAGGAATCTCTATAATCGCATATCGATTGTCTTTCTTCCTTCTCAACGGAACTAAAGTTTTAGGCTTTTGATCCTCGTCCGTCATTGTCATCTTTACAGCCAAATACGCTGCAGTATCCTTAAGGGTTGGAAAAGCAGCCAAATCGTTTAAAATGATGGTCATGAGCACCGGACTCACATACTGGTTAAAATAATCAGATACAAAGATTTTCTGATCTGCTGAGAGTTCTTTCTCATTGATTAAAAAAATGTCCTTTGTCTCTAATTCATCTTCAATATTTTTGAGAATCTCCAATGATTTTTTCTGCTGAGTAATGACAATCTTAGTAATCTCGTCTAAGAGGGCTTTGGGTTTTTCATCTCCAAGTACTCCTTTTAGCTTTGCGCCTGCATCTACTACTCTTTTTACTGTAGCATAACGCACCTTAAAAAACTCATCTAAATTGTTGGAAAAAATACCTAAAAAACGAAACCTTTCAATTAGAGGTACCTGGGGATCTGCACTTTCTTGTAACACGCGTTCATTAAAGCGCAACCAGCTTATTTCTCTATTAATGTATTGGTTTTTTGTCATATCTATTCCCTTAAACAACTAAAGTACAAAAGTACTACAGTTTATAAATTATAGAGTTAAATTTATGAAAGGAAGTGATTATTTTTTTTGATCAAGGAGCTAAACGCTCCACCTTCCAATTTAGGTCTTCTTCTAAAGTATATCTAATTCTGTCGTGAAGCCTATTGGGCCTACCTTGCCAAAACTCTATACTTTTAGGTCTCACCAAATAACCACCCCAATGGTCAGGTCTTTTAACTTGACCGTCTACGACTTGTGCCTCTAGTGCCTTCAATGAATCTTCTAATACCGACCTAGAATCAATTACCTCGCTTTGAGGAGACACCATAGCACCTAATCGGGAGCCCAAAGGTCTAGAGTCAAAATAATTATCTGAAACAGCTGGTGGCAGCTTCTCTGCGAGTCCTTTAATAATTACTTGACGTTCCATACTGGGCCAAAAAAAAGACAAACAAACTTGTGGATGGGCCGAAATGGCCCTACCCTTTTCAGAATCATAATTGGTATAGAAAACAAATCCCTCTTCGTAATACTTTTTTAAAAGCACTACACGAGTTTTAGGAAAACCATCCAAACCTACTGAAGAAATACTCATAGCATTGGCCTCATCTACAGTTTCAGAGGCCTCTACCTCAAAAAACCAGGTTTGAAACTGCTGCATAGGATTACCTGAAATCTTAGACTCCTCTAAAGCTTCTTTTTCGTAAGATTTTCTGTAATTTCCTAAATCTTTTTCCATGCCAAAATTTTAATCCAAAGATAGGGAATCAGAACGGTTTCTAAAATTCAAATTCACATCCGTCATCTGCTAAAAGGACCGGTTTAAAATGAACTTCAGCCTCTTCTTTGAATGGCTCTAAACCATCATAACGGGTAGAATAATGACCTAAGATTAGCATTTCTACGTTGGCAGTACTGGCAATTTTCGCGGCCTGCTGGGCTGTAGAATGTTTGGTCTTGGTAGCTAAATCTGCCTCTGTTTCCAAAAAAGTACTCTCATGATAAAGGGCTGTAACGCCTTTAATTTGAGGGATTATCTCAGGGAAATATGCTGTGTCACTACAAAAAGCATAACTTTTTATGGCTTTTGGGTCACTGCTCAATTGGGCGTTTGGAATCAATTTACCCGCTGAATTAGGGGCGTCTTTTCCGTCTTTAATATTCTGAAAGTAACAAGAGTCTATCCCATGAGCTTCCACGGCTTGCACCTCTAGTTTACGACGCCCTACTTTCTCTTGAAATAAAAAACCATTTGTATATACCCTGTGATCTAAGGGTATAGTAGTAACAGTTACTTTTTTATCTTCAAAGACCACCTCGGGAGCTTGTGAGCTTAGTTCATGAAAATGAAGGGGGTAATTGGTCCAGGAATCGCCTAATTTTAAGAGCAGTGTCACCGCTTCCTTAATCCCTTTAGGGCCGTAAATATGCAATGGATTAACACGACCTAAAAGCCTAAAAGTAGCTACCAATCCCGGCAATCCAAAGAAATGATCTCCGTGTAAATGTGATATAAAAATATGATTGATCTTTGAGAAACGTATTTTTTGTTTTCTGAGCTGCACCTGAGTACCTTCCCCACAATCAATCAAAAACAAGTGGTTTTTAATTTCAAGAACCTGAGAAGTAGGATTAGTTAATGTGCGTGGTGTAGCGGCGTAACAGCCTAAAATAGTGACTTTCAAAATCCAAGATCCCTTTCTATCTCTTCCATCTCTATAAAATCTTTGGCTTCTTGAAGGGTAGGCACTAGAGACAGATTTTCTGGAGCCTCCTCATAACTAATGGAATTGGTTACGAGTACAAAAGACTTAGCCGCCTTTTTACAAGCTATTGCCCAATGGGTAAATCGAGAAATATCAATAGATTCTTTGGGTGTCTTCTCAGAGATGACTACAATAATATGATATGAAAGATGTTCTTTTAAAAGAGACTCTAAAGACTCGATAAAAACACCAACCTCAGTATTCTCTTGAGAAAAAATGGCGATTTGGTCAATGAGTTGGACCATGGGTTTATTTTATTTTAGAAGCCAATAAATAAATGACTGCCATTCTAATGGCTACTCCGTTTTCTACTTGATTTAAAATGATAGACTGATTGGAATCTGCTACCTCTGAGGTAATCTCTACTCCTCTGTTAATGGGGCCAGGATGCATGATCACTATCTCTTTGTCTAAACTGTTTAAGAGATCCATGTTTACTCCATACAGTTGGGTATATTCTCTGGTGCTTGGAAAATAGCTAATATCCATACGCTCGTTTTGAACCCGAAGCATATTAGCTACGTCACACCAGTTGAGTGCTTTTCTAAGGTCTGTCTCTACGCTAACCCCTAAAGATTCAATGTGCTTTGGTATTAGAGTTTTTGGACCGCAAACCATCACTTCTGCGCCCTGTAATTTTAAGGCATATATATTAGACAAAGCTACTCTTGAATGGAGAATATCTCCTACAATGACTACTTTCTTACCAGCTACATCTCCTAATCGCTCTCTAATAGAGTATGAATCTAAAAGTGCCTGTGTGGGGTGCTCGTGAGCACCGTCTCCAGCATTTATTATTGCGGCATTAATATGCTTAGAAAGCAGGAAACCTGCGCCTGGATTAGGATGGCGCATAACCACCATATCTACTTTCATAGACAAGATATTATTGACCGTATCTATAAGGGTTTCTCCTTTTGTGACAGAAGACTGTGAGGCAGAAAAATTAAGTACATCTGCAGATAATCTTTTCTCTGCCAACTCAAATGAGAGTTTAGTTCGGGTAGAATTTTCAAAAAATATATTCGCAATAGTTATGTCTCTAAGAGAAGGCACTTTTTTAATAGGGCGGTTAATCACTTCTTTAAAGTGGTCTGCCGTTTCAAAAATAAGATCAATATCCGTCTCTTGGAGGTATTTAATCCCGAGCAAATGTTTTACACTTAATTGTCTGTTAGGATTTGGCACTTTTTAAATGTATTTTTTTAGCGTTAGTTGATTAAATATACGGTGTCTTCTCCATCTTGCTCCTTCCAGCACACCTTTACTTTTTCATGGTCAATCACGTCTACTTGCCTCCCCCTATAATTAGGTTGAATGGGCAAATGTCTGCTAAACCTTCTATCTATAAGTGTAAGTAGCTCAATTTCTTCAGGCCTACCAAAGGATTGGAGTGCAGTAAGTGCAGCTCTAATACTTCTACCGGTATAGAGAACGTCGTCTATAAGGACTACTTTTTTATTGTCTATCAGGAAATCTATCTGGGTCTTGTTGGCGGTAAGCGTTTTGCCATCTCTTCTAAAATCATCCCTAAAAAAGGTGATGTCTAAAAAACCCAAAGCAATGTCTTTAACCTTGTAGTCTTCTTGAAGTATTTGCGTTAAACGGTTGGCTAGAAAGGTTCCTCTTGGTTGCAAACCAATCAATACTGTATTAGAAAAATCAAGATGATTCTCTAACAACTGGCAAGCCAACCTATGAAGGATAATGTGAATTTCTTTTTCAGAAAGAAGTACTTTTTGGCTCATAAGCTCCAGTGTAGACGTTTGCGAAACAAAAATAGGGATTTTTTTCAATTCAGAGCCCTAGAATGCCCTTTTAGCTAATTCAAAAGATTCAATTTTAAAAAGGTGCATAAAAAAAGCCCGAGTTTAGACTCGGGCTTTAAAAAATTTAAACAAAAGAATTATTTTCCATTTCCTTCCATTTTGTCTTTTAACGCTTGTAATGCTTCGTTAGCGTCACCAAGGGTTGGTTTTGCTTCATCTGCACTCGCAGAGGCCTTCTTAACGGCTGTGCGAATATTGCGTTGCTCTTCTTCTCTAAAGATAGCAGTATGGCTAGCTACCACACGCTTAAACTCTTTATTGAATTCAATTATCTTAAACTGGGCTTCGTCTCCTTTGCCCAATTTAGATCCGTCTTCTTTCTCTAAGTGTCTAGAAGGAACAAAGGCTACAATATCTTCATTGAAGTTAATAGTAGCTCCCTTATCTACAATCTCTGCAATAGTAGCAGTATGTAAAGAATCTAAAGCAAATTCAGCTTCGTATTTATCCCAAGGGTTGTCTGTAGTTTGCTTGTGACCAAGGCTTAATTTTCTACCGTCAACATCTAGTTCCAATACCTCTACCTCTAAAGTGTCACCAACAGCAACAAATTCAGATGGGTGTTTAATTTTCTTAGTCCAAGAAAGATCAGAAATATAAATTAATCCGTCAATTCCTTCTTCTAATTCAACAAATACACCAAAGTTAGTAAAGTTTCTCACAATACCTTTGTGCTTAGAACCTACTGGGTATTTAGTAGTAATATCTGTCCAAGGATCTTGTGTTAATTGCTTAATACCAAGAGACATTTTACGGTCTTCACGGTCTAAAGTTAATACCACTGCTTCTACCTCATCACCAACTTTTACAAAGTCTTGTGCAGAACGCAAGTGCGTAGACCATGACATTTCAGACACGTGGATTAATCCTTCTACACCCTCTTCAACTTCTATAAACGCACCGTAATCTGCAATAACAACTACTTTACCTTTTACTTTATCTCCAATAGCAATCGTTTCGCTTAAAGCTTCCCATGGATGCTTCTCTAACTGCTTAAGACCTAATTGTATTCTAGATTTATTGTCGTCAAAGTCTAGGATTACAACGTTCAATTTCTGATCTAATTCAACCACTTCGTTCGGGTGATTAATTCTAGACCAAGAAAGATCTGTAATGTGAACCAAACCATCTACACCACCAAGATCAATAAACACCCCGTAAGAAGTAATGTTTTTAACAACACCTTCTAAGACTTGTCCTTTTTCTAGTTGGCCAATGATTTCTTTTTTCTGCTCTTCAATGTCTGCTTCAATAAGCGCTTTGTGTGAAACAACAACGTTTTTGAATTCATGGTTAATTTTAACCACTTTGAATTCCATTGTTTTTCCAACATATTGGTCGTAGTCTCTAATAGGCTTCACGTCAATTTGAGAACCTGGCAAGAATGCCTCAATTCCAAATACATCTACGATCATACCTCCTTTAGTTCTACACTTCACGAATCCATTCACTACTTCTTCCTTGTCATGTGCATTGTTTACACGATCCCAAGCTTTAATAGTTCTCGCTTTTCTGTGAGATAAAACCAACTGACCTGTTTTGTCTTCTCTAATGTCAATAAGAACCTCTACCTCATCTCCTACTTTTAAGTCGGGATTGTAACGAAATTCATTTAAAGAGATTACCCCTTCAGACTTGGCATTAATGTCAATGATAGCCTCGCGCTCAGTAAGGTAAACTACCTTTCCAACCACTACTTCTTCATCTGCGGTGTCTACAAAATTTGCTGAAACCAAAGTTTCAAACTCTTCTAACTTAGACTCTTCAACACGCTCAATTCCTTGCTCGTATTTGTCCCAGTTAAAGTTTTCCAAAAATTCTTTTGGGTCTTGCGCTACTGTTTCAGTAGTCGCTTGTGCTGCTACAGCTTCATTTTCTGCTGCTACGTTTGTGTTTTCTTCAGTCATTTGAAGATTAAAATTTGTATTCTGAAAGGCTTACAAGAGCGCGCAATACCTACAGAAGTTGTGAATGATTAAAATATTTAAATCCCTTTTCCTCTTGACTATTTGCTAAAAAGGTGTGCAAAAATACAATTTAATTAGGGAAATACAAATCTAAATATCACTAAATTAAAGTGTTATTGTGAAAAATGTTACTTTAATATGTAGTAGAATACCTGCTAAAATTTAAGAAGCAATCAGGGCGTTCGCATGGCTTAATATACGCTCAAATTGTTCATCAAGACCCATATCACTATTGTCAATTTCTACAGCTCCATCTGCCTTTTTCAAAGGCGATGTCGCTCTATGCGAATCTATATAATCACGCTCTTGGACATTTTTAAGCACCGCGTCAAAATGCACCTTGTCTCCCTTGCCTATCAATTCTTTATACCTCCTATGCGCTCTAGTATCTGCAGAAGCAGTGAGGTATAATTTTAATTCAGCTTCAGGAAAAACAACAGTTCCAATGTCTCTGCCATCCATCACTACCCCCTTTTGAACACCCATTGCCTGTTGTAAAGCCACTAACTTCTGTCTCACCTCTGGAATGGCCGCTACAGGACTCACCTGCTGAGAAACAGCAAGAGTTCTAATAGGCGTTTCTATATTCTCTCCATTTAAAAACATAGCAGCATCTGGAAGATCCGCTACAATTTTAAACTGAAGGTCTATTTGATCCAATGCATTTACAAGGGATGATTTATCTAATATACCGTCTTTAATGAAACCCTGCTGCATGGCAAAATAAGTTACTCCACGGTACATAGCGCCACTGTCAACATAAATATAACCCAATGATTTGGCCAATTTTTTAGCAATGGTACTTTTTCCCGTAGAGGAAAAACCGTCTATAGCAATGGTTATTTTTTTCATTTAATCCTGTTAAACCATTACAAATTTACAATTTTTTAGGTACAGCCACCTGCTCTTTGGTCAATGCCAATGCCACTACTTCACTCATATCCGTTACATAATGAAAAGTCATGCCTTTTAAATAGGCTTCTTTAATTTCAGCAATGTCTTTTCTGTTTTCCTCACAGAGTATAATTTGATTAATATTTGCTCTTTTAGCTGCAAGTATTTTCTCTTTAATTCCTCCTACAGGAAGCACCTTACCTCTCAGGGTAATTTCACCTGTCATGGCCAAACGAGATTTAACCTTTCGCTGCGTGAAAAGAGATATTAAAGAAGTAAGCATGGTAATACCTGCACTTGGTCCATCTTTTGGCGTGGCCCCTTCCGGTACATGAATGTGAACATTATACTTTTCGAAAATATTGTCGGAAAGACCGTATTCTTCCGCATGAGCCTTAATGTACTCTAGGGCTATAGTAGCAGATTCTTTCATGACCTTTCCTAGATTACCGGTAATATTCATGAGCCCTTTACCTTTGGAAAGAATGGATTCAATGAACAGAATATCTCCTCCGACAGAGGTCCATGCCAAACCAGTTACTACCCCTGCAACCTTGTTGTTTTCATATTTATCACGTTCTAATCGAGGTACACCCAAAACTTTTTCAATGTGCTCTGGAGTAATTTTAACCTCATAAGCTTCCTCCATAGCAATAGATTTTGCTGTGTTTCTAACCATTTTAGCCAATTGCTTATCCAGGTTTCTTACACCAGATTCTCTAGTGTATCCTGCGATAATTTTTTCAAATTGTGGCTTACCTATTTTAATTTGGTCTGCCGTTACACCATGTTCTTTTAATTGCTTGGGTAACAAGTGGCGTTTGGCAATTTCAACTTTTTCTTCAATCGTATATCCCGACACATTTATGAGCTCCATACGATCCAATAAAGCAGGCTGTATAGCTCCTAAATTATTTGCAGTGGCTATAAACAACACTTTGGAAAGATCATAACCCATTTCCAAGAAATTGTCATGAAAATCTGCATTCTGCTCAGGATCCAATACTTCCAAAAGCGCAGAAGAAGGGTCACCCTGATGTGAATTAGACAATTTATCAATTTCATCTAATACAAACACTGGATTAGAAGTCCCTGCTTTCTTTAAACTCTGTAGCACCCTTCCTGGCATGGCGCCAATATAGGTTTTTCGGTGCCCCCTAATTTCCGCCTCATCTCTCAACCCTCCAAGAGACATTCTCACGTATTCTCTACCAAGAGATTCTGCTATAGATTTACCCAAGGAAGTTTTCCCTACCCCTGGAGGTCCATAAAGACATAGAATAGGAGACTTCATGTCGTTTCTTAGCTTTAAGACCGCCAAGTGTTCCAAAATTCGCCTTTTAACGTCTTCTAGACCAAAATGGTCCCTATCTAATATTTTTTGAGCGCGTTTTAAATCAAATACATCTTTTGAAAATTGGTTCCATGGAAGATCTAAAAAGAGTTCCAGATAATTTCTCTGAATAGAGTATTCCGCAACTTGAGGATTCATTCTTTGAAGCTTACCGAGCTCTTTGTCAAAATGCAAGCCTACTTTTTCTGACCATTTTTTCTTTTTGGCCGCAGCAGCCATTTCATTGACTTCTTCTTCGTAGGACACCCCTCCCAATTCTTCTTGAATGGTTTTCATTTGCTGGTGTAAGAAATACTCTCGTTGCTGTTGGTCTAAATCATTTCTGACCTTGGATTGAATGTCATTTTTCAATTGCAATTTCTGCATCTCAACATTCATATACTTTAAAGTAGCCAAGGCACGCTCCTGTAAATCAGGAGTTTCCAATAGAATTTGCTTTTCTTTAAGAGAAACAGATAAATTAGAACAAACAAAGTTGATTAAAAACGAATTGCTCTCTATATTCTTAATAGCAAACGAAGCCTCTGAAGGGAGATTTGGATTGTTTTTAATAATCTGTAAAGCCAATTCCTTTATGGAGTCTATAATGGCTAAAAACTCTTTATTATCGGGCTCAGGCCTCTGTTCAGGAGTCTCTTCTACGGTTGCTTTAATGTATGGATCCTCTGAAACGACTGCTTTTATAGCAAAACGTTTTTTACCTTGAATAATAACTGTCGTATTTCCATCAGGCATTTTCAATACCCTAAGAATTCTAGCCACAGTTCCTATCCTGCTAATGTCTTTGGCACCAGGATTCTCTGTGTTTTGGTCTTTTTGAGACACCACCCCGATCACTTTATCTCCGTTGTTGGCGTCTTTTATTAGCTGAATAGACTTATCTCTCCCTGCTGTAATAGGCACCACAACACCTGGAAACAGTACCGTATTTCTCAATGGTAGAATAGGTAGTGATTCTGGTAAAGATTCCTTATTAATCTCATCTTCATCTTCAGGAGTCATTAATGGAATTAAATCTGCATCTTCATCTATTCCTTGTAATGACATACTGTCAATATGTAAAAAATTCGAATTACTCATAGTCTTATATATCCGTCATAATGTCATTTAACAACACCTGTTTCGGTTTTAAAAATTATTTTTCTGCGTTAAAAAACAACTAAAAGGCCCTGAATACAAGTATTTAGTCACTTTTATATGTACCCATATAGTCAATTCCTATGCCATTGTTTCATTAATTGACTTGAAACTGTAACATTTCTGTATAAATTGTATCTATACTATTAAATACGTTTGTTTTTTGAGCCTTAAAGAGCCCACTCATATTACGCCCCTGATTAAAGACTGTCTTCATGGAGACGCTAAAGCACAATTCACGCTTTATGAGCAGTACCATAGAGCCATGTACAACGTTGCTTGGCGCATTGTTAAAGAAACGCATGAAGCAGAAGACGTGATGCAGGAAGCCTTTATTAGTGCTTTTAAAAAATTAGATCAATTTAGCGGCCAAGTCACATTTGGCGCTTGGTTAAAGAAAATTGTCATTAACAAAGCGATTGTCGCTTTTAGAAAACAAAAAAAACAGGATACAATTGGTTTAGTAGAAGAGATTTATAGCATTCCTGGGCCTCTGGCCGATGACACTCACCAGACAAACAACAAAAAAAAAGCGGCTTTAGTCCTGGAAACAATAGACAGTTTAAAAGAAAATTATCGCATTTCACTGACCTTACACCTCATAGAAGGTTTAAGCCATGAAGAAGTCTCTGAACTATTAGGCATTAGTAACAGTAATTGTAGGACTACGTTTTCAAGAGCAAAAGAACAACTGAGAAACAATTTAGAAACACATCCATTATGGAAAGAGTTATAAAACAAATTCTGGCATTGGTACCAGAGGTACTTGAAAGCAAAAAACCGCTTGAAGGCCACGAAAACCGCTTTTTAAAAAAACTTTCTGAAGCTTCTTTAGCACAAGCAGAAACTGAAATGAGCGCTTTACAAACAGCACAAGACCACCTTGAAGAATCTGCCCAAGAATCTACTCCAACAAAGACAGCCCTTAAATTAGTGTGGCGTAAAAACACCCAACGACTTTTGAGTTTAGCTGCGAGTGTAGCCATTTTGTTTGGCGTGTTTCAGTGGGGAGTGCACAGTCAGGCTACACAAACAAAAATTGCCTCCTTTGCTCCTGAAACAGCAGCTATAAATGAATACTATCCTGGCTTAATTTCCATTGCTGTTAAAGAAATTGAACAACAGAGCAGCCCGCTAACTAAATCTCATATAGACAAAGCATTTAAGGAAATTTCAAAATTAGATACCCGTTTTAAAGAAATGGAGGTTGACATGATTAATGGAGGAAACACCAAATTAATCCTTCAGGCCATGGTACAAAATTATATCACACGAATAGAATTATTAGAAGAAGTTATGCACCAAATAAACACCATTAACGCTATAAACGAACACACAGATGGAAACCTTTAAAAAAACTATAAGAATACTTTTAATCACTTTAATTTTCCCTGCATTTATGTGGGCCAACAAGTCTGAAATTATTAAAAAAAACCCTTTCAGATATGAAAAAGAAAGGGTGGTTAGGAAAAATTTTAAGGTCAATGCAGACGCACTCATGAAAATTGACAACGCCTATGGCAATCTAACGATTAGTAGTTGGAACGAGAATAGGATTGAAATGATCATTACTATTAAGGCAGAGGGCAGTAATGAAGACCGTGTTATTGAGAAAATCGAAGGCGTAGACATTGACTTTATGTCTAGCAGCAGTATGGTTTCTGCTAAAACAATTTTTAACAATAAAAGAAATGGTTGGAGTTGGAATTGGGGAAATAACAATGTAAACCTCTCCGTACACTACAACATTAAAATGCCTATTTCTAACAGCGTAGATCTAGAAAATGATTACGGAAGTATTATCATTGATCAAATCAATGGAGATACTAAAATTAATTGTGACTATGGAAGACTAGAAATTGGCGCATTGAATGGCGACAGAAACGACCTGAACTTTGACTACACCTCCAAATCTACTATTGCCTATGTTAAGAAAGCCTATATAGAAGCAGATTATTCTGGGATGACGATAGAAAAAGCAGGCGACTTAAATATTAATGCAGATTATTCCTCCATGAGTATTTATCAGATGGACAATCTAAGTTACGACGCAGATTACGGAAGTATAGAAGTAGAAGAGGCCAATGATGTAAATGGAGTAGGCGACTATTTTAGCACAAAACTTGGTGTCCTTCATGGAAATGTGACTATAGATGCAGATTATGGAAGTGTGAAAATTGCAGAAATGGCTGCAGATGCGGGAAGCCTAAATATCAGTTCTGATTATACTGGTATAAAAATTGGATACCATAAGGATTATAATTTCACTTTTGAAATTGAAACCAAATATGCTGGAGTTAGTGGTACAGATGCTTTTGAGATGTCTATCTCTAAAGAAAAATCTAGTGAGCGTTACTATAAAGGCTACTACAAAAATCCAAATAGCAAAAATCATCTTCAAATATTGAGTAAATACGGCGGTTTGAGCTTTACTAGAAAATAAGTACTTCGCTAAGTAAGCTATTAAAATACCACCCAATAATATGATAAAACAATGTTTTTTTTGATTTATATCAACATGGCAATCAACATTTAAAATCTCTTAATTATGAAAAAAAGCATCTTATTAATCGCAATGATTTTAATTGGAACCTCTGCGCATGCTCAGTGGTGGAAGAGAATTAAAGGAAATGGTAACACCATTACACAAACAAGACAAACAGCCAATTATGACAAAGTTTCTGTCTCAGGATCTTTTGACGTGCAATTGGTTAGAGGTGAAGAGGGAGAGATTACACTAAAAGGAGAAGAAAACCTCTTAGAGCACATTGAAGTTTATGTTAAAAACAATGTGCTAATTTTAAAAGTAAAAGACAATATAAACCTGAGTAGTTCGTGGAATAAAACCATCACTATTGAGGTGCCTGTCATTGAAATAACCGGAGTTAAATTATCAGGTTCTGGAGATATTAGCACACAGACAACTTTAAAGGCAACAGATTTTAATGCTGCGGTATCGGGTTCTGGAGATATTTCATTAGCCATAGAAGCCACGAATTTATATGTGCAGATATCTGGATCTGGAGATATTAATCTTTCTGGAAGCGCAGATGACTTAACGGTAAAAGTTTCTGGCTCTGGAGATGTAAATGCTTATGATGTAGCTGCTCAAGACGCCACAGTAACTGTATCTGGATCTGCAGATGTTACACTAACTGTAAAAGGTACTTTAAATGCAAAAGTATCTGGTTCTGGTGATATTCAATACAAAGGAAATCCTAAAAAAGTAGTATCAAAAGTGTCTGGTTCAGGAGACGTTAATGGGTATTAAATCCTATTTAACTCTTCTAAGTAATAATCCACCTACTAGGAAAAAAACACCAAACATTATAATTCCATTTCTAAGGTCGCCACTTCCTTGTGCAAGTGCGCCGTAAATAAAAGTACCCAAAACAATACCTATCTTTTCTGCTACGTCGTAGAAACTAAAGAAAGAGGTGGTGTCTTGGGTTTCTGGCATAAGTTTAGCGTAGGTAGATCTTGAAAGCGCTTGAATCCCTCCCATGACCATTCCAACCAATCCTGCAGCAACATAAAATTCAGTTGGAGAAACCACAAAATAAGCATACACGCAAATCATTAACCAAAGTGCATTGACCACAATCAAGGTGTTGATATTTCCGAATTTCTTTGAAGCTTTTGCAGTGAGGGTTGCACCTATAATAGCCACCAATTGAATCAGGAGAATACTACTTATTAAGCCTATGGTTCTTTGATCATCTGACCCCCAAGCTATCTCCTCTTCTCCAAAATAAGCAGCAATAAGCATTACAGTTTGTACGGCCATGCTATATATAAAAAAAGCGAGTAAATATTTTTTTAGCATTGGCTTAGAACCCAATTGATTCCAGACCATTTTAAGTTCTTTAAAACCATTGAAAAGTAAATTTACTGTAGGCCCGTCTTTCTTATTTCCCTTGGGCATATAATAAAAACTGTATTGGCTGAAAATGATCCACCAAATTCCAACAGTTACAAAAGAATATTTCATGGCAGTGATAGCTGCTGGAGCATCTGAAAGGTCTTCAATTCCAAATAGTTCTGGCTTCATGACCATGAGCAAATTAAATAACAAAAGAATAACACTTCCAACATAACCCAATGAAAAGCCCTTTGCGCTTATGCTATCTTGTTGCTCTGGAAAAGCAATATCTGGGAGGTAAGAATTGTTAAAAGCAAAACTCACCCAAAACCCCACCAGTCCCGTAAAATAGAGTAATAATGAGGTGTAAATATATTCTAGAGAAAACCAATACAAACCAATACATGAAAGTCCTCCTAGATAACAAAAAAACTTTAAAAAAATTTTTTTATTCCCTAGGTAATCTGCTATTCCTGAGAGGATTGGCGTTATGAGGGCAATGAATAAAAATGCAGCTGAAGTAACATAGCTGATTAATGGTGCTCGTGCTATTTCTACCCCAAAAACCCATAGCTTTTCAATCCCCTCCATACGAAATAGTGCCCCATAAAAAATCGGAAAAATCGCAGAAGAAATGACCAGGCTGTATACAGAATTGGCCCAGTCATAAAAAGCCCATGCAAACAATAATTTATTACTTCCTTTCTCTGCTGTGGCTTTCATTTCGATTTGTTATTTTGGAGTAGGTTATTTTGAACTGGTGTTAAGAAACTGCTATAAGATTCACTTGAACAGCTTTAAAATTCACTTAAGCACCTTTTATACAACACCTTAACGCCTTTTGAAAATTATTTGATTTCCTTTTATAATTTAAATGAGCACCCTTTATACATCACTTGAGTCCCTTTCGCACAATTCTTGAATCTCTTTCTTAAAATACTTAAGCTCCTTTAGTACATCACTTGAACTTTGCTAATATACAATTATAGCCAGATTCTCAAAAAAGACCCTTAAATTTCTGCTATTTGTAAACTTGGCACTCTTTTTGAAATATGACTAATAAACTAAAATGATTTTGATATGAGACATCTAACAACTTTATTGGTCTTTGTAATTTTAAGTGTATTTACAGCAGCTTGTGATGGCCCAGAAGGACCTCCAGGATTAGACGGAAATACCCTTCTTGGTCAAACTATGGAATTCCAAGCCTCATTTGGCGCCAATAACAACTACAGTCATTTGTTTGTTTTCCCTAACCAAGTAAGGGTTTTTGAGTCTGACGCTGTTTTGGTATATCTTCTAGAGGAAACTTTTAATTCAAATGGAACCAATAAAGATGTTTGGACGCCCCTACCCCAGTCATTTTTTACCGATCAGGGGCTTTTGCAATACACCTTTAACCATACTTTTTCAGATGTCAACCTCTTGCTTCAAGGGAATTTTAATCTAAATAATGCCGCGGCAATTTTTACGCAAAATCAAATCTTTAGGGTGGTTGTTATGCCAGCTGAATTTGCATTAGATCCCAATTTAAATACCATGAATTATCAAGAAGTCTCGCAGTATATAGGCACGAATGACACAAACCTGATTAAAGTACTGAACAAAGAATAGAAAGTATTTTTTATTATCTTTAAAATAAAAAAATGAAAAACACTTTATTAGTAGGATTGTTCCTTTTGACAAGCCATAATTTTTTTGCCCAACGCGCTGTAAATCAATACGACGTTGTTAAAACAGCCCAAGAATGGAAAGCTACTTTATCTGACTTAGAATTTTATGTACTTAGAGAACAGGGAACAGAAAGACCCTTTACTAGCCCTTTATTAAAAATAAAACAAAAAGGCACCTACGTTTGTAAAGCATGTAAGACACCGCTATTTAAAAGTGTTCATAAATTTGATTCAGGCACAGGATGGCCTTCTTTTGACCGAGAGATAAAAGGCAATGTGGGTTATGGAGTGGATTACAAGGTGGGTTATGCCAGGTCTGAAGAATACTGCTTAAAATGTGGTGGTCACTTGGGTCATGTATTTACAGATGGACCAAAAAACACCACAGGTTTAAGACATTGTATTAATGGTGCTGCTTTAGCATTTATTCCTGACACAAAATAATATGAGTGCAACATTTCCAAAAGAGCAATCCGAAGATTATTACATAACACAGCTTTCTCCAGAAGCTTATAAGGTATTAAGACAGAATGGTACCGAATACCCTTATAGTGGGGTGTATGATAATCACTTTGAAAAAGGGAGCTACCACTGTGCAGCTTGTGACACGCAACTTTTCGAAAGTACTCACAAATACAATAGTGGTTGCGGATGGCCTGCCTTTGACGCCGCTATTCCAGGAGCTGTTTTGTACATAGAAGATCACAGTCATGGTATGCGGCGTGTAGAAACCCGCTGTGCTGCATGCAATTCGCATTTGGGACATGTTTTTGAAGACGGTCCTTCACACACTACAGGAGAACGATACTGTATTAATTCTGTTTGCTTGGTTTTTGTTCCAGAAAAAACAACAAAATAAGGGTAGAAGCTTTCAGATTGGTTTTGTAACTTTGGGCGCTATAAATATTTACCAAAATCATTATCATGAATCATTTTGATGTTATTGTTTTAGGAAGTGGACCCGGAGGTTATGTTACCGCTATTAGAGCTTCTCAATTAGGATTTAAAACTGCTATTGTAGAAAAAGAAAGTCTGGGAGGGGTATGCCTCAACTGGGGTTGTATTCCTACAAAGGCCCTGATTAAATCTGCTCAGGTTTTTCAATACCTTCAGCATGCAGAAGACTACGGTCTAAAAGCTGCAGGGGTAGATAAGGATTTTGACGCTGTTGTGAAAAGAAGTAGAAATGTAGCCGGAACCATGAGTAAAGGCGTACAGTTCTTGCTAAAAAAGAATAAAATTGAAGTGATCAATGGATATGGCAAAATACTTCCTGGAAAAAAGGTGTCTGTTACAGATGTCAATGGAAAAGCCTCTGAATACACAGCTAATAATGTAATTATAGCTACAGGTGCTAGGTCTAGAGAACTTCCTAGCCTACCGCAAGATGGCAAAAAAATTATTGGTTACAGACAGGCCATGACTTTGGACAAACAACCCAAAAAATTAATCGTTGTAGGTAGTGGTGCAATTGGGATTGAATTTGCTTATTTCTACAATGCTATGGGAACTGACGTGACTGTAGTGGAATACCTTCCAAATATTGTCCCAGTAGAGGATAAGGATATTTCTATTCAGTTAGAAAAAAGTTTCAAAAAAGCTGGGGTTAAAGTAATGACTTCCTCTGAAGTAACTAAGGTAGACACTGCTGGGAAAGGGGTCGTTGTTACTGTAAAAACGACCAAAGGAGAGGAAATCTTGGAAGCAGACATAGTACTCTCTGCAGTAGGCATTAAAACCAATATTGAAAATATTGGTTTAGAAGATGTTGGAATTGCCACAGACCGAGACAAAGTTTTAGTCAACGATTTTTATCAGACCAATATTCCTGGATACTATGCTATTGGAGATATTACTGCTGGTCCTGCTTTGGCACATGTAGCGTCTGCAGAAGGTATATTGTGTGTTGAAAAATTAGCGGGTATGGAAGTACATCCTTTAGACTACGGCAATATCCCTGGCTGTACTTATTCTAGCCCTGAAATTGCCTCTGTAGGACTTACAGAACAACAAGCAAAAGACAAAGGCTTAGATATTAAAGTAGGGAAATTTCCCTTTACAGCCTCTGGTAAAGCTGTTGCCTCAGGAACTCCAGAAGGTTTTGTGAAAGTTATTTTTGACGCCAAATACGGAGAGTGGTTGGGATGTCACATGATTGGTGCTGGTGTAACAGATATGATTGCTGAAGCGGTTGTCGCTAGAAAACTAGAAACCACTGGACATGAAATTTTAAAAACTATTCACCCACACCCAACGATGAGTGAGGCTGTTATGGAAGCAGTTGCTGCTGCTTATGATGAAGTTATTCATATTTAAAAATGCACAAATAAAAAAAAGGCGCCCTGAAGGGCGCCTTTTTTTTGCATTTATTTCTTATAAAAAACTCTGTACAGCCAATTGGTAACTTTGCATGCCAAAACCAAAAATGACACCTTTTGCTACTGGAGAAATATAAGACAAATGCCTGAAAGACTCTCTGGTGTGAGTATTGGATATATGTACTTCAACCACTGGTGTGGAAATGGCTTTAACAGCATCGGCTATGCCCACCGAAGTGTGGGTATAAGCCCCCGCGTTGAGAACAATACCCTCATAATCAAATCCTACCTCATGTAGCTTGTCAATGATTTCCCCCTCAATATTAGATTGAAAATAGTCAAAGTCTAAGCTTGGAAAAGAACTTTTCAATTCTTCCAAATAAGTTTCAAAGGAACTATTCCCATATATACTGGGCTCTCTCTTACCCAAGAGATTTAAATTTGGGCCGTTTATAATGCATATTTTCATACCCAAATATATAAAAAAAGGATTTGTGAGCATTCGTATAATTCCTTGTGTAGCAAACAAAACAATCTTATTTTTAAAACATGAATTGGGAACAGGCAATTAGCGCTTATAAAAGTTATCTTCAAATAGAGAGAGGCCTGTCTAAGAATGCGGTGGAAAGCTATGTTTTTGATATAAAAAAGCTTCAAAAATCAGTCTCTAATAACGCAAAAGCCCTACCAACAACAATAGACAAAGACACGGTTCTAGAGGGTATTTATGAAAGCGTTAAACCTCTAAGTGAGCGCTCTCAAGCTAGATTTATATCTGGGTTAAAAAGCTTTTTTAACTACCTGGTATTTGAAAAATACCGAACAGACAACCCTATGGAAATGGTAGAATCTCCAAGATTGGGAAGGAAATTACCTCCCGTACTCTCTACCCAAGAAATAGATGCCCTCATTGACGCAATAGACCGAAGTAGTCTTGAAGGCCAGAGAAACGTGGCCATACTAGAAACCCTATACGGCTGCGGACTTAGGGTGTCTGAATTAACTACGCTTAAAATATCTGATTTATTTTTTGAAGAAGGCTTCATAAGGGTTTTAGGAAAGGGAAATAAGGAGCGTTTTGTGCCAGTAAACCCCACAACAGAAAAGCTCATAAAAGTGTATTTAAAAACAGTGAGGCCGCTTCAAAAACCACAAAAAACAGCGATAGATACCCTATTTTTAAACCGTAGGGGCCATGGGTTAACAAGGGCCATGATTTTTACCATTATTAAACAATTGGCCAAAAAAATTGCCTTAGAAAAAACAATCAGCCCCCACAGTTTTAGACACTCATTTGCCACACATCTTTTAGAAAATGGGGCAGATTTAAGGGTTATTCAACAATTGTTAGGACACGAAAGTATTACAACCACAGAAATATATATGCACCTAGACAGAACCCACCTGGCTGGAGTGCTCAATCAATATCATCCGAGAAAATAATATGACAATAAAACAAAATAACGCCTGGTGGAAAGAAGGCATTGTGTACCAAATTTATCCGAGAAGCTTTCAAGACACCTCTGGGAATGGAGTTGGAGATTTAAAAGGGATCTTACAAAGGCTAGACTATATAAAAAGTTTGGGGGTAGACATTATCTGGCTCAATCCAATTTATGAGTCACCAAATGACGACAATGGATATGACATTAGTGATTACCAAAACATTATGGCTGAATTTGGCAGTATGAAAGATTTTGACTCCCTGCTAAAAGGAATGCATGATAGGGGGCTAAAATTAATAATGGATTTGGTGGTGAACCACTCTAGTGATGAGCACAAATGGTTTCAGGAATCTAGAAAAGACAGGGACAATCCATACAGAGATTATTACCATTGGTGGCCAGCAGAAAAAGGAACCCCGCCAAAAAGATGGAGTTATTTTGACGTGGCGGAGAACGCTTGGAAATACGACGCTACCACCAATGCTTATTACCTACATTATTTTTCTGTAAAACAACCAGACCTAAAATGGGAAAATCCAGCCTTAAGACAGGAAATATATACAATGATGGCTTATTGGTTTGAGAAAGGAGTAGATGGCTTTAGAATGGACGTAATTCCTTTTATTTCAAAAGACATCAACTACCCTGAATTACCACATGAGTTCAATGGAGACTTCATTGCATATTACGCTCAAGGTCCTAAATTACATGAATACCTTCAGGAGATGCATTCGAAGGTACTCTCCAAATACAATGTCATGACAGTGGGAGAAGCACCAGGAATTACCATAGACAAAGCTTTAGATTTGGTGGGAGAAAACCGAAAAGAGCTCAATATGTTCTTTCATTTTGACCTCATGTCACTAGACCGAAAACCAGGCACTGTATTTGAAAAAAATCCAGAAGGTTGGCCACTTTCATCTTTTAAAGAAATTCATTCTAAATGGGATAAAGCCTTTGAAAAAGATGGTTGGGGTAGTGTGTATTTAAGCAACCATGACTTCCCTAGATCTGTGAGTAGGTGGGGTAACGACCACCCAGACTTTTGGTATGCGTCTGCTACTATGCTCCATACTTTTTTACTAACCATGAGAGGTACCCCCTATTTTTATTTTGGAGATGAAATTGGGATGACCAATATTCGATTTGATCGCATAGACCAATACAGAGATATAAATACTATAAACCGTTATGAAATAGCCAAAAACAAAGGGGAAGATCTCCATGTTTTTATAGAGAATGAAAAAGACACCAGTAGAGACAATGCTAGAACACCTATGCAGTGGGACGTCAGTCATGCTGCTGGTTTTTCAAAATCAACTCCATGGATCGAAGTAAACCAAAATTTCACAAAAGGAGTCAATGTGGCAGATCAGGAAAAAAATCCTTCTTCAGTGCTTCATTTTTTTAGGAAAGCAACCGCACTGAGAAAGAATCATCTGGGTCTTACATATGGAAAATACACTCTTATTGATCCTACAAACGAATCTGTTTATGCCTACACCAGGAGCTATGAGACTAAAGTGTACTTAATTTTATTGAGTTTTAGCACCTTAGAAGCTCAAGTAGCCTTAGGTGATTTAAGTGAAGTGCCTAAAAGTCTTTTGCTGCGCAATACTTATCAGGAAATTAAGGCAGAAAACGTTTTAGCACCCTATGAAGCTAGGGTGTATTTAGTTCAATAATTATGCTTATTTTTATTACAAACCAATTAATTAAACCTAATGAAAAAATTAATCTTTACTGTTGCTTTATGTGGTCTAGGTTTTGGTGCAATGGCACAAAAAAAGCCTACCGATGTTTTAAAGAAATTAGAGGCTAAAACCGCGCATTACAGTGATATAGCTCAGCAAATATGGAACTTTGCTGAAATGGGTTACCAAGAAGAACAGAGCAGTGCTTTATTACAAGAAACCTTAGCTGCTGCTGGTTTTAAAATAACCACTAATGTAGCTGGAATACCTACTGCTTTCACTGCAGAATATGGGACTGAAGGTCCTGTGATTGCTATTTTAGGGGAGTACGACGCCCTACCAGGGCTCTCACAAAAAGCCATTCCTAGCAAAGAATCTGCAGGCAAAAAAGCTGGCCATGCTTGCGGGCACCATTTGTTTGGGACCGCTTCTACTGCTGCTGCAATTGCTGTAAAAGAGTGGTTAGAGGCCAACAATAAAAAAGGACGCATTCGTTTTTATGGTTGTCCTGCTGAAGAGGGCGGTTCTGGAAAAGTATATATGGTCAGGGCGGGATTGTTTAATGATGTAGACATTGCCTTACACTGGCATCCTGGTGCAAAAAACGCTGCTAGTGCAGGAGCTGCCTTAGCAAATAAATCTGCTAAGTTTAGATTTTATGGTGTTTCTGCTCATGCAGCAGCGGCTCCACATATGGGTCGTTCCGCTTTAGATGGAGTAGAGGCTATGAACAATATGGTCAATATGATGCGTGAACACGTTTTAGAAGACGCTAGAATTCACTATGTTATAACCAGTGGTGGAAAGGCACCTAATGTGGTTCCAGATTATGCGGAAGTTTACTATTATGCTAGACACAACAAAAGAGATGTTGTAATGGATATATTTGAACGAATGGTCAAGGCAGCTGAGGGAGCTGCCTTAGGAACTGGAACAACAATGGACTACGAAATTATTGGAGGAACCCATGAATTACTTCCCAACTTTAGCCTACAAGAAATGGTGCATAAAAACCTCACAAAAGTAGGTGGTGTGCAATACAATGATACTGAATTATCATTTGCTAATACTATTGCCAAAACACTTGGACAGGATAGTGTAGACCAAGAAACTGCTGCTACAATAGCGCCTTATCAAACCACAGCGAAAGCTGGTGGCTCTACCGATGTTGGGGATGTTTCGTTTGCTGTGCCTACGGTAGGTTTCGGGACAGCTACCTGGGTTCCTGGCACTGCTGCACACTCTTGGCAGGCAGTTGCGGCTGGCGGAACAACTATTGGAAATAAAGGAATGATGGTAGCCGCTAAAACACTAACCCTTAGTGCTATTGAGTTATTTAACAACCCAAAACTTATAGCAGCGGCTAAAAAAGAACACCGTGAAAGACTGGGAGCTGATTTTAAATACGTCCCTTTAATTGGAGACAGAGCACCTGCATTAAACTATAGAAACTGAAAGGCGCATTAGGCCTTGCTATTAAAACACCCAAAAGACTTTCTTTTGGGTGTTTTTATTGTAACAAAAACACTTATTAAACTACTTACAGCTAGAGCCATAAAGATTGAATAAAGATTTAGAACATAAATTCTTAATAGCATTTGAAGCACACCAAAACATTGTGCACAAAATCTGTACCCTTTATGCGAAGGACCACGACAGTCATCACGATTTGTTTCAGGAAATTAGTATTCAATTGTGGAAAGCCTACCCTAAGTTTAGGGGTGACTCAAAATTTAGTACGTGGATGTATCGGGTGGCTATTAATACAGCTATTACCCAATACAGAAGGGAAAAGAAAAGAATAGATGTACATGATATTGATCATGTGCTTTTCAAAACAAGTGCTTATGAAGCTTACGATAAGAAAGAAGAGGAGCAGCTACAACTTATGTACGCCGCAATTAAATCTTTAAACGACATAGATAAAGCACTTATCTTTCTCTATTTAGAAGATAAAAATTACGAAGAAATTTCCGAAACCTTAGGAATCACTGAGGTGAATGCAAGGGTAAGAATGAATAGAATAAAGAAAAAATTAAAAAAAATATTAAAGCCTTAATATGAAAGAGTTAGAACTTTTGAAAAAAGATTGGAAGGCTAAGGAAAGTAGTTTTCCAAAACTCAACCGAGAAGCACTATACGCCCTTATATGGAAGCGATCTTCTTCTATAGTAAAGTGGTTGTATTATATTTCTATTGCTGAATTTGTTTTTTGGACAACCTTGGGTATTCTTACAAGAAGTGCTGAACAGGAAAAAATTATAGAAAGTATGAGGCTTTCTAACTTTATAACTGTGCTCACTGCTGTGAATTATTCGGGCTTGGTGTACTTTATTGTCCTCTTTTACAATAATTATAAATTGGTAAGTTACCAGTCCTCAGTGAAAGAATTAATCCAAAGTATTTTAAAAGTTAAAAAAACTGTGAGCCAATATGTTTGGTTTAATCTCAGTATGCTTGCTGTAGGAACACTTGGAGGGCTCATTGGCGGTATATTATATGGGCCTGAGTCCGAAACAATTCTTGAAATGTCCCATCAAAGAGAAAACCCTCTTTTATTCTGGGGAATAATAGCACTGGTAGTCCTTGTTGTAATTGCCCTTGCAATAGGACTTTTACTATTGTTCTATAGACTACTTTACGGAATACTTTTGAAAAAACTGAAACATAATTATAAAGAGCTCATTAAGCTAGAGAATTAAAAACCTTCTGCTAACAAATAAATGAGTGAGCACTTAAAAATTAGTTTTCCTTAGGATGTTAGTGTTTTCTAAAGCGACGTCTCTCATTATCCTGCTCCATTTGAGCAATCTCTTCAGGCTTAAGTACTTTGAGAAAAGAAGGATGTTGCTCTATAGCAAATTCTAATTTTTCAATGATTTGCTCAATGGACTCATTGTCATAATCAATTTCCATGGGAGGCTTAATAACAAAAGATTGCAAGATTCCTTTCTTTTTAACACGTAATCCTTTCTTATCAAAAGAGCGTCTAAAACCATCTATAACAACAGGAACTACAACGGGCTTGTACTTTTTAATGATGTGTGCAGTACCTTTTCTAAGAGGCTTCCAGGGTGTTGTAGTACCCTGAGGAAAAGTAATCACCCAACCGTCATTAAGGGCTTTACCAATATTGGAAATGTCAGACATTTTAACCTGTCTGTTCACATCTTTACCCTCTGCACGCCAAGTTCGCTCTATACTTATAGATCCCGCATAGGCTAGAATCTTAGCCAACAAGCTCTGTTTCATGGTTTCGGCAGCAGCTACGTAGTAAATATTTAGTTTTGGGTGCCAAATATAACCCACGTTTTTAATAGAATCTACACGACCGCTCAAAGATGCGTTAAATACGTGAAACATAGCCACTACATCTGCAAAATAAGTCTGATGATTACTCACAAAAAGCACATTTTCTCCCGGTAAATCTTTAATGATTTCTGAACCTTCAATGTCCAAAGTATTAAAACCTTTGTACCGCTGATGGGTGAGTATTCCCAAATAACGGATCAATAATTTTTTTAAAAATAAAATATGACCAAAAGGGTTTCTTTTTATTAGAGGCATAGAATTGGTTTAAATCAGAAAGCAATACAAAACTGTAAGAATTACCTTCCAAGACAAGTGGCAAAAATACAAAAATAACCTATAGGGCGTCATTTAAAATTGTGCGTATTTCACTGAGCATCATAGCTGTCGCTCCCCATACCCACTCATCTCCAATCGCAAAACCAGGAACTTTTACTTTAGAAGATTGGGAAAATTGTACGCACTGGCTTGTAACAATGTCTTCTCTCACCAATATGGACAAAGGCACTTCTATTATAGAATGCACCTCTGAAGCTTCTAATACAAAAGGTAATTCTTTGTCGTAGAGTGCTATAAAAGGCTGAACTATAAAATTACTCGGTGGAATATATAACAAACTAAGTGCTCTGACATAGCTGATTTGTGCGGGCAATATCCCAACCTCCTCATAGGCTTCTCTGAGTGCTGTCTCTTTTAAATCTAGATCATACGATTCATATTTTCCTCCAGGTAGCGCAATCTGATGGGCATGAACCCCATTTCCGCCCTGTCTCTTAATCAACAACAAATGGGTTTCCTCATTTAGATCAGGATAAAAAGCGGCTAAGACTGCTGCTTTTTTGGGACTTTCACTGAATTTGTCTGGATTCTTTAATAATTCTTCGCGTTGCGCCCACATCATTTTTAAATGACTTGGCCTACCAGGTAGCGGCTTTTTTTCTATTTTTGAAAGAATGTCTGAGAATTCACTAAATTTCATGAGCAATACAAAATTACTATTTCAAATTTGTTTGGGCCTAATTATTTTAATGGGAAGTTGTCAATCAGAAAAGAAATCTCAAAATTCCCAGCATAATAAAGTGAATTTAGAGAGCGAAAAACAGCCCATAAACGATAGCATTTTCAAAGAGAAGACAGTAGTTGAAAAAAAAGACACTGTCTTTAAACTCAATGAAGACAATGTTATAGACTTTTTTTATGAGTATAAACAAAGTCTTACAGAATCCAAGGTGCGATTAGAAACTTCATTTGGCAATATCGTGATAGACCTCTATGACAATGTGCCTTACCACAAAGCAAACTTTATTTTTCTGGCCAAGGAAGGCTACTTTGAAAATACTTATTTTCATAGAGTAGTAAAGGGGTTTATTATCCAAGGCGGTAATGCAGATAATAAAAAAACTGCAGACAAAAGAAGGGCAATTGGTCGTTATTTACTCCCACCAGATACTAGAAAAGGACATTCACACCATCGTGGGGTAATCTCCATGCCGAGTAGTGAAAATGACAATCCCCACAAATTAGCTTCCCCTTATGAGTTTTTCATTGTAGTGACAAAACCAGGGTCATATCATTTAGACGGAGATTACACTCCCTTTGGTGAAGTGATTGAGGGTATGGATGTGGTAGATAAAATAAACCAGCAGGAAGTAGAAGCCGGAGATTGGCCAGTGCAAAACATTTATATAAACAAAGCGGTGGCATTTTAGAAAGATACGCCAATAAAGTTTAAACTAAGCCGGGTTATAAGCTTCAAAATTAAATTTATACCTAAAATTATCCTATTACACCAGAACCTAAGAGTGTGGTTCCTACATACCATGCTACAAATTGTCCTGCAGTAATGGCAGATTGGGCACTTTCAAAACGCACATATATACCTTGATCTGTAGCAAATAATGTCGCCTTTTCTAATGCCTGCCTATAGCGTATTCTGGCCATAACTTGCATGTTTTCACCTGGATCCAACTTTAGATCTGGACGCACCCAATGTACTTCAGAAGCGGTCACAAACAGTGTATTTCTATATAGTCCTGGATGAGATTTACCCTGACCGGTATATATAACATTTTCATTTACGTCGGTAGCTATCACAAATAGTGGCTCCTTTGTGCCTCCTACATTTAGTCCTTTACGTTGGCCATTAGTGAAGTAATGAGCTCCTTGGTGCTCCCCTACTTGCTTTCCATCTGTTACTTTATAGGTGATTTTCTTTGACGCATACTCTAAGGCTGCTTCTTGATCTTTGAATTCTGGAGGTGCTTTATGGTATTCTGAAAAAGAGGAAGGGATTTCAATAATCACCCCTTTTTTAGGTTTTAATTGTTGCTGCAAAAAATCTGGCAATCGAACTTTTCCTATAAAACACAATCCTTGAGAATCCTTTTTACCTGCAGTAATAAGTCCAGCTTTGGCAGCAATTTCTCTAACCTCCGGTTTTAATAAGCTCCCTATTGGAAAAAGAGTTTTAGACAATTGTTCCTGAGACAGTTGACACAAAAAATACGATTGATCCTTATTGGAATCTACACCAGCCTCTAAGTTGTATACCTCTTCCCCACTGTCCAAAGTCTGTATAGTTTTTTGGCAGTAATGCCCTGTAGCAACATAATCTGCACCAAGATCTAAAGCGATCTTCATGAATACGTCAAACTTAATCTCCCTGTTGCAAAGTACGTCTGGATTAGGGGTTCTCCCCATCTCGTACTCATGGAACATATAATCTACTATTTTTTCCTTATACTGTTCACTCAGATCTACCGTTTGAAAAGGAATTCCCAATTTTTCTGCGACAATCAGGGCGTCATTGCTGTCTTCTAACCAGGGACATTCGTTGGAAATAGTCACAGAGTCGTCATGCCAGTTCTTCATAAACAAGCCAATAACCTTATAACCCTGCACTTTGAGCAAGTAAGCGGCTACACTAGAATCTACTCCTCCTGAGAGGCCTACAACAACTTTTTTCATGATTGAACTCTATTCAAAATGCAGTAAACGTTGGTCCAAATTCTACACTTTATATACAGTAATTTGTATTAATTATTTAAAAAAATCAATACTTTATCGCTGCTTTTTTTGTGCTTCTGCTTGCTCCATAATCTCTCTCATTTTAGCTTGAAATTTCCCTTCTTTCTTTGGCTTTTCCTTGTTTGCCTGTATACGGGCGTGAATTTTGTCGTCGTCTAGAATGAAATTCTTTATAGCCAACATGATAAAGATGGTAATTAGGTTGGAAACGAAATAATACAAACTTAATCCAGAGGCGTAACTGTTAAAGAATATAAGCATCATCACGGGAGATAAATACAAGATAAACTTCATATTTGGCATTCCAGGTTGCGTAGGCATATTTTGCCCTGTTGTCATCATCATATAAAAGAATATGGCTACCGAGGCTAAAATGGGAAATAAGCTCACATGATCCCCATAAAAAGGAATGCTAAAAGGCAATTCCAATATAGTATCATAGGAAGATAAATCGTCTGCCCATAGGAAAGACTTTTGTCTTAATGCAAATGAGGTGGGAAAAAACATAAATAGTGCATAGAAAATAGGCATTTGAATTAAAGCAGGTACACAACCACTCATAGGATTTACCCCAGCCTTATTATAAAGCTTCATAGTTTCCTGCTGTTTTTTCATAGCATTGTCTTTGAACTTTTCATTGATCTCAGTGATTTCTGGTTTTAACACCTTCATCTTAGCCTGAGATAAATAAGACTTATAAGTTACTGGAGACATGAGCAAACGCACCAAAATGGTCATGACAATAATGGCAATTCCATAAGGTAAATAACTACTTAAAAAAGTATAGGTTGGTGTAAACACATATCGGTTAATCCATCCAAAGATTCCCCAGCCAAAAGGAATAGAATCTTCTAAGCCAAGTGTGGGAAATTTTGCCAACTCTTTAACGTCTGTTGGGCCTAAATAAACATTCATATCGTAGTCCAACACCCCACCAACTAATTGCAATGGTGCCTTAGTCTCATATATTTTAGTATAACCAATGGTTTTAGATTCTTCCTTAATAAGGTTTGTACTGTTAAAACTAGCCGTCTCCAATGCAGGAGAAAAAGCCATGATAGTACTGAAGAAGTGTTGTCTGTAAGACACCCACTCCACCGCTTGTTCGGTAGCGTCGTCATCTGAACTGTCAGAAAGCTTATCTAGTTTGTCTTCTTCAAACTTATAGTTCAAACGCGTATATCTATTCTCGTATTGAACACTCTTTGAGTGCCTAATTGTTTTTAAATCCCACTGTAATTGCGGGTCTTGGGTAGGATTAAAAAAGCCTGAAAGACCTACAGATTTAACTTTAAAATCTAGCATATAGCTGTCTTCAGGAAGGCTGTATTCGAAAAGCAGGTATTCTGTATCAGATATTTTTGCCTTCATAGACAACACCTCTACCTGATCTTTAGTAATAGTTAAAGGCTCAAAATACAAGTCTTTGGTCTGAATGATTCTATTGTCTTGGGTGGTAAAGCTAATATTAAATGTAGCATTACCGTCCTTTATTAAATAAACTGGCACAGAGTCGTAAGTATTGTATTTCTTATTTTGAGCCAAAACCAATTGCCCTCCTTTATGAGATACTTCTACTCTTAAAACGTCATTCTCTAATAAAGTATTTCCAGGGACGATTGGCGTAAAAGAAAAGGCCCCCATAGAAGATTTATAAGCGGCCACTGCAGTACTGTCTGCAGGGTTAATATCCTGAATGGATTGGGCTGCTTGGGTGTAATCTGCTTCTTGTGAAGTAGGAGAATTTTCTTGAATTGCAGCTGCTTCTCTCTCTGCTTGTTGTTTTGCGGCAAGCTCCTCCGGAGTAGGCTGATTGATGTAAAACATGTAAATCAGTATTACAAAAATAAGTCCAAAACCTATTAGGGAGTTTACGTCTAACTTCTTCTCTTCCATAAATATATTATATGTCGTGTCTGTTTAAAAGACAGGGGGTAAATTTACTATTATTTTTTTATCCTCAATTAGGCTGTTGCATGCACCAACGCAGCTTTGATAAAATGCACAAATAAAGGGTGTGGGTTCGCTACAGTACTCTTGTATTCTGGATGGTACTGCACCCCCACAAACCATGGGTGGCTTGGGATTTCAACAATCTCAACCAAACCTGTCTCTGTGTTAATTCCAGAAGCGACCATCCCTTTGGCCCCTAATGCTTCTTTATAATCATTATTAAATTCAAATCTGTGCCTGTGGCGTTCAGATATTTTAGAAGCATTTCCATAAACAGTACTGGCTAAAGTATTGGGCAATAGGTTGCAATCCCAGGCACCTAATCTCATGGTGCCTCCTTTATGGGTCACTTCTTTCTGAGTTTCCATAAGGTTTATTACAGGCTCAGATGTTTCTGGGGCCATTTCTGTGGAATTAGCTTCTGTAATCCCCAATACATTCCTAGTGTATTCTATCACAGCCATTTGCATACCGAGACAAATCCCTAAAAATGGAATACCTTCCTCCCTAGCGTATTGTACCGCTTTGATCTTTCCTTCAATTCCTCTTTCTCCAAATCCAGGTGCTACCAAGACACCGTGTAATCCCTTTAACTTTTTAGACACATTTTCTACCGTGAGGTATTCAGAATGAATAGAGACTACTTTAACCTTTACTTCATTGGCTGCACCAGCGTGAATAAAAGCTTCTAAAATAGATTTATAGGAATCTTGAAGCTCCACATATTTTCCAATAAGGCCAATAGTGATGGTATCCTTTGGGTTCTTGAGTTTGGTTAAAAACTCATTCCATTGGTCCAAGTCTGGAACAACAGTATCTTCTAAATTTAATTTTTGTAAAGTCACTGTATCCAATCCTTCTTCTTGCATGAGGACAGGAACGTCATAAATGGTAGAAGCGTCTATAGACTGAATCACAGCCTCTTTCTTAACATTGCAAAACAAGGCTAATTTTTGCTTAATATCTTCAGATATTTCGTGTTCTGTTCTACACACGAGAATATCTGCTTTTATACCACTCTCCATTAATGTTTTTACGGAGTGTTGTGTGGGCTTGGTTTTTAGTTCTCCAGCAGCACTGAGGTAAGGCACTAAAGTAAGGTGAATAACAATACCGTTGTTGTCGCCCAATTCCCATAGTAATTGCCTTACTGCCTCTATGTATGGCAGGGATTCTATATCTCCAACAGTTCCTCCAATTTCAGTAATCACAATATCATAATCGCCTGTGTTACCCAATAATTGAATACGATCTTTAATTTCGTTGGTGATATGAGGAACTACTTGAACTGTTTTTCCTAAGAATTCTCCCCTACGTTCTTTTTCAATAACAGACTGATAAATTCTTCCTGTGGTAACGTTATTAGCTTGAGAAGTCTTTACGTTTAAAAAACGCTCGTAATGCCCCAAATCTAAGTCTGTTTCTGCACCGTCATCTGTAACATAACACTCTCCATGTTCATAAGGATTTAAAGTACCTGGATCTACATTGATGTATGGATCTAACTTTTGGATGGTGGTTCTATAGCCTCTGGCCTGAAGTAGCTTGGCCAATGAAGCCGCTATAATTCCTTTTCCTAGAGAGGAGGTTACCCCTCCAGTTACAAAAATGTACTTTGTTTGTGACATGCGTTTGCTTGGGTTATTAACGCGAACAAAAATACAAATTGCTAGGGGAATTAGACGGAATTATTTAGGAAATTCTTTGCGAATCCTGCGAATCATATCTTCCAAGCCATTTTCTTTAATTTCCATTGTTGCCGCAAGCAAAGCTCCAAGCTTCCCTGTAGGAAATCCCTTTTGTCTAAACCAGACCAAATAGTATTCTGGAAGCTCCGTGAGATAACGGTCTTGATACTTCCCAAAGGGCATTCTGTAATGGGCTAATTCCAGTAAAGCTTCTTTTTGTGGGTCCTGATGCATGGTGTAAATAAAATGATTTATATTTAGCTAACCAACTAAAATGACAACATGAAGAGAAGAAAATTTTTAAATACTGCGGCTCTATCTGCTGCTACTTTAGCGGCTTTTCCGCTTCATGGAAAAGAAATAGACCCATCTGACAAAACAACCCCACTAAAAAACAACATAAATCACGCGGTCTGCCATTGGTGTTATTCAGATATTCCATTAGAAGATTTTCTCATTGCCATAAAAAAAATAGGAGTTAAAGGAGTAGATCTTATGGGACCCAAGGAATGGCCGCTACTTAAAAAATACGGTATTCACAGCAGTATGTGTAATGGGGCAGAAATTTCTCTGACCAAAGGCTGGAATGACCCAAAATATCATGAAGTACTGATTAGAAATTATAGGGAAATGATTCCTAAGGTATCGGCCGCAGGCTATACCAACCTCATCTGCTTTAGCGGCAATAGGGAGGGTAAATCTGATTCTGAAGGACTGGCCAACTGCATTGCTGGTCTAAAACAAGTTATACCTCTGGCTGAGGCGCATGGTGTGGTGTTGCAAATGGAACTTTTTAACCAACAAAATCATCCTGATTACATGTGTGATAGTACTGCCTGGGGAGTGGCACTTTGTAAAGGTCTAGGTTCTGATCATTTTAAATTACTCTATGACATTTACCATATGCAAGTTCAGGAGGGCGATATTATAAAAACCATTAGGGACCACCACCAATATTTAGGTCATTACCATACGGCTGGTGTTCCAGGTAGAAATGAAATAGATGAACGCCAAGAATTGTATTATCCTGCTATTATGAAGGCTATTCTAGCAACAGGATACAAGGGATATGTGGCACAAGAGTTTATTCCTAAAGACACCGACAAACTCGCTTCATTAAAAAAAGCCATTAAAATTTGTGATGTGTCTTTAGGTACTTAATGCCTTATTTTTTAAAGTGTTACTCTACTAGCTTAACATCCATTTCCTCGTAGGTCATGATAAAAGAAGCTTGGTTGTAAAAACCACTAGACCTGTTCGTATCAAGAGAAAAAAGCGGGCTGTATTGAAAAATATGATCCACATACCAGGTGGGTCCCATTTGAGCTTGTGCTGCAAGAATCCCATTAGGGTGAGCCATTTTTAACACCAAATCCATAGTAATGTCAAACCCCCTGACCGTAAGGGGGTCTGGAAAAGAACCAAACTTTCGCTCGTAAGCCCTTGTGAAAGCAGTCTCACGGGTATTTTTATAAAATGTTGGAAAAGTAAAATGAAGAGCAGACAAGTGTTGGTTGTCTATCACATCATTTTCAAAAGCCTTATTGGTATTGGTGGTAAACATCTTAATTTTCACCTTCTCGGTAATATTAGCATTTAATATAGAGCTCACACTAGACACCAATTTTAAATTTTGTGACTCCACAAATACCCAATTCGGAATTACCGAGTCTAATTCCGTCGCAAAAGTATCTATCTCTACAGAAATATTATTGATCAGCTCTACCTCAAAAGCCCTAGGGAATATGTTTTTTATTGCTGAGGCTGCTGTGGTATTTTCTGTATCTGCAATAAGAAATACTTTCTCACCTCCGTAGGTTTTCTGAGCAAAAGACAGTAATTTTTCTCTAAGAACGCTTTCTTTAGGTACAGGATAAAATGCTTTTTCGTAATCAAAAGGACCCGAAGAAACTACCGGTAAGACTGCAGGAATATTATGCTGCCTTGCGTAATTTAATAAGACTGACTGATTGGAAGGCAATAAAGGACCTATTACAGCATCTGGTGGGCCCAAGGAATCTTTATGTAGCTTATTAAACAATACCGTTGCGTCTAACTGAGTATCTATTGGTCTTGGAGTTACAAATATTCCAAGGTTTTGCAATGAATCTATCGCCATTAAAGCCCCTGTATAAAAACCCAGACTCAATTTCATGTCTCGTCTAGCCTCAATGGTTTTTTGACCCACTAATGAATCTTGATAATTCATTTTATCTATCCTAAAAGGAAGAGCAAACATGAGCTGCATTTCATATGGACGCAGCAAACTATCTATAAAAGGAATTTGATCGTATGGCTTAACAGCAGGATAAGGGTCAGTGTCTAAATGAATACTGTCTTGAGAAGCTACTTGTTTTAAAGGATCTATCCCTCTGGCGGAAACACTAGATTTTACCTCATTGGAGTCAGTAAGCCTGGTTTTAATTACTTTTTTAGGAAGTTTTATCACAATTCCTACAGGTAATTCCATAGACATCTGAGACAAATGGGGGTTCAATTTCGACAAAGAATCTAAGGAAATACCAAAGTCTTGCGCCATGTTCCATCTGCTGTCTCCGGTTTTTACCCGATAAGAGAAAAACTCAGGCGTAAGATCTTGTTTTTGTGCAAATCCAAGAGACACACAAAACAATAATACCCCAAAAAATAACTGCTTTAGTATATTCATTTTATTCCCACTCAATGGTAGCAGGCGGTTTAGAACTTATGTCATACACCACTCTGTTCACCCCTTTTACTTTATTAATAATATCGTTCGATATCTTTTGTAATAATTCATAAGGGAGGTTCACCCAATCTGCCGTCATACCGTCGGTGCTTTCTACAGCTCTTAGCGCTACGCACTTTTCATAGGTGCGTTCGTCTCCCATGACCCCTACACTCTGAACAGGGAGGAGTATAGCACCCGCTTGCCACACCTTGTCGTACCAACCTGATTGTTTTAATGCTTGAATAAAAACAGCGTCTACTTCTTGCAAGATGGCCACTTTTTCTGCTGTGATATCTCCCAAGATACGAATGGCCAATCCAGGGCCTGGAAAAGGGTGTCTTCCTAATAAAGCCGCATCTATTCCTAAGCTAGCCCCTACCCTTCTAACTTCATCTTTAAACAACATTCTAAGGGGCTCTACCACTTTAAGTTTCATATAATCTGGCAAACCACCCACGTTGTGGTGGCTCTTAATCGTTGCAGAAGGACCACCAGAGGCAGAGACAGACTCTATTACATCTGGATAAATGGTTCCTTGGGCCAACCAAGTGGCATCTTTTACTTGCTGAGATTCAGCGTCAAAAACATCAATAAATGCACCTCCAATGGCTTTACGTTTTTTCTCTGGATCAGATTCTCCTTTAAGTGCTTTCAAGAATTGTTCCGACGCGTCTACCCCTTTGACATTCAATCCCATACCGTGGTATTGATCCAACACTTCACTAAACTCATTTTTTCTGAGTAAACCGTTGTTTACAAAAATACAATGTAAGTTAGTTCCTATAGCTTTATGAAGTAAGACCGCAGCAACAGTTGAGTCTACCCCTCCTGAAAGACCTAGAATTACTTTATCTGAACCAATTTGAGCCTTTAATTTTGATACTGTTTCTTCTACAAAGGCATCTGGTGTCCAATCCTGAGCCACTCCAGCAATTTTAACTAAGAAATTTTCCAAAAGTTTTTTCCCATCGGTAGAATGGTATACTTCTGGGTGAAATTGAATGGCATAAGTGTCTTCACCTTCTATTTTATAAGCCGCATTTTTCACATCATGCGTACTGGCTAAAAGCTTCCCTCCAGTAGGCAGTGTCTTAATGGTATCTGAATGACTCATCCAAACTTGACTCCCTTCAGCAATACCAGCTAAAAATAATTCTTCAGAAGCCACAAAAGACAAATTAGCCCTTCCGTATTCCCTGGTGTTAGAAGGTGCCACTTCTCCTCCTTTAAAGTGGGCCAAATATTGGGCACCATAACAAACACCTAAAAGAGGTAACTTACCCTTGATAGCGTCTAAATTTGGATGTGGAGCGTCTTCTCCTCTCACTGAATGAGGCGATCCAGAAAGGATTACAGCCTTAAAACCACTAAGGTCTTCAGGCGGCTTGTTATACGGTTTAATTTCAGAGTAAATATTTAATTCTCTGACCCTTCTGGCAATAAGCTGGGTGTATTGAGAACCGAAATCTAGGATGAGAACTTTATTTTGCATGGACAAAAATAATAATTTGATGTTTAGGGTCCCCCACTTTTTAGTATATTTAATAGAAATTTAGGTTTTGAAAAATAGTTTTAGTCATCCTGACGATTTTATTGCATTTATACACTCCATTTTTGCGCTTAGAAATAGTAATAAAAACCATTGGTTAAAGAAAGGGGTGTTGACTACCACAAGCACAATAGGTATACCCTCTGCACGAATGGTCGTTATTAGGGGCGTAAACGAAAAAATACACCTAGAAATTCACACAGACGCAAGAAGCAATAAAGTGTTGGACCTCCAAGCGAATCCAAATGCTGAAATTTTGTTTTATGACCCACTCACTGAAATACAACTCAAGTGTTTTGGTGTGGTAAAGATATTTCGTTCAGGGCCTCTGGCCGATGCCGCTTGGGAGAAAGTTCCTGAATTCTCTAAAAAACAATACACCACCCTACTAGCCCCTGGAACTGTGATAGATAATACAGCAGTAGTGGAATACAAATCACAAAGACATTTTTGCATCATTACCCTAGAAACGCAAGGTATAGAGTACCTTAAACTGGGAGACCCACACCAAAGAATCAGGTGGTCTTTAAAAGATGACGAGGGTATTTTGGAGAATTTAGTCCCTTAAATTTGGGAGTGTGTTACACATGCTACTCTTAAAAACATCTTTTATAACTACTTCATAGTATCTAAAATATCTGTAATATCTTTTAAGGTCGTATCTGGATTAATAAAACAAAAACGTGCCACTGTTTCCATTGTTCCTTGATGCTTAAACTTTGTTGGAGTGACCAAAGCGAATTTTTTTTCCAGATTTTGATACGTCCATTCTCTATAGTCTTCAGGCGTCCATCCTTTTCTTCTAAACAACACACAAGACAGGTTTTCTGGAATAACCATTTCCACATGAGGGGCTTCCGTAATTTTTTGAGCCGCGAGCTTGGCCAGTAAAATGCCTTGTTCTACTGCCCATTCATATTTAGCTGTACCATGCATGGCTAAGGAAAACCACAGCGGTAAGCCTCTGACTCTTCTGGTCAATTGTATTTGATAATCCGAAGGATTAAAACCTGCAGCACCCTCATCTTTAAATATATCTAAATAAGAGCCTTCTTGGCTGTGTGCCGCTCTAGCCAACTCAGGTTTTTTATAAATAATTGCCCCGCAGTCATAAGGAGAAAACAACCATTTATGCGGATCAATCGTTATACTGTCTGCACGTTCAATACCTACAAATAAATTCCTTACAGATGGCGCTGCCAAAGCACCACCACCGTAAGCTGCGTCTACATGAAACCAAAGATGGTGATTTTCACAATATGTTGCCACTCCAGCTAAATCATCTATAATACCTGCATTGGTGGTTCCCCCTGTGGCCACGACAGCAAAAACTCGTTCTTGAGCCTCTGCACTTAATTTGGATACCACATTTTCTATATCTCTTGAGGTCATAGCTGTTTCTGTAGGAACCAAAAGCACTTCTGCGTCTATGACCTTAGCCATAGATTTCACAGAGGAATGTGCTCCACTAGAGGTGACCATAATACCTTTTTTGTTTAGATTTTTAGGATCTTTTCTCCAGTGTTCTCTAGCAGTAACCATAGCAGATAAATTGGCTGCAGTTCCACCACTAGTAAATACACCAAAAGCGCCTTTCGGAAGCCCTGTAAGAGACACTAGCCATTCCATAGCTTCATTCTCACAATAAATACCGCCAGCACCCTCCATCCAATAGGCCCCGTGAATACTTGAAGCCGCAGTGACCAAGTCAAAAAGTATAGATGCTCTAGTTGGCGCTGCAGGAACGAATGCCAAATGCCTTGGATGGTCTATAGGGATCGTTGCTTTCACCAAAACATCTTTAAAAAGTGCAAAAGCTTTCTCTCCACCAATACCTTTCTCGTTAATAGTCTCTCCAACCAAAGCCCTAAGATCCTCTTCCTTCATAGGCTTACCTAATTCTGGATTGGTCTTAGTTATTCTTCCCAAGACATACTTCATAATGTCCAAGGTCATATCTACTACATTAATATCAATATTATGCATGCTTTAAGATGAATTTGATTATAAACTAATGATAGAGAAACCGTTTTTCAAAGGGTCTAACTCTTTTTGAAGGGTATGAAGCAGTTGGCTGCCGTATTGTGCATAGAATTCTGAAAAGTTAGTGCTTCTTTCCTGTAATGATTGCCCAGGAAACAAAGACTCATGCAGCTGAGACAGACGGGCTACTTGATCTTTTAATTTTCTTTTTTGGGCGAGAAGGAGTTTTTTTTCAAGCGAATTAATTCCTTTTATTTGCTTTGCCTCCTGGGCTTGAACGGCCCCTAAAAAAGAAGCATCTGTCTCTTGTGCAAGCTGTTGTAATGATAGAAATTGTTTATGAAGTTGATCTCTAAAAGCACTTAAATCTAGTTCTATATTAGATATGGCCCTGATTTTTTTATTGATTAAGGGATCTCTTTTAAGAAAAAAATCCTCTGTAGTAAGTCCCATTTTTCGCCATTTATGCAGCTGTTTTTCAGACATTAAGAGGGCAGAATTCCTAAGCATTAACACTGGGAATAACACACCATGACTGTCAAAATAGTCCTTGAGTTCGAGCCAATAAGCCAATTCACCTCCACCTCCAGTGTACGCTATATTTGGAAGTATCAATTCTTGATATAAGGGCCTTGCAATCACATTAGGGGAAAAATTCTCAGGATTTGAAACAATATGGGCCTTCATCTCAAGAGGAGTGAAAAATTTATTGGTGTTCAGCACTTGAAAACCACCTTCAACAGCTACAATACGTTCCCTTAAGCCATCTTCCATATAAAAATAGTTAATAGGTCTAGGATTTACTTGAACATGATAACTTTTATCTAATAAGGACAGTGCTGTTTGTGAAACATGCTTAAAAGCCAACTGTTCAAAAAGATCCTTTTCAATATGGGGAACAAGCATTTTTTTTAGTGCAGGATGGTCTCCGTCAATCACTACCAAACCTTTCTCCCCAAATAATGCATGGGCAAAATATCTGGTAGCTTTGGCCAAATTAGGCTGCTTTACGTAAGCATCCTCAAAAAGGTTTAATAAGTATTGTGCATTCTTATGGGTTCCTAACAAAGCTTCTAAAGCTGGCAAAATAGCTTCCAAGCCTTTAGTGCTATATCGCCCAACAGGGCCTGAAATTTTATGCTCAGGGGTCCATTGCAACTTAACCCCTTTGACTTTGAAAAAATTAATTTCTTGAAAATCGTGGTCTTCAGTAGCCATCCAATACACAGGAACAACAGCCCCCAATGTCTTTTGATCGGAAAGTACCTCTGCTAAATTAATCACCGAAATAATTTTGTACAAAAAATAAAGGGGGCCACTGAAAAGGTTTAACTGATGACCAGTAACTACAGTGGTGGTTTTGGGGTCTCCTAACAATTCAATTTGCTTTTCAACAACATCTACTGACTTTAAATCCTGGTATTGCTCCCTTAAGACACCTTGCAAAACCGAACGTTGCGCCTTTGAAAAAACGGACTTCTTTAAAGTTCTTTGTGCATTTAAGCCCTCCAAATCTGGTGAATTTCCATAAAACGATCTAAGCCTTGCAGCCTGAGAAACATAGTCTTCCATTAGACTAGAAAAAAAACCCGTTTTATTAAAAGGCAAGCAGCCAATCTCCATAAACAAATAATTAATTAGGGTAAAGATAAAACACTCCTATGAACTATCTATAAAATTCATAAAAGATGTACAACAGCCTGCAAATATTGTGTAGCTTTGAAAAGCTTAAATCAAAAACCAGATGAAAAAAACCTTTACATTATTCGCTTTTTTATGGACTTTAATAGGTGTTGGCCAAGATCTCATGTCTCCATCTGAATTTTTAGGATATGAATTAGGGACGCAATTTTCCAGACACCATCAAGTAATGGATTACTATAAATATGTCTCGAATACCCTTAAAAATCAAGTTAAATTAGACACTTATGGCTATACCAATGAGAGAAGACCTTTGGTAACCGCAATAATCTCTTCGGCAGAAAACATTAAAAACCTAGAAGCGATAAGAACGGCACATTTAGACAACGCAAAAGGAACAAGTAATCCAGACAAAGCAATAGTGTGGTTGTCTTACAATGTTCACGGAAATGAAAGTGTAAGTACTGAAGCCTCAATGCAGACTATTTACGAACTGCTCACAGAAAAAAAAGGCTATTTAGAAAATACTGTAGTAATTATAGATCCATGTATTAATCCAGATGGAAGAGACCGTTATGTGAATTGGTACAACGAAAATAAAAACACCCCAAACCAAGTAGACCCAAATAGTGCAGAACACCATGAAGGATGGCTTTCAGGAAGGGCCAATCACTATATGTTTGACCTCAATAGGGATTGGGCATGGCTCACACAAGTAGAAAGCCAACAAAGACTCAAAGTATTTAATCAATGGATGCCACATGTGCATGTTGATTTTCACGAGCAAGGCGTAGATTCTCCTTATTATTTTGCCCCAGCCGCAGAACCATTTCACGAAGTAATTACTGATTTTCAAAGAGATTTTCAAACTGAGATTGGAAAAAATCACGCCAAATACTTTGACGCAAATGGATGGTTTTATTTTACCAAAGAGCGCTTTGATTTACTATACCCTAGCTATGGAGACACCTACCCTACCTACAACGGAGGCGTTGGAATGACCTATGAACAAGGTGGTAGTGGAAGGGCAGGATTAGGAATTAAAACGAGTATTGGAGACACCCTAACTTTAAAAGACAGAATTGCTCACCACCATACCACAGGACTTTCTACAATTGAGGTAGCCGCAAGAAATATCTCAAAATTAAATAGCGCGTTTAAGTCTTTCTTTAAAGACAAAAAGTACCCCTACAAATCATATGTATTACAAGGTAAAGAAGGCCATCTTAATGCGCTGGCAAAATTATTAGACCAGCATAAAATTAGCTACGGTAAAACAAACGCCACCCAGGCCAAGGGTTTCCATTACGAATCTGGGAAAGACCAATTAATGGCTATTAAATCTAATCATATGGTTATTCCAGGGGATCAACTTAAAGGTACTTTGGTTCAAGTACTTTTTGAACCTGCTGCTAAATTGTCGGATTCACTCACTTACGACATTACTGCCTGGTCTCTTCCATATGCCTACGGACTGGAAACTGTGGCTACAAAAAATACCCTTTCAATAGATCAACCATTTAAGCACAAAGATATTGACAACAAGTCTTTGTCTGAAAATTCGTATGCTTTTATAGCGCCATGGGAAACCATGGACAATGCACGTTTTTTAGGAGACCTTATTCAGTCGGGAATTAGAGTAAGGTTTAGCGAAAAAGATTTCACTGTAAGCGGAAATGCTTTTTCAAAAGGAAGTTTAATCATCACCAGAGGAGACAACAGAAACCTAGTGAACTTTAGTGAAATACTTAGGAATATAGCAAACAAACACGAAGTCTTACTCACGCCAAGTCCTACAGGGTTTGTAGACAAAGGAGCAGATTTTGGGGCTGCTTCTGTACCTATGGTAATGGACAAGAAAATAGCAGTTTTAAAAGGAGGACCAACGAGTTCTCTTGATTTCGGAGAAGTTTGGCACTTTTTTGAGCAGCAATTAAATTATCCCATTACGGTCATAGATGCAAATTATTTTGACAGGGTAAACCTAAAGGATTACGATGTTCTTATTTTGCCTGACGGCCGTTACAGTTCTTTTTCTTCCGACAGTAGAAAGTCTTCATTGAAAGAATTCACCAGAGCTGGCGGTAAGATCATTGCTATGGGTGGCGCATTAAACCTATTCAGTCAAGGCGGTTTTTCCTTAAAAGAAAAAGATCTTGAAAATAAGAAAAGTGTTCTTAACACTCATGCTAACGAAGCACGAGAAGGTATTAAAAACTATATCACAGGAGCCATTTTCAAAACAAGATTAGATCTAACCCATCCCTTGGCTTTTGGATACAAAAAAGATTACTTCTCTTTAAAATTAGGCGCAGATGCTTATGAAACTTTAGATAATGGAACCGTGGCAAGTTTAGAAAACTCAAAACCAGTATCAGGATTTGCAGGAAGCAACACACTAGAGAAAATGAAAAATACCCTTGTTTTTGGTGTAGACAATCAGGGAAGAGGAAGTATTATTTATATGGTAGACAACCCATTATTTAGAGGATTTTGGGAAAATGGGAAACTGTTTTTTGCAAATGCCTTATTTCTAGTGCAATAAAATAATTAAATAGTGCCGCAGTTTTTAAATGTCGTGATAAATCAGTATCTTAGTTATGCCCTATCTTCCTAAGATACAGCGCCTTTAAAAACTGCGATGTACTATGAAACATTTAAACAACTCCTCAAAAAAATCTTATTTGTTAGTGCCAATTCTGGTATTGGCATTTTGGTTTGGATCCATACATGAAGTGTGGAGTCAAAATACACCTTCTAAAGAAACTCAAAACTTTACAGAGTTTAAAGGAAAAATTATAGATGCTCAAACTAAAAAAGTATTGGTTTTTGCTACTATCACAATTAAAGGGACCAACGCTAGTACGGTGTCTAATGCTCAAGGCGATTTTATACTTAAAGTGCCCAACAGTCTTTTAAAAAATGCTGTAGAGGTATCTTTCTTAGGTTATGAAACCTTAACAAAACAACTAGACCTTAGGGCGTCTAACGATTTTAATTTAGCCTTAGAGCCAGTAGCTTTTGCTTTAAACGAAGTAGATTTAGTCATTCCAAAAGACGCTAGGACCCTTGTAGAAGAGACTTTAGCTAGAAAAGGGGAGAATTACTTTAACAGTCCAGCTTTAATGACAGCTTTCTACAGAGAAACTATTAAGAAAAGAAGAAAGAATGTTTCCTTGTCAGAGGCAGTTGTATCTATCTATAAGAGTACTTATATCTCTAATCGAAAAGATGACATTGCTCTATACAAAGCAAGAAAAAGCACCGATTACACCAAACTAGATACCTTAGCACTAAAACTTCAAGGAGGTCCATTCAACACCTTGTATGTAGACGTCATGAAATATCCTGAGTACTTATTTAGTGATTCTTATATGGACTTATACAGATTTAGCTATGGGACTGCGACAAGGGTGAACGAACAATTGGTTTATATTGTAAATTTTGAACCTCGATCCTATGAAGCGGAACCACTGTTTAAAGGGCAGCTTTTTATAGATGTAGAACGCAAAATACTCACTAAGGCTATTTTCTCGCTGGATCTTTCCAACCCAAAAGAGGCTGCTAAACTTTTTGTAAAGAAAAAGCCTAAAAATGCCAATGTATGGCCCACCGATGTAGCCTACAGAGTTGATTATAGAGAAAAAGACAATAAATGGTATTACGGATACAGCAACTTAGAACTCTCATTTAAAATTGATTGGAATGACAAATTATTCAATTCCGTCTATACCTTAAACTGTGAAATGGCTGTTACTGATTGGGAAAATACAGATAGGGAACAAATGCCAAAACGCAAGGACCTTCTTAGGACCTCTATGATCCTTACTGATGAAGCTGTTGGTTTTTCAGATCCAGATTTCTGGGGAAATTACAATATTATTGAGCCTGAAAAGTCCATAGAAAATGCCATTAAAAAAATAAGAAAGCAACTTTTAAAAGCCAAAGATAAAGGCGTGGTAAACCCTTAATGCATCTATGATCAAAAGAAGACATTTTCTCTCTGGCTTACTATCAATTAGCGCTACAACATTACTAGCTAACAACGCTAAAACACCCAATATTACCAAGAAAACTCTATATCCAAAGCGTTTAGAAAAGGGACAAACTATAGGGTTAATCGCTCCTGGGTTCGCGGTGAGTCAGGAAAAAATGGCACAAATAGTTTTTTTTATTGAGCAAAGTGGTTTTAAAGTATTTCAGACAGGAAGAATTGGCCAAGAGGGATATTTTAGCAATACGGATGAACAAAGGGCACTAGATGTCATGGAAATGTTTTCTAATTCCAACGTAGACGCCATTTTATGTGCAAGAGGTGGTTATGGATGTACACGAATACTCGATTTATTAGATTATAAAATCATTAAAAATAATCCTAAAATACTGTTGGGCTTTTCTGATGTGACTGCTCTAATCCAGGGAATATATTCAAAAACTGGTTTAATTGGGTTTCACGGACCGGTAGGTACCACCATAGAAAATCAATATGCGCTATCCTGCATTCAAGATTTGCTCATGAACCTTTCTGAGCAAACCACTATTAAACCTATTAATTTAGAGGAAAGTCAATATAAATCAATTTCTGAATACCAAAGATACACCATCTATCCTGGAGTAGCCAAGGGCAAATTAATTGGAGGAAGCCTAACGCTAATTACTGCACTAATAGGGACTCCCTATGAAATAGATTTTACAGACTGTATTGTTTGCATAGAAGATGTAGAGGAAAAACCCTACCGAATAGACAGAATGCTTACGCAGTTACTCGGATCAAAAACATTTAAAGCAGCAGCAGGAATTGCCTTTGGGGTTTGTGCTGGCTGCGACACCGAAAAGAGTCAAGCTAATTTCACGCTTAGAGAAGTCATTGAAAATAGAATAAGTCCATTAAAAATACCCGCAGCCTATGGATTATCATTTGGACATGTCCCAGATAATTGTACACTACCCATAGGAGCACAATCTATTTTTAATGCAACTAATTTAGTGATCACCGTGAGCGAGCCAGTTGTCACATAATCGCTACAATTATCACAAAGTATATAATTAGGATCTTAGAATAACTAATTGGCTACCTCGCTTATAAACTTAATGCGGTACAATCTAAGCTCCTCTTCTTCATAATCACCATCAAAGGCCTCATTAGCTATTTCAATATCATCTGAATCAGATTGTAAAAAATAGTCATGTAATTCCTCTTGTTGGTCTTCATCTAAAATTTCATCCAACCAGTACCCCAAGTTTAATTTAGTTCCTGAAAAGACTATTTGTTCCATTTCTTTAATCAAATCTGTTGTAGTGAGACCCTTTGCTTGAGCTATGTCATCTAAGGGTAGTTTTCTATCAATATTTTGAATGATATAGAGTTTTAAAACAGAATTGGCACCAGTACTTTTCACCACTAAGTCTTGGGGTCTATGAATACCGTTATCTGTAACGTATTGATTTATAGCCTCAATAAAAGGAGTACCATACTTTTTAGCTTTACCCTCTCCAACTCCATGAATATTAACAAGTTCCTCGTGAGTTAAAGGGTATTTTAACGCCATGTCTTGTAAAGAAGGTTCTTGAAAAATCACATATGGAGGTACTTTGAGTTTCTTAGATTGTGATACAGTAAGTGACTTTAATACTTTGTAAAGGGCTTCATCTGCCACACCAGCAGCAGCTTTAGCCGCACTCACAATAGCCTGATCATTAGCGGCATTATAAATATGGTCTTTTGTCATTAAAAAAGAAACTGGGCTATCTAAGAAAGACTTTCCAAGAGCAGTTAATTTGAGAATACCATACTGTTCAATTTCTTTTTTGAGATAACCAGCTACTAAAGATTGGCGTATCAATGCCATCCAATAACCTTTGTCTTTTTCAGCACCAATTCCAAAAAAAGGCTTCTCATCTGTTCTGTGAGAACTGATCAATGCATTGGCCTTACCTATGAGTACTTTTACAATTTCTTTAGACTTGAACTTCTCCTTGGTTTCTTGAACAACAGTTAACAATTTAACCAGTTGTTCTCCGGCTTCTTCTTTTTCTTTAGGGTTTCTCGAATTATCATCCATATCTGCACCTTCACCATGTACCTCATCAAAATCTTCTCCAAAGTAGTGAAGTATAAATTTTCTTCTAGAAATGGAAGTCTCCGCAAAACCGACAATTTCTTGTAATAAAGCGTTGCCTATTTCTTGCTCAGCAACCGGTTTACCCGCCATGAACTTTTCTAACTTCTCTACATCTTTATAAGAGTAAAAAGCCAAGCAATGACCCTCTCCTCCATCTCTACCAGCCCTTCCTGTTTCTTGATAATAACTTTCAATGCTCTTTGGAATATCGTGGTGAATAACATACCTCACATCTGGCTTATCTATACCCATTCCAAAGGCTATGGTGGCCACTACAACGTCTACTTCTTCCATAAGAAACATGTCCTGATATTTTGACCTTGTTTTAGTATCAAAACCAGCATGATAAGGTACTGCACTTACCCCATTAACCTGTAAAATCTGAGCCAATTCCTCTACCTTCTTTCTACTGAGGCAATAAATGATCCCTGATTTACCTATATGTTGTTTGACAAATCTAATAATATCTGCCTCTACATTCTGGGTTTTTGGCCGCACTTCATAAAAAAGATTAGGCCTATTAAAGGATGATTTAAAAACTGTTGCATCTGTAATACCCAAATTCTTAATAATATCTTCCTGAACTTTAGGCGTTGCTGTTGCCGTTAAGCCAATGATTGGAATATTTACCCCAATCCTTTCAATAATTCTTTGTAAATTTCTGTATTCAGGCCTAAAATCATGACCCCACTCTGAAATACAATGTGCCTCATCCACTGCAACAAATGAAACTGTTAATGTATTTAAAAAAGCTACATTTTCTTCCTTAGTCAAGGATTCCGGGGCTACATATAAAAGTTTGGTAATTCCATTGGTTAGATCACTTTTTACTTGCTTTATTTCTGTCTTAGTTAGAGAGGAGTTTAAAACATGAGCCACTCCTGGATTGGCAGAAACACCTCTAATAGCGTCAACTTGATTTTTCATTAATGCAATTAAAGGAGACACCACTATGGCCGTTCCCTTTTGAAGCAAAGCGGGCAATTGATAGCACATAGATTTACCCCCACCAGTAGGCATGATCACAAAACTATGTTTCTTAGCTAATACATTCTTAATCACAGCTTCTTGACGTCCTTTAAACTCCGAGAAACCAAAATATTGTTTCAGGGCAGCACGCAAGTCATAATCATTCATTTCCATAAGATTGTTCCGTCATTTTTTTGGGGTGGGTCTTTTTATCTTAATAATTTAAGTAAAAACACCGCATATAGGTATCTTTGTGTAATTTTGTTTTTTAAATATAATACATTCTTTTTGCAAAAGAACCATAAAAAATAATTTTCAGTTGAATCCTACCCCAAAAATTTTAGAGAGCGCCATAAGAACTTTTCAAATTGAAAGGGATGCATTAGACGCCATTATACCTCTTTTAAATGAAGCTTTTGAAAAGGCCGTTGAAACCATCCTACAATCTACTGGACGAGTGGTAATAACGGGTATTGGAAAAAGCGCTATTATAGCCAATAAAATAGTTGCTACAATGAATTCAACGGGAACACCTGCTATTTTTATGCACGCTGCTGATGCCATTCATGGAGACTTAGGTACCATCCAAAATGGAGACACTGTGATATGTATTTCAAAAAGTGGGAATACTCCTGAAATTAAAGTTTTGGTTCCACTGATAAAGCGAGGGCAAAACCCCTTAATAGCTATTACTGGAAATCCAGATTCATTTTTAGCCCAAAAAGCAGATTATGTACTAAATACCTATGTAGCTAAAGAAGCTTGCCCAAATAACTTAGCACCTACAACCAGTACTACTGCGCAACTGGTTATGGGAGACGCCCTTTCTATATGCCTTTTAGAACTCAAAGATTTTGGATCCAAAGATTTCGCCCAATACCACCCTGGAGGAGCATTGGGAAAAAAATTATATTTAAGGGTGGCTGATCTGGTCAAAAATAATGCCACTCCTATGGTTGCTCCAAACAGTATGGTCAAGGAGGTCATTGTGGAAATATCTGAGAAACTTCTTGGTGCTGTAGCTGTAGTAGATGAAAGCAAGATTGTGGGTATTGTTACAGATGGAGATATCAGAAGAATGCTCAATAAGCACGATAATATTGCTGCGCTCACTGCAAAAGACATCATGAGTCATTCTCCTAAAACTATTTCTCAAGACGCTATGGCGGTAGAGGCACTAAAAATCATGCAAGAAAACCACATCACACAATTATTAGCAGTTCATGAAAATAATTATGTGGGAATTGTTCATTTACATAACTTAATTCAAGAAGGACTGGTATAATGGCAAAGCAAAAGAATGTAAATGAAATGTCTTTTTTAGACCATTTAGAAGAACTCAGATGGCATCTTATACGTGCTACCATGGGTGTTCTTATTATAGGAACTGTAGCTTTTTTAATGAAAGACTTTGTTTTTGAAACGGTCTTATTCGGTCCGAAAAAACCAGATTTCCCTACCTATAAGATGTTCTGTAACCTATCGCAATTGTTAGGCTTTAGCGACGCATTTTGTAGCTCTGAACCGCTTTTCAGAATTCAAAGCAGGGAAATGGCAGGCCAATTTTCTGCGCATATATGGACTTCTATTTGGGCAGGTCTGATTGTAGGCTTCCCATACGTATTGTATGAAATTTGGAAATTCATTGGTCCTGGCTTGCATGAGTCAGAAAGAAAAAATGCCAGAGGATTTATATTCGTAGCCTCGTTTTTATTTTTCTCAGGAGTACTTTTTGGCTACTTTATTGTAGCACCATTATCCATTAATTTTTTAGGAAGCTACACCGTCAGTAAAGAGGTTTTTAACGATATTGACTTAAATTCCTATGTAGCCACAGTAAGGGCCTCTGTATTGGCCTGTGGACTTATTTTTGAGCTACCAATAGTCGTTTATTTTCTAACTAAAGTGGGCTTGGTGACCCCTGAGATACTCAAAAAGTACCGTAAAATATCGTTGGTAGTTGTTTTAATACTCTCTGCTATTATTACACCTCCAGATGTGGCCAGCCAAATAGTTGTTGCTGTGCCCATTATGATACTATACCAAATTAGTATTGTAATTTCTAGAATAGTGATCAAAAGAGATTTAAAAAAGATGCGCAAAAATGGAAAATAAAGTTCAAGAGTTTAATGAATACAGGGCTAAGATGAATGACAAAATCTTAGCTGACAATAATAAGTTAATCAAACGTATTTTTAATTTAGATACTAATGCTTTTTCAGAAGGAGCTCTAGATGTAAAAACAAAAGAACTTCTAGGCTTAGTAGCCTCTGCTGTATTGCGATGTGACGACTGTGTAAAATACCACTTAGAAGGGGCTTCAAAGACTGGTGCCAGTCAAGAAGAAGTTATGGAAACACTAGGAATAGCTACTTTAGTTGGTGGAACTATTGTCATTCCTCATCTAAGAAGGGCTTACGAATATTGGGAAGCTATTCAAGAAGAAAATAAATAACCATCACCAAACAACTTTATATGAAATTAAGTGCCACAAATATCATGAAGTCTTACCGCGGTCGCACCGTAGTTAAAGGTATTTCCCTGGAAGTAAATCAAGGAGAAATAGTCGGTTTACTAGGGCCTAACGGTGCAGGTAAAACCACTTCATTCTACATGATTGTTGGCCTCATAAAACCCAATAGTGGTGCCATACATTTGGACCAAACAAATATTACCAATTACCCCATGTACAAACGTGCTCAAAGCGGTATTGGCTATTTGGCTCAAGAAGCTTCTGTGTTTAGAAAATTAAGCATTGAAGAAAATATCATGAGCGTATTGCAACTTACTAATCTCTCCAAGAAAGAGCAGGAAATGAAAATGGAGTCCCTTATTGAAGAATTTAGTTTGGGACACATTAGAAAAAACAGGGGCGACTTGCTTTCAGGTGGAGAAAGAAGAAGAACAGAAATTGCTAGAGCATTAGCCACGGATCCAAAATTTATACTTTTAGACGAGCCATTTGCTGGCGTAGACCCAGTAGCAGTAGAAGATATTCAAAGAATTGTAGCCCAACTAAAAGATAAAAATATTGGAATTTTAATCACTGACCATAACGTTCAAGAGACTTTGGCTATCACAGAACGATCTTACTTAATGTTCGAGGGAGGCATACTAAAAGCTGGAGTTCCAGAAGATTTAGCTAAAGATGAAATGGTCAGAAAAGTATATTTAGGACAAAATTTTGAGCTTAGAAAAAAGAAACTAGATTTTTAATGAAGCTGCTTATAAAATAAGCCACTCAAAATATAAGTCAAAATAACTAAGGCTAATCCCATAAATTCTAACCAAAACAACAGCAATACTGATAGTAAAATAAAGAAATATCTCAACCTATTATCTTGCCAGCTAAAATTTATAAATTTCAAAGAAAATAACTTAATTGGTGCGTTCATTACTGTTACCATAAAAATGGAGAAACCGACTAGAAAATAGGGTGACAATAATACTTCTTTTAAACCATCTGAGGTATGAAAAATAAGCATAGAGGGAATAGAGAGTACCAGTAATGCTGCAGCAGGGGTGGGTAAGCCTATAAAATGATCTGTTTGTCTCGTGTCAATATTAAAAAAAGCCAATCGGAAAGCAGCCCCAATTGGAATAATTAAACCCACCAATGGTAGCTGATCAAATAGGAGTACCTCTACTAGTGTAAATTCAGAGGGATTTAACATCTTATAAATAGCCAAACCAGGAACGACGCCAGAAGTCACTAAATCTGCAAGAGAGTCTAGCTGCTTCCCCATTTCACTTTTCACATGTAGTATTCGAGCTACAAAACCATCAAAAAAGTCAAAAACAATACCCGTAAAAACAAACAGCATTGCTAAAAGTATCTCATTTTCTAAAACAGCAATTACAGCTAATAAGCCAGATAATAAATTCAATGCGGTAATCGCATTTGGAATAAAACTTTTAATACTTTTCACGCGTCAAAAATACAATAATAACACAACATCTCACTAAAGCTGGTTGAGAAATGGGATTTGTATATATTTACACAAATATTAACTACGTACATGAAGACCAATTTATTTTGTTACTTTCTTGTTTTTATTTTCTTTGGAAACCTCACGCAAGCACAAGATTTCAAATTAAGTGAATATGCTTCTATAAGCGTATTGACCTGTGAACCCGGTACGGATTTGTATGCCTCCTTTGGACATTCAGCAATAAGAGTTCAAGACCCCATGATGCAACTAGACATTATTTACAATTATGGGATTTTCGATTTTTACGCACCAAATTTCTATGCAAACTTCATTAAAGGAGACCTTACTTACACCCTAGGAAGACAATATTTTAGTGACTTTCTATTTGAATATGAAATGGAAAACAGGGGGGTTAAAGAACAAGTACTTCGATTAGATAAAACGAATAGGAACCGTTTATTTAATTTTTTAGAAAAAAACTACCGTCCAGAAAATAGAGATTACTCTTACGACTTTTTCTTCAACAATTGTGCAACAAAAATCAGAGACCTTATAGAGGACAAGGATCTGATTAGTGGCGTACAAATAAACCTAGGGGCTAACGAACTTAAAACTTTTAGAGATCTCATCGCAGAAAACTTGTCCTTAAACAGTTGGGCTTTGTTTGGCATTAATCTTGCATTAGGCAGCAAAGTAGATCAAACAATAACGCCAAGAGAATACCAGTTCTTACCAAACTATCTCTCTGAATCCTTGAAAATGCATACAATTAATGGCTTGCCCCTTGTTGAAAATGATCGTATGTCTTACGATTCAAAACCTACAAAAAAAATTCAAGAAAAATTGTACAAAACACCAGCTTTCATGAGTTTCTCAGTGCTAATCCTTAGCTTAATTATAGGAACAATGACGTATTTTAAGGGGGCGAAATTGTTGGGGTTTGATTTAATATTATTTGGCTTAAGTGCTTTGGGCAGTCTGCTGCTACTTTTTTTGTGGTTTCTGACCAACCACCACCCTACTGTGAACAATTTCAACTTATTATGGGTTTCTCCATGGGCCTTTTTAGTGATTTGGGTAAAAATTAAAACCAGATTCAGGAAGCCCACAAAAGTGGAGTCTTATATCGCTATAATATTTGTTTTGTCTCTTAGTGCAACACCTTTCGTTCACTGGATTGGAATACAAAAATTCGATCCCTTATTTTTCCCAATCATAGGTGCTTTATGGATGAGAAGCGTACCTTTGGCGTTTCAAATGAATCCTTCAAAATAGCGCAGTTATATGAACCTTTTAAGTGTTGAAAATATTAGTAAATCCTATGGGGAACTGGTCTTGTTTGAGCAATTGTCTTTTGGGGTCAATAAGGATCAAAAAATTGCTTTAATCGCCAAGAATGGAAGTGGAAAAACAGCTATTTTAAATATTCTATCTGGACTCGATCAGCCAGACCAAGGCATGGTTAATTACCGAAAAGATACCAAGGTATCTTTTCTAGCCCAAGAACCTATTCTCGCTGAAGACAGCACCATTGAAGAATGTATACTAGCCTCAGACAATGAGGTCTTAAAAGTCATAGCCAATTACGAGAAGGCACTTTTAGATATGGACAACGCAGATGGATACCAAAAAGCCTTTGACGCCATGGATAGGCATGACGCTTGGGACTTTGAAACCCAATACCAACAAATACTATCCAAACTAAAACTAGACAATCTTCAACTCAAAGTGTCTGCCTTATCTGGGGGGCAAAAAAAACGAGTTGCCCTAGCCAATGCACTACTCAACAAACCAGATCTAATCATTTTAGATGAACCTACAAACCATTTGGACCTGGAGATGATAGAGTGGTTGGAAGTCTATTTTGCCAAAGAAAACATCACGCTTTTCATGGTAACACACGACCGTTATTTTTTAGAACGGGTTTGTAACGAAATCGTGGAATTAGATCAAGGACAACTTTACACCTACAAAGGTAATTACGCCTATTATTTAGAAAAAAAAGAGGCCAGATTATCACAAGAGCAGGTAGAACAACACAAATCCAAGAGACTCTTTAAAAAAGAACTGGATTGGATGCGTCGTCAGCCAAAGGCTAGAACCACAAAATCAAAGTCTAGGATAGATGACTTTGCACAAATAAAAGAACGCGCCCATCAAAGGAGACAAGACCATGAAATTCAACTTGAAATTGACATGGAAAGAATGGGAACAAAAATTTTAGAATGTCACAAACTATTTAAATCCTTTGGAGACAAATCCATCTTAGACGGTTTTGATTATAATTTTCTCAGGGGGGAACGTATAGGAATCATTGGAAAAAACGGAACAGGGAAATCTACCTTTCTCAATATTCTTACGGGAAAAGAAAGCCTAGACGGTGGGAAGATTGTCGTTGGAGACACCATTAAGTTTGGCTATTACACCCAGGCTGGAATCCCATCAAAACCTGGACAAAAAGTGATCGATGTCATTCGTGAGTTCGGCGATTATATTCCGTTAAAAAAGGGACGACAAATTTCTGCACAACAACTACTGGAACGCTTTTTATTCGATCGAAAAAAACAATATGATTTTGTAGAAAAGCTCAGCGGAGGAGAAAGAAAAAGACTCTATTTATGTACCGTGCTTATACAAAACCCAAACTTCCTAATTTTAGATGAACCCACCAATGACTTAGATATAGTCACTTTAAATGTACTAGAATCATTTTTATTGGATTATCCTGGATGTTTACTGGTCGTATCTCATGACCGCTATTTCATGGATAAAATTGTAGACCATTTATTTGTCTTTAGAGGGGAGGGATATATTGAAGATTTCCCTGGAAACTACTCTGATTTCAGGGCATACGAAGACAGCCAAGATCAAGAGCAAGAGCCTATAAAACCTAAAAATATTAAACAGCAACCTTCAAAAGATGTTCAAAAACAAAAAATATCTTTTAACGAACAAAAAGAATACCAACAACTTGAATCTAAAATAAGAAGTTTAGAGAAAGACAAGCTAGTCCTAGAGCAAAGTTTTTTTGAAGAAGGACTTTCCATGGATACCATAGAAGAAAGGTCTAAAAAGCTACAGGAAATTATTGAAAATATAGAGCTAAAAACAATGCGATGGTTTGAATTAGCTGCAAAAATAGAAGACTAGTGACAAATAAGATTGGAACATATATATCTTATTTAAAATACCTCTGGAGGTCTAGAGACCAGCACAGTGTTCATTCCCCATTTGTCTTTGAATTATTGACAAAATGCATCCATAAAGTACCCAAAGGCTCAAAGACAAAAGCTTATAATCAAGCCATTCAAGCTTATCTTGAAAAAAAAAAGGTTTCATTTATAAGCCCTACAACAGATAGTACAATTATAGGTACTATACCTACCAGCAAAGACATTACAGCATATTTTGTTGAAGAAATACACACTGATTATAAACAAAAGGAGTTGTGGGAAAAACTAGTTTTAGATAAAAAAATGCAAATAAGTATTGATTGCTGGAGTTTTGGGCTTATTTTTACAAAAAAAGATCAAGAAAAAGAACATTTTGTTTTGTTTAAAAATTCTTGGAGATAATCCATCATTAAACAAATAATGTTCCAATCCAAAACTGGTAAACGCTATGAAAATTTATACCAAAACGGGAGATAGGGGAATGACTAGCTTATTCAACGGAAAAAGAGTGCTTAAAAATGACCTTCACTTGGATTCATATGGCTCTTTAGACGAATTAAATGCTTGGTTAGGACTACTCAGAGAAGGCGATGTAGTAGCAAGTCAAAAACCCTTAATACTCGAAATACAGCAACATTTATTTGAGATTGGGGCCATCTTGGCAAATCCGACCAAAGAAGGAGAAAAACCCACTGCAATTCCAACAAAGCATACAGAAAACTTAGAGTTAGCCATAGATCAAATGGAACTTACTTTAGAACCTCTCACAAACTTTATTCTTCCAGGAGGGAGCACCTATGTATCTTATTGTCATTTGGCAAGAACAGTAAGTAGAAGGGCTGAAAGGCTTCTAGTGTCGCTTCACATGGAGCAACCCATAGATATTACTATTCTTGAATACATTAATAGGCTGTCGGATTATTTATTTGTTCTTAGCAGATATGCTGCTAAAAATGGAGGTGTTGAAGAGGTAAAATGGATGCCATCCTAGTATTTTTTTTTAGAATTTAAACTTAAAATAACTTGTGTATTCTAGTTTAAAAATTACTTTTGCAAAAATCTAAAACAGAACCCCATGTATTGGACATTAGAATTAGCTTCATATTTGAGTGACGCGCCTTGGCCGGCTTCAAAAGACGAATTAATAGATTACGCTATTAGAACAGGAGCTCCCTTAGAAGTAGTTGAGAATTTACAATCTATGGAAGAAGAAGGAGGCGAAATATACGAGTCTATTGAAGAAATATGGCCAGACTATCCTACAGATGAAGACTACCTCTGGAACGAGGATGAGTATTAAAATTATAGAAATCTATACTACTTAGATTTCCCAAAAAAAGTCTCCTTGGAGGCTTTTTTTTTGCTTATTTTTGAAGGGTTGTGTCACAAAACATGACAACAAAGACCACGGCATGAATTTTGTAAATTAAATGCCTAGAAATCAAAGACTATTACCAATTGCCGTAAAACACGCAGAGAACCAAACATATGAGTTTTATAAACAACGTACTTAAAGTATTTGTAGGAGACAAAGCAAAGAAAGATGTAAAAGCCCTACAACCAATAATAGATAAGATTAATGCCTTTGAAAAAGAAATGGAAAAACTATCTCATGACGCATTGAGAGAGAAAACCCATTATTTTAAAAAACAACTTCAGGAAGCTACTGCAAGCATTCAAGATGAGATTGAATTATTGAAACAAGAAGCGTTAAACGAGACTGACATTGACAAAAACGAAGAGGTTTACAATAAGATTGACCAACTAAAAGAAGCCCAATACAGCCTGACCGAAAAAGTATTAGAAGACATTTTACCTGAAGCTTTTGCTGTGGTAAAAGAAACAGCAAAGCGTTTCTCACAGGCAGAGGAGATTAAAGTAACCGCATCGGCGGCAGACCGAAGGGCTGCCGCAGAAAAAGACTATGTCAACATCCAAGAAGACAAAGCTATTTGGAGTACTAGCTGGGACGCAGCAGGGAAAAAAGTAAAATGGGACATGGTCCACTACCCTGTTCAACTCATTGGAGGAATTGCGCTTCACCAAGGAAAAATTGCAGAAATGCAAACAGGAGAAGGAAAAACATTGGTAGCTACCTTACCCGTATACCTCAATGCCCTAACCGGAAATGGAGTACATCTGGTGACGGTGAATGACTACCTGGCAAAAAGGGATAGTGCCTGGATGGCACCCTTATTTGAGTTTCACGGAATGACGATTGATTGTATAGACCATCATCAGCCAAATTCTCCCGGGAGAAGGGCAGCCTATGAAGCCGACATTACCTATGGAACCAATAACGAATTTGGATTTGACTACCTACGTGACAATATGGCGCACAGTCCGAGTGACTTGGTTCAAAGAGCCCCTAACTTTGCCATAGTAGATGAGGTAGATTCTGTCCTTGTGGACGATGCCCGAACACCACTTATAATATCAGGACCTGTTCCCGAAGGAGACAGGCATGAATTCACTGAATTAAAGCCAAGAGTAAACGAATTGGTAAGCTTGCAAAGACAATATCTCACTGGTGTTTTATCTGAAGCTAAAAAACTAATCGCTGCTGGAGATGAAAAAGAAGGGGGGTTTCTTTTACTAAGAGTGCACAGAGGATTACCAAAAAACAAAGCCCTTATAAAGTTCTTAAGTGAAGAAGGGGTAAAACAACTCTTGCAAAAAACAGAGAATTTTTACATGCAAGATAACAACAAGCAAATGCCAGAGGTTGACGCTGAATTATGGTTTGTGATTGAAGAAAAAACCAATCAGATAGATCTTACTGAAAAGGGCATTTCTTACCTATCTACAGAAGGTGATCGTGAATTTTTTGTTTTACCAGATATTGGTTCTGCCATAGCGGAAATAGAAAAAAAAGGTCTTGATGTAGAAGAAGAGGCTAATGAGAAAGACCAATTATTTAAGGATTTTTCTATTAAAAGTGAACGCATACACACCCTTAATCAGCTTCTTAAAGCATATACCTTATTTGAGAAAGATGTGGAATATGTTGTAATGGATAACAAGGTAATGATTGTAGACGAACAGACGGGAAGAATCATGGATGGCAGAAGGTATTCAGATGGGCTCCACCAAGCTATTGAGGCCAAAGAGAATGTGAAAATTGAAGCTCTCACCCAAACATTTGCAACCGTAACTCTTCAGAACTACTTCAGAATGTACAAGAAGTTAGCGGGTATGACAGGAACAGCTATTACAGAAGCCGGGGAATTTTGGGAGATTTATAAATTAGACGTCATGGAGATCCCAACCAATAGACCTATTGCAAGGGAAGACAAAGACGACCTGATTTATAAAACTAAAAGAGAAAAATACAATGCCATTATAGAAGAGGTTACCAAATTATCTGCAGCAGGGAGACCTGTACTCATTGGTACTACCTCAGTAGAAATTTCAGAATTACTCTCAAAAATGCTTGGGATTAGAAAAGTTCCTCACAATGTACTGAATGCGAAATTGCATAAAAAAGAGGCAGATATTGTTGCAGAAGCTGGTAATGCAGGAGTGGTAACTATTGCAACTAACATGGCTGGAAGGGGAACCGATATTAAATTATCTGAATCAATAAAAGCGGCTGGAGGTCTCGCCATTATTGGAACGGAAAGACACGACTCAAGAAGAGTAGACAGACAGTTACGCGGTAGATCTGGAAGACAGGGAGATCCAGGTAGTTCTCAGTTTTATGTATCTCTTGAAGACAATTTAATGCGTCTTTTTGGCTCGGATAGGGTCGCTAAACTCATGGATAGAATGGGCTTAGAAGACGGAGAAGTGATCCAACACTCTATGATGACCAAATCTATTGAAAGGGCTCAGAAAAAAGTGGAAGAAAACAACTTTGGAGTTCGTAAACGTCTTTTGGAATATGACGACGTTATGAATGCGCAAAGAGAAGTAGTTTACAAGAGAAGAAGACACGCTTTACAAGGAGAGCGTTTAAAATTGGACATTGCCAATATGATATTTGACACTTGTGAAATTATCACAGGAGACAATAAGGCCGCTAGCGATTTTAAAAACTTTGAGTTTGAACTCATTAAGTACTTTGGAATGACTGCTCCATTCTCTGAGGAAGAATTCTTAAAAGAAGCTCCTAATACACTCACTAGAAAAACATACAAAAGCGTTTTAGATCACTATCAAGGTAAAATGGCCAGAAGTAGTGAAACTGCTTTTGAAGTGATTAAAAATGTTTACGAAGACCCAACGAATAAATTTGAACGAATTGTAGTGCCATTTACAGATGGGATAAAGACCTTAAATGTAGTCACTGATCTAACCAAAGCTTATGAGAGTAAAGGAAAGCAGCTGATTACTGATTTTGAAAAGAACATTACCTTAGCAATGGTAGATGAGGCTTGGAAAACACATTTAAGAAAAATGGACGAGCTCAAACAATCTGTTCAACTGGCCGTTCACGAACAAAAAGATCCTTTATTGATCTATAAGTTTGAAGCTTTTGAGTTATTTAAGGGCATGTTAGAAAGAGTGAATAAAGACATTGTATCTTTCTTGTTTAAAGGAGAACTTCCTTCTGAAAACCCTGGTCAAATTCAAGAAGCCAGACAGCAGCGCAGGACAAAAGAAAACCTACAAACCACTAAGGAGGAAATTCCCAATGTAGACGAGATGGCCGCTCAAAGTAGAGCCGCAAGTCAAAATCAAGCCGGTAGACCAACAGTGACTGAAACCATTGTAAGAACAGAGGCTAAAATTGGTAGAAATGACAAAGTAATCATTCAAAACGTTATGAGTGGGGAACAAAAAACACTTAAATACAAACAAGCAGAATCACTTCTTAAAGACGGAAGTTGGGTGATTACAAAATAATTCACTTTAATTGCTTAACAAAGCAATAACTACCAAAAAACCAACCATAAAAAACCAAATATGAAAAAACCACTACTTTTACTCGTAGCACTCTTAAGCCTAGCTACTGGATTTGGACAATCTGCTACAGGAGATGGCCCTCATAAACAATTAATTATAAGGGGCGTTACTTTAATCAATGGAAATGGTGCACCACCTAGAGGTCCTATTGACATTGTGGTAGAGGGTAATAAAATTACACAAATAGCGGTTGTAGGATACCCTGGTGTAGCCATTAAAGAAAAAAGTAGGCCTACTTTAAAAGCAGGAGGAAAAGAATTAGATGCTACAGGTATGTACTTAATGCCTGGTTTTATTGACATGCATGGACATATTGGAGGTCGAGCACAAGGCGCAGAACCTGATTATGTATTTAGACTCTGGATGGCCCATGGGGTGACCACCGTAAGAGAACCCTCTGGAAGAGGATTAGAGTTCACTTTAGACCTAAAAAGAAAATCAGAAAATAACAGCATAGTAGCTCCAAGGCTTTTTGCCTATACTGGCTTTGGTTCTGGAAGTAAAAAAGAAATTTCTTCCGCAGAACAAGCGGTAGAATGGGTTAGAGACAACGCCAAAGCTGGCGCAGACGGAATTAAGTTCTTTGGTGCCTCTCCTGAAATTATGCAAGCTGCCCTTGAAGAAAATAAAAGATTGGGATTGGGATCTGCTTGTCACCATGCGCAAATGGATGTGGCCCGCTGGAATGTACTGCATTCTGCCAGAGCAGGACTAACCAGTATGGAACATTGGTATGGTTTACCAGAGGCCTTGTTTACAGACAGAACCGTTCAAAATTACCCCTTGGATTACAATTATCAGAATGAGCAACACCGCTTTGAGGGGGCTGGTGAACTTTGGGAACAAGCAGCTGCCCCTTATTCAGACCATTGGAATAATGTAATGAATGAACTCATTGCACTAGACTTTACCATGGATCCAACCTTTAATATTTACGAGGCCAATAGAGACCTTCAAAGAGCTAGAAGAGCTGAGTGGCATGAAGACTACACCCTACCTTCGCTATGGAAATTTTATGAACCTAGTAAAATATCTCACGGTTCTTACTGGCACAACTGGGGTACAGAACAAGAGGTGGCTTGGAAAAGAAATTACACGCTTTGGATGACTTTTATTAACGAATATAAAAACCGTGGCGGTAGAGTCACTACAGGATCAGACTCTGGATTTATTTATCAGCTGTATGGTTTTGCCTACATAAGAGAGTTAGAGCTTTTAAGAGAGGCAGGATTTCACCCCTTAGAAATTATTAGATCTGCTACTTTAAACGGAGCAGAGGCTTTGGGAATGGACAGTAAAATTGGTTCAGTAGAAGTAGGTAAATTGGCAGACTTTGTGATTGTAGATGAAAACCCACTTCAAAACCTAAAAGTGCTTTATGGAACAGGGGCCGTTTCTTTAACAGAAGACAATGAGGTGGTTAGAAAAGGAGGTGTTAAATACACTATTAAAGATGGTATTATTTATGACGCTAAAGCCTTATTAAGAGAAGTAAAAGATATGGTAGACGCAGCAAAAGAAAAAGAAGGCTTTACCATTACACAACCTGGTGTAAAGCAATAATTACCCTAAGTATTTATAGGCTGTTTTTTTTGTAACTTGTTACAAAAAAAACAGCCTATGTTGTCTAAAGCTTTTATCACGAATACTTTTGTATGGACTACTTTGGCGCTTGCCATAGTCATAAAAACATCTGAAAAAGACCCCCAAAATCCCTACACAGAAACAGCTTATTTTGCCAGTGGGTGTTTTTGGTGTGTAGAAGCTATTTTTGAATCTGTATCAGGTGTTGGAGATGTGATTTCTGGCTATGCGGGAGGAACAGAGAAGGATCCTACTTATAATCAAGTTGCCGGAGGTAGAACCACACATGCAGAGGCCGTAATGGTTCCTTATAATCCAGCAGTAGTTTCATATGAAACCTTAGTGAAAGTATTTTTTGGGTCACACGATCCCACTACCCTCAACAGGCAAGGGCCTGACAGAGGCACTCAATACAGATCTATCGCTTTTTATAAAACCGCTAGTGAAAAAGCAGCCATTGAGGCCAATATAGAGGCTTTGAATAAAAAAAATACATTTAAAAGCCCTATTGTCACTCAAGTCATTCCATTTACAAAATTTTATGAAGCAGAAGACTATCATCAAGATTTTGAAGCTAGAAATCCTAATAATCCCTATGTGAGGGCAGTTTCTATTCCAAGGTTAATGAAATTTAAAGCAGCCTTTCCAACACTTCTTAAAAGCGCTCACTAATCAATGTGCAATCAGCAAACAACTATGAAGGTATACCATTTAGAGAATGACTTTCTTAAAATGGAAGTACTCAATTATGGCGCGATCATTAAAAGACTTCGTTTAAAAATAAACCATATAGAAGACCAAGACTTGGTAGTTGGGTTAAAAAATCCGGAGGATTATATAAATGACGCTTGGTTTTTAGGAGCATGCTTAGGTCCTTTTGCAGGTAGAATTCAAGAAGACAAAATCCTAGAAACGCCTCAAGCCACTAAAGCGTCCCATGGTAAGGCACCCCATATTTTATTGCACGGAGGAGATCAATCCTATGCAAAGCAATTTTGGGTACTTGAAAATATCTGTAAGGGAGCAACACCTCATATATGCCTATCTCATACCCAAAGAGTGAATAATAAAGAGGATTCGAATGATAACAATGGTGAAGTAGCAGAAATTAAAACTTTTGTGACTTACAGCCTTGTAAACAGTGAACTTAGAATTAAATACCACAGCATCGCTACTTTACCGCAGGTATTTAATTTAAGTAATCATAGCTATTTTATACTAGACAGTGCTACGAATCTTTCTGAATATGAACTGTGTATTAGGGCCAATTTTTATCTAGAAACAAATGCCCACTTACTTCCTACTGGCAAATTAATTCCTACGCCTGGAAGCACTTATGACTTTAGAAAAGCAACACAATTAGCTCACAAACAATTAGATACACCCTTCGTATTAGACAAAAAATACCATGGAATAGAAAGAGTTGCCTCTGCCTATTTAAAAAAGAGTGATATTTTACTTGAAGTATTTACAGACCAAGAAGTCATTGTGTGTTTTACACCCAAAGAGTTCCCAGGTATTTGCTTTGAAACTCAGGGCTTCCCAGATGCACCAAATCACTCCAACTTTAAAACCATTAGTATAGATAAAAACAATCCCTACACCCAAGAAACCTACTATAAGTTTTCTATGAAAACCAATCCATTTAACGCTTAAACTTTAGATGAGACATAATCTTTCTATATCTGTACCAAAATTGATCAAAGGGATACGAAATGGAGAAATACCTGCTTTGAGCAAGGCTATTAGTCTGGTAGAAAGCAAGCTTCCCCTCCACCAAAGGTGGGCTCAAGAATTAGAAGCTACCTTTTCAAAAGAAAATTTGAATACCATACGAGTAGGTATTTCTGGGGTTCCAGGCGTAGGAAAAAGTACTTTTATTGAAGCCTTGGGCATGTATCTGGTAGAAAAAGGACATAAACTAGCCGTGCTAACCATAGATCCTAGTAGCCAACAAACTGGTGGTAGTATCTTGGGAGACAAAGCCAGAATGGACCAACTGGCGGCACATAAGAGCGCCTATATTAGAACCACACCAGCGGCAAGTACCTTAGGGGGTGTAGCGCAAAATACACGTTCAAGCATTCTTTTTTGTGAAGCTGCGGGATTTGATATTATCCTAGTAGAAACCGTTGGCGTAGGACAAAATGAGTTAGACGTTCACGAAATGGTAGACGCCCTTTTACTTTTACAATTACCAGGAGGGGGAGATGAAATTCAAGGCATTAAAAGAGGTTTACTCGAGGTGGCAGACGCCTTGTTAATTAACAAGGCAGACGGGGCCCAAGCCCCGTTAGCCAAAAAAGCCCAGCAGTATTTAAAAGCAGCCACACATGGCTTTAGACCTAGAGAAAACGGATGGGACACTCCGGTTCTTTTGGCCTCTGCCATGGAGAATCGTGGCATAAAAGAAGCGTGGAAAAGTATAGAATCGTTCATTAACCTTCAAAAAAAGCAAGGTGATTTTGAGCAAAAAAGAACCCGTCAAAAAATTCAGGGACTTCAAAAAAGTATCGCCTATAGGCTAGAAGAAGCCTTTTTTGAAGACGAGTGGGTTCAAAAAGAGCTTCCAAACATTAAACGACAGCTCACCAACGGCAGCATTTGTATTTCAGAGGCTACTAAAATGCTTATTGAGGGGTTCAGAAAGTACCTCCCATAGCCTTCCTGAATTTTTATCCCTTTCTTCTAAGAGTGTTTTATTTTATAAAATGCAGTAGAAACGCTATAAATAAGCAGCAATTCTATAAAATGGCTTAAATTTGTGGTCTAAATGATCAAGATGAACATTCACACACAGCAGCTTCTATCCGTTGTAGTACCCCTTTATAACGAACAAGATAATGTGAGCCTACTCACTGAAAAAATTCATGAAAGCCTTGAGGGCTACCAATATGAAATTGTTTATGTAGATGATTTTTCTACTGATCAAACGAAGAAGGTAGTGAATGACATGGAAGATGAAAAGGTCCATTTAATTGCACTCAAGAAAAATTATGGCCAGAGTTTGGCATTAGCAGCGGGAATAGATTACGCTTCTGGCACCTATATTATAACGATGGATGGGGATCTTCAAAACGATCCTTCTGACATTCCTTCTATGTTAAAAGAAGCCATTGACGGTGATTATGATCTTGTGACAGGAATTAGACAAAAAAGAAAGGACAGCTTGCTTAAAAAAATACCGTCAAAAATTGCTAATTTTTTGGTGAGAAGGGTCACTAAATTAGATATTAAAGACAACGGATGCGCTTTAAAAGTTTTTCATAAAGATGTAGCAAAAGACCTAAATTTATATGGGGAAATGCATCGTTTCATTACACTTTTAGCATTCTTAGAAGGGGCGCAAATAAAACAAGTCCCTGTAAAACACCATGCAAGGCATGCGGGAGTCTCTAAATATGGATTGGAGCGTGTATTCAAGGTTATTGCAGACATGATGCTACTACTCTTCATTAGAAAATACATCCAAAGACCCATACATCTCTTTGGAATTTTTGGTGTACTGCTTATAGGTGCAGGACTCTGCGTAAATGCCTATTTGGTGTATCTGAAATTTTTAGGAGAAGATATTGGAACAAGACCCCTACTGACCCTCGGAATGATGCTCATTTTTGCAGGAATTCAATTGTTTACCATTGGAATTGTCATGGAACTGCTCATTAGAACCTACTACGAGTCTCAACAGAAAAGACCTTACAGAATTAGAAAGGTAACCAAAGGAGGAACGAGCATATCACAATAGCTTTCAGGACTTAATAAGGCATTTGATATTGGTTTGAGGCAAACACCCAAAAACAAAAAAATCAAAAAATATGAAAAAACAACTGCTTTTATTGCTTAAGACAGGAATAAGCGCAGTGCTTTTATACCTCATATTTCTAAAGATTCCTTTTAGCGAGGTATCCCAAACCTTATTAAAAGCGCAATGGGGGTTTTTAGTATTGGCATTACTTTTTTTTACTATTTCCAAAGCATTAGCAGCCTATAGACTTCAATATTTTTGGAGGGCCATAGGGGTGCATTTTAGCCATTCATATAACTTAAAACTCTACCTATTAGGGATGTTTTACAACTTGTTTTTACCTGGCGGTATTGGCGGAGACGCCTATAAAGGATATGTAGTTAAGAAGGCTTATAAAACGCCTACAAAAAAAATCTTCGGGGTTTTATTAGTCGACAGACTGTCCGGATTACTACTCTTGTGTGTCTTTAGTGCCCTTCTTGCCGCTATGGGGGTTCATGAAATACTCAGCCCATTTAGATATCTTTTTGTAGTTGCTATTCCATTGGAAATATTGGTGTACTATTTAGGGGTAAAAAAAATATATTCTTACACCCTAGCTGTTTTCTGGAAAGCATTCGCTTTGTCTGCTGGGGTTCAAATGGCTCAATTAATAGCCGCAGCATTTATATTGTTGGCGTTGGGTCAAGACCAAGAGTTCGGTGTGTACCTTCTGGTATTCTTAGTATCTTCTATAGTAGCTGTAATTCCTCTAACTATTGGTGGTATTGGCAGTAGAGAACTCACCTTTTTATATGGTGCACAGTGGTTGGCGTTAGATTACAAGACCGCTATAGCCATGAGTTTGCTCTTCTTTTTTATTACTGCTGCGGTTTCTATTACCGGAATAGTCTATCACTTTAGGGCGCTTCCAGAACCGGGTAAAAACACCAAATAGCGTTTCTCTAAGTTTTTGAGTCTGGTTGCAGGGTTCAGAAAAGATCCTTTTAATCGGGTAATCCTGTAAGAAGGTACACAAAATTCTATAGTGTAGCTTATGTCTGTTGTAGAAAGCGCCTCTAATTGAGACTCTGTAAGATACATCCAAACGTTTGACAAAGACTTAAAATCTTCTAACTGATCTACTATTTTTAAGGGTGATCTCAACCCAAAATCCATAGCCCAACTGTGTGCATTACCCCATTTATAAACCTTTTCTGGCGAAATGTAAGAAGATTGCATGATTTTCTCTGAAACAGTTTTACCCGCTTGATACTGAAGTAGATTAGGATAAAAACCAGTATTTAAAATCCCGTTCACTAAAACCGCTGTGAGTACTCCAGTAATCACCACACTGTTAAAAACACCTTTTGACTGGTACATCCAATAAATGGAACCGAGCACAAACAAAGCCAACATCAGGTAAGATCCCCAAAAAGTATAAGGGAAAATCCATAGACAAAGTGTCAAAGCAACAGCAATCAATAGCACAAAAAGACCTCTTTGAATATAAAGTAAGGGTTTCCAGAGCATTCCTTGCCCCCCTACCCTCCCGGCTACTAAAACCGCCCAAAGAGGTACACTACTGTTTAAATAGTGAGGTAATTTAAACTGTGCAAAACTTATTAAGAGTAAAATAGCTAAAGCTCCGTACAAAAGTCCTTGGGTACGATCAGTGGCATTGAGTGACTTGGATTTGAACCGTTTGAAAAACAGATAGATGGCCAAAGGAGTAAATGGCAAAAATGCCCATAAAAAAGTGTGAAAAAAGAATAAATAATCTGGGCTGTTTGTACCCATTCCCTGACCACTCATTCGCTCAAAGCTCTGTTCAAAAAGAATGAAAAAAATACCTGATCGTTCAGACTGCCCTCTGATGATGAGTTCGGGATGAAGGTCAAATTGCACATAGTAAGCATACAAAATGGGACAAATACCTAAAATAAAAGTTAGAACCCCTAAAAGAATTTCTTTCTTCAAAAGAACCGACCATTGCCTTTCGTGAATTAAATATCCTAATACCGGGAAACCAATCATCACCAGAGCCAAATGCCCTTTTGTAGAAAAAGCCATGGCAGCAGCCAATGTCCCAAGCACCATAGGACGCCAATGTGGCGCTTTTAAGAATGCCAAAAATTGCCACAAAGACAAGGCTACAAAACCCGTGAGCACAGCGTCTGTCCTTAAATCAATTCCAGATAAAACGATCGTTTGGGCACTTAAAAAAATAAGCGTAGCCGCTCTAGCAATAGGGGTTGAATACAACAACTGAGCCATTTTAAAGACACTAAAAGCACCTAAAAGCAAGGCTAAAAAACCTGGTAATTTATAGGAGAATTCATAGATTCCAAAAACAGTATATGAGGCCGCAGCCAACCAATAATGCAAATGTGGTTTGTCAAGATAAGGTTCAGTGCCTTTGTAAAGCGAAAGAAAATCACCTTCTTGAACCATTCTCATAGACATGACGGCAAATTGTGCAGAATCATTTTCTAGTAACCCACTGAAGAGGCCTATGGCATACACCCCTAAAAGCAAAAAAAGTAAGCATAGAAAAATCTTTTTTGACTCCATACTACAAAGGCTTAAAAAGGAGGTGTTTCTTAAAAATAAACTGCGCTATAAAAGCAAAGAAGGCCCCTATAAAAAATCCAATGAATACGTCAAAAGGATAATGAACCCCTAAGTATATTCTACTATAACCAACCATTAAGGCCAGGAGTACGCCAACAAATATAAACCAAGACCAAAGCTGTCTTAGGAGCATTCCCATAAATATGGCCACCGCCATGCTATTGGCCGCATGTGCAGAGAAAAAACCATAAGCTCCCCCACAACTAGACTTCACTAATCTAAACATGCCATTTAAATCAGTTTCGTAACAGGGTCTAGGACGCGCAAAGCCATATTTAAACGCATTCGCCAGTTGATCAGTGGCTAAAATTAAGAGTCCTACAGCAAGAATGGCTTTTAAACTTACTACTAGCCCATACGTATCATAGAGCTTCCACAAGAAAAAAAACACTAAAGGTGCGCCAACAGTTTTTTCTGAAAGCAACAACCAAAAAGCGTCCCATGAGGGGCTTCCCAAGCCATTGAGAAACACAAAAAGTGTGCGATCTATGGATTGAAGTTTCTCTAACATTAGTCTTCGTACCTAGAAACTTCTCTGTCGTAAAAATCTGTAGCTGCCTGAATGAGCCCTTCTGTTTCTGTTTCTAATTCTTTTTCATCTTCGGGAGAAAAATCTTCCAACCATTCCACACTGTCGTCTTCAAGATTTATAATAAACCTTGGATAATCCGTGTGTATCACAAAAATAGAAGTAGGAAAATCGGTATTATCTCCGAGTAAAAATTTAGGAAACTCCATAGGTGAAAATTTTATATCGTATGTTAGTTATTATATGCTAGCGCGTCAGTGAATCGAATAAATTAAGAGTGTGACTGTTTGCTAATTTAGTGAGAATCTTAAGAAATAGGAAGTGAAACAGTCTCTATATGCTTTTTTGTCAGGTAATTAAAACGCAGATACAACATAATAGCAGATGCTGTTAATCCCGCCAAAAGCCCCAACCAAATACCCATGCTTTCTAGAGAGGTGTACAGACCCAAATAAAAACTCACAGGGAAACCAATCATCCAATAAGCAACAAAAGTAATTAAAGTGGGGATTTTCACATCCTGGAAACCTCTTAAAGCACCTAATACTACTACTTGCAATCCGTCTGAAATCTGAAAGAAAGCTGCCACAAAAAGTAATTGAGCGGTTAAAAAGATGACCTCTGCATTGTCTGCCGCATTCAATAAGTCATTGTTATTTAAATAAATAGTAGGCAAAAGATCTCTAAATGCTAAAAATAAAATAGCAAAGATTACTTCTAAAATAAAGGTTAATAAAAAAATTGACATGGCAATTCTCCTCAGTGCTACAAAATCTTTTAAGCCCTTCTGGTTTCCAACTCTTATCATAGCGGCCACTCCTAACCCCATACCCACCATAAAAGTCATACTAGACAAATTGAGTGCAATTTGATTGGCCGCTTGCGCATTTTTCCCCAACACACCACTCAGCCAAATGGCCGATGTAAAGATGGCTACCTCAAAAAACATTTGCAAAGCAGAAGGAAAACCTAAATTAATAATCTTAGTGAGTACTTTCTTTTCAATCACTCGGAAGTTTAAATCGTACACATACGCCTTGAACTTCTCTTTATATCTAAATACAACCCATAGTAAAATAACCATCACTACCCTAGAGACTAGCGTTCCAACAGCAGCGCCCACAATGCCCATTTCAGGAAATCCAAAAGTTCCATAGATCAACAAATAGTTCAAAACAATATTGACCACATTAGCCACTACCGTTACATACATGGGGTATTTAGTTTGGGAGAGGCCTTCAGAAAACTGTTTTAGTGCTTGAAAAACAATTAATGGAACCAATGAAAAAGCTACTAAATCCAGGTAAGGCATGGCTAATGCAACCACCTCTTGAGGCTGTTTCATATGGTACATGAGCGGCTTACAGAGTAGGATAAGAAAAAACAAGGCCAGTCCTAAGACTGTACAAAGTACCAATCCGTGTTTGAGTGCAGATTTTCCAGAAGCGGTGTCTTTTGCACCATCAGATTCTGCTACAAGTGGTGTAATGGCTGTAGAAAACCCAATACCTAGAGACATAGCAATGAACACAAAACTGTTGCCTAAAGAAACTGCGGCTAGTTCTGCAGTACCCAGTTGTCCCACCATGATATTGTCTGCAAAAGCGACAAAGGTATGACCCAGCAAGCCTAGGATTACTGGAAAAGACAGGCTTAAATTATATCTAAATTCTTTAGTGTATTGTTGTAACAATTGGTCAAAATTTTGCTTGCAAATATAGGCTTTCTAAAGCAGCTATAAACATCTTAGGAAAAATGTATATACCTATTAAAAAGGAAAGATGGTGGGTAGCCATTTTATGCTTTCAATTTAATCCTTATAAATACCCGAAAAAACAGATTCAGGGTACCCTTATAATTTTTTAGCGGCATTCCAGAAAACATCCATCTCTTCTAATGACATTTCACTCAAGGACAAGCCCTTTAACTGTGCCTGAGATTCCAAATAGGTAAATCTCTTTTTGAATTTAGTATTGGTTCTCTCGAGCGCGTTTTCTGGATTTATCCCAATAGCCCTTGCATAATTAATCATAGAGAAAATTAGATCTCCAAACTCGGCTTCCATGGCGTCAGTGTCGCCCTTTTTCACCTCATCATTAAACTCTCCGAGTTCTTCTTTAACCTTTTCCCAAACCTGCTCTGGCTTTTCCCAATCGAACCCTACACCAGCAGCTTTTTCTTGCATCCTGTAGGCTTTTATTAATGCCGGAAGTCCTTTTGGCACCCCTGACAGCACACTTTTATTTCCCTCTTTTAACTTGAGCTGTTCCCAGTTTTTCTTGACCTCTTCTTCATTTTCAACGGAAACGTCTCCATAAATATGTGGATGCCTATGAATGAGTTTCTCGCAGATTTCATGAGACACATCTCCCATATCAAATGCACCTGACTCACTCCCTATTTTGGCATAAAATACAATATGCAATAAAACATCTCCCAATTCCTTTTTAACTTCTTGAAGATCATTATCTAATATAGCGTCTGCCAATTCATAGGTTTCTTCTAAAGTGAGTAAACGCAAACTTTCCATGGTTTGCTTCTGATCCCAAGGGCATTTTAAACGCAACTCATCCATGATGGTTAACAGTCTGTCAAAAGCTTTTAATTGGTCTTCTCTTGAATTCATAGGGGCGTTTTAAAAGGGTGTGTGTTAATTGAGTCACAAAACTACAGATTTAAATGTCATAGGTCTAATGTCTAGGTATCTAAGGTCTAAAAAATTAGGTCTAATCATTCAGAAAATGTAATTTAAAACGAAATTTTTAAAAGATACGAATATACAAGCATGAAAAAAATAGCGCTCATTCTTGGCTTATTTATAAGCTGCACTGCAATTGCCTTTTCACAGCATTCATTTAAGTCAGAGGTTCAAGAAATACAAAACAGGTATGCTAACCTTAGTCCACAAGGAAAAACAATTGTCTTTACCGGTAGTTCTAGCGTGAGAATGTGGCGGTCTGTAAATGAATTAGCCCCCGAAAACACCATCGTCAATACGGGTTTTGGTGGGTCTCAAGCACGAGATCTATGGCAACACAAAGAAACCCTTATCACACAATTCAACCCCCATCAAGTTTTTATATATGAGGGCGATAATGATTTATTTGCTGGAGTGTCTCCAAGGAAAATTAAACGCATCACCAAAAAAATAATCAGGGCCATTCGAAAAAACAACAAACAAACTCAAATAGTGCTTATAGCCGCCAAACCAAGTATTAGCCGCTGGAATTTAAAAACAAAATACGAGCAATTAAATGGTCTTTTTGAGAGGCTCGCTACTAAAAAAAAGCCAATCATCTATGCAGATGTATGGAATCCTATGCTCAAAGAAGGAGAGCTAGATAAAAGCTTGTTTATTTCAGATGGCTTGCACATGAATCAGAAAGGATATGACATTTGGGAATCGGTTTTAAAACCATTAATATTGAAATAATCAATTATTTTTATGAGCTAATAATCACAAACACCAACCACAAATAATAAACCATGAGATTAATTACTTTTAAACCACACTACTGTATTCTTTTAGTGGCACTTTTTTTAGCCTCCTGTCAAAAGCCAATGATTGAAATTAAAGAGGGAACTTCAGATTTTTCAACCCTTGGGTTAATTCCTATGCCCTTGACAACAGAAGAAGCAGCACACGGATTTCCAATCTACAAAGACACCTATATAAAAACTTCGGACAGCACGGAGCTTTTATTACAAATGGCTCAGTTCACTGCAGAAAAAATCTTTCAACACAGTGGATTGTCTTTAGATATTAACCCTCTAAACCCAAGTGGAACAGCCATTGAACTTGAACTAATCCCTAATGAAGAAACTGAGGGGGACACTACTGAGAGTAATCTGGACCCGAATACGACTGGGGAAGCGTATCGTATATGGGTAGGTAAAAATGTTTTAAAAATAGCATCAGCGCAGCCAAGTGGACTATTTAGAGGCATTCAAACCCTCAGGCAGCTAATCCCTAATCTAGCTACCAAAGTAGACAATAAGCCCGTTTGGGAGATTCCTGGAGGAAGCATTGAAGACACCCCAAATTATGCTTTTAGAGGGGCTATGCTAGACGTTGCCAGACATTTTTTTACAGTAGAAGAGGTAAAGCGATTTATTGATCTTTTAGCATATTACAAGATTAATATCTTGCATTTACACCTCACAGATGACCAAGGATGGCGTATAGAGATTAAGAAATGGCCCAAACTCACAGAGGTAGGTGGCGAAAAAGAAGTGGGTGGAGGTCCTGGAGGTTTTTACACCCAAGAGCAATACAAAGACTTGGTTGCCTATGCGAGCAAACACTATATGACCGTCATTCCTGAGGTAGATATGCCTGGCCACACCAATGCAGCATCTGTGGCCTATCCATTTTTAAATGGCAATGGTAAAATACCAGAATTATACACTGGCACTGAGGTGGGCTTTAGCACTTGGGATGCCAATAATGAAAAAGTATATGACTTTGTGGAAGATGTGGTCAATGAAATTAGTGCCTTAAGCCCGGGTCCTTATTTTCATTTAGGGGGAGATGAAAGTCATGTTACTAAAAAACCGGACTATATTACATTTGTAAATAAGGTAAGTGAAATTGTAAAACAGGCGGGTAAAACACCGATTGGATGGGATGAAATTGTTACTGCAGATACAGACAGTTCTGCCATCGCACAGTTTTGGGCCAGTGAAAAAAATGCGAGTATTGCTGTTCAAAAAGGCATGAAGGTCATTTTATCACCTGCTAAAAAAGCCTATTTAGACATGCAATACAAGGAAGACTCTCCTTATGGGCTCCATTGGGCGGGTTATGTACCAGTAGATACCGCTTATATTTGGACGCCAGAAACCTATGCTAAAGGGGTTCCAAAAGAATTAATCTTGGGTATAGAGGCGCCACTCTGGTCTGAAACGATCAGTAATAGTGATGAGATAGAATACCTGGCATTTCCTAGACTACCAGGATATGCTGAATTGGCTTGGAGCAGTCCTGAAAAAAGAGACTGGAACGAGTACAAAGGTAGATTGGCATTACAATCCCTATTTTTTGATAGGAATAAAGTGAACTATTATCCCTCTGAAAAAATTGATTGGGTTAAGCCACCAATAGCTCCCAAAAAAATTGGAATAGATTAGTGAAATAAATTATTTCGCATTAAAAAGCCCGCTTATAGCGGGCTTTTTTTTATGATTTATTTAAGCGCTCTTTCAATAAGTTAAAGGCTTTTTTTATCTATTTAATCCCTGGAAGTTTCTCAGGCATTGGTGTTTGCCAATAGTATTCAGGAGCTTTTTTCTGAGAAGGCCATTCTAGATCTAGGGCTTTGGTGTCGTACACCTTACCATCCTTAATCACTTTAGACACTGTATTGGTATTTCTTAAGTCTTCTAATGGATTGGCATCTAAAATAACCAAATCTGCTATTTTACCTACCTCAATGCTACCTAAGTCTGTGTCTAAACCAAGTGACTTAGCACCTAAAATGGTGGCAAATTTTAATGCGCCGTGGGCAGATATTCCACCACTTCCTACGGACCATAATTCCCAATGGTAGCCCAATCCTTGTAATTGACCATGACTTCCAATGCCTCCAATACCTCCAGCAGCTTCTAGGTCATTCATGAATTCTGCATGCTTTTTAAAGACATGCTCTTCCTCCATAAACCAACCTGGCCTACGTCTTGATTTTTGCGCCAATTCTTCATATGGGGTGTAAAACTGCAGCTTCTCATCTTCCCAAACTTTTTCGGTGGCATAGTAAAAATTCTCTGCCCATGGACCACCGTAAGAAACTAACAATGTTGGTGTTACCGCCATTTTAGCCTCTGCAATGGTCTTTACCACATCTGGATAAATAGGATAAATAGGCAAGGAATGTTCATGCCCTGGATAACCGTCTAAAAGCTGGGTCATATTAAGTTTAAAATCTAATCCCCCTTCTGTGGTTGGAATGAGCTTGAGCTCCTTAGCAGCCATAATCACCCATTGCCTTTGCTGTCTGTTTCCCACCAAATACATTTTAATACTTTTGGTATTGTAGTATTCGCTGTACTGTTTAAGCACTTCTTTGGCGTGGTCAAGGCTTTGTATCTTATAAGACCAATAGCCTACTCCAGGGCCTGTAGAATAAATTCTAGGGCCTGCAATTTTTCCAGCATTGACCATGTCTGAATAGGTCAAAACGTCAGTAGTTCCTGTTTGTGGATCTCGTGTAGTAGTAACTCCATAGGCTAAATTGGCCGCGTACATCCATACTTGATTCTTTTGAACCCCCCAATTAGGCCACATATGGGCGTGGGTATCTATAAATCCGGGTGTAATAGTCTTTCCACTCATATTCATAATTGTGGTATTCTCTGGAACAGTTATAGTACCTGATGCACCCACAGCAGCAATTCTATGGTCCTTGATTAATAGATCTCCATTTTCTATGACTTCTTCTCCATTCATGGTAATGATTCTAGCGCCTTGCAATAGTAAGTCTCCTTTGGCTAAGTCTCTAGAATAAGCCACTCTAATCTTCAATTCTTTGGCTTCAAAGTCTTTGGGAGCGTCTTTTTTCTCTTCACTATCTGTAGCCGCTAGGCCTTCTTTGGAGTTGTTTTCTTCCTGATTCTCAGCAGATTTATCTTCAGTGTCATTTACTTTGTTGCCCGCATTGGCCAATTTTTTAGCGGCCTCTTCTGCTTTTTTATCTGTAGCGATTTTTTCTTCGTAGGCTTTGGCGTCTTCTAAATTATAGGTAAAAAAACTAGCCCCTAAAGACCAATACACCTGCTTGCTGTCTGCACCCCATACTGGAAATTCTCCGCCAAATACAGTTAACTTCTTTGCAGGAAATGAAGCAGCGTCTGCCTTAGCTAAAGATATTTTAGGGGTCTGACCGTATTTAGGAATTAGGACCGTATAAATATCATTATTAATTTTTGCCAAGGCTGTTTTGCCATCTGGTGATATTTCTATTTCTGAGGCTCTAGAGGCCTTGTTGTTCTCTCTCCAAGCCTCTGGATTAGAGGGCAAAGCTGCAGCCATGCTGGCGTTGGCTGCTCCGCTGCTAGCCCAGTCAAAAGCAGCGTCATGGTCTTCTTGAAAATAATCAGAGGAACCATAAGTCTCAATTCCTGTTAGGCTTAAGTGCTCCTTTTCATCGGTACCATCCCAACGAATAGAAACCAGTCCCTTACTACCACTATACAGATATATTCTATTGTCTACTTTAGTGAAATGCGGCATTTCTCGCCCTTTTGACTTGGCAATAAATTGGTTGCTCCCTCCTTGACCTGAGATCCACATAAGGTCTTCTGTAGCGTTAGAAGCCATTGGACCTATAGCGTCTTTATACACTTGGTTACTACCTGCAAGAAAAACTATCCTATCCTGAAGATAGGACCACCTTGGTTGGCTGTAAATTCCTGCACTTTGGGTAAGCTTAACTACAGAGGTTCTTCTTCCCAAACGGGCTTTATACAAATGCCCCTCAGATCCATTCCAAGTGGTGAAAACAATTTGTGATCCATCTGATGACCAAGCTGGTTGTGCTTCTGTAAAATCGTGTGCGGTCACTCTTTTTGGTGTACCATTAGGTAAATCCATTACATATAGTCTGTTCAAGGCAGTAAAGGCCAGTCTTTTTCCATCTGGTGAAGGCTTTGCATCCCTTATTTGAGAAGCCATAGCAGTGTCTGCATCTGAAATAGGGTATTTAAAATCTAATTGAGGGCCTAATTCCAAATCAACCGAAGCCGTATATAAAATTCTAGAAGCTGTCTTATCTGAAAGGTTGATTTTGTGAATACCACCACCGTAAGAGACAATTAATGCATTAGAATCTGGGGTAAAAGACATGGCTGGAAGTACTCCCAAAGGGGCTATAGATTCTTGTTCATCTCTTTGAACAGGATAGGCCAGCCAAGATTCTTCTCCTGTGTTAAGGTCTCTCAAGATTAAGCCTGTTTGGTCCTCAAACCTGGTGCCATAGACCAACCATTTTCCGTCTTTTGAAAGGGTTGGGGTAAATGCGGAACCGTACCTAGAAGTAATTACATCTGTGGAACCATCTTCCATGCTATAAGTTCCTATTTGGTATTGGGGCAATTGCGCATTGTAATTCCAAGCGCCATTTCTTTGTGAAAAGTAAAGTGTTTTACCGTCTGCACCAAAGAAAGGATCTATAGCTTTTAAACCCTTAGGTTCACTAATTAGCGGAGCTCCACCGCCTCCATCCTTATGATACAAATGTAATTTTATGTTTCTCCTGCCCTTAGCACCCACCAAATAATCCCCATCTGGCGACCAGGCTACTGAAAAAAAGTTGTTTTTTTGCTCTTTAGAAATTTGGGTATCTTCTTTGGAACTAAGGTCCATTACCCATATATTATCTGAACCGCTCTTGTCTGAAATATATGCCACAGATTTTCCATCTGGACTGAACCTTGGGTGAACCTCGTACGCCAAACCATGGGTGATGGCGGTAGCTTTACCTCCAGAAATGGGCATGGTATACAAATCTCCCATAAGATCAAAAATAATAGTCTCACCATCAGGACTTACATCTAAAGAAGTCCAGGTTCCTTTTTCAGTAGTGAAAGCTATAGTTCTGGAAGGTTCCAAGGGCAATTCCTTTGTAGCTTTCTTAATACTATCAGTGGTCTTTGCGATATCAGTCTCTTGTGCGCTCGTACTGAGGTAAAACAAACTCACTAAGCAAGACAAGGACAATTTTAAATTAATTTTCATCTGTTTGGTTTTTTAGATCCCTAAATATAAGAGAATATTCCTTTTCAAACGAAGAAATTATAGGGCATAAAAAAGCCCACATGTAGCGGGCTTTTAATTTATCTAGAAAAGACTACGGTCTTTATTCTATTACTTTTTTACAGCTGCCTTAGATGTTTTAGCACCGCCTTTTGCTGCTGAAGAAGCTTTTGATTGGGTGTTTTTTGCAGATGGCTTGGCTGCCTTAGGTGCCGAAGTAGTTGCTTTCACTGCAGGCTTGGCAGATTTTTTAGAAGTCTCAGCAGGAGCTTCAGTAGAAGCTGAAAAATCTAATAAATCATTGGTCTGAAGAATATTATACCACTGAATCACTTTTTTAATGTCAGAGGCATACACACGATCTTCGTCATAATTAGGAAGTACCTCAAAAAAGTAAGCTTCTAAGTCTATTTTATCTGCCTTGTGAGAAATACTTGTTTTGTTGCCCCCCTCTTTGGTAGCTATTTTCTTAAACACCTCTAAAAGTGGCATTTCTTCTTGTAAGGTATAAATGGCAATTTCAGAAAGAACGCTCACGTTACTTTTTAAATTAACCGTCATTTTCTTTCCGTCTAACAAAGAAACAGCAACGAATCCAGCTCTAGTCTGGGTAACCATTTGGTACAAACCTGGCTTGGTGGCAATGGATAAAATTTTATCTAAACTCATGATCTTCTCAAAATTTGGGCAAATATGAAACTTTTAAAGGATATATAAAATGGTTTAACGTCCTTTTTTCATTTCTGGAAAACGCATGCGGTACTCAGCATTGATTTTCCCCTTAGAAATATTAGTCAATCTACCCTTTAAAATTCGTTTTTTCAGGGAACTCAACTTATCAGTAAACAAGATGCCTTCAATATGATCGTATTCATGTTGAATAACCCTTGCCACTAGTCCATCAAAAGTTTTGGTATGTGTTTTAAAGGTTTCATCCTGATAAGTAATCGTAATTTCAGGTTTTCTAAGTACGTCTTCACGCACGTCTGGAATACTCAGACAGCCCTCATTAAAAGACCACTCCTCCCCTGTTTCTTCAGTAATTTTAGCATTTATAAATACAGCTTTAAAATCCTTTAAAGCATCTTGTTCTTCTTTTGTCAAGTCTTCGTCGTCTGCAAAAGGGGTAGCGTCTATCACAAATAACCTAATGGGCAATCCTATCTGAGGGGCTGCCAAACCTACTCCATGAGCATGGTACATGGTTTCCCACATATTTTCAATAAGTGATTCAAGATTTGGATAGTCTGCAGTTATGACATTGGCTACTTTTTTTAATACGGGATCTCCGTACGCTACAATAGGTAAAATCATGATATTCTATTTAAATATGCTTGTAAGATAAGGGTGGCACTGATTTGATCAATGCGCCCTTTTTCCTGTCTTTTCTTTTTCTTCATTCCTCCGGCAACCATTGCTTGAACAGCCATTTTGGAGGTAAATCGTTCATCTTGCCTTGCAATTTCTATGCCAGTAAATTCAGCCTCTAAAGTCAAAATCAATTCTTTAATGGCTGCTTCTGACTCAGAAGGGGTGTTGTCCATTTGTTTGGGTTCTCCTAATACAATTGTACTCACGGGTTCTGAATTCAAATACGATTTTAAAAAAGAAATAAGGTCTTTGGTAAGCACCGTGTCCAAACCTGAGGCAATGATTTGCATGGGATCTGTGACCGCTACTCCTGTCCTTTTCGTTCCAAAATCTAAGGCTATAATTCGCTTCAAATTGTTTTTTGGGCAAAAATAACCCTAATTATTGTAATGCCCTTATTTAAGCTCTATTTTAACAAGAAAAGTAAGTGTATTTACCCCAAATAATAACAAAAATGTGATACCTATCAAAAAAAAGACCCTTATGAAAATGGAAGCTTATATTTGCATTACAAATAAAGAATTATGACAGATTATAGACCTATTATTGAAGCTGCTTGGGAAGACAGGAGTTTATTAGAACAAAGAGAAACCCAAGACGCTATTAGAGCCGTAATTAACCAAATAGACGCTGGAGAGTTGAGATGTGCTGCTCCATCAGAAGATGGATGGATTATTAATGAATGGGTAAAAAAAGCCGTTGTATTGTATTTCCCTATCCAAAAAATGGAAACATTAGAAGCGGGTATTTTTGAATATCACGATAAGATGCCCCTCAAGCGCGGATACCAAGAAAAAGGAATTAGAGTAGTCCCAAATGCCGTGGCTAGACATGGAGCCTACATAGCTCCAGGAACCATCCTAATGCCTTCTTATGTAAACATTGGCGCCTATGTAGACAGTGGCACTATGGTAGATACTTGGGCCACAGTAGGGAGTTGTGCTCAAATAGGTAAAAACGTTCACTTAAGTGGCGGAGTGGGCATTGGGGGCGTTTTAGAACCTTTACAAGCTGCTCCTGTTATTATTGAAGACAATGTTTTTGTAGGGTCTAGATGTATTGTGGTAGAAGGGGTACGAGTAGAAAAAGAAGCGGTATTGGGTGCCAATGTGGTCCTCACTGCCTCTACTAAAATAATTGATGTAACTGGAGACACTCCTGTGGAGCGTAAAGGATTGGTTCCTGCCAGGTCTGTTGTCATTCCAGGAAGTTACACAAAGGAGTTTGCGGCTGGTGCCTTTCAAGTACCCTGTGCACTTATCATAGGTACTAGAAAAGAGAGTACTGACAAGAAAACTTCTTTAAACGACGCCCTGAGAACCTATGATGTAGCCGTATAACTTGCAGTTCATCAGGAAAAAGAGCCAGTTTATCTAGTGAACTTTTGCTCTTACACAAGTTTTACTATTTTTATAAACGCTTCACAAGCAGTGGGTTCAAGGGCACTTTTGCGGAGCGTTTTAAATTAAAAAACTATGGACACTCAATTGAGGTATAATCTAAAAAACCAGCGCTATTTTATAATAGCAGGTGGTTTATTTTTTTTATTAGCAGGGATTGATTTAATAGCTTCCAATGAAATTAGGTACTTTAATATAGTCCTAGCGTTACTTTACATAGCCCCTTACTTTTATCATAAAAAAGTGCCTTTTTTAACCATTCAGAATGGCGTCTTAAAACAAAATTGGTGGTTTGGAAAATCCATTGATGCCAAAAGAATTACAGCCATTAAATACTTTGCTGGGGAATACATTGTCAGAAGTGCTCAAAAGGAAATTCGAATAGACACCAACCTCATAGATCAGAGAGACCAACCTCTATTAACAGATTTTTTAAGAATACATCAAGACAAATGGGTAAGCACTATGCCTTTTGCTGAATCCCAAAAGGCGTGAAACAAAGTTTTTCTGCCTTTACAAGATCCCTAATCGCCCTATTTTTGTCTATGGATTCTTGGTTCTTATAGCCCCTTTTGTGGTCTAAATGGACCACTACAGCACTGTATCTTAGTTGCTTAGACTTTAATCCTAAATTAAATAATCGCTCTCCTAATTCTCGGTCTTGTCCGCCGTATTGCATGCGTTCGTCAAAGCCATTTACTTTTAATATGTCTGCTTTATAACCAGAGGCGTTATGACCGTTCCAGCTAGCATTAGTAGGAGTAACTTTATTTAATAAATGCGCTAGGAAGCCTTTAGCCGATAGTTTATTGTTCTTAAAGGAACTTTTTAAACCTAGGTTTTTTAACCAAGAGACCTTAAAACAATCTCCATTGGCTATATCTTCTTTAGTAATGGCTTTTGATATATTCATGGGCAGCATGAAATAGCCGCCCGATAAAAAATAACCTGGTTCCATATGGGCCGCGTGAACAGATAGAAAGTCTTTACGAGGAATACAATCCCCGTCTGTCATAACTATATAGGGTGCATTTGAGGCAACCACCGCTTTATTCAAAATTCTAGACTTCTGAAAACCTTCGTCTTTCTGCCATACATGTAAGATGGGGTAGGAAACCACAGAAGCCATGCGATCTATTAAATCTTTGGTTGCTTGTCTAGAACCGTCGTCTGCTACCACCAATTCAAAATCTTTAAAATCCTGATATTGGAAGCCATAAAGCACTTTTTCTAACCATGCCTCCGCATTATAGGTACTTATTACAACAGAAATCACAGGTATTTTTGACATGAATAGTAATTTACATAGCAAAAATATAAAACTCTAGGGGCATATGGTTATTTTTACCTCATCAAAGTGATTACACTTACAAAATCGAGCTACTTTTAATGAAAGTTAAGGAAATACCCATATCAATCTTTACTTCGAGTTATTTGGCCTTGCAGCCAACAACAAGTCTCTTAAATACAAATAAAAAATATGCAGACGTAGTGGTGTCCCTCACCACTATACCATCTCGTATTAATAGCATCCATTTAGTGATTAGAAGCTTGTTAAAACAAACAGTAAGACCCACTAAAATTGTACTTTGGGTACATAAAGATTTAGAAAAAAAACTTCCAAAGAGACTGCACAAACTTCGCTCTGATCTTTTTGAAATAATGCCTACAGAGGGACATTCCTCTCATAGAAAACTAGTTCATTCTTTAACGGCATATCCCAATACGCCCATAGTCACTTGTGACGACGATCTTTTGTATCCCAAAGATTGGTTAGAAAAATTATGGGCCTGCGCAGCAAAGCATCCAGATAAAATAATAGCCAATCAAACCCGTTACATTAGATATCAGGAGAATGGTACTGTAAAACCATACAAACAATGGGTATATCCCTCTAAGATAGAAGACCCTATGGCTATTATTGCCATTGGAGCTGGTGGTGTATGGTACCCCGTAGACGCCTTAAATAAGACAGTCACCGACCAAGACTTGTATATGAGATTGGCGCCCAAGGCAGACGATCTTTGGTTTAAAGCTATGGCTATTTTAAACAATACTCCCACCATTTCACCCACAGAAAAAAGCCGTACCCCTATCCCTATTATTGGATCACAAAAAGTGGCCCTAAAAAAAACAAACATTGGTGCAGACAAGAACCGGGTACAATGGCAAGCATTAGTGGATTATTTTGATATAAAAACCTTATAATACAATTCAATGAGTTTTCAAGATGTCCTAAAAAAAGCTACAGAAGTACTTAAACAAGGAGGCATTATTGTTTATCCAACAGATACCGTTTGGGGTATAGGATGTGATGCGAAAAACAAAGAGGCAGTGTCTAGAATATACGCACTTAAGAAAAGAGCAGACGCCAAATCAATGCTGTGTTTGGTTTCGAATGTAGCCATGCTGGAAAGACATATCTCAGAAGTTCCAGATGCCGCATATGACATTATAGATTTAAGTGAAAATCCCACTACTATTATTTTTGATAATCCCATTGGGGTGGCTCCAAATCTAATAGCCCCTGACAACAGTTTAGGGATTAGAGTCGCGAAAGACAAATTTTGCAGCTATTTATCACAAAATATCAAAGGACCTTTGGTCTCTACATCGGCAAATTTAGCCGGACAACCCACCCCTAAAAATTTCCAAGAAATAAGCCAAGAGATTTTAAAAGGTGTAGACTATATAGTACCTTTGGAGCCTGAATTTCACACCAATAAGCCCTCTACGATCGTTAAACTGACCAGCAGCGGCTTAGTGAAAGTGATTAGACCTTAAATATGAGTCAAGAAAGGCATTTAGAAGCTTTAACACACCCCATTTTTAAAACACTCTCTAAATGTGCAGATGCACTTGATTGTGAGGCTTACGTGATTGGTGGGTTTGTTAGGGATTACCTCCTTAACAGAGGTACGCCTAAAGATATAGACGTGGTGGTACTGGGGAGTGGTATTGCTTTAGCTGAGAAATTGTCAGAAGCCCTAGCCAACCAACCAGAGGTAACAGTATTTAAGAATTATGGTACTGCCATGATTAAATACCAAGACCTGGTCTTGGAGTTCGTTGGGGCTAGAAAAGAAAGTTACACCAGAGATAGTAGAAATCCTGTGGTAGAAAATGGTAGTTTAGAAGACGATCAAAACAGGAGAGATTTTACCATTAACGCTCTCGCACTTGGATTAAATAAAGAAAATTTTGGGATACTTGTAGATCCTTTTGAAGGTGTAAAAGCCTTAGAAGAAAAGCGCATTATTACGCCGCTCTCTCCTGGTGTTACCTTTAGTGATGACCCTCTGAGAATGCTTAGAGCCATTAGATTTGCCAGTCAATTAAATTTCATCATAGCCCCAGAGGCTTTAGAGGCCATTACAGCACACAAAGACCGAATTTCCATTATTTCTAATGAGCGAATTGTAGACGAAATCAATAAAATGATGGCGAGTGACACCCCTACCCTTGGGTTTGAACTCATGCATAAAACGGGTTTACTCCCTTTAATTTTACCAGAACTAACTGCCTTACAAGGTATTGAAGAAATAGAAGGTCAAAAACACAAAGACAATTTCTGGCACACTCTAGAAGTAGTAGATAATATTTCAAAAAACACAAAAAATATTTGGCTTAGATGGGCTGCCTTATTGCACGACATTGGAAAGGCACCTACCAAGCGTTTTGATAAAAAAGTAGGCTGGACCTTCCATGGACATGAATTTGTGGGGTCTAAAATGGTCTATAAACTCTTCAAAAGACTGCACATGCCATTGAACGAAAAAATGAAATACGTTCAAAAGCTGGTTTTGATGAGCTCAAGACCTATTGTGCTAGCAGAGGACTATGTTACAGATGCAGCAGTAAGAAGACTGGTTTTTGATGCGGGAGAACACGTAGAAGACCTAATGACTTTATGTGAAGCAGACATTACAACCAAAAACCCTTACAAGAAAAAGAAGTATAAAAACAACTTCAAAATAGTAAGGCAAAAAATTGAAGAGGTAGAAGCCAGAGACCATGTTCGTAATTTTCAGCCACCAGTGAGTGGTGAGGAAATAATGAATACTTTTGGTTTAAAGCCTTCAAAAGAAATTGGCATGATTAAAGAAGCTATTAAGGAAGCTATTTTAGAAGGAGATATTCCAAATGATTACCAAGCTGCATATACCTTTATGCTAGCAAAAGGAAAGTCATTGGGCTTAACAAAAACAGCTTAATCAGTATGAACAACACCTTTTATCGGTTTGCAAAATGGAGCTTAGTACTTGTGTATCTCGTGATTGTAGCGGGTGCATTGGTTAGAATGACAGGTAGTGGTATGGGCTGCCCAGACTGGCCAAAATGCTTTGGGTATTATATCCCACCAACCAATGTAGAAACACTTCAATGGTCTCCTGAACGATATTTTGAAAAAGGACAAGTCATTATTTACAATGAGGGTCTTTTAGTGGCAAAAAAAGACTTTAAGACCAGTACTGCAATAGATTTAGCTGCCTGGGAACCCTATGCCAAACATGACTATGCAGTATTTAACCCCTACCATACTTGGGTTGAATTTCTAAACAGACTCGTGGGGGCTGTAGCTGGTTTGGCCACCCTGGTATTGGCATTTTTAAGCCTGCGTTATTGGAAAGAAAAAAAGTCAATTACACTCTTGTCATTTGGGGTAGTCTTGGGGATGGGATTCCAAGCCTGGCTTGGTGCCACGGTAGTTTATTCCGTATTAGCCCCTGTGAAAATAACTACTCATATGCTCATGGCATTGGCCATTGTAGCTGCGCTCATATTGATTCTACAAAAAGCATCCCCACGCAAAGAAAACACCATATATAGCCCCAATTTTCACAAAGCTATATCCCTCTTACTTTTCATATTCATATGGCAAATTGTTTTTGGTACTCAAGTTAGAGAGTTTGTAGACCACCAATTAGACGCCGGTCTAAGCAAAGAAAATTGGTTGCTCCAGCCAAACCTCATTTTTTACCTTCACAGATCCTTTTCTTTGCTTCCATTAGGACTGGCGGGCTATTTGTTTTGGATGCATCAAAAACAGCAACTAGGATTTACCATGACCAAACCACTCTTAAGTGCCATGCTTGTAGCTGCCTTTAGTGGAATGGCCATGTACTATATAGATTTCCCTGTGGGTACACAGCCCATTCATTTGGTCATTGCAGCCATACTTTTTGGACAAATATTCTATTTATTCCTTCAAAGTAGAAAAGCCAAAAACAATATTTCTAAGACAAAATAACAACTTAATATGGTGTATAAAATAAGAGTCATTTTAGACGCAAAAGAAGATATTTTCAGAGATTTAGCCATTGATAAAAAGGCTACTTTAGAGGATTTACACAATACCATTAGCCAATCATTCGGTTTCGCTGGAAATGAAATGGCCAGTTTTTACACCTGTGACGAAGAGTGGAACCAAGATTTGGAAATAGCTCTTTTTGATCTAAGTGATATGTCAGATGCAAAACTAATGTCTAGTACTTTAGTAGAGGAGGTGATGGACGAGGCTTCTCCTAAGCTCATATATGTTTATGACTTTTTTAATATGTGGACCTTTTTTGTTGAACTAGCAGACGTAGCCGAAATAGAAACTGGTCAGACACTTCCTGAATTGCTCTTTAGTTTTGGGGAATTACCCGAAAATCCTCCAGAAAAAATCTTCGAAGCTAAAAAAGAAGATGCCATGGACTATGAAGATGAAGGGTTTGACGACGATTTTAACGATGGTTACAGCGGCGGTGATGAATACGATCATTTAGACTTTGATGAAAACTGGAACTAAAACACAACACAAAAAGTAAAAACCCTTTACACTAAGTAACTCTCCCGAATAACAACTGTTTAAATACCCTATGATCAATCTATATAACACTCAAATTGAAAGCCTTTCCATCCATAAAGTAGGAAATAAAAACAAAGCAGAATCTTTATTCATATCTAAAGCGCCACACCACTTAAACGATGAGACCACAGGACTTTTAAAAGAATACTTTTTTAAGCCCTTCAGAGAAAAAGAAGAGAGTTATTACAGGCTTTCTCATGAAGCAGATTTGAGTTTTAACCCTTTATACGAAGCGGCCACCAAAATATTTAATGAACCACGTCACATACATGAATTGTCCGGAGGTATAGCAAAGCACCTGTATGACCAATCAAATCACCCTCATATTAAAAGTGGAGAATTATACGTGACTTACCTCTCAGGACTTCAATTAGACAATGTAAAAACAGATGCCATAGGAATCTTTAAAAGTGAATTAAAGCAAGACTTTATTCAATTTGAAGAACAAACAGATCATCTTGAAATTTTAGTACAACAAGGCATAAATATTCACAAGCTAGACAAAGGCTGTCTCATTTTCAATACGGAGTCAGAGGAAGGTTATAAAGTCCTTTCCGTAGACAGCAATCGATACGACACCAAATACTGGTTGGAACAATTTCTTGGCGTAGCAGTCCTCACGGATAATAATTTTTACACCAAAAACTACTTGAAATTTTGTCAGAATTTTGCCAAGGACGTAGTGTTACCGGCAGAAGACAAGCAACAAGAGGTATTGTTCATGAACAGAGCCGTCAATCATTTTGCAAAAAACAATGCATTTGAAGAGACCAATTTCATGAACGAAGTCATTGACAACCCGGCACTCATCCCTGAATTCAAACACTATAAAGTGGAAAAAGGTCCAAAGTATAGTATTGAAGACGTCTCCTCTTTTGACATTGCCAATAAAGCAGTGTCTCAGGCCAGAAAAACCATCAAAAACGTCATTCAACTAGACACTAATATCCAAATTAAAATGGACTTCATTAATCCTGAATCTGCAGAAAAATTTGTAGAAAAAGGATGGGACGAGGAAAAAGGTATGTACTACTATTTGGTGTACTTCAATAAAGAGCAAAAGGGCTCGTAATACAAACTGAATAGTATAAAAGCCCTTTGACAAATACTTTACTAATTAAATAATACCATTGTATTTAAATATGATTCTTTGAGATGTTATTTAGATCCTTTTGGCTACCCACTCAAAGCTTAATGCGTTGTTCTAAAATCTGACGCATACTTACATTTTCGTAGTTTCGTTTTACAAAGTGAAGGGCCAAATCCAAAACGGTTCCCATATTGGGTGCCTGCTTAAATTCCATATCTTGAGTGAGCTTGTAAATAGCATTTTTTAATGTTTCTACGTGCTCTGGAAGAGAAATAGTATCTTCTTTAGCAATATTTAAGAGTTCTGTAATACGATCTTCAAAACTCATAAACCTCTTTGCTACTATAGAGCGTTCTTCTAACTTATACTGGTCTATAGAATTGGCTTGAAGTTTTTCCTTTACCAATGCCACCATTTTATTATTTTCTTTAAAAAATTGAGGCCTGTAAATTTTCAAGTTCCCTTCAAAAGATTGTTGGTCAAAATCTATAGCACGTATTTTGTATACCACATGATCAAAGTCATGGGTAGGCACAATCACATAATTATAAGAGCGCATATCTCCCAAAAGTCTAATCATACAGCGCTCATTAAACTTCACAAACTCTTTGGCTAACTGAGATTTCTCAGACTCTGTACAGTCAGGAAGCATTTCTTTAATAAATACGTCTCCTGGAATACCCGCAATATGTTCCTCTATCAAAGTGTCTTGATACACAAGAAAATTCAAGTTATAAGGAGATAAAATGTGTTCTAGCTCTAATCCATAAACCCTAGAAGCATCTGTTTTTTTAACGTAAAAATAAGTGAAGTTGTCGTTTAGGATATTCCTTACTTTAATTCTAAATGGCTTAGAATTACCAAAGGTGCAATAATCAACAGCGTCTACATTCAAGAAGGGAATAATGGTGTCTCCCCCATCTGAATGAAGTATGGAGTAGACCTTTTTAAGGCTTAAATCAATTTCTTCCCTGTCGTATTCAGAATAATAGACCCTGACCCATAGGGTGTCTTCATCATTGTTGTCGTATACCACGACGGAACCTTGAAAACGCAATAAATCTTCATAAAAAATTGGAATCTCAATATTTCTACTGTATTGCCTTAGGTAAGCATCTAATTGAGGAGACACTGGAAAAGCAGGTTTCTTCTTAGACATCATCTTTTCTGACATGAAGCGTTTATTTAATTGTTCTTGTAACAAAATACGGATAAATTCGTCAAGTAGAATAAGAACCCTTAAATAAAAAAAGCCCTTGGAAACTATTTTAACTGTTCACCAACTCACTAAATCTTATGGAAGTTTATTTGCTGTTAAAAAACTAAGTTTTTCCATAGAAAAAGGACATGTATATGGGATTTTAGGGCCCAATGGTAGTGGTAAATCTACCACTCTAGGAATGGTTCTTAATGTGGTAAACCCTACTCAAGGAAGCTTTCAATGGTTTGAGGGCAGTTTGAGTACCCATCAGGCACTTAAAAAAGTAGGTGCCATTATTGAAAGACCTAATTTCTATCCCTATATGACTGCTGTAGAAAACCTAAAGCTAGTCTCGAAAATAAAAGGGGTCTCTTCTGAAAATATTGAAGAAAAACTTGAATTGGTTGGTTTACTGGATAGAAAAGACTCTAAATTCCAGACCTATTCACTGGGAATGAAACAGCGATTGGCCATTGCCTCTGCACTACTTAATAATCCAGAAATACTCATTTTAGACGAACCCACTAATGGACTGGACCCTCAAGGAATTCATCAAATTAGGGAAATTATTAAAAAAATTGCTGCTCAGGGTACCACTATTTTATTGGCCTCTCACCTATTGGATGAAGTGGAAAAAGTCTGTACCCATGTGGTGGTGCTCAGAAAAGGGGAAAAGCTTTATGCAGGTCCCGTGTCTGAGATGCAATCTGATCATGGCTTTGTTTTATTAAATTCGGCCAATGCCGATGCCTTAAAAGTGCACTTAGAGCATAGTGAAGATTTTGAAAAAATCTCTCTAGAAAATGGTTTACTAAAAGCTTATTTAACAAGGCCAATAGCAGCAGATCAATTAAACAGAAAACTCATGGAAGACGGCTTTTTATTGAGCCATTTATCCGTTCAGAAAGATAGCTTAGAGGCCCAATTTTTAGCACTTACCCAAAACAACTAATAGCCATGAAAAGATTATTACAAATAGAACTCATTAAGCTTTGGAATAATAGGGCTAGTAAAGCACTGATTTACGGATACTTTATTCTATTGACCAGTATAGCACTCATTGCGGCTATTAAATTTGACATTGGTCCAATAAAATTTCATTTAGCAGAACAGGGCATTTTTAACTTCCCCTACATTTGGCACTTTAACACCTTTGTTGCTGCGCTATTGAAAATATTTTTGGCCATTATTATTGTCTCCATGATGTCCAATGAATACACCTATAAAACCATTAAACAAAATCTAATAGACGGGCTTTCCAAAAAAGAATTTATAGCCTCTAAGTTTCTTACAGTCGTTTTATTTTCCCTAGTGTCTACAGTTTTTGTGTTTGTGACTTCCTTGATTTTAGGTAGTATTTATTCAGACTACACAGAAATAGGAATCGTTTTTTCTGACCTGGGCTTTTTAGTGGCTTATTTTATAAAGTTATTGGGATTCTTTTCCTTCTGTCTTTTTATAGGTATACTAGTCAAAAGATCTGCCTTTGCCCTCGGTTTTTTAATCCTTTGGCAAATGTTCGAAGGCTTTACTAGAGGAATGATTCGTTGGAAGTTATTCGATGGGGATACGACAGATGCCATTATGGGATTTTTCCCATTGAATGCCATGTTTAATGTGTTAAAAGAACCATTTAGTAGATTGAGCGCTGTCCAATCTGTTGCGAACCAAATTGGAGAGGAAATTGCCTTGGATTACGGTACCACACTTTTAGATATGGTGATTGTAATCGCTTGGACAGCTATTTTTATCTGGGGATCTTATGCTATTCTAAAGAAGAGAGATTTGTAGTATTTATAAGCGTGCTTTTGTACCTTTGGGTATGAAGTTTTCTTTGGAATCTCCCTTTAAACCAACTGGTGACCAACCACAGGCCATTGCGCAAATTGTGGATGGTATTCAAAGCAATACCCCTTCACAAACATTGGTGGGTGTGACTGGTTCTGGTAAGACTTTTACGGTAGCCAATGTGATTCAAAAAGTACAAAAACCTACATTAATACTTGCACACAACAAGACACTTGCCGCTCAATTATATTCTGAATTCAAGCAGTTCTTTCCAAATAATGCGGTTGAGTATTTTGTTTCCTACTACGATTACTATCAGCCAGAGGCGTACATTCCTACTTCAGGCACCTATATTGAAAAAGACCTATCTATTAATGAAGATATTGAAAAGCTGCGATTAAGCACTACTTCTTCGCTACTCTCTGGCAGACAAGACGTACTTGTAATCGCTTCTGTCTCTTGCCTCTATGGTATGGGAAACCCTGTAGAATTTGAAAAAAATGTGGTTCAAATAGCTCGAGATCAAGTGATTTCTAGAACCGCATTTTTAAAGCAATTGGTTCAGGCATTATATGCCAGGACTACTGCAGACTTTGTTAACGGAAGCTTTAGGGTAAAAGGAGATGTAGTAGATGTATTTCCAAGTTATACAGATCACGCGATCAGGGTACATTTTTTCGGAGATGAAATTGAGGAGATAGAATCTTTTGATCCGCTACACAATAAGACCTTAGAGACCTTTGAAAACTTGAGAATATTTCCAGCTAATATGTTTGTAAGTTCTCCTGATATTCTACAAAATGCCATTCATAGCATTCAAGAAGACATGGTCAAACAAGTGGACTTTTTTAAAACAGAAGGAAAGCATTTAGAGGCAAAACGATTGGAAGAAAGAACCACTTTTGACTTGGAAATGATTAGAGAATTAGGTTACTGCTCTGGCATTGAAAATTACTCGAGGTACTTAGATGGTAGAGCACCTGGAACCAGACCTTTCTGCCTTCTAGATTATTTCCCAAAAGACTTTTTGTTGGTGGTAGATGAAAGTCATGTAACCATTCCTCAGGTACATGCCATGTTTGGTGGTGATAGATCGAGAAAAGAAAATTTAGTGACCTATGGTTTTAGGCTTCCTGCCGCAATGGACAACAGACCATTAAAGTTCGAGGAATTTGAAGCACTCACCCCCCAAGCACTCTACGTGAGCGCTACTCCTGCAGATTATGAATTAGAACAATCACAAGGTGTGGTGGTAGAGCAAATTATAAGACCTACTGGATTATTAGATCCAGTCATTGAAGTGAGACCTTCTACAAATCAAATTGATGATTTGGTGGCTGAAATTCAAGATAGGGTTACTATAGATGAGCGCACATTAGTGACCACCCTTACCAAAAGAATGGCGGAAGAATTGGCCAAATACCTCACTAAAATTCAAGTGAGATGCCGGTATATTCATTCAGATGTAGACACCTTGGAAAGAGTAGAAATCATGCAGGACCTCAGAAAGGGTACTTTTGATGTACTTATAGGGGTAAACTTACTTCGCGAGGGTCTAGATCTACCAGAAGTCTCTTTAGTAGCCATAATAGACGCAGACAAAGAAGGTTTTTTAAGGAATGCTCGCTCCCTGACGCAAACGGTGGGTAGAGCTGCGAGAAATGTAAATGGAAAAGCCATTATGTATGCAGACAAAGTAACTAAGAGCATGCAAAAAACCATTGATGAAACCAATTACCGCAGAGAAAAACAAATCGCCTATAACAAAGCACACAATACCATTCCAAAAGCATTAAACAAAAGCTTGGACAATGTACTTACTAAAAACTCTGTTTCTGCTTATCACTTTGAAAAAGCCAGTCTTAGGGCCCAAGAACCAGATCCAAACTACCTCACGCAAGAAGAAAGGGCTAAAATGATAGTGGATAAAAGAAAAAGCATGGAAAAAGCGGCTAAAAACTTAGATTTCTTAGAGGCCGCAAGACTCAGGGATGAAATTAAAGCCTTGCAGTTGGCTGGAGCAGCAAAATAATAGTGAAGATTTATTACATTTATAATTAAGTTGGATCACAATTTCCTACATGATTATCTTAATTTAAATCAAAACTATCGTGTCCATGAAAATCAAGCTACTTTTTTTATCTATAATCGTCACTACCTTTTGTAGCGCACAGGATATTTCTAAAAAAAAGATTGAAAAATGGACCACAGATTATAGTCCTAAAGCAATTCAAAACCTCCGTGAATTTTTATCTATTCCTAACAATGGACTAGATTTATCACAAATTCAAAACAATCTCAATTGGTCAAAAAGTACTTTCGAAGATTTGGGATTTACCGTTCAAGAAATAATTTCAGAAGGAGTTCCTGTGCTTTTAGCAGAGAAGCATATAGCTTCAAATTTACCTACAGTACTCTTCTACCTCCAGATAGACGGACAACCAGTAGACCCATCACAGTGGGATCAAGAGAATCCTTACCTAGCTGTCTTGAAGGTAAAAAACGAACAAGGGGAATGGGAACATTTAGATTGGACAGAAAAAAAGTGGGACAAAGACAGTTATATATTTGCTAGATCAGCCTCTGATTCTAAAGGCCCTGCAATGGCTTTAATCAGTGCATTTCAAATACTTAAAGACAATAGAATTGCCCTGAAATACAATATTAAGATTCTGTTAGACTTTCAAGAGGAAGTGGGATCTCCGACCCTCCCAGAAATGGTCGCCAATAAAAAAGACTTGTTAAAAGCAGATTATTTATTTATTATGGATGGTGCAAGACACTTATCCAATAAACCCACACTCACTTTTGGCGCTAGAGGAATAGCGACCGCTACATGGCGGGTTTTTGGGCCAAAAGTACCTTTGCACAGTGGCCAATATGGTAATTATGCACCAAACCCAGTATTTGAGGCTGCAAAAGTGATTGGTAAACTAAAAGATGCGACAGGAAAAGTAACCCTAGAGGGGTTTTATGATGGCGTAAATATCTCTTCGAAAGATCAAGAATTTCTGAATGCTATTGAAGAAGACGAAATAGCGACCAATAAAAGACTGGGTATTTCTAATCGAGATGCTATTGGCAACGGGTACCAAGAAGCCCTTCAATATCCCAGTCTCAATATTAGAGGTATACAAGCGGCATGGGTGGGAGAACAAGTGAGAACCATCATCCCTTCCGAACTGATTGTAGAAATAGACATGAGACTTGTTCCAGAATCTGATGGAAAAACCCTTATGGAACTATTAATAAAGCGCATTCAAGAAGAAGGCTATTACTTAATAGATAGCTTACCCACTGACCAGCAAAGAGCCATGCATCCTAAGTTGGCGAATTTCACATATAAACTCGGTTCAAAACCATTTAGAACACCTATGGATGGGCCTATAGCAACATTATTGTCTACCTCCATGAAAAAAGTTTTTGGAGATGATTTTATACTTATGCGCACCACTGGAGGGTCACAACCCATTGCACCATTTATTAATACCCTTGATATTCCAGCGGTATCGATTAGAATACCCAATCCAGATAACAACATTCATAGTCCCAATGAAAATATTAGAATTGGAAATTATTTAGAAGGCATTATGACCTGTCTGTCTATTCTAAATACGAGAATAGAAGGGTCCTAATATATTACCTACCTTTGCAGGGTCTTTGAAGCCTTATTTCAGAGATCCATTTAACATTAATTTTATGACCAATAACGATATTTTAAAAAAATTACGAGTAGCACTCATGCTCAGGGATACAGATATTGAAGCCATCATGAGTTTGGTAGACTTCAAAATCAGTACCAGTGAATTAGGAGCTTTTTTTAGGACTGAAGACCACCCTAAATACATGGAATGTGGCGATCAGATTCTAAGAAATTTTTTGAATGGTTTAATCATTTACACAAGAGGAACCAAAGAAGCTCCTAAAAAACCTGCAGACGCATTATTGCATAAACCTGTAATGGCCAAAGCGAAAACGGGTAATGTTACTATGCAACAAAAATCAGATACTGATACTTTGGAGAGAACACACTCTAAGGAGAAAACAGCTTACAAGAAAAAAACAAACTTTAAAGATCAAGCAAAAAAGCCATTCAAAAAAGGACCAAAAGGACCTCCAGACTTAAGCTTTGTAGCCTACAAAAACAAAAAAAAATCCTGAGTATTCACTCAGGATTTTTTTATAGTAACCTATAGCTGCCTTATTATGAAGCTAAGACTTCTTTTACTTTATCTGCGGCCTCTTGGAATTGAACAGCAGATTTAACCGCCAATCCAGAGTTGTCTAAAATTTCTTTAGCTAATTCAGCATTGGTCCCTTGCAAGCGAACGATTATAGGAACTTTAATAGCGTCTCCCATGTTCTTATATGCGTCCACAACACCTTGTGCTACTCTATCACAACGAACAATACCACCAAAGATATTAATTAAGATAGCTTTCACGTTTGGATCTTTTAAGATAATTCTAAAAGCCTCTTCTACACGCTTAGCATCTGCAGTACCCCCAACATCTAAGAAGTTAGCTGGTTCTCCTCCGGCCATTTTAATAAGATCCATGGTAGCCATAGCCAAACCAGCTCCGTTTACCATACACCCAACATTTCCATCTAAATCTACGTAGTTTAATCCAACAGCATTGGCTTCTACCTCAATAGCATTTTCTTCTCTAAGGTCTCTCATGTCTGCATATACCTTTCTTCTGTACAATGCATTGTCATCTATAGAAACCTTAGCGTCCACCGCAAGGATCTTATCATCAGAGGTTTTTAAAACGGGGTTTATTTCAAATAAACTTGCATCTGACTCCTCGTATGCTTTATATAAAGACATAACAAATTTGGTCATTTCTTTAAATGCAGTTCCTGAAAGGCCTAAGTTAAAAGCGATTTTTCTTGCTTGGAATGGCATAATTCCAACCGCAGGACTAATTGTTTCAGTGAAAATCAGATGTGGCGTATGCTCAGCCACCTCTTCTATGTCCATTCCACCTTCTGTAGAATACATGATCATATTTCTTCCTGAAGCCCTGTCCAATAAAACAGACATATAAAATTCAGATGTTTCACTCTCTCCTGGATAGTAAACATCCTCTGCAACCAATACCTGGTGAACTCTTTTTCCAGCGGCAGAAGTCTGTGGTGTTACTAGATCCATTCCAATAATGGCATCAGAAATAGAAGCAACCTCCTCTAGGTTTTTAGCTAATTTAACACCACCACCTTTTCCACGTCCACCAGCGTGCACCTGCGCTTTAACTACATACCAACTGGTGCCGGTTTCTTCTGTAAGTTGCTTAGCAGCTGCTACTGCTTCTTCTGGGTTTTGGGCTACCATCCCACGTTGAATGCGAACGCCAAAACTGGCTAAAATCTCTTTTCCTTGATATTCGTGAAGGTTCATAGTGTTCTATTAAAATTCGGATACAAAAATAGCAAACAACCACCAAAGCGCCTAATTATTGATACAAGAGAATGTAATAAATTAGAAAATCTTTATCGGCATATTGTTATATATATAACAATATGTTTTAAAATACTATTTATGTTGTTAAATATTGTACATATTAGGGCTAATAGCTACATTTGAGTAAATTATCCCTTATGACACAAGAAGATTTATTAGGTGTTGCAAAAGAATTTGGCGCTCCTTTATATGTTTATGACGCAGAAAAAATTAAAAGTCAGTATAACAGGCTAACTAATGCATTTAATGGTGTTTCAAAATTGAAATTAAATTATGCTGCTAAAGCCTTATCTAATATTAGCATCCTAAGACTTATGAATAGTTTGGGAAGTGGTTTAGATACTGTTTCTATTCAAGAGGTTCAATTGGGATTACAAGCAGGTTTTAAGCCTTCAGATATTATTTTTACACCCAATGGTGTTTCTCTTGAAGAATTAGAAACTGCCGCAGCCCTGGGCGTAAGAATTAACATAGATAATCTCTCGCTTTTAGAGCAGTTTGGAAACAAACATCCAGAGATTCCTGTATGCATTCGCATTAACCCACATGTAATGGCTGGTGGAAATGCCAATATCTCAGTAGGACATATCGATTCAAAGTTTGGGATTAGTATTCACCAAATACCCCACATCCTCAGAATAACAACACTTACAAAAATGAATATCAATGGTATTCACATGCATACGGGAAGTGATATTTTAGATATTGAGGTGTTCTTATACGCTTCGGAAATTTTATTCGAAACAGCGAAAAACTTTAAGAATCTCGACTTTATTGATTTTGGTAGCGGTTTTAAAGTACCTTATAAAGAGGGTGATATTGAAACAAATATTGAAGAATTAGGAGACAAGCTTTCTAAAAGATTTAATGATTTTTGTAAGCAATACGGCAAGCCACTCACCCTGGCTTTTGAACCAGGCAAATTTCTTGTAAGTGAAGCAGGTTATTTCTTGGCTAAGGTAAATGTAGTGAAACAAACTACTTCTACGGTATTTGCCAGTATTGACAGTGGTTTTAACCATCTAATTAGACCAATGCTTTACGGATCTACCCATGGCATTATTAATATATCCAATCCAAGCGGTAGAGAGCGTTTTTATTCAGTAGTAGGCTATATCTGTGAAACAGATACTTTCGCAACAAATCGTAAGATAGCAGAAATTACGGAAGGAGATGTTCTTTGTTTTAAAAATGCAGGTGCCTATTGTTTTACCATGGCGAGTAACTATAACTCTAGATTTAGACCTGCAGAAGTGTTGTGGCATAACGGTGAAGCCATTCTAATTAGAGCAGCCGAAACCATGGATGATATTTTAAGAAACCAAGTAGATGTTAAAGACTTATTTACAAAAGAGGTTAATCCAGTATTGCAGTCTAATTAATAGCGTTTAAAAAAAATATTGCAATTTGAGTCTTTGTTTTTTTTTCAGTGAAACATATCTGAATAATAGCTATTTTTAATCATGCGTAATTTTTCAAGTAACTTTTCTAACAAAACAATGTACTTCCTGTTCCTAATAGGAAGTTTGCAAACAGTATTTTCTCAAGAAAACAATTCAATTCATTGGTTGAGCTTCGAACAGGCTGTTGCGCTTCAAGCACAAGAAGGCAATTCAAAAAAAATTTTTATTGATGTTTATACTGATTGGTGTGGGTGGTGTAAAAAAATGGATAAAAATACCTTTCAGAATCCAGAAGTAGCCAACTATATGAAACAGCACTTTTATATGGTGAAACTAGATGGGGAAGGAAAAGAACCTATTGTATTTAGAGAACAGACTTTTTCTTTTGTGTCCTCAGGAAGAAATGGCTACCATGAACTGGCTGCTAACCTACTTCAAGGGCAATTGAGTTACCCCACCGTGGTGTATTTGGATGAAAACATGAATATGCTCAGCCCAGTGCCGGGTTATCTCACCCCTGAGCCTTTCTTAAAAATAGCCACTTATTTCGGTGATGACATCTATAAAACCACCACTTGGGAAGATTATTCTAAATAAAAAAGCGCCGGAAAGGCGCTTTTTTATTTAATACATCTTGAAACCTACCTGCTGTAATTAGGAGATTCTTTTGTAATAGTCACATCGTGAGGGTGGCTTTCGTTAATCCCACTGGCTGTAATTTTCACAAATTTAGCATGTTCTTTAAGGCTATCAATATCCTTGGCACCGCAATACCCCATTCCTGCTCTTAGGCCACCAATAAATTGGTGTATACTTTCGAAAAGTTCTCCTTTATAAGGTACCCTTCCAACAATACCTTCAGGAACTAATTTTTTAATGTCGTCTTCTACATCTTGGAAATACCTGTCCTTACTCCCTTGTTTCATGGCTTCTACAGAACCCATTCCACGGTAAGACTTGAATTTTCTGCCCTCATAAATGATCGTTTCTCCAGGAGATTCCTTAGTTCCTGCAAGCAGAGAGCCTAACATCACGGTGTCTGCGCCAGCAGCTATTGCCTTTGGAATATCTCCTGTATATCTAATTCCGCCATCTGCAATTACGGGTACGCCACTGCCTTTTATGGCTGCAGCTACTTCCAAAACTGCTGAGAATTGTGGAAAACCAACACCTGCTACTACCCTTGTAGTACAAATTGATCCTGGGCCTATTCCTACTTTAACAGCGTCTGCGCCAGCTGCTACTAAAAACTTAGCTGCTTCTCCAGTAGCTATATTACCTACAATAACCTCCAAATCTGGGAATGACGCTTTTACCGCCTTAAGCACATTGACCACGCCTTGAGTGTGCCCATGAGCCGTATCTATGACAACTGCGTCTACTCCAGCATTGACTAGCGCTGCTGCACGATCTACGGCGTCTGCAGTAACCCCTAGTGCAGCTGCAACTCTAAGTCTACCATAGGAGTCTTTATTGGCTATAGGCTTTTGAGTAAGCTTTGTGATGTCTCGAAATGTGATTAGCCCAACTAGTTTATTGTCCTTATTAACTACCGGTAATTTTTCAATTTTATTTTGCTGTAAAATATCTTCTGCTTGAGCCAATGAAGTGCCTTCTGCTACGGTCACTAAATCACTAGAGGTCATGACCTCTGAAATAGGCCTTGCATTATTTTTTTCAAAACGCAAGTCCCTATTGGTTACAATGCCTAAGAGCTTATGATCCTTGTCTACAATTGGAATCCCACCAATACTAAACTCTCTCATATTGTCTTTAGCATCTTTTACGCTAGCCGTTAACGGTAAAGTCACAGGATCTATAATCATTCCACTTTCTGCACGCTTTACTTTTCTAACTTTTAAAGCCTGTTGATCAATAGACATATTTTTATGAAGCACCCCTATCCCTCCTTCTCGAGCCATGGCAATAGCCATACGAGATTCGGTAACAGTATCCATAGCAGCAGATACAATAGGAACATTGATCGTAATGTTTCTTGTAAACTTTGCTTGAATATTCACTTCTCTTGGAAGTACTTCTGAAAAGGCTGGGATTAAGAGTACGTCGTCATAAGTTAGACCTTCTCCTACAATTTTGTCAAGATGTGCTTGCATGGCAATTAAAGTTTAATTGCGTGCAAATATACCGTATTTATTCGAAAAAAGCTGCAATTAAAAGAGATTTAAATAACTAGCAATAAATCAGTTATAAAAAACGATATGGAAAATGGGCAAAATCAGAAAAATACAACTGAATTTTATTTTTATTTATTCTAAATAAGCTTTGTGAATTTAATTTTCAATATTATATTTGCCTAATTATTTTTAATAAGTCTAAATAAGTATACATGTATAAATTACTTCCTATTCTAATCACTTTACTCGCTTTTAACAACTCCCACGGTCAGGAAAAAGAGATCACTAAAAAGGACAGTACACAAGTACTTTCTGAAGTTGTGGTGTCTGCTCACCAATTATTTGGCAGTAAATTCAGGGCAAAAAACAGAACTGGTGCTGCTTATTATATGGACCAAGCTGAACTTCTTAAATTTAATGTTACAGATATTAATAGGGCACTTAGGTCTGTCCCTGGTGTTTCTATCTATGAAGAAGACGGTATGGGACTTAGACCCAATATTAGTTTGAGAGGGACCTCCCCAGAACGTTCTGCCAAAATCACACTTATGGAAGACGGTGTTTTAATAGCGCCTGCACCATATAGTGCGTCTGCTGCATATTATTTCCCTACCATCGCTAGAATGCAAGCAGTAGAGATACTCAAAGGAAGTAGTCAAATACAATACGGGCCTTATACGACTGGAGGAGCTATAAATCTGGTATCAAAAGTCATTCCTCAAGAGAATAGTACACAGTTATTGGCACAATACGGAGCATTTAATTCTAAACTATTTAACCTAAGCCATGGGGCAACTAAAGATAAATGGGGTTATTTAGCAGACTATACTAGGTATGATTCAGATGGTTTCAAAACACTTCCAAATGGGGGTAATACAGGCTTTGACAAACAAGATTTTGTAGGGAAAATCAAATACAATGACCTGCTTTTAGGGGTGCCACAATCGCTTGAATTCAAATACCAGTATTCAGATGAAACTTCTAATGAAACTTATCTTGGCCTCACTGAGGATGATTTTTATACAGACGCTTTCCAACGTTATGTCGCATCTGAAAAAGATCAAATGAATACCCTACACAGGCAATATATGCTTACCCATACCCTCAAATTTTCTGATTATTTATCCCTGACTACCACCGCATACCAAAATGAGTTTGCCAGAAATTGGTATAAATTAGACTACCTTGAGATTGATGGTCAAAAAATGTCTCTAACGGACATTCTTACTAATCCCGCTCAATATCCAGAGGCTTTTGATAGAATTACGGGAAGCGAAGATTCAAGAGAAGCTGATTTGTTTGTAAAAGCTAATAACAGGTCTTTTTTATCTAGTGGCGTTCAAACTAAGTTAGACATTCATTGGGATGGAGAACAAGCCTACCATGATCTGGAAATTGGCGCAAGACTCCATGAGGATCAGGAAGACAGGTTTCAATGGCTCAATGACTACAGTATAAAAAATGGCGCAATGGAATTAAACAATACCGGTACACGAGGTACAGACGCAAATAGAATCAGTGAAGCGAATGCTTTTGCAGCCTATGCGTTTTACAAATACACCTATAAAAACTTTACCCTTACCCCTGGAGTGAGGTATGAGAATATGGATCTCTCTAGGGTAGACTACGGGAAAAATGATCCGGAAAGAAACGGATCTGATCTTTCAGGAAGATCCAATAGTTTATCAGTATGGATACCCGGTGTAGGTTTTAACTATAGACTTGATCAGGTCTCAATTTTTGGTGGAATACACAAAGGATTTGCACCTCCTGGATCTGTCGAAGGTCAGAAGGCAGAAGAAAGTATTAATACGGAGCTGGGAGCCAGATTTAGCTATGCTGGTATTAATGCAGAACTCATAGGATACAGAAATGATTATAGTAACTTACTAGGAAGTGATTTTGCAGCAAGTGCTGGAACAGGAAATCTTGAACTGTTCAATGCTGGAGAAGTCTTGGTGCAAGGAATTGAATTTCTAATAAACTTAGATGTTATACGTTTTAACAACCAAAGTAGTCTTCCTGTAACCTTTGGTTATACTTTTACAGATACTGAATTTCAAAATAGCTTTGACGCAAGCAATGGTTTATGGGGAGATGTGAATATTGGAGATGAAATGCCATACATTGCAAGAGATCAATGGCATTTAAGCATGGGATATGAAGTAAATAAATGGGAATTCAACACCCAGATAAGACATATGGGGGCCATAAGAACCATTGCTGGCCAAGGCGATTTAGATCCATTAAATAGTGTTAAAGCAAATACCATACTAGATGCTAGTGTGCATTACAAAGTGAATAATCGTTTGAGAATTCAATCCAATATTGTAAATGCTTTTAACAGTACTTATGCAGTATCTAGATTACCACATGGATTGAGACCTGGTCATCCTTTTGGAATTAATGTTGGTCTTAGATATGGATTCTAATATTACTTAAATGAGCTATTAGATTAATTATAAGTGTCCCATTTTAATGATATGCATTGAATAAAGTGGTGGCTTTATTATGCGCGGCTTCAAAGGCCATCCATTTTACACCATGAGCTACTTTTTTACTGGTAAAGTAAGAAAGTAGCTTTTCTGTTGGCATGTTACCAGTTAAGGCATCGGCTGCCATTGGGCAGCCACCAAAACCTTGAATAGCACCGTCAAAACGAAGACAACCCGCACCAAAAGCTGCATGAACTTTTTCATGCCAGTCTGCGGGCTTGGTATGAAAATGAGCCCCAAATTCAATAGAGGGATAGGCTGGTATTAAATGACGGTAAAGCGCAGAAATATCTTGAGATTGTGCACTACCAACTGTATCTGAGAGGGAAAGGATTTCCACCCCCATACTAGAAAGTTTAGACACCCAATTGGCCACTATTTTTGTACTCCAAGGGTCTCCGTAGGGATTTCCAAAACCCATAGAAAGATAGACCACAACTTTTTTGCCTTTTTTAAGGGCTACATCTAAAATAGATTGTAAAACCATAATAGCCTCCCTGATGGTTGTATGTGTATTTCTCATTTGAAAATTTTCGGAAATCGAAAATGGAAAACCTAAATATGAGATTTCATCATAAGAACAAGCTGCTTCTGCCCCACGTAAATTAGCCACAATAGACAGTAACTTAGTAGGGGTATTGTTTAAGTCTAAGCCAGTTAAAACAGCGGCAGTATCTGACATTTGAGGAATGGCTTTAGGAGAGACAAAACTGCCAAAATCTAAGGTGTCAAAACCACAATTTAATAGAGACTGTAAATAAATAATTTTCTGATTGGTCGGAATAAAAGTCTTAATGCCTTGCATGGCATCTCTAGGGCATTCAATAATTTTAACTCCTTTTATCATGCGACTATTTATATACTAAAGTTACAATTAAATTAAGGTAGAAAAAGAAAAATGGCAATTCCTATAAATAAGACTATCTGCAACCAATGTAGGGCAATAAAAAAAACAGCTTGTGACTTTGAAGCTGTATTTAACAGTACCGAAGACAATAAGGCTATACTAGAGAATACCATGGTAGAAATGAGTATAAATACGCCACCTAATGCAAGAAATTGCGTCCAAAAAGGCAATGATGGCATAAATAGAAAACCTGGAAAAAAAGCAATAAAAAACAAACCAACCTTTGGATTTAATACACTCATCACAAAACCTTGTTGATATAAATCAATGGGTTTTTTATAAACTACTTCAATGACTGAAAGTGTTTTTGGTGCGCCTTGCTTGTAAAGTTTATAGGCTAGGTACACTAAATATAATGCCCCTATCATTTTAATTCCAATAAGTAGGAATGGAAAGCGACTCAAAAAAACAGCAGCGCCAAATGCACCTAAAACAGTGTGAACAAGGCAACCACTCATCAGACCCATAATGACCCATAAGCCGCTCTTAAAACCAAATCTAAGGCTCTGAAATGCGACAAAAATATTATCTGGACCTGGTGATATTGCCAGGAAAAATACCGCAACTGAAAAAGAAATAAGTACTTGAAATTCGATCAAAATAAATCCTTAGCGCTGGGCTAATATAGCTTTATTTATATTCTTGACAAGGGCAGGTCCTTCATAAACAAAACCAGTCCAAAGCTGAACTAATGTGGCGCCTGCTTCTAATTTTTCTAAGGCGTCTTCTGCAGAATGAATACCTCCTACCCCAATAATTGGGAAAGCGTTGTTACTTTTTTCTGAAAGGAAACGGATGACTTCTGTGCTTCTATTCCTGACGGGTACACCACTTAATCCTCCAGCTTCGTTTAGTAGGGATTCCTCTGAAAGCAAACCATCTCTATTAATTGTCGTATTGGTCGCAATAACTCCGTCTATTTGGGTCTCTTTAATAATAGCTATAATATCTAATAATTGAAGTTCTGTAAGGTCTGGAGCAATTTTTAACAAAAATGGCTTAGGCTTTTGAGCGTACTTAGTGGCTAGAAGCTCATTCTCTACTTTAAGCGCTTTTAAAAGTGCAGTTAAAGGGGCTTTTTCTTGTAATTCTCTAAGTCCTGGGGTGTTTGGGGAGCTGACATTTACCACAAAATAATCTACATGAGGCCAAAGGGCTTGTGTGCAAATAATATAATCTTCAGTGGCTTGATCGTTTGGCGTAATTTTATTTTTACCAATATTACCGCCTATTAAAACATTGTGCTGCTTCTTTAGCGCTTTTACTGCACTGGTCACTCCAGCATTATTAAAACCCATTCTATTAATAATGGCTTGGTCTTTTTTTAGTCTAAAGAGTCTTTTTTTAGGATTTCCATCTTGCGGCTTTGGGGTAAGTGTCCCTATTTCTACAAACCCAAACCCAAAATCTGAGAGCTCATTATAGAGCAGAGCATTTTTGTCAAATCCAGCTGCTAAACCTACCGGATTTTTGAATTTTAAACCAAAAACTTCTCTTTCTAAAGCTGGATCTTTTAGCGTATAAACGCGTCTAATAATTGCACCAAAACCTAATTTAGACAAGTATTTAATTACAGAGAAACTGAAATAATGAACCGCTTCTGGATCGAAAAGAAACAGAAGCGGTCTAATGAAAATCTTGTACATATTTTATTTTGCTGGGTCTTGAAGTCTTTTTGAGAGCTCCATTGAAATAGCAGACAGGTCAAATTTAATTTTGCCAGCCATAGTTTCAATCACACAACTAGCGTCTTTTTCATTTAAATCTACTACTTTTCCGTGCATACCACTTTTGGTAATTACTTTATCTCCCTTAGCTAAAGCAGCTGAAAATTTCTTTTCATCCTTTTGACGCTTCATTTGGGGTCTGATCATAAAAAAATAACCCACAACAATAATTAAGGCTAAAGGTAAAAATTGATTTAATGCTTCCATAGGATAGTAAAAATGTTAGTATTGGTTAATTAGACGGAATAGACGCTGCGTTTGGAGCCAAAACAAAGGCTTGAATTTTTAACAACTCACTACCGTTGGCAGTATTGGCCTGCACATTAATTGTTTTTGTCACTTGATTTTGTCCTGAACCATTAAAATTCACTACCATTTTACCTTGCTGACCTGGTGCAATTGGGGTGTTTTTTGGGTAATCTGGAATAGTACATCCACAGCTAGAAGTAGCGTCTGTGATAATGAGTGGAGCGTCTCCAGTATTAGTAAAAGTAAATACCGTTTGTTGCGGTGTTCCCTGAGTGATTTGACCAAAATCATGGAAGGTTTTGTCAAAAGTCATTACCGCCATTTTATTCGCAGAAGCATCTCTTACAGCTGCAGCCTCTACATTTGCATTTTCAATTTTTTCAGTCGCTTTCTCTTTACATGAGAAGGTAATAAGTGACATTGATAAAAGTGCGATTAAGCTAATTTTTTTCATGATCTGGAAAATTTAAAATTATAAAATACGAATATAAAAATTATTTACAATAAACCACGTCCGACTTTCTCAAGTCTTCCTTGATCTTTAAACTCTTTTGATAGTGAATCCAATATACCATTTATAAATATACTGCTCTTGGGGGTGGAATATTCTTTGGCAATCTCTAAGTATTCATTGATAGTTACCCTAACTGGAATCGAAGGAAAAAAAAGTAATTCACAAATGGCCATTTTCAATAAAATACCGTCAATATCTGCTATTCTATCCTTATCCCATTTGGGGGTTTTGTCTGCTGTTTCTTTAGCTAAAATGTTTTCTTTAAGTGCTGTTTTAACCAGTAAATTTTGAGCAAACTCAACGTCGTCTTCTAAGATTGCTAGGCCTTTAATAAAATCCGATCCCATTACTTTTGGTGTTAATTTTTTTAACTGCTTTAGCAGGAAAGTATTTACAATGGGCATGTCGTCTGCCCAAGTAATGGTGTGATCTTCTAAAAAATCATACAATTTATCGTTTGGTGCTATAATCTCTTTGAATATTTTAATCAAAAAGGCCAAATCTTCTTCGTATGTATTTGCTGGGTCTTTCAAGTACTCGGTGTAAGCAGCACTCTCTATAATTTCCTTAAAAATGATTTTTACATATTCTTCATGTAAATACCAAGTATTGAGTTTTCTAGCAGCAATAGCACTACTGATTGCTTCATTATTTTTGATCTGAGCAAGCACTAAGTTATTTGAAAACTTTGCTTTGGAAGGATCTAAATCTGCTGAGGAAGAAATATACTTTTTAGAGGATAAAAGTAAATGATCTGCAGCCCTGGCTTGAAGCTCAATAAATAGACTCAAATGAAGTAAATAAAGACTTCCCATCTTTTCCATACTGAGGCTAAGAAATTTCTTTTCCTTTTCTAAGGTGTCTTCTGTGGTTTGTGTCATAGCATACAAACCCTGCATTACTTTTACTCGAATGTGCCTCCTTGTGAGCATGATAAAGAACTTTTTTTAATGAATAAAACTCGCAGGCAAAAATACTACTTATTTATAGATGGCAAACCCTTATTAGATAATATTATTCGCTTAATTCTCTGCTTTATAAATTTCATAAACCTTATATTTGTTTGGCTTAAATTGAAGTCCTAATACTCAGGCATGAAGGAACTGCGTCACCTCAATAAATACTTTAAAAAATATAAGTTAAAACTACTATTAGGTATTTTAATTACTATTGTCGCAAGGGTTTTTTCTCTGATTATGCCTCCTTTTATCAATAAATCTGTTCAAGCGGTAGAGCAATATCTCTCTGTAAGCAATGCAGATGAGAGTCTTGTCAAAGGCGTTTTGCTAGAATATATTCTCATTATTATTGGTGCCGCCTTACTCTCCGGTTTTTTTACTTTTTTAATGCGTCAAACGATTATAAATATTTCCAGATACATAGAAAGAGATCTTAAAAATGAAATATTTGACCACTATCAGAAGTTACATTTAGCTTTCTACAAGAACAACCGTACTGGAGATCTCATGAACAGAATTAGCGAAGATGTTGGTCAAGTTAGAATGTATGCTGGCCCTGCAATCATGTATGGTATTCAAACACTGACTCTTTTCGGATGTGTTATTCCACTGATGTTTATTAAAGCTCCAACGCTAGCTGCTTATACCCTACTCCCATTACCATTTTTGTCTGTACTTATCTATAAAATAAGTAAGGTCATTCACAAAAAGAGTACAGCCGTTCAGAGCTTTCTCTCTACATTATCAACATTTACACAAGAGCGTTTTTCTGGAATATCGGTCATAAAAGCTTATGGCTTGGAGGAGCGCAACAACAATGAATTGGCCGAATTAGCCAATACAGGAAGACAAAAAAGTTTAGACCTCGCTAAAGTAAATGCCTGGTTCTTTCCCCTAATGATCTTAATGATTGGGGTGAGTAATTTGTTTGTCATATATATAGGTGGCAAGCAGTATATCAGTGGCGAAATAAGTTCCATTGGATTGATTCTTGAATTTATTATTTATGTCAATATGCTCACTTGGCCGGTAGCTATAGTAGGCTGGCTCACCTCTATTATACAACAAGCAGAAGCCTCACAGGCTAGAATCAATGAATTTCTAAAAACCAAACCAGCCATAGTAGATTCGTCAAAAGGCCCTATGGAAATTGAGGGGAATATTCAATTCGACAAAGTATGTTTCACTTATCCAGACACTGGAATTAAAGCCATCCAAGAATTATCATTTGAAGTGAAACAAGGCCAAACTGTGGCTATCTTAGGAAAGACTGGTTCTGGTAAATCTACCGTTCTTGAATTAATCAGTAGGATGTATGACATAGATAGTGGCAAACTCACTATTGACGGTGTTCCCATAAAAAAAGTACCACTTTCTGCTCTCAGAAATGCAATAGGTGCAGTTCCACAAGACGCTTTTCTATTTTCAGAAACCATTGCTAACAATATTGCTTTTGGGAAAAAAAATGCCTCCCAATCAGATATTATAGCAGCAGCAAAAAAAGCTATTGTTCACGACAACATCACAGCATTCTCTAAAGGCTATGAGACTATTTTAGGAGAAAGAGGCATTACCCTAAGTGGTGGTCAAAAACAAAGGGTTTCTATTGCTAGAGCGCTCATAAAAAACCCTAAAGTGTATCTTTTTGACGACTGTTTGTCTGCTGTAGACACCGAAACAGAGGAAGCCATATTAAATGAGCTTAAAAAAGCCGCTACCCACAAAACTACCATTATAGTGAGTCACAGGGTTTCCGCAGCTAAAAATGCAGACAAAATAATCGTTTTAGAAGATGGTAAAAAAATTCAAGAGGGTACCCATGCAGAATTAATTACTTTAAATGGTTATTACAAAGCACTTTATGAAGGTCAATCTACCCATAAAGAAAACCCAAAAAATGTTGTAACATAAACATTTTTTTTTCAATTTTGAAGAGAACAATGCACTTGCAAAAACAGAACAGATGTACGCAAAAGAATCCATGGAACAAGAAGAGATACACTCAAAGGTTTTAAGAGCTGGAAGGAGAACTTATTTTTTTGATGTAAGAGGCACTAAAGCCGGCGATTACTATTTAACAATAACAGAGAGTAAGAAATTTACGCACGACGACGGATCTTTCCATTACAAGAAGCACAAGATTTATTTGTATAAAGAAGACTTTACAGCATTTAAAGAAATTATGGACGAAATGATGGATTTCATCATTGACAACAAAGGTTCTGAGGTGATCTCTGAAAGACACCAATCAGATTTTAAAAAAGAATCCTTTGAAGATATTGTTTCAGAAGATGCAGAGGAAAAGCCTATTGAAGACACACCAACTTCTTCCTTTACAGAGGTGGATTTTGACGATATTTAATTTTCAACAATAATTTAATTGTTTAAAAGGGCCTCAATAGAGGCTCTTTTCTTATTTTTATACTTTAAGTAACCCTCAAAACCAATTCCATGAAAAAATTTCTTTTGACCTTATTGCTCTTTTTACCCTTAGGTATTTTAGCACAAGAGACTATTGACTTAGGTTATTATCTTCCAGATAACATATCTTACAACCCAGAAATACCTACGCCAAAAGAGGTTATTGGTCATGAAGTGGGAGAATGGCATGTTACTCATGACAAATTAGTACAATATATGACGGCCTTGGCAGCTTCCTCTGATCGAATAAAAATAGAGAATAGAGGCGCTACATTCGAAGGAAGGCCATTGCTTCTTCTCACGGTAACCAGCCCAAAAAATCACAGCAATATTGAGTCCATCAGAACCCAGCACTTGGCATTGACTACTCCTGCAGGACAAAACTTGTCCACAGAAAATATGCCCATAGTGGTGTATCAAGGATTTTCAATTCATGGAAATGAACCCAGTGGCGCAAATGCTGGACTTGCTTACGCCTATTATTTGGCTGCCGCTGAAGGGCCTGAGATAGAGGCTGTTTTAGACAATACTGTTATATTAATGGACCCTTCATTCAACCCTGACGGTCTTCAAAGATTTGCGTATTGGGCCAACACAAACAGAAGTCATTTACTCAACCCAGATCCAAATGAAAGGGAGTATCACGAAGTATGGCCAGGAGGAAGAACCAACCATTATTGGTTTGACATGAATAGAGACTGGTTGCCTGTTCAATTACCAGAAAGTAGGGCTAGAATTAAAAGTTTTCACGCATGGAAGCCTAACATACTTACCGATCACCACGAGATGGGTACCAATTCCACTTTTTTCTTTCAACCAGGAGAGCCCACAAGAGTGCACCCCTTAACCCCTGCGATTAACCAAGAACTTACGGCAGAGATAGGTACTTACCATGCCAAAGCATTAGATAAAATTGGTTCTTTGTATTATTCTGAAGAAAACTACGACGACTACTATTACGGGAAAGGATCTACTTTCCCAGACATTAATGGTAGTATTGGAATCCTTTTTGAACAAGGTAGTTCTAGAGGACATATACAAGAAAGTGAAAATGGCATACTCACCTTTCCATTCACCATTAGAAACCAATTCACTACTGCCTTATCTACTGTGGCTGCAGCTCAAGGCATGAGGGAAAAAATATTAAACTACCAGAGAGACTTCTTTTCCAATACAAGGATATTGGCAGCTAAAGAAAAACAAAAAGCGATTGTGTTTGGTGACACAAAAGATGCTGCTAAAACAAATCACTTAGCTGAAATTCTTCACAGGCAAGAAATTAAATTTCATGAGCTCAAAAGAGATGCGGTTATCAATGGAAAAAAATTCAAAAAAGGTTATGGCTATGTAGTGCCACTAAACCAACAGAACAATAGTCTAATACAAGCAATGTTTGAAAAAAGAACCACTTTTTCAGATAGTTTGTTCTATGACATTTCTGCATGGACATTTCCACTAGCTTTCAATGTTGCATATACTACAACAAACAACCTTAATGAAGCAGGGTCTGAGGTAAACAAAATTCCTGTGTCAAAGGGAAGTATTAGCGCCTTATCTCAGTATGCATACCTCTTCGAATGGCATGAATACTATACCCCAAAAGCTTTAAACAAAATACTAAACAAAGGACTCAGGGCCAAAGTAGCTAAAAGGGCGTTTGAATTAGAAGGCGTAAAATACGATTACGGTACTATCATGATTCCTGTAGCCAATCAATCTTTATCTGCCAATGAAATACACCAATTTTTGACAGAAATTGCTGCAGACGCCCAAATTAAAATAAAAGGAGTAGGCACTGGATTAAGCAATGGAATAGATTTAGGAAGCAATAATTTTGAGGCACTCAAAAAGGCTTCTGTGGCTATTGTTGTTGGTAATGGAACGGCTTCTTATGACGCTGGAGAAATTTGGCATTTATTTGACCAAAGGTACGATATGAAACTCACTAAAATAGACCTTGACTATTTTAGTAGGGTAGATCTTTCCAGATACACTACCTTAATAGTTCCTAATATGTATGGAAGTGCATTGAATTCAGCTGCTTCAAATAAAATTAAAGAATGGGTAAAAGATGGAGGTACCTTAATAGCCTATAAAAATTCCGCCAAATGGATTTCTAAAAACGAATTTATGGACCTAACATTCAAAAATGCACCTTTAGAAGCCAAAGGAATCTCTTATGAGGACAGGGAGAATTTCTATGGCGCACAAGAAACAGGCGGTGCTATTTTCAAAGCAAAATTAGATTTGAGTCACCCCATCAACTACGGTTATCACAATGCTTATGTTGCCATGTTTAGAAAAACAAATGTATATATTGAAGCAGACAAACAAAGTTTCAATAATCCTATTCAATACACTTCTTCTCCGCTTTTAAGCGGATACCACTCCAAAGTGAATGCTACTTTAATTCCCAACACTGTGCCATTTAAAGTATCTGGTTTAGGTAGAGGAAATGTAATTTTGTTCACCGACAATACGAATTTTAGAGCCTTTTGGTACGGAACCAATAAGTTTTTGGCCAATGCCATATTCTTCAGTAATTTAATGTAATTAAAGTACTTTTTTTACAAATATTAAATTCATCATAAAATGACCCATAGGGATGGCTAAAGCCATCCCTATATTTTTGGCAAATACTGCAATCAAAATAAAAAGCAGTAAAAAGTAGCATGGGAAAAACAATAAGGAAAATCCAAATCTAGCGGTACTTACAAATTCAGGCTGCTTTATACGTGGTTTTAAAAACAGACGCCATACACTTAAAGGAATCATATTTAAAAATTCATAAAGGAGCTTTAAAAATTGACTAACCGTTCTAGAAAAAAAGGATTTATTTAGATCAGTATTGGGTGTAAAAAATATACTAGTTGTAGCTTCTAAAGACCCTTTAGATTGAAGAGCGTGTTCAAACTGAGCAATTAAATCATTAGTTTTCAATGGATTCAAAAAAAGTTGAGAATCTTGCTCCAAAGCAGTATCAATTTGATCGTAATACCCTTCTAGAGACTCGGGAATATGAGTAGTCAAAACAGCTAATTTTTCATGTAAGGTCCATAATAGTGAATGGGTATTCTCCTTATTAATCTCAAAAGGTTCAATTTTAAGGCTATTACCATAAACAATCGAAACGGCGTCCGGAAAACGTGCTGCTTTAATGTAATTAACTCCAATAGGTGACAAGAAAACAGGTTCTTTGTCAATGGACCAACGATGAGACAAAAGGCTAACAAAACCTTTTTTTAATGGTCTCACCCTCCTTTTTAAACCATGATTCCCTTCGGGAAAAATTAATATAGCTTCATGATTATGAAGCACTTCCCCACAACGATTAAAAATAGGAATGTTTTTAGAAAGGGTGTCCACACCATCCCTAAATCTATATATAGGCAACATACCTATATATCTTAAAAAATGTCCAATCAAAGGATTTTTAAACACATCTGATCTAGTGAGAAAAGTAGTCTTCCTCCTTGTGGTTGTAGCGATCAGTAAAGCATCTAATAAAGCATTTTGATGGTTTCCCAAATATATTACTGATTTATCATGGTGTTGTTTTGAAAAACCAGTCACTACAATGCGTTTAAAATAACACCATAACGCAAATCTGACCAAAGCTTTAACCAAATTGGTCAATTGATTTTGTACACTAATCATACACTTTTGCATTTAAAGCGGAATAATTTCTAAAAAAAGTTCCCAGCAAAAGGCCTGATATTAAATGCCAAATTCCCCAGAAAGCTGTTAAAATAGCCATACCTCCCAAACCATCAAAAAAAGTAAAAATCAAAAGAAGTCCAAGACCAGAATTTTGAATACCTGTCTCAATGGTAATTGTCTTAGTGTCTTTCCAGGAAAGTCTCCACCATTTAGCCAAGCTAAAGCCCGTAATAAAAGCTATAAAATTGTGAAGTAATACCAACCAAAAAACCTCCATAACATAGTGTTCAAACGCCACTAAATTGTTTCCCAGAGCCAAAAAGATTAAGGTAATAAAAAAAAGGAGGGAAAGCTTTTTCATAACATTTGAAATCCTTTGAGCAGAAAGAGGGTATTTTTCGTGAATGAGCATTCCTAAAATCAATGGTATTCCCAAAATGAGCCCCACTAATTTAACCATATCTATAGGTGGTACAGATACTGATCTCAAAATAGCAGAAGTAGGTTCATACATATTACCCCAAAAAGCAAGATTCAATGGAGTCATAACCACAGCTAAAAGTGTAGCAATAGCCGTTAAACTGACTGACAATGCGTCATTACCCCTAGAAAAATGAGTGATAAAATTAGAGATGTTTCCTCCAGGACATGCAGCCACTAAAATCATTCCTAAAGCAATACTAGGTGCCGGTTTTAAAACCAGAACAAGGAAAAAACTGACTAGGGGAAAAACCAAAAATTGGCTTGACACGCCAATTATAAGAGACTTAGGATTTAAAATAACTGGTTTAAAATCACGCCAATCTATGGACAAGGCTATGCCAAACATCACAAAGGCTAATGCTTTATTTAACACCCAAATACTATCGCTGTCAAAATTAATCTGTGCCTGTTCTAACAATATTATGAAATTTTTAATCCGTTAGGTACTTTAGACATGGGCTGCAGTAAAGTAACCTCAGCTTCATTCACCGCTCCCAAAACCAAGCATTGACTTTTAAAATTTGCAATTTGTTTTTCCGGAAAATTAACTACAGCCACGAGCTGTTGTCCAATTAAAGATTCTTTAGCATATAATTTGGTGATTTGCGCAGAAGTCTTCAAAACACCTAAAGGCGCACCAAAATCTATATAAAGTTTATAAGCAGGTTTATGCGCCTCGGGGAAATCTAAGGCTTCCATTACGGTACCAACTCGAATATCTACTTTTTCAAAATCACTCCAAGATAATTGTTTGGAATCCATAGGCTTTAAAGTATAAATTTTATGTTAATTTCATAAGCATTAGCCTTGATTAAATTGTTCTAATGCTTGTTTTATCTGAGCCAAATGATGATTGCCATGCCAAGCATACCCCCCTAAATAATCAAATAAAAAATGATAAGACTTAGTCTCAGGATGCTGAAAACGTCTATTAAAATCGCTCTCATTCATTTTACGTAATAAAAATACCCATTTTTGGTGAACTGCAGAAAGATGGTTTAAGGACAATTGTATAGGTGCAGACGCATCTAATAGTTGTGACCAAGCCTTTTCATCATAAGCTTTTATTAAGGGTTCATTTTCAGTAAGGGTCCATTTAAATCTGGTATAAGCGTGATGGTGGCTATCTGCAATATGATGAATAAGTTGTCTAATAGTCCATGCGCCCTCTCTAAGCGGGCCATCTAAAAATGCTTCCTCTAAATGAACGGAAACCTCTGAAAGCAAATACGGCAATTGATCCAGCTCCAAAATCCATTGATTTATTTGTTGAGCATTGTACTGACCAACAGAAGAATATCCTCCAATTGGAAACACTTTGGCGTCTAAATTAGAAACACTCATATGCTGTAATTATTTAATTATTTAAGGTCAGATAAAAATATAAGTTACTTAATTGAAAGGATTTAAAAATATATAACCTACATTTGTCTCTAATATAATTTTTTAATTTTTAGTAATGAACAAAGGAACAGTAAAATTCTTCAACGACACCAAAGGATTCGGTTTTATCAGCGAAGAAGGAACAAGCAAAGAACATTTCGTACACATCTCAGGATTAATCGATGAGATTCGTGAAGGGGATGAAGTAGAATTCGAGCTTGAGCAAGGAAAAAAAGGATTGAATGCAGTAAATGTTAAAGTGATCTAATCATATACAACCTTTTCAAAATAAAAGCCTGTCCAAATGGACAGGCTTTTTTTATGAAATTAAACCACTTAAAGTTTCGTGAGGCTTGGGTTTCAAAATTTTATTACTACTGACAACACCATTTATACTATAGTGCTGCCAGTAAAAATTTTATTTAGCTCCAACGAGCTCAACATCAAATACCAAAATAGCGTCTGGAGGAATAACACCACCAGCACCAGCACTTCCATAAGCCAAATCAGATGGTATGACAAATCGAGCTTTATCTCCTACATGTAGTAATTGTAAGCCTTCATCCCAACCTGAGATAACTTGACCAACCCCCAATTGAAACTCAATAGGCTCTTTTCTCTTATAAGAGGAATCAAAAACAGTTCCGTCTACTAGCGCTCCTTGATAATGTACAGAAACTTGTTGACCCCTTTCTGCTTTAATACCAGAACCTTTTTGAATAATTTGATACCTTAATCCTGAGGTAGTCTCAGAAAACCCAGCAGACACTTTATCTAATGCTTCTTTTTGAGCCGCTCTGGCCTCAGCCATACGCTTTTCTCTAGATCCCTCAAAAGTTCTGAAAGCTTCCACAGCATTCCACGCTTCAGCAGCTGCTCCAACTCTTATAATTTCTAAAGTGTCTAAAGTATCTCCTTGGGCAATAGCATCTACTACTTCTTGCCCTTCTACCACATGTCCAAAAACAGTGTGTTTATTATCTAACCAAGGGGTGGCTACATGTGTAATGAAAAACTGGGTCCCATTAGTTCCTGGACCAGCATTTGCCATAGATAAAACACCAGGACCATTATGAGTTAAGTCTGGGTGAAATTCGTCGTCAAACTTATAACCACCATCTCCAGTACCTGTTCCCAAAGGGCAACCACCTTGTATCATAAAATCTGGAATAACCCTGTGGAATTTTAATCCATCATAATATGGAGTACCCTGAGGTTTCACTTTATTTTCTAAATTTCCCTCTGCCAATGCAACTAAGTTACCCACAGTACCAGGCGTCTTGTCATGAGTCAATTTAACTGTAATAGCGCCTTTAGATGTATTAAATTTGGCGTAAATTCCGTCTTGCATAATCACTTTTTTAATGAGGGGCAAATATAAACATTCTATTTAATTTCAGTGGTTTCTATACCATAGCGATCAAATAAATATACCAAAGCAGTCATAGCCGCTGCACCCATGTCCAACTCTCTTTTATTCACTGCGTCAAAAGTATCTGTAGCAGCATGATGGTGGTCAAAGTAACGCTGTGAATCTGGTCTTAATCCAGCCAAAACAATGCCCTCTTTCTTTAAAGGACCAATATCTGCTCCAGATCCACCCTTTGTAAAAGTGTGGGCCATATAAGGCTCAAAATATGTTTTCCATTCCATAATTTGAGTCATGTTTTCTGTAGTAGCATCAAAAGAAAAACCCCTTGGTGTAAATCCTCCAGAATCACTCTCAAGGGCGAAAATGTGACGTTCCCCTAGTTCATTTGCTCTACTAGCATAGGCAGTTCCTCCCCTAAGTCCATTTTCTTCATTCATAAACATTACTACCCTAATCGTTCTTTTTGGGTTGTAGTTTAACTTTTTTAATATCTCTAAAACAGCCATACTTTGGACACAACCAGCGCCGTCATCATGAGCACCATCTCCAACATCCCATGAATCCAAATGCCCTCCAACAACAATAATCTCTTCAGGGAATTCACTTCCTTTGATCTCTCCAATTACATTGTGAGAAGGTACATCTGCAAGTGTTCTACAGTTTTGTTTAAAATAAAATTTTAAAGAAGGATTTAAAGCTAGTGTAGTACTTAAAAAATTAGCGTGGTTTGTAGAGACCGCAGCAGCTGGTATTTTCATGGAGTCAGGAAGGTCCCCATAAGACATTCCACCGGTGTGAGGAAAATCATCCAATCTCAAGTTCATAGATCTCACTATCACGCCAACAGCACCATATTTAGCTGCCTCAGCAGCTCCTTTAGACCTTTGATCTACTGCTTTTGAATAAGCAGAAAATGTATTAATCATTTTAGGATCCATTGGTCTATTGAAAAAAACAATTTTACCAGAAACAGCTTTTTTGCCCAAAGCTTTTAATTCATCTAGTGAACTCACCTCAATAAGTTCCGCTTTAATTCCTAAAGAAGGGGTTGCCACAGACCCACCCAAAGCTAGGATGGGAATATTAGTAGTTGCCCCAGGAGACAATTCCATGTAAGCAAATTCAGGTGTACCCCTCACCCATTTTGGCACAGTAATATCTTGCTTCCACACCTTGTCTAGATTCAAATCTTCAATCACTTTAAAGGTGTAGTCTACAGCCTGTTCTGCCTGAATTGAACCAGACAAACGTCCTCCTATTTGGTTAGACAAGTGATTGAGCCAATCATACGAATTACTGTCACTAAGAGCAGTATCGTAAATACGATTAATAAAGGCTTTGTCTTTATTCTCTTGGGCCTGAAGGCTGATGCTCAACAAAGCACAAAGAAGCCAAATATTTTTTTTCATTTTTTATTGTTTTTTTAATTCTTATTTAATTTTTAGCAGCAAATAAACTGACGTCTTTAACACTTATTTCAGAGGAGCCTAAAATCAATAAGCGCTCTACAACATTGCGTAATTCTCTAATATTTCCAGTCCAATCATATGATTGAAGGGCACTAATAGCCTCAGGTGTAAACACTTTAGGCTGCGTTCCCTGCGTATGGGCAATTTGCCTTGAAAAATGACTAATCAGTAAAGGAATGTCCTCTTTGCGTTCATTTAAAGCTGGAACCTCAATTATAATAACAGCCAAACGATGGTATAAATCTTCTCTAAACCGACCTTCTTTAATTTCCTCTTTAAGATTTTTATTTGTTGCGGCTAAAACCCGCACATCTACTTTAATGTCTTTATCAGAGCCTACTCTTGATATTTTTTGTTCCTGTAAAGCCCTGAGAACTTTAGCCTGAGCTGAGAGACTCATATCTCCAATTTCATCTAAAAATAAGGTTCCTCCGTGGGCCATTTCAAATTTACCTGAACGGTCTTTTACCGCAGAAGTAAAAGCTCCTTTTACATGACCAAACAACTCACTTTCAATGAGTTCAGATGGAATAGCGGCACAATTAACTTCTACAAATGCAGCATTTGCCCTGGGTCCCTTTTCGTGAAGCCAATGGGCAACCAATTCCTTTCCACTTCCATTAGGACCAGTAATCAAAACCCTAGCATCTGTAGGAGCCACTTTATCAATCATTTGCTGAATATGAGATATAGCCTCACTCTCACCGATCATTTCATATTCTTTAGACACTTTCTGCTTGAGTAATGTATTTTCTACTAATAAATCTTTCTTCTCTAGAGCATTTCTTGCTGCGGTCAACAATCTGTTTAAATCTGGCGGCTTAGAGATATAGTCAAAAGCGCCCAATCGCATTGTTTCTACAGCAGTTTCAAGATCCCCATGACCAGAAATCATAATAAATGAAGTAAATGGTGCTACTTCCTTAGCTTTAATGAGTACTTCTACACCATCCATTTTAGGCATTTTAATATCACACAAAACTAGAGCATAGTCCTTATTTTGAATCATTTCAATAGCAGATTGCCCATCGTAGGCAGCCTCTATCTCATAGGTAACAAAAGCTTCAGCAAGAATTTTAACAAGCACCCTGCTTATGGCTGCTTCATCTTCAACAACAAGAATATTTGAATTCATTTATGAATGGTTATAGAAGTGAACATCTCTTTGTGGAAAAGGAATGGACACATTATTATCTTTAAAAATCGCTGCTATTTTATAACGAATCTCACTTTTCAACTTGGGATCACCAAATGAATCTGCAATAGAAAAATGCAATGAGAATACTAAAGCTGAATCTCCAAAATCATCGAACAAAACAAATGGCTTAGGAGATTTCAACACACCTTTTTGAGTCTCAGCAACAGACAGCAGTAAGTCAGTGACTAAATTTATATCTGAAGCATAAGACACCCCTATAGTGACTTTTTCTCGAGTCGTTTTATGATTTTGTGTGTAATTAAAAATACTGTTTGTAAGAAAAATATGGTTTGGAATGACAATTACTTTGTCATCTCGAGTAATCGCTCTAGTTGTTCTCAATTTAATTTCGAATACTTTACCCACCTTCTGATCTACCTCTATAATATCTCCAACGTGTAGTGATTGATCCAGAATAATCAAAATACCTGAAATAATATCTTGAAATAAATATTGTAGGGCAAAACCCAGACCAACAAATAAAGCGGCTGAAGCTGTCAGAAAAACAGTGAGATCAATCCCTGAAGAATGTAACACGGTGACAGTAACCAATATATAAAAGAGGTATTTTAAAAAACCAAATATACTTGTGAACTTGTTTTTATCTTCCTCAGGTAATTTTGCATTAACAATTTTTTTAATGAGCTTTAAAAGATAACTTACAAAAATAAGGGAGGCTATAATTAATAGAATAGTTCCTATAGTTATGTGAACAGTGTCCGATGGAAACAAAGGGGTTGTCAGTATATTTTTTATTAATCCTAAAAATTTCTGAAGGGTGTTCATACGAGTTGTTTATGCTTCTAAAATAAGCAAATAAACTGACACAAAGAGCTGTTTAAAAACAAAAACCCACCCTTAAAACAAGTTCTAAGGATGGGAAAAAAAATTGCTATGAAAAAGAATTACCTAATAGTTGTACTATTAAGTAAAAATCAAATATACACAAATTCTCAATAAAAAAATAAAAAACGCTAAGCAAACATATCTTTTACCTTTTCAAAAAATGACTTATCAGATTTTTCTGGCCTTGGCTCAAAATTTTCATCTCCTTGCATCTTTTCAAAAAAAGCCTTTTGTTCCTTATTCAATTCTTTTGGCGTCCATACATTAACATGCACCAATAAATCTCCGGCTCCATAACCGTTAATACTCTTAATGCCTTTCCCTCTAAGCCTTAGTATTTTTCCAGATTGAAGCCCTGCTTCAAGTTTAATTCTGGCTTTACCAGAAACAGTATCTATATCTTTAGAGGTTCCTAATACAGCATCTGACAAACTGATATACAAATCATAATGAAGATTGTCTCCTTCTCTTTTTAAAGTATCATGCTCTAGAGTTTCAATCGCTACAATTAAGTCCCCGGGAACTCCATTACCAGGAGCGTCATTTCCTTTCCCAGCAACTTTTAGTTGCATACCATCTTCTACACCTGCTGGTATTTGTATGCTCACGGTATCTTCTTGAACCACCATCCCTTGAGCATCTGCATCTTTTGGCTTACTGTCTAAAATCTGACCACTACCAGAACAAGTACTACAGGTGGCTGCCGTTTGCATTCTACCTAATATAGTATTGGCAATTTTAGTAACCTGACCCTGCCCATTACATGTGGAACAAGTTTTATAAGTCACTCCTTCTGCCTGTTTTTTCCTTCTAACTTTTACAGTCTTCTCTACCCCTTGTGCTACCTCTTCGAGATTTAGTTTCACCCTAATCCTTAGGTTACTTCCTTTAGCTCTACGTTGTCCTCCACCGCCAAAGCCTCCAAATCCGCCTCCAAAGGCACCTCCAAAAACATCACCGAATTGGCTAAATATGTCATCCATATTCATTCCGCCTCCGCCTCCAAAGCCACCTTCAAATGCTTGGTGGCCATACTGATCGTATTTGGCCTTTTTATTTGGATCGCTTAAAACTTCATAAGCTTCTGCAGATTTTTTAAAAAGCTCTTCCGCTTTTGAATCACCAGGATTTTTATCTGGATGGTACTCAATAGCTTTTTTTCTGTAAGCTTTTTTAATTTCTGCAGCTGTAGCGCTTTTAGAAATACCTAGTATGTCATAAAAATCTTCTTTCATAAAAACTTAATTAGTTTCCTACTACTACTTTTGGGTGACGAATAATTTTATCTCCTAATTGAAAACCCTTTTCAATAACATCAATCACCTTACCCTTCATTTTCTTATCTGGTGCAGGTATTTGAGTAATTGCATCGTGCATTTCAGAATCAAAAGTATCGCCAGCAGACACTACCACCTCTTCTAAACCCTTATTCTTTAATACCCCAATAAATTTATTTTGAATAAGACTTACGCCTTTATAAAGCTCTGAATCCTTATCTTTTGACAATTCTTTCATAGCCCTTTCAAAGTCATCGACCACGGGTAACATAGCGACAATAACCTCTTGATTAGCTGTTTTAAAAAGATCCATTCTCTCTTTAGAAGTCCTTTTTTTATAATTTTCAAACTCTGCAAAAAGCCTTAGAAATTTATCCTGTTCACTGGCTACTGCTTGCTCTAACTTCTCTAAGCTTGTCTCTACAGTCTCTTCGTTATCAGCATCATTAAATTCGCTAGTGCTATCTTGGTTGGACTCCTGATTATTTTCTGATGAAGTAACCTCAGTGTCTTGAACTTCTGCTTGTTCAGATGCTGCCGCATCCATATTCTTTTTACTCATGTGATTCAATATTTAAAATATACCATTCAAAAGTACTGCCAAAGCCTCAAAAATGCCAAAATGTCACTCCATTTATAACTATCAATTATAACAAATCTTTAAGTGCCTGAGTTAAAGAGGGAAAATGAAATTCAAAACCTAAATCGTGCCACTGATCAGATCGTACTTTTTGACTTTCTAGAACCAATTGCGCCATTTCTCCAAGAATTAATGAAATAGCAAAACCAGGAATATTTGGCAATACAATAGGCTTATTAAGCTGTTTGGCTATGGCAGACACCAATTCATTTTGGGTAACGGGATTGGGTGCAACACCATTAAAAGTACCCTCAGATTCATTTTTACATAAAAAAACAAACATTCGAGCTATGTCTTCTTTGTGTATCCAAGACTGCCACTGCTGGCCACTTCCAAAAGCAGCGCCTACAAAATTTTTTATAGGGGCAATAAATTGAGGCAAGGCGCCTGCTTTCTGATCCAATACTAAGCCTATCCTCAACTGGCCCAGTTTTAAACCAAGAGATAACATAGATTGATTGGCCGTTTCCCATGCCAAAACAGTATTTCTTAGAAAAGAATCGCTTTCTTGGTTTAAAGACCAATCCGAAGCGTACTCAGCTGTAAAATTTGAGGGGTAATACCCAATCGCAGAGGCGCCTAAAAAATAGGTCAGAGAATGGCTATCTAGTTGCCTAATTCCTTTTTTAAGCGTATTGATACTATCTAATCTTGACTCTAGAATTCTTGATTTATTTTTCTTAGTCCACCTTTGGGCAATCGTGCTCCCAGCCAAATTAATTATGTGGGTTACCCCTTGAAAAGCATTTAAATCTATCGCTCCTTTGGAAGGATTCCAGAGAAAAGCTTTTTCATTTGCCTTAGAGGTTAACTTGTCCTTTGAAGTGGTTAAAAAGTGAATGGAAATGCCCATAGAATGGCATTGTTTTATAATTTCTTTTCCTATAAGGCCGGTGGCTCCGGTAATCAATATTTTCATAGCATCAATATTAAAAAAAGAGGGGGAAATTTAAATTATACTGTTCAAGATGGGTTTGGTTGCTCTGAGCATTTCTCTCTTACCAGGTGGACCTTCAAGGCGTTCCACTAAAAACCCTACGCTAATCATAGCCCTTCTAACACTCCCTTTGGCAGCATAGGTCACTAATACACCCCCCGGACGTAATGCTTCAAACATTTTAAAGAAAATGACTTCTGACCATAATTCAGGTTGCACCCTGAAACCAAATGCGTCAAAATAAATGAGTTCATATTGACTAGAATCATTTATATCTTGAAACTTTTTTTCAAGCTTCACTAAATTAAAAAATGATGCAATTTTTACTGGGACGTTCCATGGACTTTTATGCATTAATTCAAATGCTTGACGCCCTTCATTATGATCCTTTAAGGATGCTACATAATCCATTGAAATAGCCTCATCAAAAGTAACCGGATAAGCTTCAACCCCATAATATTCAACAGTAAGTCCTTTATCCTGAGCTTCTAAAAAAGTAATATAGGCATTTAAGCCCGTACCAAAACCAATTTCAAGTATGGAAATAGTCTGGTTGTCAAAGAGAGATAAACCATGTTTTATAAATACGTGATAGGCCTCTTGAATAGCACCATGCATTGAGTGGTACTGTTCCTGCCAATCTTCTATCTGTAGTGTTTTTGAACCATCTGCAGTGGTTACAACTTTTCTTTTCACTGTCTAAAGATAAGCCAAGTTTTACTGTTTAAGAAGGAAAAACAAGCGAATATAACCAGACTAAAGTGGGTTTTCACCAAAGATTTTTCTGAAAATACAAACAAATCAACAGCTGTAAATGTTAAAAATATATCAAATCCTCATTTACTTATCAAATTTTAACCATTTCGCTAATAATATGAAAATTAAAACCGGCTCAAGGTATTTTTATTTAATTTTATTCTTTTAAATATTAAGTACATGAGCACAGCATCTGATTCTTTTGACATTGAAATTGCTAAAACTTCTAGAATTAATGAAGTTGATTTTGAAAACCTATCATTCGGAGAAATTTTCTCAGATCACATGCTCGTCTGCGACTATAAAAATGGTGCATGGGAAAGACCTCAAATTAAGCCCTATCAAAATATCAGTATTGCACCAAGCGCCAGTGTATTTCATTATGGCCAAGCCATTTTTGAGGGCATGAAAGCATTCAAGGATCACAATGGTGACGCATGGCTATTCAGGCCTGAAGATAATTTTGAGCGTTTTAATAAATCTTGTGAAAGACTTGCTATGCCAGCAATTACAAAAGAATACTTCATTGAAGGACTCCACAAATTATTAGCATTGGACCAAAATTGGATTAAACCTGGTGCAGGAAACTCTTTATATATTAGGCCTTTTATGATTGCTTCTCAAGCAGGTGTTGTTGCCTCTCCTTCCAAGCAGTATAAATTTATGATCATTTGTTCTCCAGCACAATCTTATTACAGCGGAGAAGTAAGGGTTAAAATTGCAGAAACATATAGCAGGGCTGCAAGTGGTGGTTTTGGGTACGCTAAAGCTGCAGGAAATTATGCAGGCTCTTTTTACCCCACTCAATTGGCACAAGCAGAAGGATTCCAACAGGTAGTTTGGACGGACGCTAATACACATCAAAATATTGAAGAAGCCGGAACAATGAATATTTTTGTTCGTATTGGAAACACCTTACTAACAGGTCCAACGTCTGATTCTATTTTAGATGGAATTACAAGAAAGAGTTTAATACAATTGGCCAAAGACAATGGGATTAACCTGGAAGTTAGACCTATTAAAGTAGCTGAGATACTTGAGGCTCATAAAAACAACCAATTATTAGAAATGTTTGGCGCTGGAACTGCTGCAGTGGTAAGCCCAATATCTGGCTTTGGCTATAAAGGAGAAAAATATGAAATTGCGCCACAAGAAGACAGTTACGCCACATTCTTTAAGAAAACACTCAACGATATTCAATACAATTTGTCACCAGACCCTTATGGCTGGAAGGTTAAAGCATACTAAGTTTGAAAGGCTCCACTAGGGAGCCTTTTTTATTCTTCTAAGATAGCCTTTAGATTGGGCTTAAAATAATTGGGCCCTTTTAATACCTTTCCATCTTCTCTGTAAATTGGCGCACCGTCTTCCCCTAGTTTACTCATATTAGACTTTTGTATTTCGTTAAATACTGCCTCAATCTTGTGCTGCATACCGTGTTCAATAATGGTTCCGCATAATATGTATAACATATCTCCTAAAGCGTCTGCCACCTCAACAAGGTCATTGTTTTGAGCGGCCTCCAAATACTCTTTATTCTCCTCCTCCATTAAATTAAAACGCAGGGTATTTTTCTGCTCACCCAAATTCGCTATGGGACTTTTAGCGTAACCTATTTTAAATGCGGTATGAAAGGCTGCAACTGCCTCTAATTTTTCTTTCATAGTTTTTATGTTATGTACATTAAAACGTCAAAAAGGTTTGCGTAATTTAATGTAGCTTTGTGTAAAAATAGGAATATGTTTAGTAAAGGACAAATAGTGTTCGCGGTGCTTTTTGCCATATCTTTTGTTGTTGCGATTGTAATGGCTTTCAAAAAAGAACGCGCCCAACACCAAAAAAATTTTAAAGGGGTATTAAAATTACTCCTAGGTTTTATCCTTTTTATTGTACTCCTCTTTATTTTGAAAACATATTTAAAATCTTAAATATGGAGCAGCTTAAAACCATGACTGCATTGTTTATAGGTGGGGGCTTTGGCACCCTGCTAAGATATGGGCTGAGTAAAATAGGTAATCCCTGGAGCGCCCATTTTTTTTGGGGAACCTTTAGTGTCAATACAATAGGTTGCTTTCTCTTAGGTCTTATTGTTGGTATAAGTTACAAAAACCCTGCATTGGCAAGTGCTCCCCTTTATTCGTTTCTAGCCATAGGACTTTGTGGTGGGTTTACCACCTTTTCTACCTTTGCATTCGAAAATCAGGCTTTCCTTAAAAATGGACAAATACTGGAATTTAGCGTCTACACCCTTTCTAGTATAATCATTGGTGTTTTAGCCATTTCGCTTGGCCTTTACAGTGCAAAAGCGATCTAATTAAAATAATTATCGTCTTTATTAAAAGTACTTACTTTATTGTAGGCACTACTCCTATTATATAAACACTCATTCACTTAAGGTAGCGTATATATTAAATACAGTACACCCATATAAACTTTTCACCAATTTTTAAGAACTACAACGAAAAAAATAAGGGCTATTAATTAATATATCCTATTTTATTTTGTTTACCCCCCATTTTTTTATTCACACACTCAATTTTAATAGCTTTAAAAAATGATACCCTCATTTTTTAAAGGTTTATTTTATATATATAATAATAATTAACAGTATACCCCCTAAAAGTTAGGGGGTATAATTATAAAAATATAAGTTTACTGCGTATTAACCCATAAATAAGATTCCCATTATGAAAAAAGTGGAAGCAATTATTAGAAAATCAAAATTTGACGATGTCAAAAAAGCCCTTCACGCAATAGAGGTTAACTTCTTTAGCTACTGGGATGTTACCGGAGTAGGTAACGAAAAGCAAGGACATGTCTACAGAGGAATTAGCTACAGTACTTCTGATATTCAAAGAAGGGTACTTTCCATAGTAATTTCTGATGAATTTTTAGAACCAACTATAAATGCCATTTTAGAAGCCGCCAGTACAGGAAATGTAGGGGACGGAAAGATTTTTGTTTCCGACGTACAAGATGCCTATAGAATTAGGACAAGAGAAAATGGAAAAGCAGGCATAAACTAATACAGATTACTCAAAAAGAATAAACAAATGGAAACAGCAATATTTACAACAAACAACGTATGGATGATGGTATGTACCGCTTTGGTATTTTTCATGCATCTAGGATTCTCTTTTTTAGAGATAGGATTGACCAGACAAAAAAACACAATTAATATTTTATTTAAGAATGTATTCATTATTTGTACTGGATTATTACTTTATTATATAGGCGGGTTCAACCTAATGTATCCTGGAGATTTCAATGGATACTTTGGATTTGCCGGGTTTGGGATACCACTACCTGAAAATGGTCTAACCCCTGATTACGCCTCTGGCGGATACACCTACTGGACCGATTTCCTTTTCCAAGGAATGTTTGCGGCCACAGCAGCAACTATTGTATCCGGAGCAGTAGCAGAAAGGATTAAGCTAGGAGGCTTTATGATCTTCACCCTAATATATGTAGGTCTGGTTTACCCAATTGTTGGATCTTGGCAATGGGGAGGTGGCTTTTTAAGTACCATTGGCGGCGAAAATGGTGGGTTTCACGACTTTGCTGGATCTACATTAGTACACTCTGTTGGTGGGTGGGCTGCATTAATAGCCATATACCTTTTGGGCCCTAGAATAGGTAAATTTTCTGAAAGTGGAAAAGCACAAGCCATACCAGGACACAATATCCCTTTAGCAGCAGCTGGAGTACTTATCTTATGGTTGGGTTGGTTTGGATTTAACGGTGGATCTGTATTATCTGCAGACCCAGCAGGAACTTCTTTAGTACTTGTAACAACATCTTTAGCAGCAGCAGCAGGTGGAATTGGTGCATTTGTACTTTCTGCTATCTTATACAAAAATTATGACCTTACCATGTTCCTAAATGGAATTCTAGGAGGCTTAGTAGGTATTACAGCAGGAGCAGACCTAATGTCTCCAAACGAATCTGTTGTGATTGGATTATTAGCTGGAGCCCTCATCGTTTTAGCAGTTGCTTTTGTAGATAAAATTAAACTAGATGACCCTGTAGGAGCAGTAGCGGTACACTTAATATGTGGTATTTTCGGAACACTTGCTGTTGGAGTATTTGGCGCAAAAGCAGGAATGGATCAATTCCTGTACCAACTAGCAGGCGTAGGAGCCACAGCTACCTTTTGCACTATTACAGCATTTATCATCCTTTTCACCATCAAGAAAACAGGAGGAATAAGGGTATCTAAAGAAGAAGAATTAGAAGGCTTAGACCTTCACGAGCACGGAATGGATGCATATGCTGATTTTAGATTGAACCAACACTAAACAAAACCTATATAAATAGCAACGGAGCGTTTTGCAGAACGCTCCGTTTGTTAAAAACCATTTAAAACCGAATTCTTATGATTTTTAAAACTTTTACAAATAACGCAAAATTTCTAATGCTAAGTGCAGCATTAACAGTAACAACATTAACTTTCGCTCAAGAGGCAGAAGAAGAAACTACACCAAAATTTAGCATTAGCGGGACGGTAGACGCTTATTTCAGAGGTAATTTAAATGCTCCAAATGTAGGAGAAAACACTATGGCACCTGGAAGCTCATTTGCTAATTTACCAGGATTTGCTTTGGGTATGGCCAATGTAGTAGCAGCTTACGAAGGGGAAAAAGTTGGATTCGTAGCAGACTTAGTCTTTGGACCAAGAGGTACAGATGCTATTTTCAACTCCCCCATGTATTCTGCAACCGGAAATATTGTGAACCAATTGTATATGTATTGGAACTTGAGCGATAAGGTTACAGTAACCATGGGTAATTTTAACACCTTTTTAGGCTACGAAGTAATATCTCCAGCAGCAAATTTCAATTACAGTACTTCATACTTATTTTCTTATGGACCTTTTAGTCATACTGGAATAAAAGCAGATTTTGCGCTGAGTGAAGACTTCTCTGCAATGCTCGGAATCTTTAACCCAACAGATCTTACAGAATACAACCCAACAGGAATTTATGCTTTTGGAGCGCAACTTGGATACAAAGGTCAATTCCTTAATTTATTAACAGATAGTGGTGCTTATGAATTGGATTACACTGGAGGTTTTTCTGTTACAGATAATTTTTACTTAGGACTCAACGGAGCCATTTACGACAATGACGGTGTTGGATTCTCTGGAGTAGCATTATACCCGCAATTAACAACTTCAGACACATTTGCCATTGGCTTAAGAGGAGAGTACTTTGTAGAAAGTGGCGCTTATGGTGCCATTGACCAAACAGATAGTGGTGTAGCAGATTCTAGCGTTTTTGCCCTTACCCTTACAGGAAGTGCGTCCATAGGAAACCTTATTTTAAAGCCAGAAATTAGAATAGATAATGGTTCTGATGAAAGCTTTTTAGATACAAAATTTGCGCCGCAAAAGAGCCTATCTTCTTTTGTACTAGCAGCAGTTTATGCCTTTTAATTCCCCCATTGCATTAAGGAATAGGTATTAGTTAAATTTAGTTTAAAAAAAACTAGTCTTTTTCAAAGGCTGGTTTTTTTTATTTAATAAATGCCTTAACACCAGCCTGAACATCAATTTCAAGATGATTCTGAGAAGGTACAACAGGACAAGAATATTTTTTATTGTAAGCACAATAGGGATTATACGACTTATTAAAGTCTATCCAAATAGAATCTCCTTGGACTGTTCTCAAATCTAAATACCTGCCACCACCGTAAGTTTCATTACCATTAGTGAGATCTGTGAAGGGAAGAAATAAATAATCTTCATAACCTTCTTTTTCTAAAAGATCCAAACTTTGATACACTTCTAAAGAAAATGGTTTCCCCTTTAAATTAAATTGTAAACGACCATATACCCGTTCTTGAGAAATTCTATCTGTTGTTGTAGGCATACCAAACGGAAGCGCATTAGGGGTCCTAATCAGTTTAGCTCGAATCACATAATCCGCATTGGGCAAAAAATAATCCAAACTTTCAAAATTCATTTTATCCTTATCCACCAAAGGAGACTCCTCAGGATCTTTAAATGAAGCGTTTAATTCTTCTTGAAAATCCAAAACAGATTTAAGAATACTATCCCTTTCTGCCTGAGTGTTAAAAACCCCCTCACCCACTATATTTATACTTTGAACTTCAGTATCATGGTATTTTTTGGATTGTTTACATGAGATCATTAAAAAACCATGTAGCAAAAAAAACAATCCAATAATACTACGAATCCTCTTCTCTAATCCCATACAATCCTTTATTTAAATAAACTTCTAACAATGCTTGGTATTCAGGCATTATTCTTAGTAAACCAGTTTCTGGAAGTGCACCAAGGGTGTCTAAATCTTTATAGCCATTTTCTAAAAGTGCTTCAACATAGAATAGCGCTGTTCCGTAGTCCTCCATCTTACTACTATAAGAAATTACAGCCAAATAGGCTACATAGTCTTGAGGATTGACTATTGTTCTCAGCATCAATAAAAAAACCACCCCAGGAATATCTCTAATAGCAGCTGGTCTGTTGGCCTCAATTTCGTATGCCCTTCTTAACATAGACACCATTAAAACAATCGTATTTTTAGCATATTCAACCACAATTTTCTCTCTCTGGGAAAGATTCGCAGACTTTTTGCTGGCAATAGTATTGTAGTAATTGTATTGGTACTGCCACCAACCCAAGTTTTCAAAATTTCTAGTATCTAAATCTTCCAAAAGGACATACTGATAATACTGCGCCTTATATGTTAGAGAATCTGTATACTGACGACTCATTCGTCTAAGCTGTCTTTGCTCTTTTTTAAAGGTCCTTTCTGTCTTTTTTTCAGAGAGAATATCTTGAGCTTGAATAGGATTCAAGCTAAAAAGGATAAAAAATAAGGATACAAAGAAGTATTTGTAATGCATATTCAAATATAACCCAAAGTGATCAATTAGCGTATATAGGTGCCGAGGAAACAACTTCAGACAAAATAATATGTGTTCTAGTTTCGCCGTATTGGATAAGTGTATCTATAAATTTCTCTAAGTGCTGTTGGTCTTTAAGCACCACCTCCATCATAATATTTTCATTACCTGTAATTCGGTAACAATTCACTACCTCAGGATAGGATTTTACCACTTCTAAAAAAGGCTTCAATTTACCCACAAAAGCCCTTAGAGTTATCATCGCTTTTAGCTGATACCCCATTTGAGCATAAGATACCTCTGTATGATATTTCAATATTACAGCCGTATCTTCCAGTTTTTTAACCCGCTCCGCGACCGCTGGTGGTGTTAAGCCAACAATCCTGCCAATTTCAGCGAAAGACACCCTAGCATTCTTCTGTAGAGCGGCAATGATCTTATTGTTTAAACGATCAGGCTTTTTAATCATAAGAAAAAATATTATAATAATTTGCAATATAAAGAAAAAACAATATTTATCTACATAAAAGAAATTAATTCAGCTTCAATTACACTTAATTTTACTATAAATTATAATCTTGTCAATGAATACAAAAACACCAAAGCACTTAGAATATAAAGCCACTGAATTAGAGCGGCTCAGCAATGCTTTGGCGGTTTATTTCTATTATGACCACGAACTGCTTAAAGATTATAAACACTGGAGTTTAAACCACAACATCCTTCATAGCCTTATCGGAGACAGCAAGCAATTATTGAGCAGTTTAAAAAACCTTTCTCTTGTCCATAATCATGAAGAGCGAAAAAATACCTTAGCATTCATTAACTGTATTGGAAAAAACATTCATGGATACTGTAGGGGTCTAGAATATCACAGTAAATCTCCTCAAGATTACCTTCAAGCCTACAGGAATGAGGTAAAACAGTTTATGCTCCTATTCCAAAAATGGTCCAAAACTTCTAT